>PPYF01098874.1_pt1 | contig 70138 bp, 66 predicted proteins | sample 1559871 | NCBI WGS metagenome assembly PPYF01 (sample SAMN08240021, study PRJNA423297) | Human gut metagenome, whole genome shotgun sequencing project.
TGGCTGCACCCTTCCCACTGCCGGGCGGGTCAGGGACTTTCACCCGTTAGAACGTGCGCCCGCCGGGCGCACCCAAAAAGACGAGTCATTTGATAAAATATCAAATAACTCGTCTATATTATATCACTATATCAAGCAAATGCCCTTTGCCGATTGCTTATTTATTATTCAGCGCTGCCTGTGCTGCTGCCAGACGTGCAATCGGAACACGGAATGGTGAGCAGGATACATAGTTCAGTCCAATCTTGTGGCAGAACTCCACGGATGAAGGATCTCCGCCGTGCTCGCCGCAGATACCGCACTTAAGGTCTGCCCTTGTGGAACGTCCCTTCTCAACAGCCATCTTAACCAGCTGTCCAACACCTTCCTGATCCAGTCTTGCAAATGGGTCAGACTCGTAAATCTTAACCTTGTAGTAGGAATCCAGGAACTTGCCGGCATCATCACGTGAAAAGCCGAAGGTCATCTGTGTAAGGTCATTGGTTCCGAATGAGAAGAAGTCTGCCTCTTCTGCAACCTTGTCAGCAGTCAGGGCTGCTCTCGGAATCTCAATCATGGTACCAATGTGGTATTGGATATCGGAGTTCATCTCCTTCTTAACCAGTTCAGCAGTCTCAACCACTACGTCCTTGACGTACTTAAGCTCTTTCTTCTCGCCAACTAATGGAATCATAATCTCAGGAACAATGTCATATCCGCACTCTTCCTTAACCTCGATTGCAGCTTCCATGACAGCCCTTGTCTGCATCTTAGCGATTTCCGGATAAGTAACAGCCAGACGGCATCCACGGTGACCCATCATTGGGTTGAACTCATGGAGTTCAGCACACTTGGCGTTAACAGCCTCAACTGTCATTCCCATATCATCAGCCAGAGCCTTGATGTCCTCCGGATCGGTGGGAACAAACTCATGCAGAGGCGGATCCAGGTAACGAATGGTCATAGGTCTTCCCTCCAGAGCCTTGTACATGGCCTTGAAGTCGCCCTTCTGGAATGGAATCAGCTCGTTTAATGCTTCTTCTCTCTGCTCAACTGTCTCGGACAGAATCATCTTACGAATCTTCGGAATTCTCTCTGCTTCAAAGAACATATGCTCTGTACGGCAGAGACCGATACCCTCGGCGCCCAGCTTAACTGCGTTCAGGGTATCTGCAGGGGTATCTGCGTTGGTGCGTACACGCAGGGTTCTGAACTGGTCAGCCCACTCCATGATGCGCTCAAAGTTACCGCTTACAGTAGCTTCCTGTGTAGCGATGTCGCCCTTGTAGATCTTTCCTGTAGAACCATCCAGGGAAATGTAATCCCCCTCATGGAATGTATGTCCGCCAAGCTCAAATACCTTAGCCTCTTCGTCAATCTTAATCTCGCCGCAGCCGGATACACAGCAGGTTCCCATGCCACGTGCAACAACTGCTGCATGGCTGGTCATACCGCCGCGGACAGTCAGGATACCCTGTGCTGCGTGCATGCCCTCAATATCCTCTGGGGATGTCTCCAGACGAACCAGGATAACTCTCTCGCCTCTGCCGCCCTTGCCGGCATCCTTAGCCTCGTCAGCTGTAAAGTACACCTTGCCGGCTGCAGCGCCAGGAGATGCAGGAAGCGCGCTTCCGATTACTTCGCCGGCCTTCAGTGCTTCCGGAACAAAGGTAGGATGCAGCAGCTGGTCTAAGGACTTAGCCTCAATTCTGCATACAGCCTCTTCCGGGGTAATCATGCCTTCATCTACTAAATCGCAGGCAATCTGAATGGCTGCCGGAGCAGTCCTCTTGCCGTTACGTGTCTGTAAGAAGTACAGCTTGCCTTCCTCAATGGTAAACTCCATATCCTGCATATCGCGGAAATGGTTCTCCAGCTTAATAGCCAGATCCATAAATTCCTTATAGCACTCCGGAAGGTCCTCTGCCAGTTTGGAGATTGGCTGTGGTGTACGGACACCTGCAACCACGTCCTCGCCCTGTGCGTTAATCAGGTACTCGCCGTAGATTCCCTTTGCACCGGTGGATGGGTTACGAGTAAACGCAACACCTGTACCGGAGGTCTCGCCCTTATTTCCGAATACCATGGTCTGAACGTTAACAGCAGTTCCCCAGTCGCCAGGGATATCGTTCATACGGCGGTATACGATGGCACGTGGGTTGTCCCAGGAACGGAACACAGCCTTAACAGCGCCCATCAGCTGTTCGGTAGGATTCTGCGGGAATTCCTCGCCATTCATGGCATCCTTGTAAACAGCCTTGAATTTTGCTGCCAGCTCTTTTAAATCATCAGCAGTCAGATCTGTATCAAAATGTACGCCCTTTGCTTCTTTCATCTCATCGATGATTTTCTCGAAGTAGGACTTTGGAACTTCCATAACAACGTCAGAATACATCTGGATGAATCTGCGGTAGGAATCGTAAGCAAATCTTGGGTTGCCGGTCTTCTTTGCAAATCCCTCGACTGCAACGTCGTTTAATCCCAGGTTCAGGATTGTATCCATCATACCAGGCATGGATGCGCGTGCGCCGGAACGTACGGAAACCAGTAACGGATCCTCTGTATCGCCGAACTTCTTGCCATTGATGCCTTCCAGCCAGGTAATTGCCTCAAAAATCTGGTCCTGAATTTCCTGTGAAATCTGCTTGCCACAGTTATAATATTCGGTACAAGCCTCTGTTGTAACAGTAAATCCCTGTGGAATGGGCATTCCCAGGTTTGTCATCTCTGCTAAGTTGCAGCCCTTGCCGCCAAGAAGGTTTCTCATTGCCGCACTGCCTTCATGGAACTTATAAACCCATTTTGCCATAAGTTAATTCCTCCTCATGTTCTTGTAGACTGGCATTCTACGCTCTGTTTTATGCCTTTCATTCTGAACGGAACAAATATACATGTCTTGTCCGTCCACCTCGTTCATTATATCACAAAGATTTCGCGAGTAAAGAGTTTTTTCGTGAAAATTTGTTAAATTTTAAGGTAAAATCGCTGTAAGTACTTTCATTTTCTGTCATTTTCACATATCCGTTGTTTAGTCGTATATACGAACCGCCTACAAGTTTTCAGATTCAAGGCAAATGGTTTAACAGCCGGACTGAAACCATAAATACAGCCCGAAAAGAAATCCCGTGTACTGGATCCCGTGTAATGTCAATATCACACCTTAAAACGGTACCCGACACCCCATATCGTTTCTATATACTGCGGTTTGGCCGTGTTAAACTCTATCTTCTCTCGAATCTTCTTAATATGAACCGTTACAGTGGCAATGTCCCCAATGGACTCCATATCCCATATCTTGCTGAACAGCTCCTCTTTGGTAAACACATGGTTAGGGTTCTGGGCAAGGAAGGTCAGAAGGTCAAATTCCTTTGTGGTAAAGGTTTTCTCCTCCCCGTTGACCCACACGCGCCGGGCTGTCTTATCAATCTTCAGACCGCGGATTTCAATCAACTCGTTGGCCGGCTGTCCGCTGCCAATGAGGCGCTCATACCTGGCCATGTGCGCCTTCACCCTGGCCACCATCTCGCTTGGGCTGAATGGCTTGGTGATATAATCGTCTGCTCCCAGTCCCAGCCCGCGGATTTTGTCAATGTCCTCTTTTTTGGCTGAAACCATGATGATGGGCGTGTTCTTTACTTCCCGCACTCTTTTACATATCTCAAATCCATCTGTGCCGGGCAGCATCAGATCCAGAATCAAAAGATCATAGTCTTCCTTCAGCGCCTTATCCAGACCGGAACTTCCGTCATTTTCAATCTCTACCTCAAAGCCGGACAACTCAAGATAATCCTTCTCTAGCTCTGCTATGCTCTCCTCATCTTCCACGATTAGAATCTTGCTCATCCTGTAAAACCTCCTGATATTTTCTTAGAACAAAATGAATCTCCGTTCCGATTCCTTCCTTGCTGGTGGCCCATATACGTCCCCCGTGGTCCTCCACAATCTTGCGCACGATGGATAAACCTATACCGCTTCCTCCCTGAGCTGAATTGCGGGAGGAATCCGTGCGGTAGAACCGGTCAAAAATATTGGGCAGGTCCTTTGCTGCTATGCCTTTGCCATTATCCTCTATTTCAACCTGGATAAAATCACCTACGTCCTTTATCCTAATATTGATAATGCCCTTTTTCTTATCCAGATATTTCACGGAATTACTGATGATATTATTGATGACACGCTTCATCTGCTCTGCATCGGCAATGATGACCACGTCTTCATCTACATAATTGAAATATCCCAGCTCAATCCCCCTGGCTTCCATATCCAGGCCAACCTCCTCCACACAGTCCCGGAAATACTGGGCGACGTTAATCTTGCTGAAGGTATAGGGAATCTTATTGGTATCGATTTTGGAATAAAAGGTCAGCTCGTCAATCAGCCTGTCCATATCATTAGACTTATTGTATATGGTACGGATGTATCTGTCCAGCTTTTCCGGCGAAGACGCCACACCGTCCAGTATGCCTTCCACATATCCCTTGATAGCCGTAATCGGTGTTTTCAAATCGTGGGAAATATTGCTGATAAGTTCCTTATTATCCTTGTCATACTGTATCTTGTCTTCCGCGTTCTCCTTCAGCCGGATACGCATCTCCTCAAAATCCTGGCACAGCTGGCCTATCTCATCATCCGCGTCCACATCCAGTGTGAAATCCAGGTTTCCGTCACGAATCTTCTTCGTGGCCTCCTGAAGCTTGTTCAGCGGACTGAGAATGGACCGGTATACCCAGAATGTCAGCACAATGCCCGCAAACACCAGAATGGTGATACCCAATATAAGCATCTCTCTAATCATGGATTTTACTTCCGGTATCAGGTCATCTACATTGGAAATAATGAAGGCGCTTCCTTCCTGGCCGTCCGGAAAGGTGAAATCCATCTGCTTAATCAGGTGCTGGCTCTCGCCGTCCAGATAAATGCCGCCCTGTAAATCGTCCTTCATCATATCAAACCGAGGCAGCTGCGCGCATATGGCCTCCCCTGCGGCTTCATTGCTGTCACCGCAGTATAGGATGGTATCACCTTTTCGCACGATCAGATATGCATAGTGACTTTTCAGTTCAGCGTTGACCTTATCCAGATATGATAAATCGTTGTAGAGACCCGGATCATTGTTAAGTGTCTTTCTGATATCCTCCTGGGAGCGCTTGGTAATGCGGTTAAATATCTGCATGGAATTGCCTGAGAACAGGTCCACCTGCTCCGTAAGTCCGTATTCCTTGGTGAAAGACCTGGTCTGATAATTGCTGAGTGCAAGGACCAGCAGATAAAACAGCAGCATGGGAACGATGGTTATGGTTAAAAACGCCACCGCAAGACGGGTCCTCAGTTTCATAAGCCCCATCCTCCTTTGTCATGTTACGGTCTGACATTATAAGTACTGCATCGTATAAGCTTAATATACGATGCAGTACTCGCTTCCGTCCGAAAACAAAGACAATCTGTCATCCGTTATTGCTAGTATATCACAATAACTAATATTCGTTTATAAAAGGTTTCTAAATTTTATGAATAAAAGTCCTGTTTTTCCTTGTTTCCTCGCGGATTTCTGATATAATGATAATATTGTCCTTACAAAGTAAGGACCAAAAGGACCAAAGATTGGGGTTATATTTTATGATAGGATTTTACAGCTACACGGTCGTATTGACATATTTGGGACTGGCTTTTGCAGCCATGGGCATGATTCTCACCTTCCAGGGTTTTGCAAAATACGCTTTATTCTGTCTTGCGTTCTCCGGTCTGTGCGACATGTTCGACGGCAAGGTGGCCCGTCTGAAAAAGGACCGCACTGAAGATGAAAAACGCTTCGGAATCCAGATTGATTCTCTCTGTGATGTGGTCTGTTTTGGGGCTTTTCCTATGATACTGTGCTATTCCATCGGCATGAGGGGACCGGCAGGCATCTCCATCCTGGTATTCTATCTTATTGCAGGTGTTATCCGCCTGGCATTTTTTAATGTCATGGAAGAAAAGCGGCAGGAAGAGACAGATGAAGCCCGCAAGTACTACCAGGGACTTCCCATCACCTCCATAGCCATTATTCTGCCCCTGTTCTGTACCCTGCGCCCCCTGCTGGGCCACAGGTTCCTGTCAGAGCTTCACATCTGCATCCTCACAGTGGGGCTGCTGTTTATCATTAACTTCCCGCTGCGCAAACCCGGATGGAAAATGCTGACCCTACTGGTCGCCATTGTATCCTGTGCGCTGATTAAGATATATTTCTTCTGATAATTAAAGAAAGGTGTGATTCCATGCAATATGCAGACAGAACCGGCCGTACTCTGGGCGGCAGCACCCTTCAGGACCGTTTCCTGGAGGATTTATACTCCAGTTTACTGGGACGTATGCTCATAAAACCACTGATCCACCCGGCTGTTTCCAAAATCTGCGGCGTTTTTCTGGACTCTCCATTGTCAGCGCCCTTCATTCCCGCCTTCATGAAGTCTGCCGGCATCTCCACAGAGGGCTGCGAAACACCGGCAGGCGGAAGATACCGCTCATTTAACGCCTTCTTTACACGCAGGATGCTGCCGGAAGCAAGACCATTTGACGCCAGGGACCATATATTGTGCAGTCCCTGCGACGGGTATGCAAGCGTTTATCCCATCCGTAAGAACACGCGTATCACCATCAAGCACACTGAATATACGCTGGACCAGCTTTTAAGGGACTCAGGCCTGGCTGCCCGCTACGCCGGCGGCACCGCCCTTCTTTTAAGGCTCACTGTATCGGATTACCACCGCTATGCCTATGTGGACCGCGGACGGCGCTCCTCTTACCGCCGGATTCCCGGTGTGCTCCACACAGTCAATCCGGCAGCAGCCTGCCGCCGTCCCGTCTATAAGGAAAACTCCAGAGAGTATTCCCTGCTGCGCTCCGGTTCATTCGGCACAGTGCTGATAATGGAGATAGGGGCTCTTATGGTGGGAAAAATTGTAAACCATCACAAGGCTTATACCAGCATTGACGTGTTCCGCGGCCAGGAAAAAGGCTACTTTGCCTTTGGGGGTTCCTCCATCCTGCTGCTCTTCCAGCCTGATACCGTCACCATTGATAGGAACATTATGCGCAATACTGCCCTTGATGTGGAAACCAGGGTACGGATGGGCGAAGCCATTGGCCAGGTAATGGAATCAAATTAAATGAATTCAAATGCAAAACCTCCGCGGTTCCGGCAATGAACCGCGGAGGTTTTTTCCTCTGCTCCGCAATGCAGTTTCCATTTATTTTCTAAAACATGAACTTCTCAGCAAAGTAGTCCTTTAGCTCGGCAATCGGAACCCTTACCTGCTCCATGGTATCCCTGTCGCGGACCGTTACGGCATGGTCTTCTTCTGAGTCAAAGTCATAGGTAATGCAGAACGGAGTACCGATTTCATCCTGTCTCCTGTATCTCTTACCAATATTGCCCCTGTCGTCAAACTCGCAGTTAAAATACTTGGAAAGCTCGGTGTAAATCTTCTCAGCGCCTTCATTCAGTTTCTTGGACAGAGGAAGCACGCCTACCTTTACAGGCGCAATGGCCGGATGGAAATGAAGGACAGTCCTTACATCGCCTTCCCCGATTTCCTCCTCGTCATAAGCCGCACACAGGAATGCCAGCGTCACGCGGTCAGCTCCCAGTGAAGGTTCGATAACATAAGGAATATATCTCTCCTTTGTCTCATCGTCAAAGTAGGACATATCCTGTCCTGACACCTTCTGGTGCTGGCTTAAATCATAGTCAGTTCTGTCGGCAATGCCCCAAAGCTCGCCCCAGCCAAACGGGAACAGATACTCCAGATCCGTGGTTGCCTTGCTGTAGAAGCTCAGCTCCTCTGGAGAATGATCCCTGGCCCTCAGCTCATCATCCTTGATGCCTAATGACCTTAACCAGTTAATGCAGAATTCCTTCCAGTAAGCAAACCACTCCAGATCTGTGTCAGGCTTGCAGAAGAACTCCAGCTCCATCTGCTCAAACTCCCTGGTACGGAATGTAAAGTTGCCAGGCGTAATCTCGTTGCGGAAGGACTTGCCGATCTGGCCGATACCGAAGGGCACTTTCTTTCTGGAAGTTCTCTGGACGTTCTTAAAGTTTACGAAAATACCCTGGGCAGTCTCAGGACGCAGATAAACCGTGCTCTTGGCATCCTCTGTTACACCCTGGAATGTCTTGAACATCAGGTTAAACTGGCGGATATCCGTGAAGTCATGGGCGCCGCAGCTTGGACAGCAGATGTTGTTGTCATCAATGTACTGCTTCATCTGCTCCTGTGACCAGCCGTCAACAGAGCCTTCCATCTGGATTCCATGGGCATCGTTGTAGTCCTCAATCAGTTTGTCCGCGCGGAATCTCTCCTTACACTGCTTACAGTCCATCAGAGGGTCAGAGAATCCGCCCAGATGTCCGCTGGCAACCCATGTCTGGGAATTCATCAGAATAGCACAGTCAACGCCTACGTTGTAGGGGCTCTCCATGATGAACTTCTGCCACCAGGCTCTCTTTACATTATTTTTCAGTTCCACGCCCAGATTGCCATAATCCCAGGTATTGGCCAGACCGCCGTAAATCTCAGAACCAGGATACACAAAGCCCCTGTTCTTGGCCAATGCCACGATTTTCTCCATTGTCTTTTCCATATCTGCATCCTCTCTTCTTAATAATTATAGATTTAATATAACTTAAATTATAAGAATTACTTTAATATAATGTAACTGGTTCCCTCGCCGGAAGTCTGTACCCGGTTGGAATCCTTCAGGACACAGCCATCGCTTACATACTGGATTTTTTTCTCCGTCACGATGACACCCTTCCCCGCGGCCTTGACCACCAGGTTCTGTCCGTCCTTAAGGGCTGTCTCCTGGTCCACTGCCTTCCCCTTCTCATCCTTAAAGGAAGCATCCTTAAGTTCACCGGACATGGCAGCCACCCTGCCTGTATCCAGCTGGGTGAACGGCACATTATAATCTCCAATCTCCTGGGCAAATTCAATGAGGCGGCCCGGAGTGTCGTATTCCGTAACCAATGTGGCTGTTCCGTTTCCAATCCTGGCTGAAACCATGGCCGCCGGAAGTTTCTCAGATCCTTCCGTGTTCTCATAAGAAGCAGCCTTGCCCAGCCCACTGTTAAAATCACTGATTTTCTGTCCGGCCCAGGTCTTCAGCTCATCCTCCGTATAGTCGCCCTGCTGGTAAGTCTCCACCGAAGCCCACCTGACGCTGCCGTCGCCTGCCACATAGACGCTGTTCTCAGTGGGTTCTGCGGCTCCCCCCATGCCTATCCTGGAGCATCCCGTAACCACCGCAGCAGACGCTGCCAGCAGCAGAATCCCCTTCACAATCTTCTTCATAAATGTTCCTTCCTCATGCTTCTTTGCCGCCGTACCGGGCATATGGACATATTATATCCTCTGAATGCCATAATTTCAAGCCTTATGACGGATTTTATGCTGTCAGGGTTTCCAAAATTTCCAGAGAACGGAACTCATGGCGCACAAAATACCGTCTGCTTTTTTCCACAACAGACTCGAATTCCTTCAGCACCTCTTCCTTCAGGCAAAACTTATAAAGGGATTCGGACGGTGAACAGATGACATACTCCCAGGCATAATGACAGGAATCCGAGACAGGAACCGGAGGGTCCTGGGTGTATTCCCCGTTGATTACCATGCTCTTAAGCTCGAAAATCCTGCGCACCAGCCGGTTGGGAAGGGCAGGACGCAAAAGGGCTCTGAGCGACTGGTACAGGAGCTTTAACAGTTCTGTGCCGTCCAGATTTTCCTGGGCAAAATAAGCCGCGGTCTCCAGAAAATAGGAACCGTAGCAGGCTGCCTCCATGTCTGTGGACAGCCCCTCAAAGTAATTGGTAATCTGGGCTGACTGGAGATTGTATGCATTCCTGCCCTCATAAAGGCTGAAGTTTCCAAAGCAAAAAGGCCTGCTGGCTGCCATCAGAGGATTGCCCGGCTTCCTGGCGCCATGGGTGAATGCGGTAATCTTTCCCCTCTCCCTTGTAAGCAGCACCAGACGCCTGTCATAATCCCCGGAGGGAGCCGAAAGGAGAACCATGCCAGTCAGTGTTACTGTCTCTCTCATTTCCAGTTTTTTCCTCCTCTCAGCATTTCCATCAGACCTTCTGCCAGATCCCTGTGGCTTTTCCACCGTCAGCGTTGTAAAACCAACAGTTATCCACATTTATAAATATGATATTTTCTCAGATTTCTTTTTGATTATAGCCGTAATTCTTCATATACAGCTCGCTGTCCCGCCATTCCTTTCTTACCTTGACCCACAGCTGCAGGTTCACCTGCGTGTCCATCATGCTTTCAATCTCTTTCCTGGCCTCTATGCCGATGCGCTTCAGCATACTGCCTCCCTTGCCGATAATGATGCCCTTGTGGGATTCTCTCTCACATACAATGCTGGCCTCAATGTCAATCAGGCCGCCCCTGCGCTCCTTCATCTTCTCAATGGTCACTGCAATGCCGTGGGGAATCTCATCATCCAAAAGGCGCAGCGCTTTCTCACGAATGAGTTCCGCGGCAATCTGCCGCATGGGCTGATCCGTCACCGTGTCCTCATCATAGAACTGCGGGCCGTATGGCAGGTATTTGAAGATCAACTCTGCCAGCAGATCCGTATTCTTGTCCTTCAATGCAGAAAGGGGTACGATTTCCGCAAAATCGCAGACATCTTTGTAGGCCGCAATAAAGGTGAGGATTTCATCCTGGTTCTTTACCGTATCAATCTTGTTGATTACCAGAATGACCGGGGTCTTCACATTCTTAAGCTGCTCCGCTATATGGCGCTCGCCTGCTCCGATGAAGGTGGCAGGCTCCACCAGCCAGAGAATCACGTCCACTTCCTTCAGAGTGTGCTCAGCCACATTCACCATATATTCGCCCAGCTTATTCTTGGCCTTATGAATACCAGGGGTGTCTAAGAAGATAATCTGTCCCCTGTCATCTGTGTACACGGTCTGTATCCTGTTCCTGGTCGTCTGGGGCTTATCAGAGGTGATTGCAATTTTCTGTCCAATTAAGTGGTTCATCAGAGTGGACTTTCCCACATTGGGACGTCCAATCAACGTAACAAAGCCCGATTTCTTCTGTATATTCTCTTCCATTTAACTCTCTCTTCCTTGAAAATTAGTGGTAAAGGTTCTTCACCTCACCAAACATGCCCTCCTGGGCACGAATCTGCTCGTCGTTGCCAATCACGCACAGCGCTTTGGTGTCCAGCACAGCCTGTACAATGTCAGCCAGCGCTTTTATATCCTCCCGGGTCACATCCAGAATCTGTTCCCGCTCCTTCTGCACCATCTCATCCGTCACGCCTGAAAGGTATGCCGACAGATTCCTGGCTCCCTTCAGGGAAGGCGTAAGAGGCGTATCCACGTCGCTCATGGTGCCGATGACATACTTTGTCATGTCCCTCTCGTCAATGGAGAAATTCCTCAGATAATCCGGAATTTCTTCATACACCTGATTGGTTTCCTCCAGGTTGGGGTCCCTGTAAGATACCAGGCAGCCGTCGCCGGTGCGGCTGAAGCTGCTCATGCAGCCGTAAGCCCCGCCCTTTACCCGCAGATTCATCCACAGATATTCATAGTTCATGATGACCTTTAAGACCCTCAGCGCCCCTGTGTATTCCAGCTTCCTTCCTCCGGCTTCCTTTCCCGCAAAGCTGCCGCATCTGGCCACATAGTTTACCTGGGATGCCGTCTTAAAGCCCTCGTTGCGATTGACCGGCCGGAACACAAATTCATACGTTCTTCCGTCTCCCTGTCCCAGCACTGACCGGAAGGTCTTAAGCTCTACGGGCAGCCGGCTGTAGCCTTCTGCGTCAGCCGTATATGCCACAAGCAGATTATCTGACGTGAACAGACGGGCACACATATCCTTAAGCCTGGCAATAAATTGGTCCCTGTAGGAAACATTCTCTGCGAACCTGCGGCTGACATCCTCCAGAAATTCATAATATCCAATTCCGCCGGTGATATCGTTGAAGGCAGCTGACGCTGAGAAATAGGACGAAGCCCTGCCAACCGCCGCACCGTGGGAAGCATCCTCCATCTTCATCCTGGCCCTGGACCTGGTTTCGTCCAGGATTTCTCCCAGGCGCTTTTCATCATCCAGTTTGGATCGGGTAAGAATCTCCGCCAGTATGGAGAAAGCAAAATCCAGTTTATCGTACAGCACCTTTGCGCTGGCAATAAATGCTCCCGTAAATTGTCCGGGATGCGCCGTATCCGGATAGGATGACACCGCAAAGCTCACGCCGCCGCTGTTGAGATAAATCTCACTGGTCAGGTCCCCATAGCTGTAATGCTCCGTATCCACATATCCCAGCACTGCTTTCAGAAGTCCCACATAAGGCAGGTCCTCCACCGGCACCCGGCTGGTGTCAAACAGCACCTTGAGATATCCGATTCCTGAGGTGAACAGGTTGCTGTGGATGACTTTGACTCCATCCTCCGCCTTGACCTCATAGGAAAAACGGCCTCCTTCCCGTTCAATGTCCTCCCTCTGCAGCATGGGAATCTTCTCCAGGTCCTCCTGCTGTGACGGTTCCTCCTGGTACTCCTTTAACTGTCTGGTCCGGGCAGCCAGGGCCTCCAGTTCCTCCCTGCCAAGGGATTCCTTATAGGCCTTCAGTCTTTCAGCCAGATTGCGGTCCTCCTCAGCTGTCTGGTTCACCCTGGGGCGCACCATGATGACCGCCTCATGGGGATTATCCAGAAGATACCGGTGTATCAGCTGTTCAAAATAGCCTTCCTCCACTGCCTTTTTCAGATAGTCAAAGGTCTTCTGGTATTCCAGGTGGAGGGTGGGCTTTCCGTCATACAGCCAGCTGTCCAGAGACCAAAGACCGTACATAAGGCCCTTGGGCGCGGAGCCGTAGTCCGCCTCGCGGTAACGGAACTCATAGAGATTCAGTCCGGCCAACAGGCTTTTCCTGTCAATTCCCTGGTCAGCCAGCCTTCGCAGCGTTCCCTTTACAACTGCAAGGAATTCGCCCTTCTGCTCCGGATTGGCATTCTTTGCAATGACAGAAAAATACGGCTGCAGAATCCCGCAGTCATAGCCTCCCAGAATATCCTGTCCAATGCCCGCATCAATCAAGGCCTGCTTTAAGGTTGCGCCCGGCGCGTTAATCAGCGTATATTCCAAAATCTGGAAAGCCACATAAAGTACCGGGTCCAAATCCGTCCCCACCACGGTGTTGATGGAAATGTAGGTCCTGTCCTTTGTCCCTTCCTCCTCCGTGACAGAGTAGGTGATTTCTCTCTGGACCGGCTGTTCAAAGGGCTGCTGCATGGCTATGGCGGAGTCAGCGTGGCAGTCCTTTCTGTCATAATGTCCCAGGTATTCCTGGTCCAGCCATGTAAGCTTCTGTGCCATATCCATGTCTCCGTAGAGATATATATAGCTGTTGGCCGGATGGTAGTAATTCCTGTGGAAGGCAATGAACTTCTCATAGGTGAGTTCCGGTATCACAGCGGGGTCGCCGCCTGACTCATTGGAGTAGGTGGTGTCCGGAAAAAGCACATTTCTGGTAAAACGGTCCAGAACGCTTTCCGGTGACGAAAAAGCACCCTTCATCTCATTATAGACAACGCCGTTGATGGTCAGAGCATCCTCCGGTGACTCCAGTTCATAATGCCATCCCTCCTGAAGGAATATCTTTGGCTCCCTGTAAATAGCCGGGTGGAGAACTCCGTCCAGATATACGTCCATCAGATTCTGAAAATCCTTGTCATTGCAGCTGGCAACAGGGTATACTGTCTTATCCGGATAAGTCATGGCATTCAGGAACGTGTTCAGGGAGCCTTTTACCAGTTCCACAAAGGGATCCTTGACCGGAAACTTATCCGACCCTTCCAGCACACTGTGTTCCAGTATATGTGGAAGTCCCGTACTGTCATCGGGCGGTGTACGGAAACCGATATAGAACACCTTGTTCTCATCCTCATTGGACATCAGGAAAATCCTGGCGCCGCTTTTTATGTGTTCCAGCACCATGGCCCTGGAGTCCATTTCCTTCACGTACATCTCTTCTGACACGCGGTAAGCGGCCAGCTCTTTTACCTTTTCCAGATTCCTTCCATCTGCCATAGATTCAATCTCTCCATTCTATCGTTCATTCATATCATACTAACTACTATTCTGCCATTTTTCCCACTGCCCATACACAGCGCCCTCACATATTCCCCATAAGCCTGTCCTTCACAATGGAAGCACATTCCCTCACACACAGATGGATAAACAGGACCGGGTCAGAAACCGCAGATATGCCGTACACGTTGTCAAATCCCCATTTTTCCGCTGTAAGCCTGGCACGGTAAATATGGAAATTGCTGGTGAGAACTCCTATCTCCAGCGGCTTATCCGGTGCAATGGCATAGGGAACCGAGCCTGTCTTTCCAGGCATAGGGATGATTTCCTTCTTGTCCTTCATCCGGTCCTGCTCTATGACAATCTTGCTGTAAGCAATGTTCTCAACCGTGCTGGCGGAATAGGACTCCATAAGCAGCTGCCTGGGGCTGACCCCATTATACACCAGATAATCATACATGACCTGGGCCTCGCTGTCTGTCTCCCCCGGCCCCTTGCCGCCGGAGAGCACCAGGATGGTGTACGGATTCTCCTCCGCGTAGACAATGGCCCTGTCCAGCCGCTTTTTCAGGGAATTGCTGACCGTGTGTTCCTTGACCCTGGCCCCCAGCACAATCACATAATCCAGATTGGCCTTACCCGGCGCGGCTGCTCCCAGAAACACCAGGACGCAGAGGATTCCCAGCACAGCCACCCCCGCAATACAGGTGGTAACCACCGACACCGGCACCCAGCGGGGAATCCGTTCCATGTTCCTGGCATAATACCACCTTCCATATACCAGGAATACAAGCAGGGCCGCGAAAAACAGCCATATGAAGGCAAATGAGGTGCTTATGCCCGCATACACAACTATGATTATGAAATAAACAACGCAAAGCACTGCCAGCCCAATGAGTACTCCATCTAACATCCCAAGGCACCTCCTGTCTGCCAGAGCCCTCACGGCTCAGGCGCAGCTTCTTCCTGTCTCTTCTTTTCTGCGCAGGATATCGTAAGCAGACACATCTACCGACAGCTTTACCCACAGAATCTGTTTTGGATGAGGAGCGCTCTCCTGCTCATTGCCCTCATCGTCTGTCATAGACTCCACCGTCACTTCCAGGTTCTGTCCGTCGGGCTTCATGACCTCGATGGTCTCCCCAACAGAAAATTTATTTTTCTGTTCAATCCTGCACCGGCCCAGGCTGTCCGTCTCTTCCACGGTTCCCAGGTAAGTGTAGCTCTTCACATAAGTGCTGCTGTCATATATGTGGTCATCCGCAGTGGGCTTCCCGAAGTAAAAGCCGGTGGTGAACCTGCGGTTGGTGCATTTTCCTATTTCTTCCCTGTACCACTCCAGATTCTCCCTGTACACAGCCGGATCCTTTAAATAGTCGTCAATGGCCCTGCGGTAGGCTCTGGTGACAGTGGCCACGTAGAGGGCGGTCTTCATCCTTCCCTCTATCTTGAAACTGTCGATTCCGGCATCCATCATCTCCGGTATATACTCCACCATGCACAGGTCCTTGGAGTTGAAGATGTAGGTGCCCCGCTCATTTTCATATACAGGCATGTACTCTCCCGGCCTGGTCTCCTCCACAAGGGAATATTTCCAGCGGCAGGGATGGGTGCAGGCACCCTGGTTGGCATCCCTTCCCACGAAATAATTGCTCAGAAGGCACCTGCCGGAATAGGAAATGCACATGGCTCCGTGGATAAAGCTCTCTATCTGCATATCCTGGGGAATGTGGTCCCGGATCTCCCGGATTTCCGCCAGGGACAGCTCCCTTGCGGACACCACCCGCCTTGCCCCCAGTCCATGCCAGAACAGATAGGTCCCGTAATTGGTATTGTTGGCCTGGGTGCTTATATGGATTTCCATGTGGGGAAGAGCTCTTCTGGCAATGGCGAACACACCCGGATCTGATATGATGAGCGCATCCGGAGCCACATCCCTCATCTCTTCAAAATAAGCCTCCACCCCCGGCAGGTCCCCGTTATGAGCCAATATATTGGCCGTCACGTAGACTTTGACCCCGCGCGCATGGGCAAAGGCAATTCCCTGTTTCATCTCTTCATTGGAAAAATTATGGGCCTTGGCCCGCAGGCCAAAGGCCTCACCTCCGATATATACGGCATCCGCCCCGTAAACAACGGCTGTTTTCAGCACGTCCAGGCTTCCGGCCGGTATCAGCAATTCTGTCTTCCTCATTCCATTCTCTCCGTATATTTGGTGCTGACAGCAACTCCGTCTCCTATGGGGATGACTGCTGTCTCCAGTCCCTTCCTGTGTTTCAGCTCGTACAGATACCGGCGCATTCTGCTGTGGATGGTCCTGTTCCTGCGCTCCACTGCAAATCTGGATTCCACGATATCCCCGTCCTGAAGAACATTGTCTGATATGAGGACTCCCCCCTCAGGCATCAGCTTGAGAATCATGGGCAGCCAGTGCAGATACTGGCCTTTGGCGGCATCCATGAACACCAGGTCAAAGGTCTGGCCCTTAAGTCCGGCCAGCAGGTCATCCGCATCCCCTGCCAGAAGGGTAATGCGCCCTTCCTCTCCGGCCTTTTTAAAATTATCCAGGGCCGCAGGGATCCGTTTTTCATACTTCTCAATGGTGGTGATGCGGCAGTTTTCCGGCATCACACGGCACATGAGAAGGGAAGAGTATCCCACAGCCGTTCCTATCTCCAGTATGCGCGCCGGCCTGAGGGCCGCCACCAGGGTTCTCAGAAGGGCTGCGGTTTCCCTGCGTATGATGGGCACCCGGTCCCTTAACGCTTCCTGTTCTATGGAATCCAGCAGGCTGCCCTGGCTGGATTCCAGGGAATGTATATAATCCGTAATCCTGTCATTTACAATCATTGGGTTCCATCCTCTGCCGCATCCTCAATCCATCCGCCTTCCATCTCCTGGTCCTCGCCTTCGTAGGTCTGCTCATTGGCCCGGACCTCCTGGGAGTCAAGGGCATCCGCCCCTGCCTGGGACGCAGGCGCTGCGTCAGCAGGTACTCCCTCATCTGTCTCTGCTGACGCGGCTGCACCGCCTTCGGATGCAGCTGCCGCCTCCGGGGATGTCTCCTGGCCGGTAGCAGCGCTGTCCCCATTTTCCCCCTCAGATGTCCTGTCCCGGGATGTCTTGGCTTCAGCTGCTTTAGCGCCGCCGGACTGGGCCGGTTTTGCGCTGTCTTCGGTTTCCGGCTTCTCATTGAGAAGCTGGAGAATTTCTTTGGACGTCATGGATGTATTAAGGGTATAGGTGCCCGGATAGATTGTCTCATAGTCATAGAACCTGCTCTGAAAAATAAAAGCAAACTCACTTTTAATAAGCCCCTTATGCGCAAGAAACTGTGCAGCGTCAGACACGGATTCCTTCGGATCAATCCGGACTACCATATCCTGTCCGGGGGCCTCATCCACTGCCTCGGCAAAAAATATCTCATGGCCAAAGGCATAGCCCCTGGCAACCGCCTCATACAGCAGCAGGATAATCAAGGCATATACCATGAGCTTCACGGATATGCTGATTATGGTGGTTGTGATTTTATTGATTTCCCTTGTCCTATTGCTCATAATCCTTTCCTCTTATCCTGCCCGGCGTCTTCATGACCGCGGTATCCCGGACCGGGCCCACTGCCTGCGCGGCAGTAAGCCGGTCCGGTATCTGTTATACCTCCATGATAATTGGCAGAATCATGGGATTGCGCTTCATGCGCTTCCACAAAAAGTCACTTAAACTGTCTTTAATGATGTTCTTTATCTTACCCCAGTCGCTGACATGGCGGTCCAGGCAGTCCTGCACCGCGTCATACACAATGGTGTGGGCTTCCTCCAGTAAATCCTCGGATTCCCGCACATACACAAAGCCTCTGGACACGATATCCGGACCCGCAAGCAGCTGGTTGCTGTGCTTCTCTAAGGTCAATACTACTACAATAATACCATTTTGTGCAAGGTTTTGTCTATCCCGTAATACAATATTGCCCACATCGCCCACGCCAAGGCCGTCCACGAAGATGCCTCCGCAGGTAACATGGTCTATCACCTCGCAGCTGTCCCCGTCCAGGGCGACCACGTCGCCGGAGTTAACCATGACAGCATTTTCCTTCTGTACGCCCATGAACTGGGCCAGCTCCCTCTGGGCCATACGGTGGCGGTACTCGCCATGGATAGGGATGGAGAACTTGGGATGCACCAGAGAATAAATCAGCTTCAGGTCCTCCTGGCAGGCATGTCCTGAAACGTGGGTATCCTGGCAGATTACCTCGGCGCCCTTCATGGACAGCTCGTTCACCACATTGGCCACTGCCTTTTCATTGCCGGGAATAGGTGTGGAGCTCAGCACCACCACGTCTCCCGGCACAATGGATACCTTCTTGTGAATGCTGGCAGCCATCCTGGAAAGGGCGGCCATGGACTCGCCCTGGCTTCCCGTGGTAATGAGCACCGTGGACTCCGGCGGGTAGTTTTTCAGATGTTCAATGTCGATGAGGGTTCCCTCCGGCACATTGATATATCCCAGCTTGCTGGCAATATCCATGATAGTCACCATGCTGCGGCCTTCCACCACAACCTTGCGGCCGTATTTATACGCCGTGTTCACCACCTGCTGAACCCTGTCCACATTGGAGGCAAAGGTGGCAACGATGATGCGCCTGTTCTGGTGCTCCGCGAATATGGCGTCAAATGTCTTTCCCACGGTACGCTCGGACATGGTGAATCCGGGACGGATGGCATTGGTGCTGTCTGCCATCAGGGCCAGCACGCCCTTCTTGCCCAGCTCCGCAAAGCGCTGCAGGTCAATGGGATCCCCAAACACCGGCGTATAGTCAATCTTAAAGTCTCCTGTGTGCAGCACGGTTCCCACCGGCGTAAATATGGCCAGGGCGGATGCGTCCTGGATGCTGTGGTTTGTCTTCACGAATTCCACTCTGAAACATCCCAGGTTCACGGACTGTCCGTGCTTCATCACCTTGCGTTTGGTGTTCTTTAAGAGTCGGTGCTCCTCCAGCTTATGCTCAATCAGGGCAATGGTCAGCTTTGTGCCGTATACAGGCACATTGACCTGCTGCAGGATATAAGGCAGGGCGCCGATATGGTCCTCATGGCCATGGGTAATGACGAAGCCCTTCACCTTGTCAATGTTCTGCTTTAAGTAGGTCACATCCGGTATTACCAGGTCAATGCCCAGCATGTCGTCCCCCGGGAAGGCCAGTCCGCAGTCCACCACAATGATGCTGTCCTCATACTCAAAGGCAGTGATGTTCATTCCAATCTGCTCAAGACCGCCTAACGGAATGATTTTCAGCTTGCCCTTTCCATCCTTTCTTCCGTCCCGTCCCTTCTGTCTGGCCGGAGAGGGAAGCGCCTTTGATTCGCCTGAATTTCCGGACGCCTTGGACTCCCCGGAATTCCTGGATGTCTTTGCGCTGCCGGCTCCCTTGGAGGTCCTTGCGCCGGTGCTGTCCTTGAACTCCCTGGCAGCGGATCCGGTCTGGGACTCTCCCATTTGTCCGGTCCTGCTCTTTGCCTGTCCCTGCCTGGAACCCGGGTTTTTCTTTTTCTGGGCTTCCCCATTTCCTCCCTGTTCCTTGGAAGCGGTCTTTTTCTGGGCCGGTCTCCTGTTCCGGGACTTATTGGGCTGCTCCTGTGGGGCCGCTGTTCCTGCCGCTTCCCGGACGCCGGCGTCCTGGACATTATTTTCCTGTTCGGCCTGAATCGTTACCTGTGCAGCTGCCTCTGGCGCCGCCTCTGCCGTATTCTCTTTTTCTTCTAAATTCAAATTGATTCCTCCAATCTTTCTATTCTATTTCTCAAGGTCCACATCTGCATCGCTTAACAGTTCTTCAAACACTTTCATCAGTGCGTCCAGTTCGCTGTCGTCTTCCACAAACTCATACACAGCCTCAGCGTCCTGCTGTCCTGACATATCCTTAAGGATATAGCACTCTCCGTCCTCACCTTCCGGCGCGTCTGTCACAAGCAGATAACTCCTTGCATTTATCCTTGTTTCTTCTAACACATAAAAATCCACGGACTCTCCTGAATCCGTCACCATGGTAATCAAATCTTCTCTCGTCTTTTCTTCCATTTCTTCTCTCCTGACGCCTGTCTGTCCCGCCTGACGGGACCGGCTGCTTTGTCCATGTCCCAATTACATCCTAAATATGCTGCAGGCTGTCCAGATATCCCTGCAGAATCATGGCTGCCGCAATCTGGTCCACGCTTTTTTTTCTGTTTTCCCTGCGCACTCCGCTTTCAATCAGAACCCGTTCTGCCGCCACTGTGGTGAGACGCTCGTCCCAGAGGATGACCTCAAGACCGGTGCGCCGTTCCAGGGCCGCTTTGAACTCCTGGGTCTTTTCCCCGCGCTCGCCCACTGTATTGTTCATATTCTTAGGATAACCAAGAACAATACGTTCAATCTCGTATTCACCAATTAATTGCACAATCCGTGCAAGGGTCTGACGCATCTTATTCTCGCTGGCCCTTGTGATTGTCTCCACTGTCTGGGCAGTTATACCTAAAGGATCGCAGACTGCCACCCCAACTGTTTTCGAGCCAAAATCCAGACCCATTATCCTCATATTCAATTCCTCCGGTAAACGCAAAAAATCGGAATGCACCATAAAAGCAGCTGGCTTATGGCCAACTGAATGCATCCCATCATATCCATCCGTACATTACTGTGAAGGCCCGTTCCCGGGCCTTCTGTTATTCACGCCGCATATCCTGCCTGCCCGTGGCGGGCCGGATGCCCCTGGAGCGCCCCGGCAGATTGCCCCGGAACCAGTCTGAAACAGTTCTTATTTCAGACGGGCATCAATATACACAGCCATCAGTTCCTCCAGAATCTCATCCCGTTCAACCTTCATGATAAGACTTCTGGCCCCCTTATGGCTGGTAATATAAGTCGGGTCCCCAGACATGATATAACCCACGATCTGGTTCACGGGATTATACCCCTTTTCAGTCAAGGCAATATATACCTGCTCCAGTACGTCGCTTACTTCTATCTTTTTGTCCTGAACAGCTTGAAAATATTGAGTATCTTTTATATTGCCCATGTCATCACGTCCTTTAAGTATTCTTCTCTATTCTACATTATATTTTGCTATTCGGCAATAGATTATTTTCTTAATTTTTTCTAATTATTATCATGTTTCTGTAAAATGTCGCACAATCCTTCCGTCTTTTCGGAAATATGTTCCTTTTTTCAACAAAATTCCACCTTTAAAATCTCATCATTCAGAAGGCCCGAAGCAGAAAGCTCCATGATGCGCCCCGCAAACTGCTCCTGGTCCATTCCGTCCTCCAGCGGCAGGGCTGCCCTGACATACTGAGGGGTGTGGCCTATCATATACCATTTTCCCTCAATCTCAGCCCCTTCCTCAAACAGGACCGATACCCGGCTTCCCACAAAGCGCTCCCTGTATCCACGGGACATGGTCCTTTCCAGTTCCAGCAGCACGTCACTGCGCCGTGCCTTTACCTGCTCCAAAACCTGGTCCTCCATCACAGCCGCCTTGGTGCCCTGGCGTTTGGAGTATTTAAAAACATGCATCTCATAAAAACGCACTGTCTCCAGAAACCTTCTGGTTATCTCAAACTCTTCCTCTGTCTCTCCCGGAAACCCCGCGATCACATCCGTGGTAATGGCCGGACGGTCAAAGGTCTCCCTGAGTATGCCGCAGCGCCTGAGATAATCCTCCGTGGTATAATGGCGGTTCATCCGTTTTAACGTGGCGTCGCAGCCGCTTTGGAGAGAGAGATGGAAATGGGGACAGAATTCCGGCAGACCGGCCAGCTTTCCGGCAAATTCCCTGGTGATGATTCTTGGCTCCAGGGAGCCCAGACGGATGCGCTCCAGTCCCTCCACCCGGTGAATCCGTTCTATCAAATCCCACAGGGGGCCGCTGTCCCAGTCGCCGCCCTTTACAGGGCTTCCTTCCATATGCTCCGTTCCATAGGAGCTTAAATGGATTCCTGTAAGCACCACTTCCCTGTATCCCCGGGCCACCAGACCTTCCACCTCAGCCACCACATCCTCCGGCTTCCGGCTTCTGACCCTGCCTCTGGCGTACGGGATGATGCAGTAGCTGCAGAACTGATTACAGCCGTCCTGGACCTTGATAAATGCCCTGGTATGTTCTCCCAGGCGGCTTACATGAAGCTCCTCATACTCCTCGGCGCGGGCGATATCCAGCACATAGCCTTCTTCGTCCCCCTGCCTGTCCCTCATGTATTCTTCCAGAATATCCGCCAGACGCGCCTTATTGTTATTGCCGATAATGATATCCACACTGTTGTCTTCCTTCAAGGCATCGGACGCCACCTGGACATAACAGCCCGCTGCCACCACCACAGCCTCCGGATTCAGCTTCTTTGCACGGTGGAGCATCTGGCGGGATTTGCGGTCCGCGATATTCGTCACGGAGCATGTATTGATAATATAGACGTCAGCCTTCTGGTCAAAGGGCACGATTTCATAACCGCGCTCCGCCAGCTGCTGCTGCATGGCTTCCGTCTCATAAGCATTTACTTTGCATCCCAGGTTATGCAGGGCTGCTTTTGGCATTGTAAAACCTCCTGTTCACGGTCTGTCGCGACCCTTTATGCGGGGCATCCGCCCTATGGAACTCTAACCAAATTACCATATTGTTACTGCGTTTTTCATGCAATCTCACTATTGACTTTTAGTCCCCCTGTCTGTAGTATTAAAGCAAAGCAGGATTCACTGCAAACATAATTCATACACTCACACCACAAGGAGGGTTTTTCTCATGAAAACAGTTCGCATTTCGTTAAATTCCATTGACAAGGTTAAGTCGTTTGTAAATGATTTATCTAAGTTTGATGTTGATTTTGATTTGGTTTCCGGCAGATATGTGATTGATGCTAAGTCTATCATGGGTATCTTCAGCCTGGATTTATCCAAGCCAATCGACCTTAACATTCATGCCGAGAGCGGCGTTGATGACATTCTGGCTATCTTAGCACCATACATCATCGCTTAATCTGCTGATTCATTTCCCGCTGCCGCTGACCGCGGGAAAAGGCACATAAGTCAAGTCATCAGAAACCATCAGAGTCTGCCTCGGCAGACTCTTTTTTATGTTTGTTTCCGGATTGTATTGATGCGTTGTGCCTCTGTGCCCTTTATCCCTGACAGAGAATCTGTTCCGTGGTCTCCAGGGCAGTCTCCACCAGCTGGCCGATTTTCTCCTCCAGGCGGCGCTCCGAGCTGTGAATCACATTGATGTTGGGCTTTGTCACCGGATGCTTGGCCACAAAAATGGTGCAGCAGTCCTCGTAAGGCTGGATGGATGTCTCGTAGGTGCCGATTTTCTCAGACACATCCACGATTTCCTGCTTGTCAAAGCCAATGACCGGCCGGAACACCGGCATGGCGCACACCTCATTGGTGGCTGCCAGGGACTGTAATGTCTGGGAGGCCACCTGTCCGATGCTCTCGCCTGTAATCAGGCCGATGGAGCCGGTGCGCTCCGCTATGGTCTGGGCAATCCGCATCATATAGCGGCGCATGATGATGGTCAGCTCCTCATGGGGGCATTTATCGTAAATGTAGAGCTGGATGTCCGTAAAATTCACCACATGGAGATTGATGGGCCCTGCGTATCTGGCCACCAGGTTTGCCAGGTCCACCACCTTCTGCTTCGCCCGCTCGCTGGTATAGGGCGGGGCATGGAAATACACCGCGTCTATCTTCACGCCTCTCTTGGCAATCATGTACCCTGCCACCGGGCTGTCGATGCCGCCGGACAGCAGCAGCATGGCCCTGCCGTTGGTTCCCACGGGCATGCCTCCGGGACCGGGAATCATCAGGGAAAACAGGTTGATTCTCTGGCGCACCTCCACATGGAGAACCACATCCGGGTGATGGACGTCCACACGCATCCGGGGGAACGCTTCCAGAATCGCCTCTCCCATGTCACGGTTAATCTGCTCCGAGGTCACGGGATACTGTTTATCCCCCCTGCGGGCATTTACCTTAAAGGTTATGTTCTTATCCGGATAAACCTGGTCCATGTACTCCACCACATGTTTTTTCAGGCTCTCGTAATCCTTATCCTCAATCTGCACCATGGGGCAGATATCCGCTATGCCGAATACACGCTTCAGCGCCTCCACTGCATCGTCGTAATCATAGTCCGTCTCCGCCTTCACATAGATGCGCCCTGACTCCTTGGTGACGTCAAACTGTCCCTCCACGCTCTTTAATGCATAGCGGATCTGCTTTATGAGGGCATCCTCGAACATATACCGGTTTTTGCCCTTGGTGCCAATCTCCGCGTATTTAATTAAAAATGACTGGTACTGCATCTTTTACCTCTTTCTATCGCTTAATCGTCCCCTTAATTGTCCTGAGGGGACGTATCATTTACACGTATCAGCCTCTGTGGTACCTTCTCAGCACCGGCAGGAGCTCTTCCAGGACTTCCATACAGTAATCTATCTCTTCCTTTGTGTTGAACACGCCAAAGCTGAACCTCAGCGTAGAATCTAACAGTTCCTGCCTGACTCCAATGGCCTTTAAGGTTCCGCTGATTGCCGGGTGATTGGAAGAACAGGCGGATCCGGAAGAAACATAGATCCCCTTATCCTCCAGGGCATGAAGAAGGACCTCGCTTCTCACCCCCTGAAAGCTTGCGCTGACAATCTGGGGCGCGCTCTCCATTCCCTTGCGGCTGTTGACGGTGACGCCCGGCAGGGACGCCATGCGGTCTGTCATATAGTCCTTCAGGCCGGTGATGTACTCCACCTTCTGCTGATGGTCCGTGTAGATTTCCCTGGCCGCCCGGCCCATGCCTGCAATGCCCGGAACATTTTCCGTGCCTGAACGCATGTCCTTTTGCTGGCCGCCTCCGTAGAGAAGGGGACGAATCTTCACCTTCTCATCAATATAGAGAAAACCCACTCCCTTGGGACCGTGAATCTTATGGGCGCTGACAGACAACAGGTCGATTCCCTGCTTCTTCGGACGTATGATAAGCTTGCCGTAGGCCTGGATAGCGTCCACATGGAAAAGGATGGATGGTTTCTTCCCATGGATAAGGGATGCAATCTGCTCCACCGGCTCAATGGCCCCCACCTCGTTGTTCACATACATGATGGATACCAGGATGGTGTCCTGGCGGATGGCGGCTTCCAGCTCCTCCAGGGATATGTGGCCCTGGCTGTCCACAGACAGATATGTGACCTCAAACCCCTGCTGCTCCAGATACGCCAGGGGATTGTAAACCGAGGCGTGTTCGATTCTGGTGCTGATGATGTGCTTTCCGGCCCTCTGGTTTGCCATGGCAGTGCCGATGAGAGCCATGTTGTTGGATTCCGTGCCGCCGGAGGTGAACAGAATTTCCTTATCCCTGACCTTTAATGTCTTGGCAATGTCCGCCGCTGCCTGGCGTACATACTGCTCTGCCTCCATTCCCTTTCTGTGCTTGGCGGACGGATTGCCGTAATCCTCCGTCATGGTCTTCACCACAATATCCTTCACGCTGTCAAATACACGCGTGGTGGCTGAATTGTCAAAATATGCTTCCATTATACAAACTCCTTTACAGCGCCCCTTCCAGCCGCATCATAAGTACCGACAGCACGGCCAGGCCCGCTGTCTCCGTCCTCAGTATCCTGCGTCCCAGGCTGATGGGCCGCACGCCTTTTGAAAGGGCCAATTCTATCTCACGTTCATCAAATCCGCCCTCCGGTCCAATGAACACAGCAATGTCCTGCCCCGGCCCAAGGGCATCTAATTCCGCCTTTGTGCCGGCCATCCCCTCCTCATGTTCATAAGGAATGAGACGCACGCAAAAGCCCCGGCTCTCCACATAGTCAAAGGCTTCCTTTAAAGTCATGACACCGGATACCTGCGGAACCAGGCTGCGCTTGGACTGCTTGGCAGCGCTCTGTGCGATGGCCTGCCACCGCTTGCGCTTGGCCTCTTCCTTTTTCGGCTCCAGCTTGACCACCGTGTTCCTGGTGGACACCGGCACAATGCCGGCCGCCCCCAGCTCCACGGCCTTCTGGATGATAAACTCCATCTTATCAGATTTGGGCAGTCCCTGAAAGAGCCAGATTCTGGAAGGAAGCTCCCTCCCCTCCTCCTCTGTCTTAAGAATCAGGGCTGTGACCTCCCCTCCGGCGATTTCCTCTGCCTGACACAGGTAATCCCTGCCAGTGCCGTCGCTGACCAGCATTTCCTCCCCCTGCCTCATGCGCAGAACGTTCTTTATGTGGTTCACGTCAGGTCCGGTTATCCTTATCAGGCCGTCCTCCACCTGCTCAGGGTTCACAAAAAAATGATGCATGGCTTTCCCTCAGGTCCTTCCTTATTCATCCTATTTCCTTCTGGCGGTCACGCTCACCCATTCTCCCTGGTATGTGATTTCCACCACTTCCAGCTCCCGGCAGCGTGCAAACGCCTCCTTCACCGCCTCTTCCTTCATATCAATGATGCCGGAGGTGATGAAGATACCGCCCTTTTTCAGATGGGCCGGTATCTCGTCCACCAGCAGAATGATGACATCCGCCAGTATGTTGGCCACCGCCACATCGTACCTGCCGTATCCTGCCCACTCCTTTACGGAAGTCTGGTCTATGATATTACCCTGGAGCACATGGAACCTGTTCTCAGGAATGCTGTTGGCTTCCAGGTTCTCCCTTACGGCGTTAATGGCATTTTCATCCAGATCCGTGCCCCACACCTCTTTTGCCCCCAGTTTCAGGGCTGTGATTCCCAGGATGCCGCTGCCAGTTCCCACGTCCAGTACTAAGGTGTCCCGGTTCACGTACTTTTTAAGCTGCCGGATGCACAGCTGGGTGGTCTCATGCATGCCGGTTCCAAAGGCAGTGCCCGGGTCAATCTGCACCAGAAGCTTGTCCTTGTGCTCCTCCGGGATAGTCTCCCAGGTAGGCTTAATCAGGATATCGTCCACTGTAAAGGGCTTAAAGTACTGTTTCCAGTTGTTGATCCAGTCCTTGTCCTCTGTCTCCGACGCGGTGATGGTCCTGGCACCCAGGTCCGCAAATGGGGACAGCTCGTCCAGGCCCTCTTCCACCCGTTTGAGATAATCCGCCACATCCGCGTCATCATCCAGGTAAAAGCTTATTCTGGCAACACCTTCGTCCGGAGGAAGCTCAGGGAGGATGTCAATAAACATTCCCTTTGTCTCCTTCTCTGTCAGGGGCACATTGTCCTCGATTTCGATTCCTTCTATACCAATGTCGTCAAACATGCTGCTAATCAGGTCTACCGCCTGAGTTGTGGTAGTTAATGTAAATTTTTTCCATTTCATACGATTCACTCCTATTTCCTATGTGCGGCTTACTATTTTAATGAACAATACCCCAAGCACCACCAGTACCACGGGACGGACCACCCTCTGACCGTCGTGGGCCACCATGCCTGCCCCAATGTAGTGTCCCGCGATGGAACAGACACCTGCCATAAGCCCCAGCGGGTAGCAGACATTTCCGGTGGCAATGAAGGCCACAAGGGCCGCAATATTAGAGGAAAGGTTGATTACCTTTGTCTGGGCGGAGGCGCTGCGGGCGTCCAGCCCGGCGGCCCCTGTGAGAATCAGAATCAGGAATGTTCCTGTTCCGGGTCCGTAAAAGCCGTCATATCCCCCCACAAAAAAGGCTGCCGCTATGCAGATGGCAAACACCTTGTTTCTGGAAATATCATCCGCCCTGTCCCTCGCTCCCATATCCTTGTTCCTGAGCACGTAAAACGCTACAACGGGCAGCACCACAATCATCATGTGCTTGATGACAGATTCCGGCACCATGAGGGCCAGATGGGCTCCCAGGGCCGATCCTGTCAGGGCTGCCGCCGAGGAACAGACCGCCATGAACACCTTTCCCTTCAGGAAACCGTGCTTTGCCAGGCGGGCCGTGGAAACAGTTGTGCCCATGGCGGAGCTGAGTTTATTGGTACCCAGTGCCACATGGGCGGGCACCCCTGCGATGAGATATGCAGGCAGGGCAATAAGCCCGCCTCCTCCTGCAATGGAATCCACCAGTCCGGCCAGGAATACCAACGGGCACACAATAAGATATTGTAACATGATTGTATCCTCTTTTCCGTAAAACAACCATTATATTATCACATAATATGTACACTGGCAATAAGCGGCATTTTTTTTTTGCAATAAATAAGCCCCGCCCCGCATTAACATTATGAACGGATGAAAGAAAGATGCCGGGGCAGGAACGGGCAACCGCACAGGCCCCAGGGGACAGGGATTCCGGAACATACAATCATAAAACAAAAGGGCGGCAAAAGGCCGCGCGAAATTCCAACATTGCATTACACTCCATCACACACATACCGGATGGAACGGCTCCCAGGCATTGAACCAAGATACAAAAGAGAGGGATTACCATACAGTTACCATATAAATAAGGATACGAAAGAAAAAATTGCTTCTGGTCTTAGATTTACCATACGACAAAAACAAGAAAACCCCGGCTCCTGCTTGCCACAGGCGCCGGGGTTTTCTCCGCTACTGAATTAAAGCCCCGTCCGCTCCCACCACATAGCCGTCCGGGGTTGTGGTATTTACAAACAGGCGTCCCATGGTCCCGTCAGACTGGGTATTGAAATAATAAAGCTTCCCGTCTATCATCTGCCAGCCTGTGCGCATCATCCCCAGGGTACCGTCATCCAGGGGATTCAGATAATAGCGGTTTTTGTCGCTGTCCGTAAACCACCCGGTCAGCATATATCCATTCTGGTCAAAGCGGTACCATCTGTTATGTATAAGCTGCCACCCCCCTGACAGCCAGCTGCCGCCATAGAGCTGGAACCACCAGCCTCCGGGGCTGTATCTCCAGCCCTGGCCGTACTGTACGCCGGGTCCTCCGTTGTAATACCACCAGTCATCCTCGTCGTCCCAGTCATCCCAGTCATCCCAATAGTCGTCATTGGGGTCCCACCAGTATCCGGGGTCAAACTGGGCAGTGGACGTATCCGGCACATTGGTGTTAAAGCCAGGATAAGCCCTGACCGTATTATCCGTGGTGACCCGGGCATTGCCCTGAGGCGCCGAAGGGCCGCCGTAATCGTAGGTTCCTGACAGCGCTGTCCCGTAATCATACTCCACTCCGGGGCCGCCCCTGGGGTAATGGTCATAATACCAGCTGTCTCCCGGCCCATAGGCCAGGCAGTCCTGAACCGGCAGGAAAGACAGCGCAGCCACAGCTGCCAGTATAAACGGTACGGAAATCATCCTTCTCATGTTTATCTCCTCTTTTGACTTAAGTCTGTATTACATTCCCAATTACATTCTTATGCATATCCAAAAGTATATCACAACACAATTGACATTTTCAATACATGAGCATACAATAGTTGTATGTGCAACTGTTGTGAATGCATATGAAGGAGGATTCCGGAATGAAGGAATTTTTATCTTACCTGAAGCCCTACAAAAGGGATGCCGTCATGGCCGTCTTCTGTATTGAAGCCGAAACCGTGTTTGAGCTAATCATTCCCCTGGTCATGGCTTCCATTGTGGATGTGGGCGTGGCCAATGGAGACAGGCATTATATCCTGATGAAAGGGCTGCAGATGGTTCTCTTTGCCTTTATCTCCCTTGTGCTGGGTCAGGGCTCCGCCATGTTCTCGGCCCGGTGCGGCCAGGGACTGGGGGCCGAAATCCGCAAGGCGGAGTTTGCCAAGCTGCAGCAGTTTTCCTTTGCCAACACAGACCATTTCAGCAGCTCTTCCCTGGTGACCCGCCTTACCAGCGACGTAACCACCATACAAAACTCCGTTGCCACAGGCATGCGGCCTGCTTTCCGCTCCCCGGTCATGATGCTGACCGCCATGGCTGCCTCCTTTTACATCAATCCGCAGCTGGCCATGGTGTTTCTGGTGGCTGCTCCTGTCCTGGGTGTGCTGCTGTTTTTCATCATCAGCCATGTGCGCCCCCTGTACAGCGTAATGCAGGGCGCCATTGACATGGTAAACCGCATCATTCAGGAAAACCTGGCCGCCATCCGTGTGGTGAAATCCTATGTCAGGGGCGATCATGAAATCCGGAAATTCGAGGAGGTCAATTACAATCTGCAGTTTACGGCGGAAAAAGCCTTCCGCCTGTCAGTCCTCAACATGCCGGCCATGCAGTTAGTCATGTACTCCACCATCCTGTGCATCCTGTGGTTCGGCGGCAGGCTGGTCACCATAGGCGGCGTGAAGGTGGGTGAACTGACTGGTTTCCTGAGCTATGTCCTTCAGGTTTTAAATTCCCTGATGATGTTCTCCAATGTGTTCCTCATGACCACCAGGGCCCTGGCTTCCTGGAAGCGTATCTCGGAAGTCATGGATGAGGAAATCGACATCAAGGAGGATGCATCCAGTCCCCTTGAAGTGGAGCATGGTGATATCCGGTTTGAGAATGTATACTTTAAATACAATCAGGATGCTGCCGAATATGTGCTCTCGGACATCTCCTTTCATATAGAGGCAGGACAGACCGTGGGCATCATCGGCCAGACAGGCGCTGCCAAGAGCACGCTGGTGCAGCTGATTCCCAGACTCTATGATGTCACAAAAGGTACTGTATATATAGACGGCCGCCCGGTCCGGGAATACCCCCTTAAGGGACTGAGGGATTCCATCGCCATGGTGCTCCAGAAAAATACCCTGTTTTCCGGTACGGTAAAGGATAACCTGCGCTGGGGCAGGGAAACGGCCACGGACCAGGAAATCGAGGAGGCCTGCCGCATTGCCTGCGTGGATGAATTCATCGACCGCCTGGAACGCGGATATGAAACAGAGCTGGGCCAGGGAGGCATCAATGTGTCAGGCGGGCAGAAGCAGAGACTCTGCATTGCCAGGGCTATCCTCAAGTCTCCCAAGGTGCTGATTCTGGATGATTCCACCAGCGCGGTGGATACTGCCACAGAGGCCAAAATCCGGGACGGACTGGCAAAGAGCATGCCGGATACAACCAAAATCATCATTGCCCAGCGCATATCCTCAGTGGCCCACGCAGACCAAATCATTATACTGGAGGACGGACGGGTGAACGCGGTAGGCAGCCACGAAACCCTGCTGGCTTCCAACCAGATTTATCAGGACATCTATCATTCTCAACAGGAAGGGGCGAATCTGTAATGGCAAGAATAGCAAATTTTAACCGTCCCAAGGATACCAGACGGACCTTAAAGCAGATGCTCAGCTATCTGGGGCGGCACAAGTGGTATATGCTGGTTATCGCCCTCCTGGTGACAATCAGCGCCCTGGCCAGCATATTGGGAACATACATGTTAAAACCGGTCATCAACCGTTTCATTCTCCCGGGAGACATACCGGGGCTTGTGAAAATGCTTCTGGTCATGGGAGCGCTGTACCTGTGCGGCGCGCTCTCCTGTTATGCCTACAATCAGATGATGGTCCACATTTCCCAGAAGGTGGTGAACGAAATCCGGTCCGATTTGTTCCGGCACACCCAGCGCCTTCCCCTTACCTACTTTGACGCCCATACCCACGGGGAGCTGATGAGCCGTTTCACCAACGATGTGGACACCATCAGCGAAGCCCTTAACAACAGCTTTGCCATGATGATACAGAGCTTCATAACCATAACAGGAACCATTACCATGCTGCTGGTGCTGGACTGGCGTCTTTCCCTTATTGTCATGGTATTTCTGATTCTCATGGTTCTGTTTATCCGTTATAATGGAAAAAGGAGCAGGAAGTATTTTACCCAGCAGCAGAAATACCTGGGCAGCATCAACGGCTTTGTGGAGGAGATGGTGGCTGGCCAGAAGGTGGAAAAAGTATTCAATCACGAGGCACAGGACTACGAGGAATTCTGCCGCCGCAACGAGGCATTCCGAACAGCGGCCACCAAAGCCCTGACCTATTCCGGCATGACGGTTCCCACCATAGTGGCCCTGTCCTATGTAAACTATGCCCTGTCAGCCTGTGTGGGCGGCCTGTTTGCCCTGTCAGGCCTTACGGATTTGGGGACACTGGCATCCTATCTGGTGTATGTGCGCCAGAGTGCCATGCCCATGAACCAGTTTACACAGCAGATAAACTTTCTTTTGGCCGCCCTGTCGGGAGCCGAGCGAATTTTTGATATGATGAACGAGACCCAGGAACTGGATGAAGGCACAGTGACACTGTGTAATGTGCGAAAGAATGACAATGGCGGCTGGGAAGAATGCAGGGAATTTACCCACTGTTTCGCCTGGAAGGTGCCGGATGAGGATTCGGTTGATACGGCGCAGACCCATACCGGCTCCCAATCCGGCTTCCGTCTCATTCCCCTTGAGGGGGATGTGCGTTTCAACCAGGTTGTGTTCGGATACACGCCGGAGAAAACCATCCTGAACGGCATCAGCCTTTATGCCAAGCCCGGACAGAAAATCGCGTTTGTAGGTTCCACCGGCGCAGGAAAAACCACCATCATCAATCTGGTGAACCGTTTCTATGAAATACAGCAGGGAAGCATAACCTATGACGGCATTGACATAAGAACCATAAAAAAGGACGATTTGCGCCGTTCCCTTTCCATGGTCATACAGGATACCCACCTGTTCACAGGAACCATAGCGGACAACATACGTTACGGACGGCTGGACGCCACAGACGAGGACGTGGTAAATGCAGCCAGGGTAGCCAATGCGCACTCCTTCATCCGCCGTCTGCCCCAGGGTTATGATACGCCCCTTCACAGCGACGGCGCCAACCTGTCCCAGGGGCAGCGCCAGCTTCTGGCTATTGCGCGGGCAGCCATCTCCCGCCCTCCTGTGCTGATTCTGGATGAGGCCACCAGCTCCATTGACACCCGGACGGAAAAACTCATTGAAAAGGGAATGGACGCGCTGATGGACGGGCGCACCGTCTTTGTCATCGCTCACAGACTGTCCACGGTCCGCAACTCCAAGGCCATTATGGTACTGGAAAAGGGCGAAATCATAGAACGCGGAAGCCACGATGAACTCATTGACCAGAGAGGGCGTTATTATAAACTGTACACAGGCCAGTTTGAATTGGAATAAAGAAAGGAAGCAAGAACCATGATGAAACAAGAACAAGTACGCCGCCTCCTGGTGAGGGCGGAAAGGGCAAGAAAACATCTGATGCAGCCCCATTTCACCCGGATTGGCCTAACCTTCGGCCAGGGCCACGCCCGCATCCTGGATGTACTGCTGGCCCGGGACCATATAACCCAGAAAGAATTGTCGGATCTCTGCCATATGGATGTGACCACCATGTCCCGTTCCCTGGACCGTCTGGAGGAATCCGGCTACCTGGTAAGAGAAAAAGATCCTGGATGCCGCAGGTCCTATCTGATTTGCCTCACCGGTGAAGGGGCGGCAGAGGCCCATAAGGTACGCAGGGTACTGGAAATGGTGGATGATGTTATATGGAAAGGATTGGGGCAGGATGAAATGGAAGCATTCTGCGGCACCATGGAAAAGATATGTGAAAATCTGGAACAGTGTGATTTCAAATGGGATGACGAAACATAGCAATAACTACTGCTCCAGGTATGCGCGAATATTGTCCAGCACCTTTTTGCTGAGCAAATCAAAGGCCTGTTTTGTCCTGCCTGCTGAGATGCGTGCACAGAATACGCCCGGATGACCAAGCAGTTCTCCGGTGCTGTCTCCCAGGGCTCCCTCTGTATCGCAGATGAAGTAATTATTTCCCTGATCCAGCCATGTTTTCAGGGCAGGAAGGTCGAATGCCGGTCCAATGGAGGTATTGAACAGGAGCTTTCCCTGCCCCAGCTGCCTGAATTCCTTCTCATGAAGCAGAATCACATTTTTATTCAGGCAGGCAAAGACCACCTCGCTGCGGTCCAGCAGTTCCTTTAAGGGCCTGTAAGTCATCCCCTGGTCTTCTCTGTCCTGCTTCCTGGAACGGCTGTAATAGGACACATCCGCCCCCATGAACTTCAGGGCATCGGCTATCATTCCTCCTGACACGCCCATTCCGATGATACCCACCTTTAAATCCGTGATTTCAACGGGCATATCACGAAACATGGGACGGTCAAAGCCGTGAAGGAAACGCACCAGCTCACTGAGCACGTATTCCACCACCCCCCTGTCGCCGTAATCCCTGATTCCAAGCACTGTGATGCCCCGTTCCCTGGCACAGGCAATGTCTACATTGGCGCTTTCCTCAGAATAGAGGCTGCAGCACATGCCAATGTACCGGATGGATGGGCAGCTCTCGATCACATGACGGCTGATTCTGGATGTGTAGCTTACCAGCACCGCATCCGCGTCACCGATACGCCGGATGATTTCCCCATCGCCGGACGGCACATCCTCATGCAATGTTATCTCTCCCGCATACCGGTGCAGTTCCTCCTCTGCGCTGGGTATCAGGCTCACCGGCTCAATAGCCACTAATTTCTTAAACATGTCCATTTCCTCCTAAAATACGATTGGTGATACAATATTCTGTAAAACCGCCACCACGCTCCAGCCGGCAATGGCGCTGGTGCTGGAATAAATATCCACAACAGCCTTCACTCCTTCTATCTCGGATGTGATCTTATGGTCATCCCCAACCATGCCTGGAACGCTGTATATATCCACACGGGTATCCTCCGGCCCCGCGGTCACAAGGGATGAGGCCACAGCCACATTTACCTTGGTAGGCAGGAGGGAAATGGCTTCTTTTGCGTTGCCGTGAAATACATGGCTCTCCGGTCCGTCCTCCATCAGGCGCTCTACAAAAAGCGGGGTTCCCTTTAAGGACGCCGGTCCTTTCCTTGTCCTGATGCCTGCCTCTGCCTGCCCCATAAGGGATATGGTCCGCAGCACATCAAATCCTCCCACCGCACCGGACGCAATGTACACCCTGGTTCCGTGGCCGGCAGCCGCGGCCTTTACCTGTCCAAAAAATTCATGATCCGCAAATGCTCCGATGGACAGCACAATCATGCCGGCCCCGGATTCCAGAATCTTCACTCCGCAGTCCTTTACAGACTGGACCGAGGCTGCCTCCGCAACATAGTCAGGGGACAGCGCCAGAAGCTCGTCTATGGTGCCGCATGCCTGACACCCGCCTTTTTTTGCCAGAAGCTCTGTCTTTTCCCTGGTCCTGCCCAAAACTCCCACCAGCTCATATTCATCCAGCATTCCTTTCAGACCGGCTTCCACAATAATATCGGCCAGATAGCCGTTGCCCAGAATACCCAGTTTTAATTTTCCCATCATAACCTCCTAAAACAAGGGCTGAACGCTCCCTAAAAGCCTTCAGCCCTCCATGCCTTATCATCATTATGGCTTAGTTTGTATAGTTATCAAAATATCCCTGAACCAAAATGACCGGTGTACCCTTATCGCCGGAACCACTGGTAAGGTCACAAAGTGATCCTATCAGATCGGTGAGTCTTCTCGGCGTGGTTCCCTGGGATGCCATGTCGCCCACCAGATCGGATTTCTTCTCCTTGATTCTCTGGGAAACGGCATTCTTTAAGGCTTCTCCGGACAAATCCTTAAAATCATTGTCAGCCAGATATTTTAATTTCACTTCGTTTGGCGTGCCTTCCAGTCCTTCTGTATTGGCAACAGATACCACCGGGTCGGCCAGTTCCCAAATTTTTCCTACCGGATCCTTGAACGCGCCGTCGCCGTATACCATGACTTCCACATGCTTTCCTGTGCGGTCCAGGACTTTGTTCTGAATATCGTTTACCAAATCCATACAATCCCGCGGGAACAGCTTAATGGTGTCCTCGGTTGACTTGTTGGAGCCCAAAAGGCCGTATTTTTCATTGCAGCCGCTTCCGTCCACCGGGGCATTCAGGATGTCATCCATGCCGCATACCACCTCTGCGCCTGCCTCCTTTAAGATGCGCTTGGTGCGCATACGCGAATGGATGTCACAGGTCAGCACCCGCTTGGTATAATTTAAGATTTCCCTTGGATTATTTGCGAATACCACCTGGGCCTTCGCGCCCTGTTCTTCAATCAGCTGGCAGTAATAGGCCACATAGTCCACACCGGTAAACGGGTGCTTGTTCTCCCCAAACAGTTCCCTGTAGCGCTTCAAATCCAGCACATCGCTGTAAGGATTAATACCGGCCTCGTCTACCTGATCCAAGGATACCAGAGAGTTTCCCACCTCGTCGCTGGGATAGCTGAGCATCAGAACAACCTTCTTTGCGCCTTTGGCAATTCCCTTCAGACAGATGGAAAAACGGTTTCTGGACAGAATCGGAAAAATGACGCCGATGGTCTCCCCGCCAAGTTTTGCCTTCACGTCCCCCGCAATGGCATCAATGGAAGCGTAATTGCCCTGAGCCCTGGCAACCACGGACTCTGTCACGGAAATGACATCCCTGTCCCTGATTTCAAAGCCTTCGCTTTCCGCTGCATCCAAAACACTGTCTACCACGATTTCAGCAAGATTGTCTCCTTCACGGATAATCGGGCAGCGGATTCCTCTCGAAATTGTTCCTACTTTTCTTTCCATATGTATCTTCTCCTAATATATTATAATTTTCGTCATGCTATCTTATTATAATATAAAATACGGGATTGGGAAAGTAGTTATTTTCGTTTTGGCAGGGATGGGTCCGGAAGCTGACTGCAGGTATCCAGGACCAGGGCAGTCAGAAACTCTCTGTCATCCAGCTCCTCCACCAGATACATTCCCGGACGGCCGCCATGAGGCGCCACCGGTTCTGCTTCCGGAAGATGCTTATGTCCCGCTTCTGTCATTTTTACATAAAACTGGTTATTCTCTACTGTTCCAAAGAACTTTCCCCCGCACCACAGGCCATACTCGCCAAATAATTTTTCATATTCCAGGCTGGAAGCCATATTGAGTCCTCCTTGTATGATATGTAATCTGTCAATCCAGGGACCGGAGTATCTCCAGCATCCTTTTTAAACCGGCGGCGTTTTCCTCCGGGGCCCTGGTTGGGTCCTGCTGGTCATACCGGCTGCACGGGAGTTCACTGCATCTGCCGCAGTGGGGCAGTTGGATAACAGGACATCTGTTTGTCATGTTTAGAGATTGGTCCATGTCTATCTGTAAATTTCATAAATACGGCGTCCCAACTCTGCAAGTTCCGCCCGGAATTCACCGGGTTCCAAAAGCTCAATCTGGTCTCCCAGGCTCAGAATCCAGCAAAACAGGTTTTCTTTGTCCGAGTATCCGGCTGTAAACATAAAATTACCATCCGGCAGTTCCTCCAGAGTCTCAGGACCAAATTCATCTACAATCCTCCATTTAATGGACGGTTTGCACCGTGCCTTTACCAGAAAACGGATAGGGAAGGGACGGTCCGCCTCATTTTCATAAGGCGGCAGGATACGTTTATCAATGACCTCCCGGCAGCATTCCAAATCCATCATACGGTTCAGCTTAAACAGCCGGTAATCCTGGCGCATCAGGCAGAAACCCCACATCGAATTTTTCCGCCAGATAGGGGGCGGTTACCTTTTCCCGCTGGAGAAGGATGGACAGGATACCGATGAGGTCCATGACAATTCCTCCTTTGAAATGTGATGAACAAAGAACGGACGACCCAAGGAGGGAGGGTTACTTACATTCCTGTTTCCACGCCATTTCGGGCAGGGCTATGGGAATGCGGCCGGACTACCTACCAGCTCTGCAGGATTTTATCCCGCGTTGTGTTTTTATCTCTGCTTTTTGATTTTATCATATTACTGCACACTTTTCTATCCTTTATTGGCATCACACCAGCAACGCAGTCATAATCGAATGTTCCATATCGTCAATATTGTAAACATGCTCCATTACTTCAAAGGTTTCCCGCAGATTCCCTTTCGCACTTTTCCAGCCAATACCATCCGTAAACCACACAAAAGAAAATCCTTCGATTGTGTCTGCCTCCTGGGAAAGCATCTTATAGCTTCTGGCCGTTTCATTCAGCTTCGAGCCGCCGCCGCTGTAAAAATTCGTTTCAACAGCATAAATCATGGACTCTGTTTTTACCACGAAGTCAAACCGCTTTGCCGCCTTGCCTTCGTTGGACAGGGCGGATAAATCAATATCCCATTTATCCTCAATATCCTTAAGATACATCTCTTTAAAGTAGTTCTCATCCTTAGTAAATCCTGCGGCAATGATATATTTCTCCACCAGATCTTCCATCTGGTGTCCGCCGCGGTTCTTTCGGCCATTGGAATCAAGTCCCGTCTCAATCCCCAGCGCATAATCAACCAGATTATTTACCAGATGCTTCTGCAATAAGTCAAATAATCCTGTTTTTCTCATAAATATCTTATATTGATCCATATCATAATTCATTGTTTTAAAATTATACTCAAATGCGCCGTCCTCATCCTGGGCATATATTTCATTGCTCCGCACTGCCAGAAGCAGGGGGATGCAGGACAGGGTTTCCGGATATTTTGTTATTATTTTTTCAAAATCATCTTCAATATTCACAGAACCTATCATTGAATTTAATATGTTTAACTCGATTTTTATATCCTCCACATTGCGGACTACCTTTTCAAAATCTATGTAATACCGGTACCCTGAAATGCTTGCCCTGAATTTACTAAGCCATGCGTCAAAATCTCTTTTTACCACTCCAATGCCTCCTGTATATGCTCCAAACGTTTCTTCGCTATATCCAGATATTCTTCGTTATTGTCAATTCCGATAAACTGCCTTCCGTACTTTCCGGACACCACCCCGGTTGTCCCGGAACCGCAAAACGGATCCAATACCACGTCGCCCTTTTCCGTGGACGCCAAAATGATTCGTTCCAGTAAATACTCCGGTTTTTGTGTGGGATGCCTGCCGGCCCACTTTTCGGACGGCCTGGTGAGACTTCCCTCCCACACATCCTTCATCTGCTTCCCGCCATTCATTTGCTTCATCTGCTCATAGTTAAATACGTGTCTGGCTTTCTTTTCATCCTTCCTGGCCCACAGAATCGTCTCTGTGGAATGGGTGAAGCAGCGGCAGGCCAGGTTTGGCGGCGGGTTTGTTTTCTTCCAGGTAATATTATTGATTAGCTTATACCGCTCCTGCTGAAGCGCCATTCCGATTGAATATATATTGTGCAGCGTACCTGATATCCATATGGTTCCGTTGGGCCTTAGCACCCTTCTGCACATGCGGATCCACCTGCGGTTAAAAGCATGGTTTTCCTTAAAATCCCCGCCCTCATCCCAGGATGCCTTATTGACTGATACCATTCTTCCCCCTTTGCAGGTTATGCCGTTATTGCTCAGAAAATATGGCGGATCTGCAAATATCATATCAACGCTTTCCGGCTTCATTTTCCGCAGCAGCTCAAGACAGTCCCCCAGATAAAGCCTTTTTGTATCAGTTCCATAATATGCCTGGATTTTTCCCCGCATCAGCTCTTCCATAGATATACCTCTAATAATTCGTAATGATGATCTCCTGACCCACGCGGTTCTTTCCGTCAGAATTTATCATGCGCTTTACATCCACTACCACTTTGTTGAAATCTGTATATAACTGATTGATAAAATCTGTATTGTGATTTGTCAGCATACAGTAACATCCCCGTTCTGTAAGTTCTCTGAACACGGCAGCCAGACGTCTGTGGCTTTCGATATCAAATCCCTCCTTTGTGTAAGACTCAAAGGACGTTGGATTCAAAGGGGCATAGGGACTGTCTATAAAAACAAAATCATCCTTCTCTGCCAAATCACAGGCATTCTGAAAATCACCTTTCATAATATGCACCTTCTGCAGGCTCTGTGATACAGCCAAAATGCTTTCTTTACTGCACGATTCTCTCACGCTGTTATTATACGGTACATTAAACAGGCCTCTTCCGTTCACTCTGTAAAGGCCGTTAAAGCAGTGCTTATTGAGGAACACGAATAAAACAGCTAATTCCATATCGTATTCCTCCCGCATCATTTTATCATTATAGAATTCCCGGACTTTATAATAATACTCTTTTCCGCCATCTGCTATCCTTTTATCATACTCTGAAATAGCATCGGCAAATTCTTCTGGTGAAATCTTTATCTGCAGGTAAGCATTAATCAATGATTCGTTTATATCATTAATAATGGCTTTTTCCGGCTGTAATCCGAAATATACTGCACCGCCGCCGACAAATGGCTCCATATATCCATTATAATGTTTTGGCAGTCTCGCTTTTATCTGTTCAAGTAATTGTCTTTTGCCGCCCGCCCATTTCACAAATGGCTGTGCACTGATTTCCGTCATCGTGTTTCCTTTCACCAATAAAATCATAACATTTATGATTCATTATAAGTGAAAGTCAAATAAAACACAACCTGCAACTGCCTTCTTTCGGAAAACAAAAATACACCGGCAAAAATGCACCGGAGAATATTTCCCTAAATTTAGCAAATACTAATTTATGTCAGATTAAATACACCAGATTGAAGGATAAAAGGAGAAAGAGATTATGAACAAAAATATGCGCACATGGGTCATCGGCATCTGCGTGGCCCTGGTCATCATCGTGGCTGTGGCAGCCGCGTTTGCCAACAGCCGCAGCGGCTCTGATGCCGGACAGGCCTCTGAAAGCCAGACAGAAAGCACCTCTGCGTCCGCAGCGTCACCGGCGGACACAGGAACGGGTTCCCAGGAACAGGCATCCTCAAATTCCGGCAATGCCGCCGGCCACAGCGGACATAACGGACATATGAATGCATCCGGAGATGACCTGAGCCGTTACCTGACCGAACAGGATTCCATCATGATGAATATGATGGAGGATATGGTCATCCGCGAGAAATCAGGAAATGCTTCTCTGGACTTTCTGCGGGGTATGATTCCCCACCACGAGGCAGCCATCAAGATGTCTGAGAGCTATCTGAGCTACCAGGGGAAAAGCGATGAACTAAAAACCATTGCCCAGGATATCATAACCGCCCAGAAGGACGAACTCAAACAGATGAACGATCTGGTTAAATCGTATGAAAAGGACGGAAAAAAGGACCAGACAAAGGAGGACGCTTATCTGGAGCAGTACAGCAAAATGTTTGCCGATGACTCCATGTCCCGCCACACGGATCCCTCAGGAGCAGACAGTCTGGACCAGGCCTTTGCGGAGGGCATGATCATGCATCATCAGATGGCCGTGGATATGGCCAGGGATATCCTGGAATATACAGACTATGAAGAGATACGCACCATGGCCCAGAATATTATCGATGTGCAGGAGAAGGAAATTGCCCAGATGAAAAAGATTGTGAAGGAGCAGCAGGAATCCCAGCAGGAATAAATTATCAATAGTAGCACATGCCAGTCCACATCACAATGGATATAAGAATGACACGGCAGAATCAAACTGCGGGAAGGTCATGTCAGCTTATATAGAGTATAGGGACATTTCCCAGTACACGCCGGATCTCCGCCCGCAGATACATCTGGGCCTCTGCCCTGGATTCCGCCCGGTAGCAGTACCTTCCCCGTCCCCTGCCTGTCATCTGCTCCTTGTCATACAGGTCCGGGGCATTGGGAAATGCTTCGCTGTTAATGGCCCGGTGGACATAGGAATAGGTCATCAATATGACCTCCAGAAACATTACTGGTCATTGGGCCTTTCCTGCATTTCCCGGATGGAATTATGGCTCTCAATGGGAATCCACGGAAGGTCCCCGTATTCCTCCCTGATCTGCCGGCCCAGAGGGTAGTCAAAGATAGCCTGTTCATAGTAAACTGCGTCAAATTTCATGGATGCGCCTTCCTCCTGATGAATTCATGGACAATATGGGAATTGGTTTCAATGTGTTATTTTTACTATTTAATATTCCCCAAATCCATGAAGTTATCAATACAAAGCCACTATCCTTCCAATGAGTACTTGACTTTTTATTAGCAGGCTTTATAAGGTAATCCGTTTACTCTTCCGAACTTCCCGTATGATACAATAATTCATTTACTGCAACCGATAATGGACCAATATATTCGATTTTTTTGCTCAACCGTGATTTTACCAGATAATCATCCGATATAGACGGATCATATTCTTTACATTTTTTTATAAATCTATTCATCACAGTCTGAGATTCAAACATCTGTCCATACAGGATAACCTTACCAGGAGCAATGATTGTAACTGTATTCATAACAACACGCGCCATCACTTCAAAAATATCATCCAGCACAGCCCACATGCCTTCGTCACCGCATTCAATCCACTGCATAATATTTTCGACATTGATTTTCCCAATATCTCCGCCCACCATCTGATATAAAACGGGCATAGTCCGCTCGGTACATACACTTCGTACTGCCTCTGCTATTGCATGCGTAGTTGCCCTCGTTTCCAGGCAGCCTCTTTTTCCGCATCCACATAACTTCCCATTCTTTTCAATAGTGCAATGACCAATTTCCGCAGTTTTTGAATTCTGGCTGTCATACAAACGGTTCCCTATGATAATCGCTGACCCGACGCCCGGACTCCATTTTACTAAAAGTAAATTTTCCTGTTCCCGACCATTTCCGTAAATCAGTTCAGCCTCAGCAAATGCCTTTACGTTATTTTCAACAATAACCGGAAGATTCAAAAAACCTTTCAAAATATCCCCCACCGAAACGGGTTCTTTCCATATCCGATATGCATGCTGACTGATTCCCAGGTTTCGATTTACTGTGCCCGGAACCGAAACACCCACTCCCAGAACCATCTCTTTTCCAATTCCATGTTCCCACATCAAACTTTTGCTTTCATTTGCAATTTTCTTCAGAAACATTTCCGGATCCATGGTTCCGTCTGTACGCAATTTAGTGATGTAGCATTCTTTTCCCTTCAGGTTACTGATTGCTATACTGGTTTCAACCACTTCAATTCTGACTGACAGAACATAACGATACTGATAATTGATATCAATCAGAACTTTTCTCCGCCCGGCCCGCTTCGCTTCCTCAAGTTCTCCTTTTTCACAAAGAATCCCCTGTGACAACAGGTCCGAACAGATCAGGGTCACGGTAGCCGGTGTCAGACCGAGCTCTGCGGCAATGTCTTTCCGCGACATCGCCCCCCGGTCATTAAGAAGCTTCAATATCGCACTGCGGTTACTTACCTTTACGTTTCCCAGATTTATTCCTATATATCCCAATTCTGTCTGCGCCTTTCAGATTTCAGTATTTGTAACCAGTATAAATGTAAATTTTTTATAAGGCAAGCATAAGTTTTCGTTTTAATAGCGGCAAACCTCGACATTCAGCATATGCGCAAGCTTTTCAAGCTCCGCTGCCACATTGCCGTAAATCACTACGAAATGCGGCTCCCAACCGTCTTTCACACTGCCATGCACCACGCCCTTTGCATCACTTGCAGTCCGCACAACAATGGAGGTTCCGATGAACTGCTTCGGTTTGTCCAAAGCCGCGCCATCTGCGATGAAGAAACGGAATTTGCCGTCCGGCTTGCGTCCGACGCGGAAAACGGTTACTTTCTCACATGCTTCGCAGCCGAAATCCATCGCCGGGCCGATCTTACGGTTCGGATGAACGCCTACCACTGCGCCGGTGTCCTTGCGTGCCAGGTTGCATGCTGCCATACCGCAGTGCCAGAAGGTGATGGTATTCTCCTTCTCATCCATGGAAACCGGATCACCGAAGAAGGTGGAATTGCCGGTCAGTTCCTTACCGATGTACATGGAGAGCGCACCATAAACGTCTGCCTCACAGCTTGCGCAAACGTCTGCCGCATTCAGAAGGGACAGTACGGAGCATACCGGAGTACCGAAATCCGTGAAGAAATCCGGCCAGCAGCGGGAAGATACCGCGCCGATTCCACCCTCGGTCACATAGTCGGTATATGCCTTGTAAAGCTTTGCAAAATCTTTCACATTCTTATCCGGAGTCTTGTCCAGACCAGCCATGCAGCACCCGGCCTTGTCCAGATATTCTGCACACTCCCCGTCGGAATAGCTCTTTGCCTTATTGATCAGCTCTCTTGTCTCGATTGCCTCCAGCGTTACACCGAAGGTACTCATCATTTCGGCGTCCAGTGCACGTCCAAAACCGAAGCCCTGTGGAGTATGGCCGATCGCAGCCATCTTCAGATGATTCAGCTGATATTTTACCTTCGCCGCTCGAACAGCCGCGCCGATCTCTGCAATCACTTCATTCTCCTCCGGAGAACCGAATACATACTCGAATTCGCCGTCCCGGAATGCCTTGATCGCATTTGCCGCAGAATACGCGCCGGTCAGAGAGTTCAGTCTCAGACGGCCTCCGTCAATTACCGGCTCTCTCAGCGTCCAAAGAACGATCGGACAGGAGAAGCGCTTCAGCACCTCTCCCGCATACGCCGCATTTGCAAACGTAATATTCTGGAGAACGATCAGATCCGGATGAACGGTGTCCAGAAATGCAGACAGATCATTCATGGTCAGAAGCATTTTCTCTGGATACACTCCCTCCTCTGTGATGGAAGAAAGCATTTTAATTGATTTTTCGAACTCGATCTGCGCGCTCTCCAGATGGAACGTACCTACACCGATCGGAACATATGCAACCTGAAAACCCATGTGATATACTCCTTTCATTCCTATTTCAGGAATCTGTAATTCGACTGTTTTCTGTCATTATCTTTACCCGATGGTTTCCTGCTCTTTTTTGATTTCCTCCATTTGCGCCTGATTTAATGCCTCAACCTTCTTGTTGATGCGGATCATGGAAATAACCAGAACAACCGTCAGAATCAGGATGACACAGGAAATCGGACGCTTGAAGAAAATCAGATAATCTCTGTCATAGCTCATCATACTGGTTACGAAGTTCATTTCCATGATATCCGCCAGAATCATGCCCAGCATCAGCGGTGTGGAGGAAATATCCAGCAGCACCAGCAGATAGCTGAATATCAGGATGGCAGCGGTCAGAACAAGCTCCTTGGTATTTCCAGTCGCCGCAAACGCACCTGCAAAACAGAAAATGATGATAACCGGAGCCAGATAGGTGTAACGAACCTGAACGATCTTCGCCACCGCGCGGGTCAGGAACAGACCGATCGGGTACAGGAAAATATTTGCTACCAGACATCCCAGGATGATCGAATATGCGATTACGCCCTGTTTAGTAAACATATTCGGGCCCGGCTGGATGCCGTGAAGAATGAATGCACCCAGAAGCAGCGCCGTTACGCCGTCGCCCGGGATACCCAGAGTCAGCAGCGGGATCATAGCGGACCCCACAACCGCGTTGTTACTGGACTCTGCCGCCGCGATACCCTCCAGACTTCCTTTTCCAAAATCCTGTGGACGTTTGGAAGCTCTGCGGCACTCGTTGTAGCACATGAACTGTGCAACACCGCCTCCGACACCCGGCATTGCACCGAGAATAGAAGCGATTGCAGATGATCGGAAACATGCCGGAAGGATGGAAAGCATCTCCCTGCGCGTAATTCCCTGATTGTCAATTTTTGTGACATCATCTAGCTGTCCTTCTGCCAGAACGAAATCTCTCAGCTTTTGAACCACCTGAGTCAATGCGATCAGCGCGATCATGGCCGGAAGCATGTCAATGCCATACTTCAGTGCATCAATGCCAAAGGTAAAACGCATAACGCCGGTTACAGCGTCGGAACCGATTGCCGCCATCAGGATACCCAGCAGACCGGACATAATTCCCTTCGGAAGGCTGTCGCCGCTTACACCTGCGATCAAAGAGATACCGAGGATTGCCATTGAAAAATATTCAACCGATGCAAATCTGGATACCAGCTTTGTAATGAAAGAAGCGCAAACCAACAGCAGGATTGCGGAGAACAGACCGCCGAATACGGATGCAAACAGCGATGTGTCCAGCGCCTTTTTTACTTTACCTTTCTTTGCCAGCGGATAACCGTCAAAGGTTGTCGCAATCGCCGAGTTCGTACCGGGTGTATTCAGAGTAATCGCACTGATGGAACCGCCGTACATACCTCCTACGTATACAGCCAGAAGGGAAATGATCGCTGTATCCGGAGAGGAAAAGGAATAGGTCAGCGGAAGCAGAAGAATAATACCAAGAGTTACGCTCAGTCCCGGAATACATCCAACGATCATACCAAGAACCAGACCGCCAAATATAACAGAAAGGTTTACAACTGTGAATACCTGCGTAACCGCAAGTATAACCTGCTGAAAATCACCCATATCATCAACCTCCAAATCCCGGAATTCCCGGCAGTGAAATATGGAACACATAATAAAACAGGAAGAATATTCCGATTCCTGCTGCCAGTGTGAATATGTAAATGAACGGTTTCCGTTCGCCGCAGTACCACAACATGATCGGGAAGATAATCACTACCCCCGGAATAAATCCGATGTTGATGATCAGTGCCACAAATGCACAAAGCAGCACAATCAGAAAAATACATGGCTTCTCTTTTGCCCAGTCAAACTCAATCTCTTTTTCTTTCTTGAAGACCAGACTCTCAATCAGCAGAATCACGGAACAAATCAGTGTCCCTGCCAGGCAGATACCCGGGATAATACGCGGGCTCGGCGCGCCTGAGTCAAACATCGGCAGACGTACCTGATTCGGCATTACGAACAGCATAACTGCACCGAATACCCCCATGATAATGCCGGACCAAAGATTCGTTTTAATTTTGAATTTCATCCGAATATATCCTTTCTCCTAATGAACGAAGGCTTCTGGCTGTCCAAAGACAGCCTCGCCGTTTTATTGTCAATCGCTACTCTTTTACTGTCCACTCAGTGTATCAAATGCAGCGACTGCCTTCTCACATGCAGATTCCAGATGTTTCACAGCATCCTCACCATAGATCTCACACTTGTTCAGCATGATCTCGCTGATCCAGTCACTGTACTCAGCATCTGCCCATACATCCTTGGAAATCTGAACGATCTCATCGATCCATGCCTGATCTGCGCCGGTGCGGACTGCCACGAAGCCGCCTGCTGCAAGAATGGAACCGGTGTAATCCTTGGAAGCATCAAGTTCCGGAGCCTTTGCATCGCCTGCGATACCCGGAACCGGAATGTCGCCGTTCGGGCCTTTGAATCCTTCGAATGCACTCTCAGAGAATGCAAGGATCGGAATCATGGTGCCTGCCTCTACATCTTCCAAAGCTGCCTGAGTAGTTCCTACGAATACATCAACCTCGCCATCTGTCAGACCTTTCTTCTGAGCTGCGCCCCCATCATAAGGAACTACCATTACCTTACCGCCTTCCTGAGCGATCAGGGAACCTAAAGCCAGATGCGGATCAGACAGCGGATTACCGCCAGACATCTTAATGCAGCCCTCTTTCGCCTTTGCAAGAATGCTCTCCAGAGTCTGAGCCGGAGTGGTGTACATAATCCAGGTTCTGTCGTCTACGGTTGCTACCGGGTAGATATCTGCACGGTCAAAGTCAACAACTTCGGTGTTATATTTCTTGCCCAAGTCATGACGATACGCAACGCCGTAACCGTAAACAAGGATTTCTCTTGTCGAAGCATCCTGATCAGTATAATAGTTTGCTGCTGCAAAACCGTCACCGCCAGTCATATTTTCTACAATGAAGTTATATTCCGGATGTGTTTTTCCTGCTACCAGCGCATACTTTCTTGCGATTACATCTGCGGTTCCTCCTACACCGTAAGGGCAGATAATCTTGATGGTTTCTGCCCCGGAGTTTGAGAGAGCTGCAGCAGTGGTCTCAGCAGAAGCTGCTGCCGCGGTAGTTGATGCCGTGCTGCCTGAGTTGCCCCCGCAGCCAGCCAGAGACATTGCAGTGGTAATCGCCAGTGCCAGTGCCAAAACTTTCTTTTTCATAATGTAAAGCCCTCCTGAAAATAATTATTTAGTTTTATACGATAAGCTCGGCCGAAAGCAGCCGGGAACTTATTTTGGAGATAACACGATTCCTTTTTGCGTCCTTTGCCTTTTCGCCATTCGTCATTTCATCAACAAGTATGCACCGGAAATTAGCAGGAGAATGTAAGTAATCACCATAAACAGTTTCTGACTCATGATCGCATACAGCTTTCCCCCGATAAACATGCCGGCGAGCATAAACGGAACGCTGATCAGCTGTATGCTTACCAGATGCAGATCCCAAAGCCCCGCCCGGATATCATCAAACAGAATCAGGGAATTCAGAAAAATCCATATGGTTGAAATAGTTGCTCGGAAGCTGACTTTATCACGGACTTTTCGTGTCAGGTAACCGATTAAAAGCGGTCCTCCCGAAACGAAAATCCCGTGGATAATACCGGCAGCAGCCAGCAGAAGGTAAAGAAGAGGGGTATCATGTGTCTGAATCAAGACATCCTTCTGCTGCTGCGTACTGCCAGGTATCTGCAACTGTTTTGCCAGTCCCTGGATTGATAATAATATAACAAATATACCAAGAATCCGGTAAAGCATCTGTTCCCTACCAGCCAACATTCCCCGAATAAGAATGCCTCCGACAATTCCTGCCGCCATCACCACAACGATCTTTTTCAGTTCTTTCCAATTCACGCTGTCATGAAAGCCCACGAACACGTATATTCCCGACAGCAGTCCCAGCACATTCAGTACCGGCTTCGCTGTCGCATATCCGACCAGCATCAGACCGAACGGCATTGCGAGAATCGTTCCCGCAAATCCGGTGATTCCGTGAATAATATTCGACAGAAATATCACCAGATAGAAACAGACTAAATTCATCATAGTTTTTTACTTCCCGTATTTTTCACGAATCGATTCAAACAGCTTTGCCCATACGGAATCCTTCCGGTATAATACCGGTGTATCTTCCATCGGAGCCGCCACGCTGTAATCGCCCTGTCCGTACTCTGCGCCGGTCCACAAATGAACCCACTCACCTTCCGGAAGGTATACCGGCCATTCTGCCTGTCCGGACTGATACACCGGAGCCACCACCATGTCGCTGCCCAGCATGTACTGATACTGGATGTCGTAGCAGCGCAGATCCTGCTCGTAATGCAGGAACATCGGACGCTGTACCGGAACACCCTTTGCCGCATTTTCCGCCACCAGAGTTTTAATGTACGGAGCCAGCATGGTGTAAACGTCAACCAGACGCGCCAGCTGTTTCATGCAGTCCTCGTCATCGTAATACTGGAAATTCTCGTTCGGGCGGTTGCACTCGTGGGTTCTCATCACCGGAGTGAATGCCGCCATCTCCGCCCAGCGAAGGAACAGTTCCTTCGTGCGGGTATTGCCGAACAGAGAAGTATAACCGCCGATATCGCTGTGTGACAGACCGCAGCCGATCATGCCCGCACTCAGTGCCGCACAAATTACGGTTGCAAGACCGTCATGGATGGTAAAGTCAACAGACTGGTCTCCTGCCCAGAGAAGCGTACAGTGCTTCTGGCTTCCCGTCGCGCCGGCACGCATGAAGTAGACAACCTCGCCCAGCTTTCCGGTCTCAGCCAGCGCGTCATAGTTGCACTGTGCCCATAAAGCCGGCCAGTGATTATGCTCGATCATTGCGGATTTTCCGCTGTGAAGAACGATATCGTCTGTCGGAAGGTACTCGCCGAAGTCTGCCATCCATCCATCAATTCCGATATCCAGACTGTGTTTTTTGATGACCTCGTCCTTGAACCACTGGTATGCTTCCGGATTCGTCAGATCCACCACTGCGCAGTAGAACTCGCCGAAATCCACCAGATATTCGGTTCCATCGCTCTTCTTTGCAAATGCGCCCTTTTTCAGACCTTCTTTGTAAAGCTCACCGTCATTTACCAGGTACGGATTGACATAGCCAAGGAATTTGATTCCGCGTTTGTGCAGCTCTTCAATATGCTTCGGCAGCTCCGGATACATTTCCTGATGGAAATGCCAGTCCCATTGAAGACGTTTGCCGAAGGATGTGACGCGCTTGCCGCTCCAGTCCTGACACCAGACCCCGGAAACCTTGATTCTGTTTTCCAGAGTTTTTTCCATGAGCCCGAAGGAACGCTCGTTTCCGCCCTGTACGCCCATGATCAGTCCGTTGTAGACCCATTCCGGAAGCTCCGGCTGACGTCCGAAAAATGCACTCTCCTTTTCCAGCAGTTCCAGAAAGCTGCCTGCCGCCTCGATGCGGATCGAAGCAGGAACCTCCCAGATCTGCAGCTCGTGAAAATCCGGATTGCGGAAATCAAAGTCCGCATATGCGGTAGAATCCACATGGAGATAATAATGCTCGGAAGATACAAAGGTCGGCTGCGGGTAATTAGTATTGTAATAATCTCCGCCTGCTCCGCCGTTTTCCACATCGGAACGCCAGGTTACGTAAGTTGTTTTGTCACGTCCCACACCCGGCTCGGAAGTCCAGAGCGGGAAATGTCTTCCGCGCAGATTGAAGTAGGACATCTGCTCTCCACAGCCATAGCAGTGCTCGGTTTCCTTCGCATCGACGCGGAACCAGAAGCGGTTGATCGCAGGATTTACATTTGTAAAGGAAAGCTGAGCCAGATCACCATCCAGACGGATCACCATCGTCATCTCGCCGCCAAAGTCAATCTCCGCTCCATTCTCATCCACTTTTACCACCAATGCTGCCAGCGGACGGCGCTCGATCACATAATCCTCAATCTTAAAGTTGCCCCGGTACATATATACGTTTTCCTGTCCGCAGCCCACGTAAATCACCGGTTTTCCGATTTTCTGTGACAGAATGGTCTTATTACCGTTCACCAGCGACCAATCTGTGCCGTTATGTACAAGTTTCATAGGAATATCCTCAATATTTCAGTTCTTTGTTCTCGCCCAGAAGCCCCGGAAATGCGCCCTGTCTGATCAGAGGTTCTCTCTCCGGATGAGCGATTACCCATTTGTTCTTTTGCAAAAGCAGACGGTTCTCCGGCTCCAGCTGATCCGGCTTCGCAGTCAGCGGAGTATTGGTTCCTTTCGGAAGGAGCACGATACCCTTAAATCCCTCGTCCGTCACGCGGCATGGGGAAAGGTGCAGGGTGGTCTGATACATTTCGATGGCGGTGCCCTTTTCCACAAAGAATACACGGGCATCCTCCACACGGTAGGTATTGTTCCTGATCTCCCAGCTGTGGCCCAGTGCCAGCATGAAATCCGTCACTGCAATGTTGAGCTCGCTGCCCTTGTGATATTCAAAACCGTTGTAGGTGGTGTTGCGTCCGTTGCAGTAGCCGATTTCCACTTCCATGCCGCCGTACAGACCGTTCTCCACCTGCGCTTTGACCGGATCTGCCTCCAGTCCCGGCTCGGAGGCATGGTAAATATTTCCGCTCTCCGGGATTTCCGTGCTGCTCTCCATGTATGAAATCAGACCGGAAAAATCATAACCGGTTACAATGCGGCCAAACGGTGCGAACTCCGGATCCTTTACGGAACGGATCTTCACATCATTTACTTCATTCAGATGCTTTAACATAGAAACTCCGCCTTTCTCTAATAGCCTCTAACCAGTTTGAAGGTTGATCTCCAGTCATCCTTGCCGATGCCCATCTCCATACCCTTCTGGTAAACCTTCTGAACGTTTGCCTCTCCCGGCATGTCAAGTCCGCACTCTTTTGCAAGGTTCATGCAGATATTTACGTCCTTTGCAGCATTTTCAAATGAGAATGCAGTGGTGTAATCCTCTGCTGCCAGCTTCGCTGCCTGGCCGTCCAGATAGAAGTTCTGTCCGCCGCCATAGGAGATTGCGGTTGCATAATCCGGAATGGAGATTCCGTTTTTCTGTGCAAGAGCCAGAGTCTCGTTTACGCCATTCTGAATCTGGGTAACCAGCGCATTATGGCAGATCTTCATAACAAGTCCTTTGCCGTTTCCGCCCATACGAATCACGTTCTCGCCCATGTAGAGCAGAATTGGACGCATTTTCTCGCACACATCCTCATCGCCGCCCATATAGATGCCGAGCTTTCCTGCGACTGCAGCCGGTTTGGATTTTACAACCGGTGCGTCCATGAACTGAGCGCCGGTCTTCTTTACCATCCCGGAAATATCAACGGATACGCTTGGATCAATGGTGCTCATGTCGATACAGATCTTGGATTCATTCAGTACTCCAAGGATCGCAGTATACACGGACCGGGAATGCTCTGATTTCGGAACCATGGAAATGATGACGTCTGATTTCTCAGCCAGCTCCACACTGTCTGCACAGGCAGCCGCACCTTTGGATGCAAGCAGCTCAACCTTCTCTTTTACAAAGTCAAATACATAAACCGTGTCATCATGCTTTTTAACAATATTTTCGCACATGGACTCGCCCATGATGCCCAGACCGATAAATCCGATTTTCATGATGTTTTCTCCTTATTCTTGACCAGACGCCCCATCGGGACGCGCAACAATTCTTCTTACTCGGTGATGGTGTTGTCCCACGCATTGATAAAAGTCTCAAGACCCTGATGGGTGTATGCGTGTTTCATGGCATCCTGATATACTGCCAGACCAGTGGTTACGATGTCAGCACCTGCTACCGCACAGTCAACGATCTGCTTCGGAGTGCGGATGGCAGCGCAGATGATCTCAGTCTTGCCGTAGAAACCATAGTTCTTGTAAATCTCGACAATGTTCTTTATATATTCTTTGCAGTCCTCGCCGTTTGCCTCTTTCCAGCCGATGAACGGAGAAACGAACAGGGAACCGTTCTTTGCCGCGAAAATAGCCTGTGCCGGGGAGAATACCAGAGTCACGTTGGTGCGGATGCCCATCTGTTCCAGCTTTCTTGCAGCGGTAACGCCCGCCTCGGTACACGGAATCTTGATTGCAAAGTTCGGGCTGAGCGCAGCAACCTTCTTTGCCATCTCGATCATCTCATCTGCATCATCCAGATGCGGATTAATCTCTACGGATACCGGGAATCGATCGATACCTTCCAGCCCTTCTTCCTTGATCCAGTTCGCAATGTCGGTGATCGCGGTCATGAACGGCTTGCCGCTCAGCATAATGTGGCGAGGGTTTGTGGTTACACCGTCGATGCCAAATGTTTTGTAAGCGTACTGAATCTCATCCAGTTTTGCGCTGTCCAGAAAATACTTCATTTCTGTTTCCTCCTTTTAATTGATTTAATTATTTAATTATTAAAAATGCAAGATAAGTTAAAATTTATTAGATGTTTTTCTTTGTTTGCGTTTTTACTACCATTATAATATAGCAATTATGCATATATGTCAATCACTTTTTCTCATTTATACAACAATTTTTTAATCATTTTAATCAATTATTCTATTCCCTTACATTCCTGTAAAATTCTTCTGTCAGACCACTGCTTTCTGCAGCTCTTTTTAAATTTTGAAAAACTGACTGTTTAAACAAATAAAGAAAGCAGAACAGCCTGCCAGCCGTTTCTGCTTTTCTTTACTCCAGCGGCAGTCGTCGAACGCATCACTGTCGCTGGTTATCCATTTCCGCCTGCACACAAGCCAAAAAACGCTCCCCGTACTTCTCATACTTAAACTCTCCCACGCCTGAAACATCCAGCATCTCCGCTTTGGTAGCCGGCTTCATGATGCACATATGAGTCAAAGTCTTATCTGAAAATACAATATAAGGCGGCACCTTTTCTTCCTTTGCAATCTCTGTCCTGACAGCGCGCAGCTTCTCAAACAGCATTTCGTCTGCTTCCGTAAACTCTGCGCCTCCCGCTGCGGCCAGCCCCTTCCTGCCTTTTCTTCCCTTTCCGGCACTTGCGCCGGCCACTTTGGCGGGATGCTCCGCTTCCCTGGCCATCTTCATGACCACCTGCTCTCCTTCTTCCAGGATCCCCTTTGACTTTCCTGTCAATTTCACAATCGCATACTCATCGTTTGTCACTGCCAGATATCCGTTCAGCATCAGATGGTTCATAACCTGGCGCAGCTTGTAGGCCGGTACATTTGCCAGCTCCCCATAATGCGGGTTCCCATCCATCCTGTAATTGCGTATCTTCGCTGTGTTGGCACCGCGGACCGTATCAATAATCACATTGGTTCCGTACCTCTGCCGGCAGCTCTCCACACATCCAATCAGTATCCGGGAAATATCCGTCACATCCACTGTCTCAAACTGGCTCAGACAGTTGGAGCAATTGCCGCAGTAATTGCTTCCATACTCCCCAAAATATCTCAGTATGTAATCTCTCAGGCATTCATTTGTAAAGCAGTAAAATGTCATCTTCCGCAGGCGTTCCCTGTCCCGCTCCATGACAATCTCCCGGGTTACGGGGTCCAACGCCTCGTTGTCCTGGTTATGGTCAATAAAGAACTGATTGGTTACCACATCCTGGCCGCCGTACAGAAGGATGCACTCTGAGGGCTCACCATCCCTTCCTGCCCTGCCGGCCTCCTGGTAATACGATTCCATGTTCTTCGGCATGTTATAATGCACCACAAACCTGACATTCGACTTGTCAATCCCCATGCCAAAGGCATTGGTGGCAACCATGATCTGGGCCCGGTCATATATAAAATCCTCCTGGTTATGCCTGCGCTCACTGTCGCTTAAGCCCGCATGATACCGGGTAACGGAAAATCCTTCCCGAATCAACTGGCTGCAGACCTCCTCCACCACTTTCCTGGTCAGGCAATAGATGATACCGCTTTCCCCCTTATGGCGTTCCAGGTAATTTACCATGGTGGCATATTTATCCTTGGGGGACTGTACGCCAAAGTAGAGATTCGGCCGGTTAAAGCCCGTGGTCATGACCTGGGGATTTCTGAGCATGAGTATGTCGATGATGTCATCCCGCACCTGCGCTGTGGCGGTGGCTGTAAATGCGCTTACAACGGGCCGGTCCGGAAGCTGGTTTATGAAATCCACTATTTTCAGATAACTGGGTCTGAAATCCTGGCCCCACTGTGATACGCAATGGGCCTCGTCCACAGCTACCATGGATATCTTTACCTGGCTGCTCAGTGCAAACCGCAGGAAATCCTCAGACATCAAGCGCTCCGGAGCAACATAGATAATCGGATATCTGCCGGCCCTGGCCAGGTCTAGTACCTTATAATACTGTGCCGCTGTCAGCGAACTGTTAATGTAAGCAGCCAGGATTCCCACCTGGTTTAAGCTGCTTACCTGGTCCTTCATCAGGGAAATAAGCGGGGAAATGACCAGCGTGATTCCATGCATCATAAGGGCAGGGATTTGATAACAAAGGGATTTTCCGGCCCCAGTGGGCATGATTCCCAGCACGTCCCTTCCTTCCAGAATGCTCTGGATCAGCACATCCTGCCCATCCCTGAATGTGTCATAACCAAAATAATGTTTTAATATCTCATATTGTGTCATAATCAAACTCCTCTGTATTGCTCCGGCATAAAAGAACCCAGTAGTCCCTGTTCCCGGCGTTTAGCGCCAGACTTATCTTCAGCTATGCTTCAGAACCATGGAAAAATGGCGAATATGCCCCGCAGCGGACCTGCTGTCTAAAGCAGATTAAACCGATTAAACATTATAGATGTAATTCATTATAACAAATCCGAAATAATAAAACAATGGTGATTTATATGCCGGATTATGGTACCTGATTATCCGTGGATCGTCCCCGTTTTTATCAACCCCCGGAATCCGCCGCAGTCTCCGGCAATACCTCCCCCACGGTAAGCAAAACCCCTTCTTTTGCTGGTTCCGGGAATAATACGGCCTCTGTTTCTATATATTTAAAGTAATTACTTCTGAAACAGGACCTATCCTTTATGAAAAACAGACTCAGAAGACTTCCCATGAAGAAGCTGTTACAGACCACCCTTCTGTTTGCCCTGGCCTTTTGTGCCGGACGGCTGGCTGCCCAGGTAGTGGAATACAATCGTCCTCCCGAAGCAGTGACCACATCAGCCGACGGCAACTGGGGACTTAGTTTCCCGGGCGAGGGTCAGATGCCCGTTGGAAATGCCACCGCGGACTATCTGAAGCAGTTCAATGCCTACTATGCCCAGAATACCCAGGATAAGGTCATCTACCTGACCTTTGACGCCGGTTATGAAAACGGAAACACAGCCGCCATCCTGGACGCCCTGAAAAAACACAATGTACACGCCACCTTTTTCCTGGTTGGAAATTATCTGCAGACCAGCCCGGACCTGGTAAAACGAATGGTAGCCGAGGGCCACAATGTGGGAAACCATACCTTCCACCATCCGGATATGTCGAAAATCTCCACCAAGGAGGCCTTTGAAAAGGAACTGAATGACCTGGAAACCCTGTACCAGCAGACAACGGGACAGCCAATGAAAAAATATTACCGTCCCCCCCAGGGCAAATACAGTGAAAGCAACCTGAAAATGGCCAATGACATGGGCTATAAGACTTTTTTCTGGAGTCTGGCCTATGTGGACTGGTATGAAGATAAGCAGCCAACCAAAGAGGAGGCCTTCAAAAAGCTGCTGACCCGCATTCACCCCGGCGCCATTGTCCTGCTTCACAGCACCTCCAAGACAAACGGGCAGATTCTGGATGAACTCCTGACCAAGTGGGAGGAAATGGGGTATCATTTTGGAACCCTGGATGATTTGGTGGCGGCTGACCAGGCATAAAAATGTCTGTTCCTTACTGCGTGTTCCATACATATCATTCAAAAATAAATATCATGGAACTATAAATATCATGAAAAAATGCCGGGAGAACGCACTTTTAATAAGGTGCATCTTCCGGCATTTCATGTTTGGTTGATTATGTTACTGTGTTAAATTCTACAGCAGTTTTTCCTTCCACTCCGCCTCCTTGAATCCGGTGAGCACGAAGCCGTCTCCCACCACCAGCGGTCTTTTCACCAGCATCCCGTCCGTGGCCAGAAGCGCCAGCTGCTCGTCCTCACTCATGGACGGCAGTTTGTCTTTCAGAGACATTTCCTTGTAGATATTTCCGCTGGTATTAAAGAAACGCTTCAGCGAAAGCCCGCTCATCCCGTACCATTCCCTTAATTCCTCCAGGGTGGGATTCTGCTCCTTGATAGGCCTTTCTGCATAGGCAATTCCATTGGCATCCAGCCACTTTAAAGCCTTCTGGCAGGTAGAGCATTTTTTGTAGCATAATACGGTAAGATTCATCTTCATTCCTCCATCTGTTCTATTTCCTTATTTGGCGGCAAACCTGAGCATTTTAGCTGAACCGTCAAAACAGAATGTATCTTCATTATAAGTAACCATATCCTCTGACGAATATGTAAGAAGGGCAGAATGCGCGCCTTCCATCCATCCCCCGATTTCTTCCTCATGGCCTGACGCGTTTTCTAACCGGGCAGCGTCAAGCTCCACGATTCGGACATTGCCAGGCCCTGCCGTCACTTTTTCATCCACCTTTATGGATGGCTTCATCTCCCCGCTGCCGCCTGCCAGTACCGCCGCACCGCTGCCCTCTGCTGTTATCTCCCCCTCTGATTCTTCCACTTTGAGCCTGCATGAATAAAGTCCGATTCCGGATTGGCCCGCAGCTGAAACTGCACCGGTTCCTCCGGCAATATCCACCTCCGGACACGATATTCCCGCATACGTTCCCTTTATATCCAGCTGTCCGCCCTCCAGGCGCAGGGCAGCCTGACTGTTTTCCGTTCTATTCCCCAAGATGCCTGCTGTTCCGGCTTCAATGTCCAGGCTTCCCTTTCCCCGGATGACCAGGGTGCCTGAATGTATGCGTATGCCTGCGCCTTCTGATCGGAGCCAGCTGCCGCTGCCTTCCTTTAACTCAATGGTTAAGTCCCCTGTTATATCAACCGCGGGCCGGGAGGACTCCGTATTTTCCATGACTGTGTTTTCTTCAGATGTATCTTTTTCAACTGCGTTTTTTTCAGCTGCGTTTTCTATAACCGCATTATCCAATGTCAGCGTATAGCTGTCCCTGGAATTTCTCAGTCTCCATCCGTTTCCCTCCACCATTTTTCCACGTCCCGGAAGCTCCACTTTTCCTTCATTTCCCAGGTAAAGAGCTGTCAGCGGCACCTGCTCCCTGGACTGGGTCAGCCCAAATCTGGATGCCAGATATATGCCTGCGCTGGATATGGCAGTGCAGAATGCAATGATAAGAATAATGAACAGAACAGCTCGCACCGTCCTGCCCACAAATCCCTTAGAAATCTTATCCATATAGATATTTCCTCCTGTTACAGTTTCGTTTATTTTATCATAAAGTAATCCATTTTTCCATTACTTGTGATATCATAGGAGAAAAGTGTGGTTACTGATAGGAACAGTTAAACCATGCAATAAGGAGGTTCTGTCTATGATAAATATTCTCTGCTTCGGCGACTCCAACACATTCGGGACCAATCCCAAAGGAGGACGCCATTCCTTAAATACCCGCTGGCCCGGACGTCTTCAGGTTCTTCTGGGACCTGAATATTATGTGATCGAGGAAGGAATGGGCGGACGCACCACGGTCTGGGATGACCCGCTGGAGCCCGGACGGTGCGGCATCCAGGCACTTCCCATGGCGCTCCAGAGCCATAAACCGCTGGACCTGGTCATTCTGTTCCTGGGCACTAATGACTGCAAGGCACATTTTCATGCCTCGCCCAGGGTTATAACTAAGGGAATGGAAAACCTGTGTCACACGGTACAGGGATTTGATTATGGGGAGGGTTATAAGAAGCCTAAGATTCTGGTGATATCCCCTATCCATATAGGAAATGACATGGAGCACTGCCCATATGTCAGTTTTGATGAAACCGCAACCGGTAAATCAATGGCCCTTGCGCCGCTCTATCAGGAACTGGCAAAGGCTGAGGGCTGTCTTTTCCTGGATGCCGCATCCCTGGCAGGCCCCAGCAGCATAGACCAGCTTCACATGGACGCAAAGAACCATGGGGCATTGGCTGAGGGAATCGCTGAGGTGGTGAAGGGGTATTTTGAACCGTAGGGGTGAAAAAAGGCCGGAAAACGAATCTCGCTTTCCGGCTTTCCTGTCTCCATGAAGACATCTTCTTCCTGGTCCACACCCACGTTAAGCATCCATTTGCACCAGAGCCTGCGCAGGATATCCGGCCCCCTTGTATAGGGAAGTAATCCTGTCCATGCCTTACCTCCACGCTGATTAATAGAACCTGGCAATCTCCTGGGCCGTGCTGCGCTTTGGCATCTGAGGGTCAGCTGCGCCATATCCCAGGGCAATGACCGCCACCACATCCTGGTCCTCCCCGATGGAGAGCAGTTCCCTCAGCTTATCAGCATCCCTTATTCCCATGACCAGGGTATCCAGGCCCAAATCCTTTGCCTTCAGCAGCAGGTTCTGGTTATGCATCCCCAAATCGTAGCAGCCCCAGCCGTTTCCCAGCTCATTGGAAGGGGTTCCGTCATTGTCATATCCAGAGCGGTTTTTAACAAAGGATGCCACAATCAGCACAGGCGCATCCTTGCAGTTTGTCTGGTTAAAGGATGGAAGGCAGGTTTCCTTTACCTTTTTCAGCATGTCATCTGACATAACCACATAGTATCTGGCTGTCTGTGAATTCTTCCAGGACGGCGCAAGGGTGGCTGCCTCAAGGATCTCCTCCACCTGTTCACGGCTCACTTTCCTGTCCGGCTGATACTTTCTCATGCTTCTTCTTTCCCTCAATACTGCGTCTAATTCCATATGATGTTCCTCCTGTCAATTTTTTGATATCCGGAAACCGCTTTTAAAGGCTGGTTTTGATTCCAAAACGTCCCGCAAACTCAGAGGCCTCTGTAATCCGCCTGTAAAACTGGGGATAGAACCCTTCCCCGCTGCTGTAAGGAGTTATGTAAAACTGCTTCAGCACATACATATCCACCGTTTTCCTGATGTCCGGGTTCCCATTTTCCTCCAGTCCCTTTCCCAGGTCCTTGAGAAAGTAATGCCAGTCATTTACAAACTTCTCATATTCCTTCACATCCGGGGTATCAATCCACTTGCGGATCTTTACCTTGCTTCTGTTCTCCCTGGGACACTCATGGACCTGCAGGAAGTAGCTGAAGGACCGGTTCTCATACAGTCTTCCCAGGGGGAAGAGGCGGCAGAACCCCGGCCTGTAAGGATGGATACCGCACCTGCCCTCACTGTTCAGGAAAGAACAGGACTCATCCTGACCCGTCATCCGGATGTTGGGCAGGATAATGCCATCCACCACATTCATCTCAAGAGGACCTGCCAGAAGCTGTTCCGGGGTCATCCCCAGGTTCACCGTAAGGCGGAACATATCCAGAGGGTCCAGCATGATGGATGAACCCATGCCGTGGCAGCAGGCAGAACAGCCTTCACAGCCGCCGCTGTCAGCCCTCACCATATCATTGATACCATATAATTTCCCGTCGGATATCTCCTCCAAACTGACCGCACGTTCCATATCTCCCAGTACTCCCTTTCCAACAGTTTCCATATTATTTCTAACAGATAGTATACCACCCTTTCCCGGTTTCACGCAACCATGCTTTTATGGGAAGGATGCCATCAGCCCTTATCCTCCAGATTTATTCCAGCCAGCGCTTTGGCAAATGCATTGTTAACCGGCTCCTCGGCTTCCTTTTTCTGCTGGTTCAGGTACCGGGCCACGTCTTTTTTTGACACGCCGGCGCCTTCCTTTTTCCGGCGCTCCTCAAAGGCCTTCAGCTTCTCCTTATGACCGCACCTGCACACAAATATCTGGGCGTCCCCCTTGCCCTTAAGCTCCATCTTCTTATGGCAGACAGGGCATCTGGCATTGGATGTGCGTGATATGACCTCCCGGTGGCCGCACTCCCGGTCCTGGCACACCAGCATCTCCGTGTTCCTTCCCTTTACGGCCAGCATCCGCTTACCGCACACAGGGCACTTTGTGCTGGTCAGGTTATCATGGCGGAAGGAGCCCTCCCCTGTCTTAATCTGACGGATCAGTTCCTGGGAATATCCCCTGATGTCCTTCATAAACGCGCCCCTTTTCAGGCTTCCCTTTGCAATGCCCGACAGCTTCATCTCCCAGTCCGCTGTCAGCTCCGGCTTCTTCAGGTCCTCAGGCACCAGCTCCAGGAGCTGCCTGGCCTTGGATGTGAGATAGATATCCTTGCCCCGCTTTTCAAGGAGGAAGCTGGAAAACAGTTTTTCTATAATATCCGCCCTGGTGGCAACGGTTCCCAGACCGCCGGTCTCCCCCAGGGTCTTTGCCATGGCCTTATCCTTTGTCTCCATGAACGCCACGGGATTTTCCATGGCAGAGAGCAGGGTTGCCTCATTAAACGGGGCAGGCGGTTTTGTCTTACCCTCAGTCATCTTAATGGACAGGCCTTTTAACACATCCCCCTTCTTCAGGTCCGGCAGCTGCTGGTCCTTTACCTCCGGCTCGTCCCCCTCTTCCTCGTCATCCACAGCCGTGTCGTAAGCATCCTTCCAGCCCTGGTTCTTTACAATCCTTCCCTTTGCAATGAACCGCTGGCCCCGGATGTCCGCTTCAAGGCTGGTCTCGTCATATTCATAGGGCGGGTACAGCACAGCCAGGAACCTGCGCACCACCAAATCATAAATCCGGCGTTCATCAATGGTCATATGGTCCATCTGTACAAACTGTTCCGTCGGTATGATGGCATGATGGTCTGATACCTTGCTGTTATCCACAAAAAATGGTTTTGCCGGCATGGGCTGGTTTACCAGGCGGCCAGCCAGCGTCTTATATGGGCCGATGGAGCACGCCTTCAGACGCTCCTTAATGGTCGGGACAATGTCCGCGCTCAGATACCTGGAATCGGTTCTGGGGTAAGTCAGGACTTTATGGTTCTCATAGAGGCGCTGCATAATGTTCAGCGTGTCCTTGGCAGAGTAATTAAACCGCTTATTGGCATCCCGCTGCAGCTCCGTCAGGTCATAGAGAAGGGGCGGTAAAGCCTTTTTAGGCGTCCGCTTTACCTCAGCCACAACGGCCTGCTCCCCCTTAAGGTCCTGGGCCAGTCCCTCCATTCGGCCGCGCTCAAAGGAACGGTGGCTGCCTGTCCTGGCATCCTGCCATGTAAGGACCAGCCCGTCCTTTCTGGCCTGAAGCCCAAAGTATGCCTGGGGAACAAATGCACGTATCTGCGCCTCCCGTTTTGCTATCATGGCAAGGGTCGGGGTCTGGACACGGCCGCAGGAGAGCTGGGCATTGTATTTACAGGTCAGGGCCCTGGTGGCATTGATGCCCACCAGCCAGTCCGCCTCTGCCCTGCACATGGCTGCATCGTACAGGTTATTGTATTCCCTTCCGTCCTTCAGGTTTGCAAATCCCTCCCGGATAGCCTTATCAGTCACGGATGATATCCACAGACGCCGGATGGGTTTATTGCACCCTGTCTTTTTCAGAATCAAACGAGCCACCAGCTCTCCTTCCCTTCCTGCATCCGTGGCAATGATAATGTCCCCCACATCTCCGCGGTAAATCTGGTTCTTTACAGCCTGGTACTGCCTTGAGGTCTGCTTGATAACCTCAAGCTTAAAAACCTCAGGCATCATGGGAAGGTCCTCCATCTTCCACTCCTTATACTTCTTATCGTAATCCTCCGGGTCTGCCAGGGTCACCAGATGGCCCAGTCCCCAGGTAACCACGTAACGCTCCCCCTCAATGGCGCCGTTTATATTTTTCCCACATTTAAGAACCCGGGCAATGTCCCGGGCAACGGAAGGCTTTTCTGCTATTACAAGTGATTTCATTGATATACTCCTTATCTCAATTTTAAACCGGAAGCTCCTGCCGTTCACTGGCAGGAACGATTGACAGGCTCCGGGATATCCCCGCCTTCTTAATCTTCTGCTATCGGCCGGACCGTAACTGGCTGGTCAGCAGCTTCCCAACCGTATCCGCAAGCTGCCCCATCTCCCTGATTCTGACAAAGCTGCTTCCGTATATCTTCCGGGCGCCTTCCAGGTCGCTGTCCAGGCCGTAAAATACAGCCATCACCTTGATTCCCTGCTTTTTAAGCTGCCGCACCTCCATCGCCGTATCCTCAATGCCTGCATCCCCCGAATATTCCTTTCCCCGCACCGCCCCTGAAACAGGCGCCATCCGCTGTTCGTCATTGGGGCTGGCGTCTGTCAGCACAATGAGCAGGCGTTTCTCACAGGGAGACTGTCCCGCCAGATGGCCCGCTGCCCTGAGGGCCAGACCATCCCGGTTCCATCCGGCTGCCACATAGTCAAGGATTCCTTTGTTCTTCTCCTTTTCCTCATAACCGCGGAATATACGAAACACTGTGTAGTTCTGGATGGTGGAAAAAGAATACACCTGGACCGGTATCCCGCAGCGGGTCAGGCTCTCGGCAATGACATATCCCTGTGCTGCTATAACGGCTTCATGTCCTATACGCGACGCAGACGCGTCCAGCATCAAATCCACGGAAACATTCTGCCGTTCTTCCTCTGAAACTTTCAAAAAAACACGGTCATCCTCCAGATACACGGCCCGCCAGACTGCCTCCCCCATCAGTTTACCCTGTCGGCTTATCTCCGGTACAGGCTGCAAATCCACAAGAAGGGTATTGCGAATCTGTTCCATCAGGCGCCGTATGCTGTTCTCATATTCTGACCTGTTCTTTTCAAACTGTTCCCTGTTCCTTTTTCTCTGCTGCGCCGCCTCCCACAGCTGTCTGGCCGATTCCCCGCGGTCCGGGACCTGCAGGAATTTCTCTCCCCTGGTAAAATGGAGGCCGCACGTGCTGTGGCATCCCGTGCAGAGCATATGACGGATAGCCTGATTTTGCCGCTCTCCGTACATGGAAACACCATAGCAGGCGTCAATATAGGAACGGACCGCCTCCTCACGCCGTTTCGAGGATGCCTCCATCCAGAAGCAAAAGCCTTTGGCGGCATCAGAAGGCTTTTTATGGGCCTTTCCGGATTTTTCACATTGGTCATCACCGGATTCAGGGGACTCCTGACCATGCTCATTCAGTGTGTTCCTGACAATCACGCCGTGGGCAGGCCGGACAAAGCGGAAGGGCTTAATCATCCCTTTAATCCGTTTTCTGTTTTCTTTTCTCTTTTGTTCTGAACGGCAGTCAAACCGGAAATATTCCCACAATATGCCGGAAACGCGCTCCATGATTTCATCGGTGTCAGCAGACCCGTCAAAGGACAGGCCGGACAAAATCCCCCGCTCCCACGGCGTAACCCCGGGCTTCTCTCCCAGCACCAGCCTGCCCCAGCCCGTCTGAAGGGACTGGACCAGCTTTTCCTGAGCTGACCATTTGGATTCCTCCAATACCTGAGCCCAGTATTCCCTGCGCAGCTCCTCCAGCACAGGACGGCCTTCCCGTTCCTTCTCATAAGCGCCGCATTCCAGGCCAAGCCAGAATATGGTATCATAGATATCCTGAAGCGCCGTGCCCTGAAAGGCCCCGAACATCTCTGACAATTTCCCGCCGTCATACCATCTGTGGACATAACCGATAATGCTGTTGAGATAAAGGTCTGCCCTTTTGTACCGGTCAAAGGCCATGAATTCCGGCTGGAAGGAATGGTCCTCCGCCGCAGTCCATATCATGTTGAGGGCCCGGCGCTCCTCTCCGTCATATTCCCGTATCTCCATATCAGTCTGCAAACAGTTTCTCCCTTTCCAGTTTTTTGGGAATCCTTGCCCTGATTAAATCCCGCACCAGGGTCTGTTCATACGGGTCAAAGGATTTGTTGGTAAGTCCCATATCCAGGGCAGCTCCCGCATCCAGCCCTTTCTCCATAAGCCGGACAGCATCCAGCAGTCCCCTAAGGTCCAGGGGGCGGGTGGAGAGCTGGGCGCTTTGGCATTTTCTCTCTATATCCAGAAACAGCTGGACAAACTGCCTGGCATAAGTCCTATTAAGACCAGGATACTCCCGGCTCATAAGCTTCTCCAGATTTTCCCCGGATATGGCCGGCATCTGCAGGCAGGCAAATCTGGAAGTCAGGGCCTCGTTCAGCTCTCTGGTGCCCGCATACCCATAGTTCATGGTGGCAATGAACCGGGTTCCCCCGTCCATATGCACCACATCGTAGCCCGGCACATCTATGGTCCGCCTGAAATCCAGAATTCCATGGAGCACGGCCAGGGCCTCGTTTCTGGCCATGTTGATTTCATCCAGGACTCCAAAGCCCCCGCTGATTCCGCAGCGGTACACCGGCCCCGGCCGGAACACAACGGCTCCGTTTTGAAATGTATCTGTTCCTATAAGGCCGGACGCATCCATGTTGACGTGAAGGGAGATGTCCCAAACCGGCCTGCCAAAAGCTGCCGCCAGATTCTGGGCCAGTATATTCTTTCCCGTTGCCTTTGGTCCTGCGAGAAGCAGATTCTGACCGCACAAAAGGGCTGCAATGGCCTGCTCCCATACTTCCTTTCCATAATACAGGTACCGGGGCACAGGTATCCTGCCCCGTTCCTCCTCCCTGACCGGATGGGAAGCCCTGAAATCCATGATTCCTTCGATTAAGCTGCTGTTTATTTTTTCCTCTTTTAAGAATTCAATCACCGTCATGCCCTCTTCCTCTTTTTTACAGTCTGATTGTAGCACAGAATTCTTTAATGGTGCAGATTTTCTGTGGTTTTGTGAAAATATTTTTAGCAGGTTTTGTGAAAATGTTTTTGGGCTTGCGTCTCCCAGTCACAGATGCTATATTAGAAATACCAGATAAAGTCCTGAAGACAGCTGCCATGTTTTTCGGGCAGGACCTTCTTCCATACCTGGGTGTCAAGGGACGGATTACCGGCATTGTTCCCACAGAACAGGTTCACCTTGAACTTCGCAGGATGGAAGAAGATTTTAAGATATTATGGGAGATTGAAAATACCCGGGCTCTATTTACGGTAATGTTTATTGGAGGATATTAGTCATTCTCCCTATCCTTTCTTTTCATGAATTCAAAAATCCCATTTCCATCCAGTCCGGGATTGGCCTGCACTGCGGCGTAAATCCGGCTGACGCAATCCGGGCTTTCTTCCAGCAACTCTGCTGTCTCTTCCGGGGAAAGTCCTTTTTTCATTTTCTTCATGACCTGGGATATGAGCTTGGTCATTTCTCCCTTTTCAGTTTCTTTTCCGCTTTCCTGAAAATTTTATCCGCGTTCCGGTCCTTGATACGGATTACTGGAAGTAATGCTGTCACTTTCAAACTCCAGATGCCGCAGGGAGCCATTTCACCGTCATCACAAACCGTTCCCGGTCATCCTTCACATTATACCGGTACCGGTCCTCTTCCGGCTGGGCATACCGCACCTCACAGCACCTGACTCCCAACTGCCTGGCCGTCTCATTGGTATAAATGTCCATGGTTATTTCCGCCGGATATCCCATGTCATAGCTGAACCGCACATCACGGAATTCATTGTTGATACATGTTTCAATCATCTTCCGGGCAAATGCCTCCTTATCCCCAATGTACAGCTTATTCGCTACAATAGTCATGTGTTCTGTCCTCTTTCCATCCCAGGAGGAAGATATGGTATTCCTCACCGACACGCCCCTTCCCCACTGCAGATATATGCAAAGGGCCATCAGAACCAGCGATGCCTGCATTAGTCTTTTTCTCATTCCCGCTACATCCCTCACCTGTATTATTATACATATTGTACACTAATACAGCTTATATTTCAATACATCCTGGAATATACTTATGTGGAAAGGCGGGGATGGTATGCATATTGAGATTGATTTGGAGCGTCTGCTGAAGGAAAAAGAGAAAAGTAAAAACTTTGTCTGTGAAAAATGCGGTTTGCAGCGGACTCAGTTCAATAATTACTGCAAGAACAAGGTATCCCGCGTTGACCTTACCATTCTTGCCAAAATGTGCGATTGTCTGAACTGTACGCCCAATGATATATTGAAAATAGTAAAAGAGACGGCAAAAGATGAATAGAACGCATGACGCCATGTGAAGCTATTCATCTTTTTTTGCGCCTGGGAGGGCGGCAAAAGGCTGGTAAATAAACTGACCGGGAACCTGCCTCTTCTGAGGTAGGCCCCGGTCTTTCCTATTCTCCCTGGATAACCCTCTGGATATGGATGGCGAGAAAGCCTGCCTCCTGAGAGGCCACAGACATCCCCAGCCGCTTTTCCATGTCCCCGCACACATCCACTGCCGCCTGGTATGGCACCGGAAAAGTCTCCCTTGCATATGCCTCCATGTCCAGACTCACAGGCTCTCCCTTTCGGATGCGGGCAATCATATACCGCAGATGGCTCACCAGACGGTTATACCCCAGAGAGTCCGCTGCCAGCTTAATGCCCATCTTCTCTTCTATGCTGCGGATACTGTCCTGTACCAGCCTGGCCATATCCATGGAATGGGCCACATTCTCCTCGGATGACCCGGCGTGAATGTGAAGGGTAATGTATCCCACCTCATCTTCGGATATGACAATGCCTGTCATTTCACGTATGATTTCCCTGCCTTCCATGGCAGCCTGGTATTCCCGGTCAAACAGGGCCTTTATATCCTGGTTAAAGGGATTTGGAAGCTCCCTTCCTTCACTGGCCCTGCCTGCGGCCAGGGCAATATGGTCCGCCATGGGTATCAGTATGTCTGAACTGATATCCCCCAGCGTTTTCCTGGCCGACTCGATTATATTTCCCGCTGCCTCGATAAAGACCGGGTCAATGCTGTTCACCTGCTGCAGCGCCGTGGACTTTCCGGTCACAAGCTCATACCGCTTTGCCTCTTTCACCTGCTCCAACCGCTCCCCGGTCCGGTGACCGAAGCCTATTCCGTTTCCCAGCAGAATCAGTTCCCTGCCGGTATCTCCATCTAAAACCAGTATTCCATTGTTGTTTAATACTTTGATGATGCGGTACATAAACCCCTCCCCGTCCACAGTGCTGCCGGACTTTGCCGCGCGCCGCGCCGCTGCCGTTTCCTATACGGACATTATACCTAATATCCCAAAAAACATCTACATTTGAATGAGATTTTTCCGCTCTGGCATACCATATCTATTTTAATACTCCCCTTAAAGGCGCGGACGGAAGGACTGAATATGAATCCCTTATCCGTATTCAATCCTTTAGTACCATCCGATTTCATCCAGCGCCCGTACCTCCCCGGTCTTAACCATATGAATCTCACGGCCTTCCGTGAGACCGGTGAATACAGCCATACAAGCCTCGGACGCAGCGTTGGCCTTGATATATTCCAGGTCGAATTCCATCAGCTTCTGGCCTTTCTTTACCTTCTGCCCATCCGTCACAAAGGTCTCAAACCCCTTTCCGTCCAGCTTCACCGTATCCACACCGATATGCAGCAGATACTCCATACCGTCCCCGGTTTTCAGACCAATGGCATGCTTAGAGGGAAATACAAACAGCACCTCGCCATCCTCCGGCGCCAGCACCTGTCCGTCTGCCGGTATGACCATGTAGCCGTCGCCCATGGCCTTGCTGGAAAATGCCTCGTCCGGCGCCTCCGTGATGGAAGCCGCTTTGCCGTTAAAGGGCGAGCAGATGATGTGCTTTTCCTGGCCGGATTCAGCATCCTCCTCCAAAGCCTCATCCGGTGCTTCTGCAAGATACTGCTCCAGATTTGACTTTATCACAGTCACGTTAGGTCCATAAATCACCTGGATTCCCTGTCCCTTTTTAATGACGCCCACTGCCCCGGTGGCCTTTAACAGTCTCTCATCCACCAAAGCCGGATTCTCCACTGAACATCTGAGACGGGTGGCGCAGCAGTCCACGGAGGTAATATTTCTCTTTCCTCCCAGCCCCCTGGCAATATCCATGCTGAGGGCATCTTTATCCCCATTGCCTCCATTTCCCGCGCCTGCCGGACCTGCCGCGCCTGCTGATTTCCTGGCGTTCACATCTGCCTTTGTGTAAAGCTTTGTCTCCTCGTCCTCATCCTCCCTGCCCGGAGTCTTTAAGTCAAACCTCTTAATCAGGAAGCTGAAAATAAAGTAGTACAACAGGAAATATATGATTCCTACCGGAATAATTCTCATCCAGCTGGTTTTCGCATTTCCCTGAAGGATGCCAAATATAAGCAAATCCAGGAAACCGCCTGAGAAGGTAAGTCCCACCGCGATATTCAGTATATGGGCAATCATATAGGCGCTGCCTGCCAGAATCACCTGTACGGCAAAGAGCATGGGCGCCACAAACAGGAAAGAAAACTCAATGGGCTCTGTAATACCGGTCAGCATACTGGCCAGGGCTGCTGACAGGAGAAGTCCTCCCGCGGCCTTTCTCTTTTCCGGTTTTGCCAAACGGTACATGGCCAGGGCTGCGCCGGGAAGGCCGAATATCATGAAGATAAACTCACCGGAGAAATACCTGGTGGCATCCGCGCTGAAATGGATCACATCCGGCGAAGCCAGCTGTGCGAAGAAGATGTTCTGGCCGCCCTGAATCAGATTTCCGTCCACCATCATGGTGCCGCCCACAGCGGTCTGCCAGAATGGCATATAAAATACATGGTGAAGTCCAAAGGGAATCAACGCCCTCTTTATAATACCGAAAATCAATGTGCCGGCATATCCTGTCCCTGTCACCAGACCGCCCAGGGCAAATATGGCATTCTGCACAACCGGCCATATGAAGTACATCACCATGCCCACCCCTACATAGACCACCGTGGATATGATGGGCACAAAACGGGAGCCGCCGAAAAATGAGATGGCATTGGGCAGCGCAATCTTGTGGTAACGGTTGTGGAGCGCCGCCACTCCCAGGCCCACGATGATGCCCCCGAACACGCCCATCTGCAAGGTCTGGATGCCGCACACAGAAGCAATAGTGCCGTCCAGGACGCCAGGGGCAATGGTGCCGTCCGGAAGAATCTTTCCCGTGATGGTCAGCACCGCGTTGATGGATACATGCATGACAAAAAATGCAATCATGGCGGAAAGGGCTGCCACCTCTTTCTCAGCCTTGGCCATGCCGATGGCAACTCCCACTGCAAATATAATGGGAAGATTGTCAAATATGACATTTCCCGCCTTGGCCATGATGACCAGAAGGGCATTTAACATGGTTCCGTCGCCCAGAATCCGCTCCAGCCCATATGTCTGGATGGTGGTGGCATTGGTAAAGGAACTGCCGATACCTAACAGCAGTCCCGCCACCGGCAGCACTGCAATGGGAAGCATGAAGCTGCGTCCCACCCTCTGAAGAACACCAAAAATCCTGTCTTTCATTTTTCTTCTCTCCTGTCTTTTTCGTCCAACCGCGCACCCTGGCTGTCCGGACACAAAAAAGGCATTAACTGTTAAGAACACTGTCTCCAATGTCCTCTTTCAGTTAATGCCTGCATCACCAGTAACACGCTCTTTATTCTGTTGCGCATTTAGTATAAACAAAAGATGGGATT
>PPYF01602815.1_pt1 | contig 70104 bp, 61 predicted proteins | sample 1559871 | NCBI WGS metagenome assembly PPYF01 (sample SAMN08240021, study PRJNA423297) | Human gut metagenome, whole genome shotgun sequencing project.
ACCGATGTTAGTTCTATGCCTTTTAGAATACTTAAAATTAAATTCCCGAAGGGAGCGTGGCGAAAGCCACTTTTTTATGTATAGATAAATATTTAAGAAGTATACATTCTTTATAGGTAGTAATAGAATAATTTGTTAATAAGAAAAATATAATTAGTATTGAAGTGTTATTGTGAGGTTGTCTATGGGAAAGTATAATTCAGAATATAGTAAATACTATAATTCTATAACTAATAAATCAAAAGTCCAAAGGCCATATAGGAATATTAGTAATGGCTATAAGAAAAATAAGAGTAGTAATGTTTTTAGGCAATGTAGTGAATACTGTATATTTCAATGTATAGTAACATTTATTGTTTTAGTGACAGTATTAGCAATGAAGTATTCCAATAATACTAGCACTGTAGAAGCTTTTAATGTCTTTAAAGAAAATATAAGTGAAAGAAGCAGCTATTCTGAAATAATAGATGATATAAAGTATGTAAAGATTAGCGATATAAAAAGTAGAGCAGCAAAATGTTTAAAATGGATAAGAGAGAATATTAGTGAAGCACCAATAGAGAAATGATATGAAAATAAAAAAAATATTTTTAAAAGGTTTCATAAAGGTAAAGTGCAGTTTGTTATATAGATGGAATATATTGATTTTTGCAGAAATAATACTGATGTTTATCATACTTCATCTAGAACAAAAACAAAATTTGCTGATATCTTTTATATCAATACTTATACATGAATTCAGTCACATAATATTGGCAATGATGAGAGGTAGTAAATTTAATAATTTTCAAATGCATATATATGGTGCAAGAGTGGATCTGCTTGATGTAGATGAGCTAAATTATAAAGAAAAGCTGCTTATATACATAGTTGGTCCCTTATCTAATATATGTATTGCTATTATATTTATACTAATAAATTATTATGTAAGATTTGAGCTATCTGAAATTATTGTAACTATTAATATAGGGTTAGCAATATTTAATTTATTGCCAGCATATCCTTTAGATGGTGCAAGAATTTTAGAAGTTATATTATCTAGGAAGATGCTATATAAAGAAGCACAGCTTAGGATAACAGGCATAAGTTATTTTATTGGGGGAGCATTCATTGCCATCTGTTTTTATGGAGTGTATAAATATAGTTCTATTAATGTAACTATGCTGCTAGTTGCTGTTATTATCATTTATATAACGAGAACTGAAAAAAAGGCGGTTATGTATATCTTAATGGGGAATATTTATAAAAAAGTACGAAAGTTAATTAGGAACAACTATCTAGAAAATAGGGTGATTTCTGTATATTATAAATTGGGACTTGTGGATTTAATGAAGATAGTGGATAAGAATAGGTTTAATATTTTTTATGTGCTTGATGATGATTTAAAAGTAAGATTTATTATTGCAGAAGATGAACTGATAGAAGGATTAAAGATTTATGGAAACATTAGCTTAGAGGAATACTATGGTAAGAGATAAGTGTAGTAATTAGTTTCATTTAATTTAATAATATGTTAAAATGAAAAATAAAAAGAAGTACTTAGATACTTCTTTTTATTATGTATAAGGGAGGAACTTATGAATAAAATTAGTGATGATATTTTATGTAAAGTTGAAAAGCCATCAAGATATGTTGGTGGGGAGTTAAATCAAGTAATTAAAAATCCAAAAGATGTTGATATAAGATTTGCATTTTGTTTCCCAGATGTATATGAAGTTGGAATGTCTCACTTAGGAACTAGAATACTTTATCATACAATTAATTTAAGAGAAGATACATATTGTGAAAGAACTTTTGCACCATGGCCAGACATGGAAGAATTAATGAGAAAAAATAATATTCCATTATATACTTTAGAAACTAAAGACTCATTAGATAAATTCGATATATTAGGATTTACTCTTCAATATGAAATGAGTTATACAAATATATTAAATATGCTTGATATGTCTGGAATACCATTTAGAGCTTCTGAAAGGGGAGAAGATGCTCCAATCATTATGGCTGGAGGACCTTGCGCATATAATCCTGAACCATTATGTGATATAGTAGATTTCTTTGAAATTGGTGAAGGCGAAGAAATGATGAATGATGTACTTGATGTTTATAAAAAGTATAAAGGTAAAGGGAAGAAGAAAGAATTTTTAAGAGAAATATCTAAGATAAGAGGTATATATGTACCTTCGTTATATGATGTTTCCTACAATGAAGATGGAACTATCAAGGAATTTACACCTAAGTATGAAGATGTACCAGCTAAGGTACAAAAGAGAATAGTAAATAACTATGATAAGGTAGACTTCCCAGTTGATATGATTGTACCTTACACTGAAATAGTTCATGATAGAGTTGTTCTTGAAACGTTTAGAGGATGTACAAATGGATGTAGGTTCTGTCAAGCCGGTATGATTTATAGACCAGTAAGAGAAAAGACCAGAGATACACTTATAAAACAAGCAAGAGATGCTGTGAAAGCCACTGGATACCAAGAAATTTCTTTATCTTCATTAAGTACATGTGATTATTCTGATATACAAAAGCTTATCACTGAATTAGTGGCTGAGCATGAAGGAAATAAAGTAGGTATAGCTCTTCCATCAATAAGAGTTGACGCTTTCTCAGTTGATTTAATAAAAGAAATTCAAAAAGTAAGAAAGAGTGGACTTACATTTGCACCAGAAGCTGGTTCCCAAAGAATGAGAGATGTAATCAATAAGGGATTAACAGAAGAAAGAATATTAGAAGCTGCTAAGAGTGCTTTTGAATCAGGCTGGAGTACAATTAAGTTATACTTTATAATAGGACTTCCATATGAAACATTAGAAGATGCAGTAGGTATTGCTGAGCTTTCAGATAAGATAGCAGAAGTATACTATAGCATAGAAAAGGAACAAAGAGCTAAGGGGTTAAAGATAACAGCAAGTTCATCAATATTAGTACCAAAGCCATTTACACCGTTCCAATGGGCTCCAATGGAAAGACCAGAAGTTGTAACTGAAAGAATAAAAGCTATCAAATATGCTATTAAGAGCAAGGCTGTAAGCTATAAGTACCACCACCAAGATACATCTCTTATGGAAGCGGTATTTGCTAGAGGAGATAGAAGAACTTGTGCAGCTCTAATTAAGGCTTTTGAAAAGGGAGCTAAGTTTGATGGGTGGTCAGAATACTTCAGTATGGATATTTGGAATGAAGCAATGGCAGAATGTAATATAGATCCAGAGTTCTATGTATATAGAGAAAGAAGTTATGATGAAATATTACCATGGGATTTCATAGATATAGGTGTAAACAGAAAATATCTTGAAAGAGAAAATGAAAAAGCAAAGGTTGCAGCAACTACAAGAAACTGTAGAGAAGGCTGTACTGGATGTGGAATCAATGTAAACTTTAAGGAAGGGAAGTGTTTTGAAGGTGCGATACTTAATTAAATTTTCTAAAGGTGAAGGTATAAAGTTTATCTCTCACTTGGATTTAATGAGAACTATTCAAAGAATAATAAGAAGATCAGAAGTTCCAATAGAATATTCTAAAGGATTCAATCCTCATATGGCACTATCTTTAGCACAACCTCTTTCAGTAGGTGTTTATTCTGATGGGGAATACATGGATATAGTATTAACTGAAAAGATGCAAGTAGATGATATTTTAGCAAGATTAAATGAGGCAGCTCCACCAACAATCAGATTTTTTGAAGCTACTCCAATTGAAATTGTAGAAAATGTTAAGAGAGTGCCACAAGCTATGGCACTTTTAGATGCAGGGAGATACATAATTAAATTAAAGTTAGTTAATGAAGAAAAAGTTGAGGAAAAAATGGCTTCACTTTTAAATGAAAATGCTTGGGAAACTTTAAAGAAAAGCAAAAAAGGGGAAAAGATGGCTGATATAAAGCCTTTAGTTAAAGAGTTAAAGTATTGGGTTAAAGATGGAGAATTAGTTATCAATGCATTGATTGCTACAGGAAGTAGAGAAAATCTATCAGCTGATCTTTTAGCAAGATTTATAACAAGCAAGATAGAAAATGTAAATACAGAATCATTTGTTAGTGTAAAAAGAGAAGAAATGTACGTATTAAAAGATAATAAGTATGTACCATTATTTAAAGCTCTTTAGGATGTGTGTATATGAGAGAAGTTTTTGTTGAAAGTAGAGAAAAGCAGATTAGAGTTGCTGTAAAACAAAATGGTGAACTTGTTCAATGTATAGTTGAAGAAGAAACATCAAAGCCACAGATAGGTGAGATTTATAAAGGACGAATTAAAAATATAGTGCCTGCTATAAATTCTATTTTTGTAGATATTGGCCTGGAGAAAGAAGCTTATATGTATTATAGTGATGAGCTTAAAAGAATGAATATAAAAAAAGGGCAGGATATCTTAATAGAAGTGGTTAAAGAGCCTTTATGTGATAAAGGTGCCAAAGTAACTCATAAGATATCAATAGCAGGAAAAAATCTAGTTTTAATCATGGGAGATGAAGGATTAAGTTTGTCTAAAAGAATTGAAGATGTAATAGATAGACAGAGACTTACTTCAATTATTAAGCCTATTAAAGATGTTGGCATAGTATTAAGGACAGAATCTGTAAAGGCTACAGAAGAAGAACTTTTAAAAGAGCTTGCAATCTTACTAGAAAAGAAAAATGCTATGGAAAGAAAGCTTAGATATTCAACTAATTTAGGCAAACTTCAAAGTAATACTATTTTAAAGAAGTTTTTCGAAGAAATAGAGAATAAGAAAACTAAGGTATTCTTTGATAATGAAGAATATTTAAACAATATAAGTGAAATATTAAAAGATAAAGAGCATATACAGTTATCTTTATATGGTGAAAAAAGAAGTTTATTTGATTTCTATGGCATTGAAAAGGAAATATTAAAATTACGTCATAAAAAAGTTAATTTACCTTGCGGTGGATATATAATAATTGACAAGACAGAGGCTATGTATGTTATAGATGTAAATAGTGGAAAGAATATCAAGGGTCGTGACTTTTCTAAAACTATATTCCAAACTAATTTAGAAGCAGCTAGAGAGTGTGGAAGGCAAATTAAACTGAGAAATTTAAGTGGTATTATTTTAATTGATTTTATAGATTTAAGAGAAGATTATCAAAAACCTAAAATAATAGAAGAATTACGTAAGGCTTTAAAAGAAGATAAAGGTAACGTTAAGGTATATCCTTTTACAGAGCTTGGGCTTATACAGGTTTCAAGAAAAAGAAAAGGAAAATCAATTTATGAATATTTAGAAGAACCTTGTAAAGTATGCAAAAGCAATGGATTTTTACTAAAAAGATCATATATTGAAAATCTTATTAGAAATGAAATTATCAAATGCTCTAGAGAAAACTCAATAAAGGATTTTTATATTGAGATAGATAAGAATTATGAACATGATATTACTGGGGATTTATTTAATTTTATAAAAAATATTGAAGGTTTAGATAAAGAAATTTATTTAAACTTTGCATATGATATTGAAGGTTATAAAATAGAGCCACTTATCTTTTCGAATCAAAAAGATAATTACCAACATTACAAGATAAAAACTATTGAGAAAGTATGATAAATTTCTTTACAAGATGTATAAATTTGTGATAGAATGTCATTTGTAGACCGCACGTAACAGGTTTTAAGTAAAACAAAGTTAAATCTTTGTACCTGCAGAGGCGAGACCGTATTTAGAGGAGGTGTTTTAATGTACGCAGTATTAGTTACAGGTGGAAAGCAATTTAGAGTTCAAGAAGGAGACGTAATATACGTTGAAAAATTAAACGCTGAAGTAGATTCTACAGTTGAATTAACAGAAGTTTTAGCTGTTTCTAACGGAGAAACTTTAAAAGTTGGAACTCCAGTTGTTGAAGGAGCTAAGGTTGTAGCAAAAGTTGCAGCTCAAGGTAAAGCTAAGAAAATAACAGTTTTCAAGTATAAACCAAAGAAGGATTACAGAAAGAAAACTGGACACAGACAACCATACACTAAGTTAGTTATCGAAAAAATCGAAGCTTAATTTTAAATTATGATTAAGGTTGTTAGTTTTAAACGCAATAGTTTATCAATCGGATTTAAGATTGAAGGCCATGCTTTATCAAGAAAAGAAATGGAAAACACCATTGGTGATGCGTACGATATGATATGCAACTCTGTTTCAGTATTATCTCAAGGTATCTTAATTGGTATGGTAGAAGTGCTTAAACTTCCTGTAAAGTATGAGATAAATGATGGTTTTTTATCATTAGATTTATCTACTCTTAATGAAGAAATGATAATGCAAGGACAAACTTTACTTTTAACATTTGAAAAAAGTATTGAAAGTGTAATTATGTCTCTTGATGCAAGTTTAGGGAAAAATAAACGGAATAAATATATAAAATTTATGTACGAGGAGGTGTAAATATATGTTAATGATTAACCTTCAATTATTTGCCCACAAAAAAGGGGTAGGTAGCTCAAAGAACGGTAGAGATTCTGAATCTAAAAGATTAGGTGCTAAAGCTGCAGACGGAGAATTCGTTTTAGCTGGAAACATCCTTTATAGACAAAGAGGAACTAAAATCCACCCAGGTGTTAACGTAGGAAGAGGTGGAGATGATACTCTATTTGCTACAGTAGACGGAATTGTTAAATTCGAAAGAATGGGAAGAGACAAGAAAAAAGTTTCTGTGTACCCAGTACAAGTTGAAGAAATAGCAGAATAATTTTTATAATAAAAGCACCCATATGGGTGCTTTTATTACTATACAGAATAATTTAAATAGCTTGTTGTGGGAATAATAAATAAAAAGTTTTGTTATTTCTGAAAATAATAACGATTGGAGGAAAAGAGATGTTTATAGATAGAGCCAAGATATACGTTAAGTCTGGAAATGGTGGAAATGGTGCTGTAACTTTTAGAAGAGAAAAGTATGTTCCACTTGGAGGTCCAGATGGTGGAGATGGTGGAAAAGGTGGAAGTGTAAAGTTTATAGTAGATACAGGGCTAACTACACTTTTAGACTTTAAATATAAAAAGAAATTCGTAGCAGCTGATGGTGGAAATGGTCAAGGCTCAAAATGTTACGGAAAAGACGGAGAGGATCTTGTTATTAAAGTACCAATGGGAACAATAATAAGAGAAGCTGAATCAAACAAAATCATTGTAGATTTATCACATAAAGATGATGAATTTGTTTTAGCTAGAGGTGGTAAAGGTGGTAAAGGAAATTGTAAATTCTGTACACCTACAAGACAGGCACCACACTTTGCTGAACCAGGAATGCCAGGTGAAGAGTTTAATTTAATATTAGAATTAAAATTATTAGCTGACGTTGGTTTAGTTGGATTCCCTAATGTAGGTAAATCAACGTTATTATCAACAGTAACAGCTGCTAAGCCAAAGATAGCTAACTATCACTTTACAACATTAAAGCCAAATTTAGGTGTTGTTAAAGCTGAAGGAATGAATGCTTTTGTTATGGCTGATATTCCAGGTATAATTGAAGGAGCTGCTGAAGGTGTTGGTTTAGGATTAGCGTTTTTAAGACATATAGAAAGAACTAGACTTCTTATACATGTTGTTGATATTTCAGGAGTTGAAGGAAGAGATGCTTTTGAAGATTTCGTAAAAATTAATGAAGAGCTTAAGAAGTATTCAGTTAAGCTTTGGGATAGACCACAAATAGTAGTAGCTAATAAGACTGATATGTTATATGATGAATCAATATTTGAGGACTTTAAGAAAAAAGTTAATGAATTAGGATTTGATAAGGTTTATAAGATGTCTGCAGCTACTAAGTTAGGTGTAGAAGAAGTAATAAAAGAAGCTGGAAGAATGCTTACAGAAATTCCATTTGCAGATTTAGAAATTACTGATGAAGAAAGATATATCCCAGAAGAAAAGAAATTCACATATGAAATTAATGTTGAACATGGTGAAGAGTACGATACATATTATGTTTCAGGCTCATTTGTAGATAGATTATTAGCTTCAGTTAATATCCATGATGCAGATTCGTTAAGATACTTCCATAAAGTTCTTAACAATAAAGGTGTATTCAACGAATTAAGAGAAATGGGAATTAAAGACGGAGATATGGTTAGCTTAAATGACTTTGAATTTGAGTATATTTTATAGGAGGATTAAAATATGATAACGAGTAAACAAAGAGCATATTTAAGAGGGTTAGCGAATACTATGCAACCAATATTCCAAATTGGAAAAGGCGGAATAGAAGAAGCTTTCTTAAAGCAAATTGAAGATGCATTAGAAAAAAGAGAGTTAATAAAGATAAAGGTTTTAGAAAACAGCGGATTAGATGCAAGAGAAGCATCAAATGAAATCTGTGAAGCAATAGGATGCGAAGGAATTCAAGCTATTGGAAGTAAGATAGTATTATTTAAGCAATCAAAGAAAAAGCCAACAATAGAATTACCTGTAGCAAGAAAGAAGTAAGACTATGAAGAAGTATGGTATAATGGGAGGAACTTTTAATCCTATTCATTTAGCACATTTATATATTGCTTATGAAGCAAAAGAGCAATTGAATTTAGATAAAGTTATATTTATGCCAGCTGGAAATCCACCTCATAAAAAGGATACAATAATTGATGCAAAATTTAGATATGAGATGGTAAGAAGAGCTATAGAAGGTTATGAAGGATTTGAAATTAATTCTTATGAAATAGAGAAAAACGGATATAGTTATACTTATGAAACTTTGAATGTACTTAAAGAAGTAAATCTTAAGCTATACTTTATAGCTGGAGCTGATTCTTTAATGGATATTGAAAAGTGGAAAAATACTAAAGAAGTATTAAATAATTGTACCTTTGTAGTATTTAATAGAGGGGAATTTAATAGAGAAACATTAAAAAGTCAAAAGGAATATCTAGAAAATAAATATCAAGCAGAAATAGTACTGCTTGATATTATGTCTATAGATATTTCTTCAACTATAATAAGAAAAAGAATCAAGGAAGAAAAGAGGGTAGACTTCTTCCTTCCTAATAAAGTTTTGGAATATATAAATTATAATAATCTTTATAGGGGGACTAATTAATGAAAAATATTGAATTCATGAAAGAGTATTTGGAAGAAAATCTGGTAAAGGGAAGATATCTACATACTTTAGGTGTAGTTGAAACAGCAAAGGATTTAGCTAAAAGATACGGAGTAGATATTAAAAAGGCTGAAATAGCAGCTTTAGCCCATGATATAGCAAAAAATTTATCTTCGGAGCAATTATTAAAAATTATAGAGGCAAATAATATTACATTAAGTGTAGATGAAAAAAATACTAGAGAGTTATGGCATTCTATTGTAGGGCCAATAGTAGCTAGAGAACGCTTTGGAATAGTAGATGAAGAAATATTAAGTGCCATAAGATGGCACACTACTGGAAAAGAAAATATGTCAAAGCTTGATAAAATAATATATTTGGCGGATATGATTGAACCATCAAGAGATTTTTCAATGGTAGAAGAATTAAGAAATGATAGCAAAGATGATTTAGATAAAGCTATGCTAAATGCTTTAACTTATACAATAAAATATTTACTTGAAAAGGGCTGTTTAATTGATGTTAATACAGTGAAAGCAAGAAATTATTTATTGTATAATAATTATAAATAGATATATAAAATTATTTGTGAGGTAATTGGTATGGCTACACATAAAGATGATAAAAAAAGTGATAATGTCGCGAAGAAAAAGAGACTTAATGCTTCGTTGATTAGTAAGGCTGAAAGAGTACAAATGGAAAAAAGGAAAGAAGCTAGAAGAAAAGCAAAGAAAAAAGCTCAAAGAAAAAGAGCAGTAGCTTCTTTTGTAATATTAATTTTTTTACTGATAGCATTTACCGCAATATATGCTTTATCATTTATTTTTGGGCTAAAGACAGACAATCTTGGAGGTGGAAAAGCACCAGCTAAAAATGAATCATTAAACATATTAGTGGTAGGTATGGATATAGGAGATATTGATCAAGAAGGCAATACTGGACTTAGAAGAACAGATACAATGATGGTATTTAATTATAATCCTATTACTGATGTTGTTAATATTGTGTCAATACCAAGGGATACACTTATAGAAGTAGAAGATGCCTATGATTCTGAAGGGAATTACATTCCTTATTGGAAAATAAATGCTGCTTATGCTTTAGGCGGCGAAGATGAACTTGTGATGCAGGTGAAAAAATTATTAGAAATAGATGTGAACTACATTGTTGAAATAGATTATAAGGCATTTAGGAGCATAATAGACGCCATTGGTGGAATAGAGATGTATATAGATAGAAATATGGATTATGATGATGATGCACAAAATCTTCATATTCATTTTAAAGAAGGTGAGACAGTTCTTTTAGATGGTGAAAAATCTGAAGAATTTATCAGATGGAGAAAGAATAATGATGGTAGTGGATTTGTTGATGGAGATTTAGGAAGAATATCAAATCAACAAAGATTCATGCAAGCTGTATTTAAGAAGATGATGAATCCTTTAATTTTACTAGATTTGCCAGATATTATGAATGCTGTAAAATCTAATGTAGTAACGAATATGAGTGGTAGTCAGATAATTAATTATGCTTTAAAGATTGTAAAGAATTCAGGAATAAGTATGCATACATTACAAGGGTATGATGAAAAAATATATGGACAATCATTTTTAGTTGTTGAAAAAAGTTATAATACAGATATATTAGACGCCCTTAAGTCAGGTGCATCTGTATCTTCTGTGGATAGAACTGGATATAACATTTTAGTTTTAAATGGAACTAATACTAATGGATTAGCAGGGAATTTTAGAAGCGACCTTCAGAAAATAGGATATGTAAATGTTACTATAGATAATGCAGAGTCAACGGATAAATCTATTATAATGTGTAAAGACAATAAACTTAGAGATATATTAAAAAGTGATACAGGCATAGGTAAAACAAGTAAGGATATAAGTAATTATCCTGAATATGATGCAGTTATAATTTTAGGTGAAGACTATAATTAATTTATATTATGATGGAGGAGTTTAATGAGCACTTTAGAAGAAAAAGTAGATAAGAGATTTGAAGGAAGAAAGATAAGGGAATTCTTAAAGGAAAAGATGGGATTATCATCAAGGCTCATAAAAGGTGCATCAATTGACAAGAGGATATTAGTAAATAATACTCCTGTTAAGATGAACTATATGTTAAAAGAAAATGATGAAATTGTAATAAATTTAGCCAAAAAGGAAAGTCAAAATATCGCTCCAGAAAAGATAAATCTTGATATAGTATATGAAGATAAAGATATCATAGTTATAAATAAAGCACCTAATATGGTGGTACATCCAACTAAAAGGTATCAAAGTGGAACCCTTGCCAATGGGTTATTATATTACTTTAAAGAAAGTAAGCAAGATTGTATAGTAAGGCTAGTAAGCAGATTGGATATGGATACATCAGGTCTTATAATAGTGGCAAAGAACCAGTATGCTCATAGCGAGCTATCTAATCAAATGCAAAACAATAATGTAGAAAAACGATATCTAGCTTTAGTTCATGGCAATTTTACAGAAAAGGAAGGAACAATAGACCTTCCTATATATAGACCAGAAATCGAAGGAGTTATGGCGAGAGTCGTAGATAGAAGAGGTCAAAGAAGTGTAACTCATTATAAAGTAATAGAAAGCTATAAAGATGCTGAACTTGTTGAATGTCTATTAGAAACTGGTAGAACACATCAAATTAGAGTTCATATGAAAGCAATGGGTCATCCAATTTATGGGGATACTTTATATGGTGATACAGATGATAGTGCTTTAATTTGTAGGCAGGCTTTACATTCTTATAAATTAAAATTTCAATCTCCAAGAACAAAAGAGGAATTAGCATTAACAGCAAACCTTCCAGCAGATATAGAAAAATTAATAGTAAGCTTAAAAAAAGCAAAATAAACGAGTCCAATTTTGGACTCATTTATTTTGCTTGGAAATATTAAAATCTATGTTTTCTCCTTATTCTTCTTCTGCGTTTATTGTAACGAATTTTTCTTTTTATATTGAAATAAATTATTCTTAAAATAATAAATATAGAAACTATGATAGGAATAAAGAATTTGTTTGAAGATATACTGTTTACTGTTTCTTCTGCCTTGACAGAAGTAGTGTAAGTTCTTGACCCTGCACTTATCAAGTTAACATTAGTATAGGTACTTCCATTTACTAAAAGTGAAGCATTTTCAAATAATATGTCTCCTTCACTAATAGTTTGAGTAGAATAATCTTTCTTGACGTAATTAACAGTTATAGAAGGATATAGATTATCAGTTGATAAGAAAGTATAATATATATCTCTGTCACTTGTTAATGGAATAGTAACATCATCATTAATTACATAATTATCTAAAATGTCGCCTATAGACACTATTTTTTTTGTAATAAAGTTTTCAAAGCCCCACTCAAATACAGGACCAACGCTTTTATAATGTTCAGCTTTATTATTTGCATTTAAAAAAGCAGCAATTAAATATTGAGAATCCTTTTTTGCAGCTGCCACATAAGTATGATTTGCTTCATCAGTCCAGCCAGTTTTCCCTGTAAATATATAATCATAAACATATTCAGGATAGTTATATTTTGCATAACTTGAGTAAGGTGAACAATTATTACCATTTATTGCCCAACGTTCACTACCATCTGTATAAGGATGATTTTTGTAATAATATTCATCAATTTGTGATATTCTAACAAAATCATTATATTCAGCTGCATATTGTAATATTAAAGCTAAGTCGTGAGCAGTAGTAAGATGTCCTTCTTCATGTAAACCACTTGGATTTTTAAATGTAGTATTTACAGCACCAATTTCATGGGCTTTTCTTGTCATCATTTGAGCAAAATTTTCTATTGAACCCCCTACATGTTCAGCAAGTGCTTCAGCAGCATCATTAGCTGATGGTAATAAAAGTCCAATAAGTAATTCCTCTATAGTGTAAACTTCACCTTCTTGAAGTCCCATAGAACTTCCATCGGCATAAGGAGGATTTTCTCCAATGGTAACTTGTTCATTAAGTGAGCAGTTTTCTAAAGTAATTATTGCTGTCATTACTTTTGTTGTAGATGCTGGTTCAAATTGAACATCTGAATTTTTTTCATAGAGAATATCTCCAGTATAGCCATCTATTAAGCACACACCCTGTGCATTTAATTCAGGTACTTCACTAACATAAGCATTAGCATTTATCATGCATATATTCAAAATTAAAATAACAAAAATAAAAAGTGAAGCAATTATTTTTTTTGTATAGTTCCCCATAAGTATCTCCCATGTATGTTTTTATTCTTTTTCATTTTAGCAAAAATTATATATAAATTCTATTTATATGTATGAAAATTACCGAAAATTCAGATTAAATTTAATATATATGTTAATAATTATATATTATGAAAAAGGTGGGAGAAAATGATTGACTTAAAAAATAAAAAGATTATAGGGTTAGTTATAATAACCATTATTATTTTTATTGTTTCAATATTTTTATATAAACAAAAAAGTAGTAATGCTTTCAAGGAAGAATATATGACGGAAATATTTGAGGAAGAAAGTAATGATAACATGGAATATACCGAAACATTAGAAGAAGATACCACTATTATCAATGAAGATAGTATAGACAGAAATAAAATAATTGTTGAAATAAAAGGAGAAGTTGCAAAGCCAGATGTTTATCAGTTAGAAGAAGGAAGTATTATTAAGGATTTAATTGATATGGCAGGTGGAGTTACAGAGGAAGCAGATTTGAGCAGAATTAACAGAGCAGAGGAACTTCTAAATCATGAACTTATTATTATTGGTAATATTAATGATGAGACAGAAAGTAGTGTAGTTCAAAATAATAGTACATATAGTAGTAACGGTAATAATAGCGATAAAGTTAGCACATTAATAAATATAAATACAGCAGATTTAGAACAACTTAAGGAGATAACAGGAATTGGTAATATAAAAGCACAAAGCATAATTGATTATAGAGAAGCTAATGGAGGTTTCAAATCTTTAGAGGAATTAAAAAATGTTGATGGAATAGGTGATAAGACTTTTGAAAAGATAAAAGAGCAAATAACTTTATAAGTATTTGACATATGAATTTTATTTAAAGATTAGTGCTAAAACTTTAAAATAACTTTTTGAAATGTTATAATATATTGGATTTAAGAAATCATAAAAACTTTTATCGATGGAAGAAGAGGTAATTTATGAATAAAAAGAGAATTTCAATTATTTTAAGCGGATTATTAATGATGACTATGGTATCATGTACTAATAAAGATAATATTAGTATTTCATTAGAGGATAATAAAGCTAGAGTTATAGAAAATATACAAGCTGAAGGTACATGGGCAACTGATTACTCTAGAAATGAAGTTCAAAATTTACATGAAGAAATATTACACAGAATAGAAGATATATGTACTATACTAGAAGTACAAGATGAATATAGTTTACATGAAGAAGTTAAAGATGAAAATGGAACAACTGTAAATAGAAATGGTCTATATTTAGAAATACCAGAACCAGAAAGCAACAGAATAGAAAGTATGACATATGAATTAGTTCAATATGGAAATGATTTATCTTCTGGTAAGCTGGTATTAAAAATTGGATTTAACCTTGATAATAAAGCAATAAAAGAAGAAGGAGAATTCAAATTTGAAAATACAGCTATAAAAGCTTTCTCAGAAGCCTTTACAGGGGAAGAGAATAGGGATTATACTGAATTAAATAAAGAAATATATGATATAATCACTAATAGTTCAGGAGTAAATAAAATTGAAAATAAACTTGATGGATTATCAGAAACAATAACTATAACAGATGATTATTTAATTTATACATTAGAAAGTAAAGAGTATAACTTTAAATAAAAAATGGAGGAGATAATAAATGAATAATAAAGATGAATTTGAAAATTTAGAGGAAAATATTGAAGAAGGGACATCAGAAGAAATAGTAGTAGATACTGTTTTAAAAGAAGATGGAAAAGTAATTAGGTTTATTAAAAATATTTTAAGTGGTATTGTAGACCAAATAGTGGCAGTGGTTATTGCGTTAATATTATATTTAGCAATTTCGTTAATATTTAAGGTTGCAGGTTATAAAATAGTTATGAGAGAGGAAATGTTCCTTATTGTGTTTATTGTAAGTAATGTGTTATATTATCCTTTAGTACAAGAATTTTTAGGCGGTAAAACATTAGGAAGAAAATTTGTATTAAGATAATATGCTTATGATGAATAAATATAAATAGGAGTGGACTATGAAAAGAGGAAGCCAAGTTACAGTAAAAATTGAAAAAACAGAATTTCCTTCAGTTGGGATAAGCGAATTTGAAGGTAAAAAATTATATATTAAAGGGGCTTTCCCAGGTCAAACTATAAAAGGAACTGTAAAGAAAAAAAGAGATGCATATGCAGATGTAAAACTTGTAGAAGTTTTAGAAAAAGCGCCATATGAAATAGAAGCACCATGTCCTCATTTTGGTGTTTGTGGAGGATGTAGCTCTCAAAACTTAACTTATGAAAAACAATTAGAGTTATTGAGTGATGAAGTATGTGAGCTATTTGAAGGTAAGGATCTTCCAATGGGAATGTATCTTGGAGTTAAAGGTAGCGAAAATACTTGGGAATATAGAAATAAGATGGAATTCACTTTTGGTGATTTAGAAAAAGGTGGAGAGCTTACTTTAGGTATGCATATGAAAGGTAAATCTTTTGGTGTGCTTACAGTTGATAACTGTATGATAGTGGATGAAGACTTTAGAAAAGTTCTTACACTTACAGTAGATTACTTTAGAAAGCAAAACCTTCCTTACTATAGAGTAATGAAGAGAGAAGGATACTTAAGACATCTTGTAGTTAGAAAAGCATCTAATACTGGAGAACTTATGGTAAACCTTGTTACAACTACTCAAATAGATTTTGATTTAAGTGAATATACAGAAATTTTAAAATCACAAACTTATAAAGGTCAATTAGTATCAGTATTACATACTGAAAATAATTCATTCTCAGATGCAGTAGTACCTGAAAAAGTTAATATACTATATGGTAGAGATTATATAACAGAAGAATTATTAGGTCTTAAATTTAAGATATCACCATTTTCATTTTTCCAAACTAACTCTAGAGGAGCAGAATCTCTTTACAGCATAGTAAGAGATTTCATGGGAAATGGAGATAATAAAGTTGTGTTTGACCTTTATTGTGGAACAGGAACTATAGGGCAAATAGCAGCACCTAATGCTAAAAAGGTTATTGGTCTTGAACTTATTGAAGAAGCTGTTGAAGCAGCAAAAGAAAATGCTAAGCTAAATGGTTTAGATAACTGTGAGTTTATTGCTGGTGATGTAGCTGAAACTATTAAAAAAGTTAAAGTTAAACCAGACATAATAATCTTAGATCCACCAAGAAGTGGTGTATCTCCAAAAGCATTAGATTACGTAATTAAATTCAATGCAAAAGAAATAATATATGTTTCATGTAATCCAAAGACAATGGTAGATAACTTAGAAACTCTACTTGCAGCAGGTTACAAAGTAGAAAAGAGTACAGTTAAGGACATGTTCCCTAACACACCTCATGCTGAGACTGTTGTTAAGCTTATGAAGTAAGCTGTTACAACAGTCCATGCAAGGGTTACCCAAGAAATGAGCGAAGCGAAATTGATTGGAAGTAACCTACTGCTGAAACAGTAGTTAAATTGACAAAGACTGTATAGGATGAAGTCAATTTTCTACTATTGTTCATGCAAGGACTGTCCAAGAAACGATAGTTGATTGGAAACAGCCTATTGCTGAGACATTAGTTAGAACTTCAAAATTAGTAAATGATATTTTTAAGAGTCACGCAAAAGAATGTGTGTCTCTTTTTTGCTTATAAAAGTTATTATGAAATAAGTATAACTTTAAGCTTACGAAGTAAGCTTTTTACTACCGTTCATGCAAGTGTACTCCAAAGGATTCGAGTGTAACGAAGGGTGCTTGGTAAATGACTACTGAAGATATGGTACTTAGAACTATAAATATAGTGAAATGGTATATATTTAAGAAAATTAATAAGGAAAACTATATTAATTAAGATATAGTTTGATAAAAAAGTAATAATGTTAAGTAGTTGATTAAATATATAAAAAATGTTATTTTTATTACAATAGTTGAAAATGAAGGAAGTGTTGGAATGGATATAGAAATGTTGCCAGCTGATTATGGAGATTGTATGTTAATAGAATTAAAAACAAAAGACAACAAAAATACATATACAATACTTGTAGATGGTGGAACATCAAAGAGCTATAGAGAGGGTTTAAAAAGCATATTAGAAAGCTACTTAGTTGGTGATAAAAAACTAGATTTAGTAATTATAACGCATTCTGATGATGATCATATTTCTGGTATGAATGATATATTAAAGAATGAAAAAATAGTAACTAAAGTTAATAGGGTTATATATAATTCACCATATGCAATCGGAAAAGCAATAAATGAATGGGATGAAAAGGATTTAACAAAAACTATAAAGCCTAAAGTAATAAAAAGAACAAAAGTATCTACAGGATTTAATAAAAGTGATAAGGGGAAAAATAAAAAGTGTATCACAGATAATTCTAATACAGGGGCTATTCAGGCAAGGAATTTACAACAAAACTTATATGATTTAGGAAAATTAGAAATGAATTTGATTTTAAATGATGGAAAAAGTGACATTAATGATAATGGTATTATAATTAATTTTCTATCACCTACTCAAGAATTATTAAATGATTTTTTTCATGTTTATAAATCGCAAAAGAATAGTAAAAAGAAAAATAGTGTTTTGAGTAATACTGCAAAAGGTGAAAGTGACTACAATATTCCATTCAATATATTAATTAATGATAAGACAGTGAAGAAGTTAAGTACATATAATATGGCGAGTATGGCGTTTATTATATACGAAGAAGTTTCAAAACAGTCTATTTTAATAATGGGTGATGCCTCATATGGTGTAGTTGGTGAAAAATTAAGACAGTTAAAAGATCAAAATGGAATATTATATAGTGAGAATAATCCTATAGAAATAGAGTATTTTAAGTTATCACATCATGGAAGTATATGTGATTTGACAGATGAATTCTTAAACTTAATAAAGTGTCAAAAATTTTTGATATCTACAAGTGGAAAAATTTTTGGGCACCCAGATAAAAAAATGATTGCTAGAGTATATAGTAATTTTAATAATGCAAGTTTTTATTTTAATTATGAAGAAAGAGTAGAAGATATAACTAAAGAGGGTGGAGAAATAAAAAGTATTTGCGAATATAAAAGAAGGTTTTAAAAAGGAAGATATTTATGCATAGAGTAGTAAAGATTAATGTAATAGGCAATATAGGTACAGGAATGCTTATTTCATTAAAAGATGATATGAAACATGATGTGATTTTAACTGTGTGTCATATTTTTGGAGAAAATAATGAAGATGAATGGGAAATGTGGGAGGTTGGAATTGATGACATTAGTGTAACTTCAGATTACTATGATACTGAATTTGAAGTTACAGATGTTTTATATAAAAATGGAGATGCTGAAAATAATGATTTTGCATTAATTTATATAAAAAAGTTCAAAAAAGATATAGATTATGAAAATCCATATCTACCTAAAGATGAAGAATGTATTTTAAATAAAACTGTTACTATAGAAGGATATGCTAGAGAAAAAGAAAATAATGCATCCAGGGTTATAGAGGGAAATATATATAATTTTACTGATGATAAAAAAACTTTTTATAGGGTTAATTATATGGAAAAGGATCGTGTTAATGATTTAAGTAGTGTAGAAATGAATAGAGGAATGTCAGGAGCTCCTGTATTTTTAAAAGATGAAAATGATATTTTTGTGGGAATGCAAAAAATGGTGTCTAGCACAAAGTCTACAGATGGAATATTAGGTGTTTTTACTTATAAATATTGTTTAGTGCAAATTAAATCACTTTATAAAGTGGACTTGCCTTTAATAACTAAAGAAAAAAATAGATTAATAAGAAATGATTCATTGTTTAGATTTATACATGTTATTCAGCAAGAATTTAATATTAAACCTAACTCAAAAAATCATATAGGCGCAAGTATAGAATATAAAGATATTGAGGAATTAAGAGGACACTTTTTAAATGAATTAATTGATACAATGATTGATTGGGTATACTCTTCTGATAGGTTTAAAGAAATATTAGCCAAGATTGTTGAAGATGGTAAAAGTGAAGTAGCGGCTTATTCTCAAATACATAATAAAATTCATAAGAAGTTTAGAAGAGAAATTGATGGAAAGTTATCTGCGTTAGGTCAAATTGGAGAGTTATTATTATCACATTTCATACAAAGGTATTTAAGAGCAGTGCCCATCTTGAGAAAACAAGAAATAAGAGCAGTATCTTCTATTGAACATATATGTAAAAATGCAATACACTATAAGAAAGAGAATGGTAAAAATATAATTATACTTGGAGAAGCAAAGATCTATACAAGTAAATATAACTTTAATGAAGCTTTTAAAGAATCAATTGACAGCATTTTAAAGACGTATAAAAATTATTCAGATGAAAAAGAATTATATATTCATGAAGACTTTGTTGATAAAGATATGAATGATATAGCTGAAAGCTATTTGAATGGTACAATGGTAAAGCCACAAGTCCATTTAGTATCTATTACTATTTATAATGAAGATCAACAAATAGATATTATAGATGAAGATGAAATAAAAAAACAAATAGATGGTATTATTAAAGAAAGATATAGTAAGTTTAGTGATGATTATATTGATGTAGGAAAATATCCCATATTAAATAGAATAACATACATAATTTTTCCGGTATGGGAGATAGAAAAATTAGCATTACAATATGAAGAATTATTATAAAGCTTAGAGAGGAGGGATTTATATAGATAAGTTAGAAAAATCTATATTGAAAGAGTGGTTAGAGATAGAATATTATACTATTGCTAGCAAGGCTAAATTTATAAATAAGCAGGTTGAAGTAGATCATAAATTAATTTTAAAAACTATTAGATGTTTAGATTATATGACTACTATGAAAGAAAAGCCTTCTAAGGAATATATTATTACTGTAATTGCGCTAATGTGGGAATATACAAATAAGCAAGAATATGATTTGAAGAACTTTATAATAAAAATATTATCAAGAATAGGATATTCAACGTCGGCAATAGTAATTGATAATGAATTTGATAAAGATGAATGTAAGTTTTTTAAACCTAAAAGTGTTTTTGACATGTTTTCATTAACTGCTGAGCAAAGTGTTAACGAAATTTCTGTAAAAGATAAAACGTTTCTATTAACTGAATTTCAAAAGAGTATTTGGGATGCTATGAATGATAATAAAATTATAGGAATTTCAGCTCCTACATCTGCTGGGAAATCATTTGTTATTTTATTAAAATCTATATCTAAAATGATTAAAGAGAATTTAGATATAGTGTATATAGTTCCTACACTGAGTTTGTTAAATCAAGTTATGGAAGACTATAATAAAATGCTGAAGGTTCTTGGTATTAAAAACTACAGAATATCTAATAGCTTTGATTTAAATTCTTTAGATAGCATTAATACAATATTTGTTGTTACTCAAGAGAAAGCTTTGTTTGCATTTTCGAATGAGAAGAAAAAATTTGATAAGAAAATTATTTTAATTTCAGATGAAATACAAAATATAGAGAGGATAACAAATGATGATGATTTGAGAGCTAAGATATTATTTGATACATTGATTGAATTTAAATATAAAAAAAATATAAATCAAATTATTATAGCTGGCCCTAGAATTGAAAATATTGATAAGTTAGGAGAGAGCATATTTGGAAAAAATACTAAGGAATTAACTACAGTAGTAAGTCCAGTATTAAATTTAACTTATAGCATTAGAAAGGTAAATGATGACTACTATTTTTGTCAATATTGTGCATTGAGCGAAGATACTTATAAAAAGAAAATCGAGGATGATTCATTAATAAAGTGTTATGGAATAGATGATTATAATGATCAATATTTAAAATATTTAAATACATTTGTAAGTAGGATAGGCAATAATGAACAAAATATTATTTTTGCGCCTACATCTAAAAAAGCATGTGAAATAGCGTGCTATTTGTCTGAAGATAAAAAAGAAAATTGTGTTAGTAATAAATTAAAGGAACTAATAAAATATTATGAAGATACGATTAATACAAACTATGCAATGTGTAAATCTTTAGAAGCAGGTGTAGCTTATCATCATGGAAAATTGCCTATGAATGTGCGTAGAACTCTAGAAAAAGCCATATCGGATAAGGAAATAAATAATGTTGTTTGTACTACTACTTTAATGCAAGGAATGAATATGCCAGCACAAAATGTTATTATTAGAAACCCACACTTATATGTAAGAAAGAAAAAAGATTCTGGTGAATTATCTAGTTATGAAATGGCTAATTTAAGAGGAAGAGCAGGTAGATTATTAAAAGATTTTATTGGAAGAACTTATGTATTAGATGAAAGTAGTTTCGAAAATGTTGAAGGATATAATCAAATAGATATTTTTGAAGATGTTACTACTACTCTTCCAAGTGGATATGGAGAAAAGTTTATGGAACATAGGGATGATATCACAAATACTATTCAAAGTATGAATTTTATAGATTCCACTATGATTAAGTATGGATACCTAGTTGCTTACATACGTCAATCAGTATTACGATATGGCATTAACTCACAAAAGCATTTAAAAGAGGTCGGAATTGAATTAACAGTTGAAGAACTGGATAATACCATCAAAAATTTAAAAAATTTGAATATACCAAAAGATATTTGTTATAAAAATAGATATTGGGATCCATTTATATTAAATGAAATTTATATTAATAGAAATGAATTTGTTAATAAACTACCCATAATGCCTAATAAAAAAGGTGCTAAGTATAGGTTAGAGAAATTAATGAAATGGATAAGAGATAATAAAAAAACTCACTTTATGTATGAAAAGTATGTTCCACAATTGTATCGTAAAGGAAAAATGAGATCTATGTTGTGTAGCAATTGCATAGATTGGGGGAAGGAAATATCTCTCAATGATATTCTTTGTGGTGATAGATATGAAGGTGAACAGGCAAGTGAGAATATAGATCAAACAATTAATTTACTAGAAAGAGTGGTTTCTTTTAATATTCCATTATTATTAAAACCAATATTTGATATAGTAGATTCTGATAACTTATTTTTAACGTGTATACAAACTGGAGCATATAATATATCCACTAGAAGAATGATTGAAATAGGAATCCCAAGAGAAACTGCTATATACTTAAATAGAGAGTTATTTACTAATGTAAGAATGGATAAGATTGAAGAGGAAAAACGTGATGATATAATTATGAATATTATTAAAGAAAATATTAATTCATTACCATATTGGATTAAAGTACAATTAGAGTTTATGATATAAAATAATATTTAAGTTGATATAATAAATAAGTCTACTGATAAGTTTGATTATTTATAATACAACTAATATTTTATATTTCATATATATTAAATATAACTTACAAAGGCATAAAATTCTTAGTAAATTCAAGAGAAACGCAGAGCGAACTTAGAATTTTAGCCCGCATTTCGTAGTGTAACGGAGAAATGTGTTCCTTTGAAATAAATGCAGTAAGCTTTTTACAACTATCCATGCAAGGGCACTTCAAGAATTCCAGTGTAACGAAGAATGATTGATTAGTGCCTACTGCTGAGACATAAGTTAGAATTTCAAAATCAGTGAAATTGTACATTGAAAAGAGTCATGACAAAAAAATCATGGCTCTTTTTTCACATTAAAAAGCAATTGATATGATATATGATTGATAATTTATAAATAAATATTGAGATTCATTTATTTATATAGTAAAATATTTTTATAATTAAACAATTATATCAACGGAGAGATGACATTATGAATAACAGTAAGCTTGTAAAAATAATGCATATCATTTTATTTGTTATTACAGCATTATATTTACTAGAATCTATATTTTTAAGAGGATTATTTACAAATCCATTAATAGCTCTTGTTAACATTATAGTAGCAATTATTGCTATGGTAATAGCATTTATAAAAAAAGAAAAGAAATTAGCTATTATTGATTTATCTATTTTAATAGTAGTTTCAGCAATACTTACATATTTAATGAATTTATAAAATAAATTTATTGTATATAGACTATTGCTTAAGTAGAAGCGAGATATAAATTTAAAAAAGTAATTTTAGAGTCATACAAAATAATGTGTGGCTCTTTTTTATTGAAAAAATAATTGTTGAAGGTATTACTACTGAATAATTAAACTAGGAGATATTACAGGTTTAGCAGGTATTATTATGGTTTTTGTAACTATTAGTATTATAATATTATTATTGATTAAAGAAAAAATATAAAGAGATATAAATCTTGATATGAGAAAAGAAGGAGAAAAGAAAATGATTAAAGTAGGAATAATTGGAGAAGTGAAGGATAAAGTAAGTGAAAATAATACTGCAAAGACTTTAAGAAGTGGAACATTAAATGTATATGCAACGCCGGCTATGGTAGCACTTATGGAAGAGGCAGCCTATAAAAGTATTGAAAGTGAGTTAGAAGAGGGGCAAGGTAGTGTAGGTACTTCAATGAATATCAAACATATTGCAAGTACGCCAATAGGTATGGAAGTTATAGCAAAAACTGAACTTATAGAGGTTGATAGAAGAAGACTTGTGTTTAAAGTTGAAGCTTTTGATGAGCGTGGAAAAATTGGTGAAGGAATTCATGAACGTTTCATTATTAACAATGAAGATTTTCAAAATAAAACTAATAATAAATAAAAAGCATAAAAAATCTTGACCTTGAGTTAACTCCATATTGTATAATTATAAGTAGAGCATGAAGAATTATTAAAGTTGATATATTGAATTTATTTAAAACGTATAGTAAAATATTTCTAAAAGTATTAAAATTTAAATATTACACAAAAGAGGAGAGAATAATATGAGTAAGAATATATTTTCTGATAAAAGTTTATTTATAAAAATAATGCATATTATATTATTTATAGTTACAGGATTATATTTAATAGAATCTTTATTTTTAAGAGGGCTATTTACCAATACGTTAATAGCTATTATCAATATTATATTAGGAATTATTACAATTATAATATCAATAGTAAAAAAAGAAAAAATATTAGCTATTATTGATTTAGCTATTATAATAGTAGTTTCAGGGATATTTATATATTTAATGAATTTATAATAGGTATTATATAAAAAATGAGCTGTTGCACTAAACAATTAGTGTACAGCTCATTTTTTGTATATAGTATTTTATTGAAATGCTATATATCTAAGGCCATATCTCCTTGTTTTATCCATTCTTTTCTTCTCATAAACTCAGAAATAAGCAATGTTAATAAAGCAGGTAGAATAAAATGCATTAAGATTATTTGTAATATTACTGTTTTGCTAGAAGTTGAACCAATCATCGTTTGATAAGTCATGATTTGTCCTACAAATCCAGCTGATCCCATACCAGATCCTGTAGCGTTATTTGTCATTTTAAATATAACAGAAGAAACAGGACCTAAAATAGCACTAGATATTATTGCAGGAAGCCAAATTACAGGCTTTTTTACTATGTTAGGAATCTGAAGCATAGAAGTACCTATTCCTTGAGCTAAAAGACCACCCAATTTATTTTCTCGATAGCTGGCCACAGCAAAGCCAACCATTTGGCAACAACAACCTATAGTGGCAGCACCAGCTGTTATTCCATTTAAATTTAGGATTACGCCAATGGCAGCAGAGCTTATTGGTAGCGTAAGAAGTATTCCCATTATTACAGAAACCAGTATACCCATAATAAAAGGTTGTTGTTCTGTAGCAAACATTATAATAGTTCCTAGCCAAGTCATAAATTTTGATATTGATGGCCCAATTAGTAATCCAGCAGCTGATCCGCTAAGAATAGTAATAAGTGGAGTGATGATTATATCTATTTTTGTCTTTCCACTTATAACATGTCCAATTTCAATTCCAATTAATGCAGCAATAAATGCACCTAGAGGTTCTCCAGGGCCTACAAGTAATACTGAGCCAGTTTCAGTAAGTATTTGGCCAGATAATATTTTAGTAGCAAAACCTCCAATTATGCTGGCTACAGCAGCTGATATGGTAACTAGGGGACTCTCTTTAAATTTATAGGCAATACCAACACCAATACCAGCACAAGTGCAAGAAGCAGCAAGTTTTCCTATAAGGTAAATCATAGTTCCTATATTATTAGGTATAAAATTACCTATTTGTTGAAGTATTGTACCAATTATTAAGGTTGAAAATAATCCTAAAGCCATGCCACTTAATCCATCAATGAATATATGGCTTAAAAAGTTTTTAATTTTTTTCATAATGCAATCTCCTCTCCCAAAAAACAAAAACATAAGAATTTATATATGCTTACTTATGTATATACATGTGTAATGTAAGTGTAGTTTATCATTAAATGTAACAAAATTCAAATTTTAAATAAATAAATATAAGAAGATTTATAGAAAGAAGGTATAAAAGAAAATTTAGAAGAGTAAAATTAAATGAAAAAATTTTTCTCTTGGGGAACTAAAAATTATGACTAACAAAATTAATATTGGCATTGTTGGATATGGAAATTTAGGAAGAGCTGTTGAAAAGGCATTGATGAACAGTGAGGATTTAAAATTAGAAGCTATATTTACTAGAAGGAATGTAAAAAATATCATAAGTGATTCAAAGCTTCTACATATTTCGGAAATTAAAAACTATATTGGTATCATTGATGTGATGATTCTTTGTGGAGGCTCAGCAACTGATTTGCCACAGCAAAGTGCAGAAATAGCAAAATATTTTAATGTGATAGATAGTTTTGATACTCATGCAAAAATAGAGGAACATTTTATAGGTGTTGATGAAGTGAGCAAAGAAAATGAAAAAATAGCACTTTTATCAGTAGGATGGGATCCAGGTTTATTTTCATTAAATAGATTATTAGGGAAGGCTATACTTCCTAATAGCACTGAATATACATTTTGGGGTAGTGGAGTAAGTCAAGGGCATTCGGATGCTATTAGGAGGATTAAGGGAGTAAAAACAGCCATACAATATACTATACCTATAAAAGAGGCAATAGAGAGAGTTAGACACGGTGAAAAACCAGTTTTAAATGATGGAGAAATGCATAAGAGACTATGCTATGTAGTTGCTGAAGAAGACGCAGATTTATCTTTTATAGAAAATTCAATAAAAAATATGCCATATTATTTTTTAGGGTATGAAACGGAAGTGAATTTTATTACTGAAGAAGAATTTAAGAATAAACATAGAGGAATGTCTCATGGTGGCTTTGTAATTTGTTCTGGTAATAGTGGAGAAAATAATTTTGTCATGGAATTTAAACTAGTTCTTGATAGTAATCCAGAATTTACAGGTTCAATATTGGTGGCTTATGCCAGAGCTATATTTAGAATGTATAAGGAAGGTAAGAGAGGGGCATATACTATATTTGATGTGCCTATTAGTTACTTATCATCTAAAAAGGCAGAAGATCTTAGAAAAGAATTATTATAATCAAAAAAGATTAAGTATGAATTTGCTTAATCTTTTTTTGTTTAATAAAATCTTTATCTGATAATTAGTCCAATAATAATATATTTAGCTGAAATTGGTAAACATAATAAAGTAAGTTAAAAAAATAGTTAGATAAAGAAGGTGTCTTTTAATGACTTAAAGTTTTATTATTAAATAAAAATTGATATTTAGTTTAAATATATTGCAGGACATTACGATAATAAAATGTATAAAGAATAATGAAGTGTGAAAAAAGTAAAAAAATACGAAAAAATGTAAGTGATTTATAAAAAAACAATAATCTTTGGGATTTATGATGATAATACAATATTGACAGTATTTCAGGAGTTACTGTATAATTAATATTGATTTAAGTAAACCCACAGTGTTAAATACTTATATATTTTCACTGACGAAGGGAGGAATTAAGAGTGTCAGAAATAAAGGTTAGAGAAAACGAATCATTAGAGCAAGCTTTAAGTAGATTTAAAAGAAAATGCGCTAATGCTGGAGTGCTTGCTGAAGTAAGAAAAAGAGAGCACTATGAAAAGCCAAGTGTTAAAAGAAAAAAGAAATCTGAAGCTGCAAGAAAAAGAAAATTCAAGTAGTAATAAAGTATCCTTTCAAATTACGTTTGAAAGGATTTTTATTTTTTTGTACTTTTAATTTAAAATATTATAGTATTTCAATATTATTTTCTTTACATGTTTTTATTGTGTTTTCATCCCAAACAGAAGTTTGAACTTCTCCTATATGAGCTTTTTGTAAAAAGAACATGCATATTCTTGATTGGCCTATTCCGCCACCGATGGTTTGAGGAAGTTTTTCGTTTAATAATAATTGGTGGAATGGAAGAGTCTTTCGTTCTTCACAATGAGCTTTTATAAGTTGTGATTCAAGAGTTTTTTTGTCAACTCTTATGCCCATTGAAGATAATTCAAAAGCTTTATCTAATAGTGGGTAATAAAATAGTATATCTCCATTTAAGGACCAATCATCATAATCAGGACTTCTGTCATCATGTTTTTTACCTGATTTTAAGGTGTCACCTATACTCATTAAGAATACAGCTTTTCTTTGGCGGCAGATAGCATCTTCTCGTTCTTTTTCAGATAAGTTAGGATACATATCTTCTAGTTCTTGAGTAGTTATAAATGAGATTTCATCTGGTAGAGATTTTTTTAAGTATGGATACAAGGAATTTGTATAATTTTCTGTAGCTTTGAAAATAGAATATATTTTTTTAACTGTATCTTTTAAAGTAGCAATATTACGTGCGTCTTTACTGATGACTTTTTCCCAGTCCCATTGATCTACATAGATTGAATGAAGATTATCTAGCTTTTCATCACGTCTGATAGCATTCATATCGGTATAAATACCTTCACCTATATTAAATCTGTATCTATGAAGTGCAAGTCTCTTCCATTTAGCAAGTGATTGAACTATTTCAAGATTACTTCCATCAATAGCTGTCATATCAAAAGAAACGGGACGTTCTATACCGTTTAAGTTATCATTTACCCCAGAAGTAGCATCAAGGAAAAGAGGTGCTGAAACTCTTGTAAGATTTAATGTTTTAGATAAGTTTTCTTCAAAAAAGTCTTTTACTTTCTTAATTGCAATTTCAGTTTCTTTAAGAGATAGTTTAGAAGTGTAATTCTTAGGTATAAATACTGTTGATTTTTTCATATAATAACCTCTTATTAATTAAATTCTTTTACTAATATTACAATAAATAAAATTAAATGTAAATAAATCTACAATGAAATTTTTTTATTAAGTTGCAAAATCATTATTAATAGGCTTAAAACTATAAAATGTTATAAAAAAATATACATAACTTATGTTGATTAAGCGATATAAAGGAAAAATAAAAAAGTTAAAAAAATATGTTGACATATGTAGAATGATAATGTAATATACTAAGAGTAATGTAGCGGTGCTACAACAGATGTGACTTGGCCCCTTGGTCAAGCGGTTAAGACACCACCCTTTCACGGTGGTAACAGGGGTTCGATTCCCCTAGGGGTCACCATTTGCGGGTATCGTATATCGGCTAATACTCCAGCCTTCCAAGCTGGAAAGGTGGGTTCGATTCCCACTACCCGCTCCATATGCGTGTTTAGCTCAGCTGGATAGAGCAACGCCCTTCTAAGGCGTGGGCCAGGAGTTCGAATCTCTTAACACGCACCATTGCCTATAAAATTATCAATTTTATTAAAGTAAGTTTGGTTATCTTTTATAACGGCTTCGCCATGACCTGCCCCTTTTATTAAAAGAATATCTCGTTTATCCGCTGGAGTTGCGTTAAATAAATTATCAGCCATATAAGAAGGTACAAAGGTGTCTTTATCTCCATGGATATAAAGAATTGGTACAGGGGTTTTGCTAACGAAATTTATAGGTGCAGCATCTGAAAAGTAATATCCAGCCATTAGTTTACAAATTAAACTAGTTCCTTTGATTATTGGGGTAGCTAAAATTTTTGTTGAAGAGGTTATTATCTGTTTGTATACATCAGAAATTCTATCGTAAGCACAATCGGAAATAATACATTTTACGTTTTTAGGAGGATTATATCCAGCTGTTATACATACTGTTGCTGCACCCATTGATACGCCGTGGAGAATTATTTTGCAATCGTTGCCTAAAAGTTCTTTACATTTATCTATCCATTTAAGTATATCGAAATGATCTAAATATCCCATACCTAAATACTTTCCTTGGCTTTCACCATGGCACCTATTATCAACGGCAAGTATATTGAAACCTTTATTATAATAATATGAAGTATAGCATAACATTGCTGAAGATGAAGCTGTGTAGCCGTGTGAAAGAATGACGATGTTTTTGGAGGGTTTAGTGTTTCTTACAAAAATACCTGAAAGTTTTAAGTTGTCATAAGATGTTATATGAAGTTTTGAAGCATTATGGTTTTTAAACCAATTACTGTCGATGAAGTCTTTAAAACTTTCTGGTGAAGGAATATTCTTAAAAGTTAAAATTTTTTTCTTCATCTTAGTTAGCCCTTTTCTTGTTAGAGCGTAAAAGAAATATATGCTGCAAATTATTGTTAAAATAGCTATAGAAAAAAGAATTAAACCTACAATTAAAATTATTACTTTGGTTTGAAAATTCATTTAAAAACCTCCTCTAAAAGTATAAGTACATTATAAATTAAATGGTAAAAAAATACAAAAATATAATATGTTTATGTTCATTATTTATTCAATAGAAGGGAATACTAAAAGTTATAATTGTGAAAGGAGTGATGAAGATGGAATTTCCAAAAACTTTTCCTATTCAGCATCAAGAAAGGCATCCAGGAAATGAATATGAGATGACACCGATGCCTATTTATTATAATGAGAAGTATATAAAGAAAGGCGATCTTTTGAAAGATAAAGTTGCTATAATTACTGGTGGTGATAGTGGTATTGGGAGAGCTGTATCTATAGCGTATTCTCATCAAGGGGCCAAGATCGTTATAGTTTATTATGATGAAACAAGAGATGCGGAAGAAACCAAGGGAGTAATAGAGTCAGCTGGTGGAGAATGCACTATTGTTCAAGGTGATGTAGCGAAAAGAGACTTTTGTAAAGAAGTTATGGAGTTAGCTATAAAAAAATATGGTAAAATTGATATTTTAGTAAATAATGCAGCTGTTCAATATGAATGCACAGATATCAAACAGATTACAGATGAACAATTTGATAAAACTATGAAAACCAATGTGTATGGAACATTTTATATGACACGAGAAGTTATGAAATATTTAAAAAGTGGTGGTTGTATAATAAATACCACATCTGTTACAGCTTTTCGTGGTAATGATACGTTGATGGATTACTCTATGACTAAGGGTGCTATTCTTACACTTACAAGGTCTTTATCCATGGCTTTAGCTAAAGGGAAGACAGGTATAAGAGTGAATTCTGTTGCACCAGGACCTATATGGACTCCGCTTATACCTTCAAGTTTTAGTGCTGATAAAATACCAAAGTTTGGTAATGATACGCCTATGGGAAGAGCAGGTCAACCAGTTGAATGTGCTGGAGCGTATGTATTTTTAGCGTCAGAAGCAGCTTCATATATAACAGGGCAAACTATACATATTAATGGAGGAGAAATAGTTAATTCATAGGAAATAAATTAATTAATTATAAAAATGAAAAAAATAGATATTTTCGAAACATGACAATGTTATCGAAAAATAATGGATTAAATTAAGAATAGCTCACAAGGGTATAATAAGAAATATAAGCGTTGGATAAAATGTTATTTTTATTCAACGCTTATATTTTGAAAAGCGAAAGAGCTAAAGATTGAATTTCTGAGGGGAAATCATTTACTTTTTAGTTGATAAATAAGTATTTTTTATTTTTAGGAACTTTAACATAGAAGGTGAATAGAATGAAATTAAATATAAATTATCAAAAAAGGGGAAAAAACAATACATTTTATCAGGTGATAATATATGGATAGTAAGATAAGAGATGATAAGAGTATTGCAATGAGAGTTTCAGTAGTAAGTATAATAATTAATACAATATTATCTATTGGGAAAGTAGCTGCAGGGGTAATTGCTGGTTCTGGAGCGATGATTTCTGATGGAGTACATTCAGCCTCAGATGTATTTAGTACAATTATAGTTATTATAGGTTTCAATATAGCTCATAAGGAAAGTGATGAAAAGCATCAGTATGGCCATGAGAGATTTGAATGTATAGCAGCTATGATTTTAGGTGCAATACTTTTAGCTACAGGAATAGGAATTGGTTTAAGTGGAATTAATAAAATAATTGCTGGAATAGAAGGAAACTTATCTGCACCAGGAAGCTTAGCATTAGTTGCTGCTGTTATTTCAATAGTTGTAAAGGAATGGATGTATTGGTATACAAGATCTGCAGCCATAAAAATAAATTCAGGAGCATTAAAGGCAGATGCATGGCATCATAGATCAGATGCCTTATCTTCAGTAGGTAGCTTTATAGGAATATTAGGTGCTAGAATAAAGTTTCCTATACTTGATCCCATAGCATCAATTATAATATGTTTATTTATAGTGAAAGTATCATATGATATATTTAAGGATTCTATATATAAACTAATAGATGCTTCTTGTGATGATGAAACCATAAATAAGATTAGGGAAATAGCTTTAGCACAAGAAGGTGTTATGCAGTTAGATACATTGAAAACTAGAGTTTTTGGCTCAAGAATTTATGTTGATATTGAAATATCAGCATATGGCAAGCAAAGCCTTGAAGATGCACATAACATAGCTCAAAAGGTACATGACGAAGTTGAAGAAAATATACCTATGATAAAGCATTGTATGGTACATGTAAATCCATATAAAAATAATAAAAGTATTGATATTTAATTTTTATATGAATAATAGGAATGTAATTTAAATGATAATTTAATGATCATAAAAACACAATATTTAAAAAATATACGAAAATAATAATTTTTAATAATACAATTATTTCAAAATATGTTAAAATAATAATATACAATAGTAAGGAATGTTGAAAATTTAATAGCCTTGATAATCCAGGACATCAAAAGAAAAAAATGAACTTTTGATGCTCTGGATTTTATTGTATTAATAAATTCATTAAAGGGAATATATATAGAAAAGTTAAAAAATTAAGAAGGTGGTTTTATTTATGATGGAAGAATTTAAAAAAATATTTTTGCTTGGAATAGGAGCAGCATCCATGACATATGAAAAATCTATGGAAATAATAAATGATATGGTGAAAAAGGGAAAGCTTACTTTAGAGGAAGGAAAGCAGATAGGTGATGAATTGAGGAAAAGTATGAAGGATAAGGCTTCTATAATCAGTGAAAATAATAAAAAATATCTTACTAAAGAAGATGTACTACAAATAATTGCAGAATATAACTTGATATCAAGAACAGAATTTGATTTATTAAAAGAAAAGGTAGCTATGCTAGAAGAACAAATAAAAAATATAAAGTAAATTTATAGGGGAGGTTTTTTATGGTTTACACTTCAGGAGAAAGAGTTAAAGAAATAGTGAAAATTTTTACTAAATATGGCTTAAGCTATATTGTAGATAAGAAAAATAAAAAAGATAAAAAATCTCCTGCTAATTTAAGAAAGGCATTTGAAGAGCTTGGACCTACTTTTATTAAAATAGGTCAAATATTAAGTACCAGATCTGATTTAATAGGTGAGGAGTATATTAGGGAATTATCTAAATTGCAGGATAAAGCAGCCATTGAGAGTTTTTCAGAATTTGAAGAAATTTTTAGAAATGAGTTTTCCCAGGAATTATTAGATAGTTTTCTTTATATAAATAAGGAGCCAATTGCATCTGCATCTATAGCGCAAGTATATTTTGGCGTATTAAATGATGGGTGTGAAGTGGTAATTAAAATTCAAAGACCTAATATTAAGGAAAGAATGTATATAGATCTAGATATACTTATTAGTTTAAGTGAGAAATATAATCATATTTTTAAGGAATCTGTTGTAAGTGTAAAGGATACGTTAATGGAAATAAGAAAATCAACGGTAAATGAGTTAGATTTTATTTCAGAAGCTAATAATATTAGAAAGTTTAGAGAACTAAACAAAGAAAGGAATTACATATATGCTCCATATGTAGTTAATGAGCTAAGTGGAGAGAAAGTCTTAACCTTAGAAAATATAAATGGATTTAAAATTAATGATATAAAGGCTATGGATGAATATGGATATGATAAGGATAATTTGGCAAGGGAACTGGCAATTTCTTATTTTAAGCAAGTGATGGAGGATGGATTTTTTCATGCAGACCCTCATCCTGGTAATATATTAATTAGCAATGGAAAGATATGCTTTATAGATTTTGGAATGGTAGGAGAGCTATCACATGAATTTATCTCGAGACTAAATAACGTAATTATTGGATTGGTTATTGAAGATATTGATATAGTTGTGGATTTTATATTATATGCAGGTATACAGACAGGAACTGTAAAGAGAGAAATTTTATATGAAGATGTTGAATATTTATATAATAAATATTTTACTATTTCTGTTAAAAATATAAAGCTATCAATAATATTAGAAGAAGTTATGGAGATTGCAAAAAAAAATAATTTAAAGCTTCCCAGTGAGTTTACTATGCTTATTAGAAGTATGATAATTTTAGAAGGTATAATAGCAGAATTATCACCAGATGTTAATATTATTTCACTAGTTATTTCTTATGTAAAAGATAATAGCAAAAACTATTTATTTAATAATATCAGTATGAAAGATTTATTTATCAAGTGGTATAAGGTTTCAAAGATACCAGAAAAGCTAGTGGAGCTAACTAATACCTTTACTAAAGGTAGGGCAAAAGTAAATCTAAAAATAGATAATAATAAATATATGGATGAATTTAATAAAATGATTAATAGATTATCATTTTCTCTTATAATAGCAGGGATGATTGTAGGTTCATCCATAATTATAAATTCTAATCCAGGACCTAAAATTCATGGAGTATCTATAATTGGATTAGTTGGATATTTAGTATCTGCTATTTTAGGGTTATGGCTTTTAATATCTATCATAATGTCAGGAAGTTTAAAATAGGAGCATTTGTTAAATTAAATAATTATTTTAGAGATATTGCAAAACATAAATATAGATGTAATGATATTATTAATAACTTTTTATAAATAATATAAAAATGTAAGGAATACAACTAAATTAAGAGCAAAAAAATAAGGAGTAGATGAAAATGGCACATGAAATTGATTATAAAATATATGGTAATGAAATGCAGTTTGTAGAAATAGAATTAGATCCTAATGAAACTGCTGTTGCTGAAGCAGGAGCTATGATGATGATGGACAATAGTATTTCCATGGAGACAATATTTGGTGATGGAAGCAGTAAAAGTAATGGTGGTGGTTTTATAGGGAAGTTAGGTGGTGCAGCTAAGAGAGTAATAACAGGTGAGAGTTTATTTATGACTGCATTCACCAATAGAGGGTATGGAAAACAGAAGGTTTCTTTTGCAGCACCTTATCCAGGTAAGATAATTCCTATAAATTTAAGAGAGTTTGAGGGAAAAATTATCTGTCAGAAAGATGCTTTTTTATGTTGTGCAAAGGGAGTAAGTTTAGGCATTGCTTTCACTAAGAAAATAGGAGTAGGTTTTTTTGGTGGAGAAGGATTTATTCTACAAAAACTTGAAGGTGATGGATTAGCTTTTGTTCATGGTGGTGGAACTATTGTAAAAAAGACATTAATTCCAGGACAAGTATTAAAAGTAGATACAGGGTGTTTAGTGGCTATGACAAAGGATGTTAAATATGATATTCAATTTGTAGGTGGATTAAAGAACACATTATTTGGTGGAGAAGGATTATTTTTCGCTACTTTAACAGGACCTGGTGATGTGTGGATACAAAGTTTGCCTTTTAGCAAACTTGCTGAGAAGGTTATTGCTGCTTCTCCACAGCTAGGAACACAATCTAAGGATGAAGGTAGTTTGCTTGGAGGCATAGGCAATTTGTTTGAACGATAAAAAGAGGGATTCATTGCAATGAATTCCTCTTTTTAATTTATATATTTATTGATTTTGTATGTTACATTGTCCGCCGTTAACACATTGTAAAGTTTCTTTAGCAAAGTCATGTCCAAAAGCAAATGCTTTTTCTAATTCATCTTCACTTGGTCTAAACATAACTCCAAGTGGTGCCACTGGAATATTGAATTTAAGTTGATTAAATCTTTGCTCAATATTTTTAAGTGCATCTCCGCTCCATCCATATGAACCAAAGCAACTTGCATGTAATCCTCTATGAATTACTGGATTTAATGATCCAAGTATAGTCCAAATTGGAGGAAGTGTATCAGCAAGTAAAGTAGGTGAGCCTATTAATAGTCCACTACATTTATTAATTTCAGCAATAACTTCATTTATATCAGCGTAAACTAAGTCATACATTAGTACATCAACATTTTCTTCTAAAGCTTCAATACCTGCTTTAACTTTTTCAGCTAGCTCAGCAGTATAACCATAAGCACTTACATATGGAATAACTATGCTAGGTGTTTCTCTTTTTACTGGCTGGCTCCATTCTTTATATAATTCCATATATTTTTCAATGTTAGCACCATCTAAAACCATACCATGTCCAGGACAAATAAATTTTATTGATAAATCTTTAATTTTATCTAAAGCCTTTAATACATAAGGTTTGAAAGGTCCCATTATCATTGAGAAATAGTAATTGTATGCTTCTATATAATCAGCTTCTTTTTCAGCTTCTAACTTGCTTTTAATAATACGTTCATCGCTGTAGTGAGCTCCAAATGAGTCACAAGTTATAAGAGTTTCATCTTCAATTACATATGAATACATTGTATCTGGCCAGTGTAATTGAGGTACACTTAAGAACTTAATTGTCTTATTTCCAAGTGAAATAGTTTCACCATCTTTAACAACTTTATTCTTGAAAGGTTTATTCATTATTTGTCCCATATATCTTATTGCAAGACTACTTCCAACAACAGTAGCATTAGGAGCAAATTCTAAAAGTTTTCCTACTGAACCAGCATGATCAGGTTCTGTATGATTTACCACTATATATGTTATATCTTCAGGTTTTACAACTGATTTTATTTTTTCTAAATGTTCATCAAAGAATTTTTCTTTTACTGTTTCAAATATGGCAACTCCATCAGTACCTTTTAAAACATATGAATTATAAGTTGTACCAAACTTTGTTTCCATTATAATATCAAAAATTCTTAAGTTTGGATCTAAAGCTCCAACCCAAGTTAAATCAGGATTAATACTTATTGTTTTACACATGAATATAAGCACCTCTTCTATTTATAAAATTTTTATTTATATAATAATTATAATCTATGAATAACTATTGTCAACAACTGTTAAATTAATGAAATATTCAGATAATTTCAAAAATAGCAAATTTATTATACAGTAGAAATCATGCACTTTTAACAGTTATATTATTCCATAAAATCCATTTTTAAATTTTCCTAGTTTATTATTAAAAAGAAAGATATAATGTGATTAAGTCACACAAAAAAAATGTTGAAAGATGTAAAGTAGTAAGTGAGGAATTAAAATGTTAACTTATGTTAAGGATGTTAATGAAGAAAAGAGAAAAATAGATTTTCTTTATGAAGTATACCCTCTATTAAAAATTTTAGATGAAAAAAGCGATGGTATATTAAGTCAAAATGCTATTTTTAAGACTTTAAATATGGATCAATACCTATCTAATGATGGGGAAGGGTGTATGGGCTTTATTTTTATACTTAAAGGACTTATAAAAATTCAAAGAATGAATGCTGGAGGAAAAGAAACAAATCTATATGATTTAAAGGAAGGCCAGCTTTGTAATGAATTATCTAATTGTTTTAAGGAAGAAGATAATTTAAATATCTGTGCAAGAGCACTTGTTGATTCAGAAATTTGTGTAATTCCTTGTGGAATTGCTAAAAGATATTTGAAGCAAGATATAAAATTTTTAAGATATATGTATAATGACCTATATAGAAAACATCAAATTATTATTAGAGATAAAGAATCTAATAGGCATGAAAGTCTCGAAAAGAGATTAGTTAAGCTTTTAATGAGTAAGAGTTCTAAGAGTATTTATGCTACCCATAGTGAATTAGCTTTTGAGATTGATTCTACTAGAGAGGTTGTCAGCAGAAGCTTAAAGAAGATTGAAAAACAAGGATTCATTAAAATGCTTAGAGGAAAGATTCAGATATTAAAAGATTTAAATGAATTATTATAATAAATTTTCTTAAGATATTTATATATAGTAAATTTCAATCTAATAATCTTATATAAAACACTAGAAAAAATAAAAACTAGAATGTATAATATTTATTAAAAGATAATTGTTATTATTTAACTAGTAGAAAAGGAAGGTATTTATCATGGCAAAGAAAATGATGACTATTGATGGAAATACTGCTGCTGCTTATGTTGCTTATGCATATACAGATGTTGCAGCTATATTCCCGATAACTCCTTCAACTACAATGGCAGAAATTGTAGATGAATGGGCAGCACAAGGAAAGAAAAATATATTTGGACAAACTGTTAATGTCGTTGAAATGCAATCAGAAGCAGGAGCTGCTGGAGCATTCCACGGTTCATTACAAGCAGGTGCATTAACTACTACATTTACTGCATCACAAGGTTTATTATTAATGCTTCCAAATATGTATAAGGTAGCAGGAGAATTATTACCAGGAGTATTCCACGTAAGTGCTAGAGCAATAGCTTCTCAAGCATTATCAATATTTGGTGATCATCAAGACGTTATGTCAGCAAGAATGACTGGATGTGTAATGCTTGCTGCTGGTTCAGTTCAAGAAGTAGCTGACTTAACTCCAGTATCACATCTTGCAGCAATTAAAGGAAGATTACCTTTCATTAATTTCTTTGATGGATTTAGAACATCACATGAAATTCAAAAAGTTGAAGTTTTAGATTATGAAGATTATGCAAGCTTAGTAGATATGGAAGCACTTCAAGAGTTTAGAAATAGAGCATTATCTCCAAATCATCCAGTGACAAGAGGAACAGCTCAAAACTCAGATATTTACTTCCAAACAAGAGAAGCTTCAAATAAGTTTTACAATAATATAATACCTGTAGTTGAAGAGTATATGGGTAAAATGAGCGAGCTTACAGGAAGAAATTATGGATTATTTAATTACTATGGAGCAGAAGATGCTAAACATGTTATAGTTGCTATGGGATCAGTTACAGAAGCAATTGAAGAAACTATAGATGAATTAAATGCTAGAGGAGAAAAATATGGTTTAGTTAAGGTTCACTTATTTAGACCATTCTCAACTGAACATTTCTTAAAAGCTATACCAGCTACAGCAGAAAAGATTTGTGTAATGGATAGAACTAAAGAACCAGGTTCAATTGGTGAGCCTCTGTACTTAGATGTACGTACTGCATTCTATGAAAAAGAAAATAGACCAGTAATAGTTGGTGGACGTTATGGATTAGCTTCAAAAGATGTTACTCCAACACACATTAAAGCTATATTTGATAATCTTAAGAAAGAAGACGCTAAAAATAACTTCACTGTTGGTATCGAAGATGACGTTACAAACACTTCAATTCCAGTAGAGGATGAATTAAGAGTTTTAACTCCAGGAACAGTAAGATGTAAGTTCTGGGGATTAGGATCAGATGGAACTGTTGGTGCTAATAAACAAGCAATTAAGATTATCGGTGAAAACACAGATAAGTATGTACAAGCATATTTTGCATATGATTCAAAGAAATCTGGTGGAGCTACTATGTCTCACTTAAGATTTGGTGATCAACCAATCAGATCAACTTACCTTATAGACGAAGCTGATTATATTGGATGTCACGTTCAAGCATATGTAAATCAATATGATGTATTAAAAGGTCTTAGAAAAGGTGGAAATTTTGTATTAAACTGTATCTGGACTGAAGAAGAATTAGAAAGTAAATTACCAGCAAAAATGAAGAGATTCATTGCTGAAAATGAAATAAATCTATATACAATCAATGCTACTAAGATAGCTACTGAAATTGGTTTAGGTAGAAGAATCAATATGATAATGCAATCAGCATTCTTCAAATTAGCTGAAATCATACCAGAAGATGAAGCTAAAGATTACTTAAAGGCTTCAATTAAAAAAGCTTACGGTAAAAAAGGTGACAAGGTTGTTAACATGAACTTTGAAGCTGTTGAAAGAGGTATGAACTCATTAGTTAAGATAAATGTTCCAGCTTCATGGAAAGATGCAGAAGATGCAGAAGTTGTTGAAACTAAGAAAGTTACTGATTTCGTTAAGAATATCATGAACCCAATGAACGCACTTGAAGGAGATAAGTTACCAGTAAGTGCATTCAATGGAATAGAAGATGGTACATTCCCAGCAGGAACTGCAGCATATGAAAAGAGAGGAATTGCTTCAGAAGTACCAGAATGGGAAACTGCAAAATGTATCCAATGTAACCAATGTGCTTTTGTTTGTCCACATGCATGTATTAGACCAGTTCTTGTAAGTGATGAAGAATTAGCTAATGCACCAGAAGGATTTGAAACTAAGAAAGCTACAGGAAAGGCTTTAGCAGGATTAAATTACAGAATCCAAGTAAGTACATTAGACTGTACAGGATGTGCTAACTGTGTTGACATATGTCCAGCACCAGGTAAAGCATTGAAAATGGAGCCACTTGCAACTCAAACAGAAAAAGAAATACCAAACTGGGATTTCGCAGTATCAGAAAAAGTTGCTTACAAAGGTGATTTAACTCCAGGTAAGACAGTTAAAGATAGTCAATTTAAAACTCCACTTATAGAGTTCTCAGGAGCTTGTGCAGGTTGTGGTGAAACAGCATATATTAAGTTAGTTACTCAATTATTTGGAGATAGAATGATGATTGCTAATGCAACTGGATGTTCATCAATTTGGGGTGGATCAGCACCTTCAACACCATACACAACTAACCATGAAGGTAAGGGACCAGCTTGGGCTAACTCATTATTTGAAGATAATGCTGAATTTGGATATGGTATGTTCTTAGCTGTAAATCAAATGAGAAGCAACATAGCTATGAATATGGAAGCTTTATTAGAAACTTCAATTGCTGAAGAATATAAAGAAACATTCAGAAATTGGATAGCTAATAAAGAAAATGGAGAGCTTTCAAAAGTTTATAGTGCAGAAGTTGAAGCTATATTAGATAACAATAATGTAGAAGATGCTAAAGCATTAGAATTATTAGCAGAAATAAATAACAGAAGAGATTATTTAGTTAAGAGATCTCAATGGATTCTTGGAGGAGATGGATGGGCTTATGACATCGGATACGGTGGATTAGATCATGTACTAGCTTCAGGAGATAACGTAAATGTTCTTGTATTCGATACAGAAATTTACTCTAATACAGGTGGACAAAGTTCTAAATCAACACCTATAGCAGCAATGGCTAAATTTGCAGCATCAGGTAAGAAGTCAGCTAAGAAAAACTTAGGTAGAATGATGATGTCTTATGGAAATGTTTATGTAGCACAAGTAGCTATAGGAGCAGATAAGAACCAAGTAGTTAAAGCTATGTTAGAAGCAGAAGCTCATGATGGACCATCAATCATCATTGCTTACTCAACTTGTATTAGCCATGGATTAAAGAAGGGAATGGGATTCTCTATAAGAAATATGGACGAAGCTGTTAAAGCTGGATACTGGCATTTATACAGATTCAATCCATCATTAAAAGAACAAGGAAAGAATCCATTTGTATTAGATTCTAAAGAACCACAAGGAAGCTTCAAAGACTTCATAATGGATCAAGTAAGATACTCAGCAATTGCAAAGCAATATCCAGAAGAAGCTGAAGAATTATTTGCAATGGCAGAAGCAGATGCTAAGAGAAAGTATGAAGAATACAAAAAATTAGCAGAATAATAGTTTTTTAAACTTAATATAAAATAAGTAGCACTACTTCTAATAACACAACAAAAAATGGGCTGTATCAAAAAGATTGATACAGCCTACTTTTTTATGCATCTATACTATCCCAAAGTTTAGATAAAGATTTTATATTTTTTTCAAGAGAATTAATATATAAATTAAAGTCAAGCTCATTCATCTTTATAAAATGAGTATTTTTTATATGATCTTTTATACCAATTTTGAAATCATTAGTTACATAAAATGTAAATTTATTTTTTGTTACTGAATCAATTAAAATAATTGGTATTTCTTTTTGAAAAAGCATCATTTCTAAATGTTCTTTATGGGTGTTAAGAGAATAATTAAACCATTTACCATATAATAATCTATCATTATCAGCAAATTTAAATAATAAAAGCAAAGCTGCTTTATCATGAGAAAAATAAGATATGTTTTTTAGCGAGATAGTCATACTATTTTTTATATAACTTATAGTATTACTGTCGATATTTAATAAAAAAGAAGAAAGGAGTTGGTTATTTTCAAATTTACAAATATAATTCTTAAAGTTGTCCATATTATTTTCTTTAAAAGATAGAAAATCCATAATATTCCCCCATACAAATGAATTTTAAAACTATTTAAATTATACTTTTAAATGATATATAAGTTAATAAGTTGGTTTGTGTTAAAATAATTAAATTATACCAATATAGATATTATAAATTATATGGTATAATAAACATAAAAATTTTAGAGGTAATATATGTATTTTTTGATAAGTTTAGGAGCCATAATTACAAGTGCTATATTATTTTGTGAAAATAATAATATAGTTGTAAGTAGGGTTAAAATAAATAAGAAAGTAAAAAATTCAATAAAAATAGTACAATTGTCTGATTTACATAGTAAGGAATTTGGAAAGGATAATAAAAAATTACTAAATAAGGTTTTAAATGAGAATCCAGATTTAATTTTATTAACAGGTGATCTTATTGATTGTACTTCAATAAGATATAAAGAAATAATAAACTTTATATCAAAGATGAGTGAAAAAATTCCTACATACTATATACCTGGAAATCATGAAACTAGAGCAGAAAAATATAAAGAAATAATTAAAAAGTTAAGAAAAAATAATGTCAATGTATTGTTAAATGAAATAAGAACCATAAATATTAATGGAAATAAAGTTAATATATTAGGATTAGTTGAAGAACAAGGTTCATCGGAGGCTTATATTAAAAGGGCAAAAGGGGAATTTGAGTATAAAGATTATTCTATTATTTTTAATGAATTTTGTAAATTGCCTGGAATAAAGATTGTTTTAAGTCATTATCCAGAAAATTTTAAAGCCATAGGTGATAAATCATATTATAAATATAAATTTGATTTAATGTTTTCGGGGCATGCTCATGGAGGTCAATTTAGAATTCCTCTAATTGGAGGGTTATATGCACCAGCACAAGGGATTTTTCCTAAGTATACAGCAGGTATTCATAAAGGCATAAAAAATAATCTTATAATAAGTAGAGGTCTTGGAAATAGTGGATTTCCACTAAGATTATTTAATAAACCAGAAATAGTAGTGGTTACTATAGAAAACATATAATAAAATTTAAATAATATTATTGACAATTAGTTAATAAAGATTATAATAAAAATACACATACCCCCTAGGGGAGGGGTAATATAGGAGGAAGATTAATGAATAATGAAAGAAAAAAAGCTCTTCAATCATTAAAAACTGCAAGAGGACAAATAGATGGAATCATTAAAATGATTGAAGATGATAGATATTGTGTAGATATATCTAATCAAATAATGGCAGCACAATCGTTATTAAAAAAATCTAATTTAATAATATTAGAAAAACATTTGCATACTTGTGTAAAGGATGCTTGTATGAATGATAATGGTGACGAAAAAATAGAAGAAATAATAAGTATTTTACAAAAGGTTATGTCAAAGTAAAGGAGGAGAAAATGAAGCAAAATTCATTCAAAATAGAAGGGATGACTTGTTCAGCTTGCGCCAATAGAGTGGAAAGAGCAGTGAAGAAATTGGATGGAGTTGAAGAATCAAATGTAAATTTCGCTACAGAAACTTTATCAGTAAAATTTGATGAAACAAAGGTAGATGTTGCTAAAATTGAGGAAACAGTAGTAAAAGCAGGATATTCTGTGAGAAAAGATATGAGAGATTACACTTTCAAGGTTGAAGGAATGACATGTTCAGCTTGTGCCAATAGAGTAGAAAGAGTAACTAAAAAGATTGATGGTGTTGAAAGTGCTAATGTTAATTTTGCTACAGAAAAGCTAACAGTAAGAATTGATGCAGAAAAGGTACGATATTCAGATATTAAAGCAGTTATTGATAAAGCTGGATATAAGTTAATCAAAGAGGAAGAGCAAGTAAATGAAGGTTCTAAAAAGAAAGATGAAAGCAAGTTACTTTTAAATAGATTTATCTTCTCTCTTATATTTACAGTACCACTACTTATTATAAGTATGGGACATATGGTAGGTATGCCATTACCTTCAATTATTGATCCAATGAAAAGTCCTTTAAACTTTGCACTAGTTCAATTAGCACTTACTATACCAGTAATGGTAGCTGGTTATAAGTTTTATAAGATAGGATATAAGAATCTATTTAAGCTTAGTCCTAATATGGATTCATTAATTGCTATAGGGACATCGGCAGCAGTAGCTTATGGATTTTTTGCAATATATAAGATACTAAATGGAGAAACTCATTATGCAATGCATTTATATTTTGAATCAGCAGTAGTTATTTTAACATTAATTACTTTAGGAAAATATTTGGAAGCTGTATCAAAGGGTAAAACTTCAGAGGCTATCAAGAAGCTTATGGGATTAGCACCTAAAACTGCAACTATCATTAAGGATGGAAAAGAATTAAGTATTCCTATAGATGAAGTTATAGTAGGGGATGTAATTTTAGTGAAGCCAGGTGAAAAATTGCCGGTGGATGGTGAAATTATAGAGGGAAGCACTTCTATTGATGAATCAATGCTCACAGGCGAAAGTATTCCTGTAGAAAAAAACATAGGAAATACTGTCATAGGAGCTAGTATAAATAAATCTGGTTTTATAAAATACAAAGCTACTAAAGTTGGAAAAGATACAGCTTTAGCACAAATTGTAAAGTTAGTGGAGGAAGCACAGGGAACAAAAGCACCAATAGCTAAAATGGCAGATATTATTGCTGCATATTTTGTACCAACGGTTATGGGGTTAGCAATAATAGCAACAATAGGATGGCTTATTGCAGGTGAAACTACTGTATTTGCTTTAACTATATTTATTTCAGTATTAGTAATTGCATGTCCATGTGCATTAGGATTAGCAACACCAACAGCAATTATGGTTGGAACAGGAAAAGGTGCTGAAAATGGTGTGTTAATTAAAGGTGGAGAAGCATTAGAAACAACATATAAAATAGATACTATAGTATTTGATAAAACAGGAACAATAACTGAAGGAAAGCCTAAAGTTACTGATATAATTTGCCAAGGTATAAAAGAAGAAGAAGTATTAGCTTTAGCAGCTAGTGCAGAAAAGGGGTCAGAACATCCTTTAGGAGAAGCCATAGTAAAAGAAGCAGAAGATAAAAACTTAGAATTAAAAAAAATTGAAGATTTTAAAGCTGTGCCAGGACATGGAATAGAAGTTACTATTGAAGGAAAAGATATATTATTAGGTAATAAGAAATTAATGATAGAAAATTATATAGATATAGAGTCTTTACATGCTGAAAGTGATAAGCTTGCAGCGGAAGGAAAGACACCAATGTATATTGCTATAAATAATAAATTAAGTGGTATAATAGCAGTAGCTGATACTGTAAAAGAAAATAGTAAAGCTGCTATTGAAGAATTAAAGAAAATGAATGTTAAAGTAGCAATGATTACAGGAGATAATAAAAAGACAGCAGAAGCTATTGCAAAATCAGTGGGAATAGATATGGTTTTAGCAGAAGTATTACCGGAAGATAAGGCTAATGAAGTGAAGAAGCTGCAAGAGAAAAATAGAAAAGTAGCCATGGTTGGTGATGGAATAAATGATGCACCAGCTCTTGTACAGGCAGATGTAGGAATAGCCATTGGATCAGGAACTGATGTTGCCATTGAATCAGCAGATATTGTTCTTATGAAAAGTGATTTAAAAGATGTTGTTACTGCAATTAGGTTAAGCAAAGCAACTATTAAGAATATAAAAGAGAATTTATTCTGGGCATTTGGTTATAATGTTTTAGGAATACCAGTTGCCATGGGAGTGCTTCATATCTTTGGTGGTCCATTATTAAATCCAATGATTGCAGCAGCAGCCATGAGTTTTAGTTCAGTATCAGTACTTTTAAATGCACTAAGACTAAAAAGATTTAGATAATCATTAATTTTATAAAGGAGGATTTTATGAAAAAGAAAATATTAATTGAAGGAATGAGTTGTAATAAATGTGTAGGTCATGTTAAAGCAGCTTTAGAAGATTTAGATGGAGTTACTTCAGTTGAAGTTAGCTTAGAAGGGAAAAATGCAATAGTTGAAACTACAGCTAATGATGAAGCTTTAAAAGAAGTAATTGAAGATGAGGGATACGATGTAGTTGAAATAGAAGTGTTATAATAAAAAATAAGGGATAGCTAAGGCTATCCCTTATTACATTTTAAACATTATAAATTACATTGATTTGTGGAATGTTCTGTTTATAACGTCTAATTGTTGTTCTCTTGTTAATTTAATGAAGTTAACAGCATATCCTGAAACTCTGATAGTTAATTGTGGATATTCTTCTGGATGATCCATAGCATCTAATAAAGTTTCTCTGTTAAATACATTTACGTTTAAGTGATGAGCATCTTGACCAAAGTATCCATCCATCATAGCACTTAAGTTAGTTATTCTATCTTCAGCAGATTTTCCTAAAGCATCTGGTACTATTGAGAATGTATTTGAGATACCATCTTGTGAATGTTCATATGGTAATTTAGCAACTGAGTTTAATGAAGCTAAAGATCCACTGTTATCTCTTCCGTGCATTGGGTTAGCACCTGGAGCAAATGGTTCACCAGCTTTTCTACCACATGGAGTAGTACCAGTTTTCTTACCATAAACAACGTTTGAAGTTATAGTTAATACTGATTGAGTGTGGTATGCATTTCTGTAAGTCTTGTTTTGTCTGATTTTCTTCATCATGTTTTCAACTAAGTATACAGCAATTTCATCAACTCTATCATCATCGTTTCCGTATTTAGGGAAATCTCCTTCAACTTCGAAATCAACAGCTATTCCTTCTTCGTTTCTTATTGGCTTAACTTTAGCGTATTTGATTGCTGATAATGAGTCTGCACAAACAGATAAACCAGCTATACCACAAGCCATTGTTCTGAATACATCTCTATCATGTAAAGCCATTTGTAAGCTTTCATATGAATATTTATCATGCATGTAGTGAATTACATTTAAAGTATTAACATAAAGGTTAGCTAACCAGTCTGTCATTATTTCAAATCTGTTCATTACTTCGTCGTAAGTTAAATATTCACCAGTTAATGGAGCTAATTGAGGTCCAACTTGAACACCTGATTTTTCGTCTCTACCACCGTTTATAGCGTATAGTAAAGTTTTAGCTAAGTTAACTCTTGCACCGAAGAATTGCATTTGCTTACCAACTCTCATTGCAGATACACAACAAGCGATAGCATAGTCATCTCCCCAGTATGGAGCCATTAAATCATCATTTTCGTATTGAACTGAACTTGTGTCAATTGATACCTTTGAACAGAAATCTTTGAATCCTTGAGGTAATCTAGTTGACCATAAAACTGTTAAGTTTGGTTCTGGTGATGGTCCTAAAGTGTAAAGTGTGTTAAGTACTCTGAATGAGTTCTTAGTTACTAATGTTTTACCGTTTAATCCCATACCACCGATTGATTCAGTAACCCAAGTTGGATCTCCTGAGAATAAGTCGTTGTATTCTGGAGTTCTTAAGAACTTAACTAATCTTAACTTCATTACGAAGTGGTCCATTATTTCTTGAGCTTCTTCTTCAGTGATAACACCGTTTTGTAAATCTCTTTCGATGTAGATGTCTAAGAAAGTAGAAGTTCTACCTAATGACATAGCAGCACCGTTTTGTTGTTTTATAGCAGCTAAGAATCCAAAGTATAACCATTGTACAGCTTCTTTAGCATTTGAAGCTGGTCCTGATATATCTAATCCATAAGAAGCAGCCATAGCTTTTAATTCTTTTAATGCAACTATTTGATCAGAAATTTCTTCTCTTAATCTAATTACGTCTTCATCAATAGTTTTAACTTCTAAAGATTTCTTTTGAACTAATCTATCTTCGATTAATCTGTCAACCCCGTATAGAGCAACTCTTCTGTAATCACCTATGATTCTTCCTCTACCGTAAGCATCTGGAAGACCTGTAATTATACCAGATTTTCTAGCTAATCTCATTTCATCAGTATAAGCATCGAAAACACCTTGGTTGTGAGTTTTTCTATATTTTGAGAATATTTCAGATATTCTATCAGATACTTCAAATCCATAAGATTTAGCAGCACTTTCTGCCATTCTTATACCACCTTGAGGCATAACAGCTCTCTTTAAAGGTGCATCAGTTTGAACACCAACGATTTTTTCTAAAGCTTGATCTATATATCCAGGAGCATATTCATTGATTCCTGAAACTGTTTCAGTATCTACATCTAAAACTCCACCGTTTTCTCTTTCTTTTTTGAATAATTCACTAACTTCAGCCCATAACTTAGTTGTAGCTTCAGTAGCGCCAGCTAAGAAACTATCATCTCCTTCGTATGGAGTGTAGTTAAGTTGAATAAAGTTTCTTACATCGATTTCCTTAGTCCAGTTACCTGGTTTAAAGTTATTCCATTCCTTCATCATGTTTGATCCCCTCTTTTTTATACAAAAATTTAACGATTGTTACACAATCTATTTGGAAAAAATTACTATTAATTAATAATAGTTGTTAAATAAAATATATCACTTTTATTGGAAAAATGCAATAGAAATTTAAACGATTTTAAAAAAAAAGAAAAACCATAAAACCGTTGAAAATACTAGAGTTAGTGGTTATAGAAAATAAATATAAATATTATTTTTAGAAGTTTGAATTTACTGAAAATTCAATAAAATATAAAAATATAATAGACTGTTTAAGGCAAATTAAAATACTAAAATTCCATAAGAAAACAAAAGATATTGTTAATATTGTAACAATATCTTTTTTAATATTATCATATTAAGTTGTATACTAAAAATGTATTAAAGTAAAATTAAATTTTTCATACTTATGTCAAAAGATTTGTATGAATGTGTTAAAGCTCCTACAGATATTAAGTTTACTCCTGTTTCTGCAATAGAACGGATAGTGTCCATATTTACGTTGCCAGAGGCTTCAATAATAGCTTTATTACCAATAATTTCTACAGATTTTTTCATTTCATCTATAGACATATTGTCTAGCATTATTATATCAGCATTGCATGTTAATGCTTCTTTAACCATATCTAAGTTTTCAGTTTCAACTTCAATTTTTCTTACAAAGGAAGAGTTTTTTCTAATTAAATTAATAGCATTAGTAATTGAACCAGCAGCATCAATATGATTATCTTTTATCAATATACCATCAGATAAATTACATCGATGATTTATTCCACCACCAATTTTTACTGAATATTTTTCTAAAATCCTAAGATTAGGAGTAGTTTTGCGAGTATCAGCTAATTTAGCATTGGTTCCTATAAGTTTTTTGCTAAAATTATTTGTTAAAGTTGCTATGCCACACATTCGTTGTAATAAGTTCAAAGCAACTCTTTCTCCTAAAAGTACATTTTTTGTTTTACCTTTGATGATAGCTATTATTTCACCTTTTTTTAATATATCTCCATCTTCTTTATTAAAAGAAACATCAACTTCACCTAGTAAGTAAAAAACTCTTGCAAAGACCTCAGCACCGGCTAAAATACCATCTTCTTTTGATATTAAATTTACGCTACAAAGGCTATCTTCAGTTACAATGGGAATGGTTGTTATATCTTCAGAGGGAATATCTTCTTTAAGTGCATTTTTAATTATTTCATCAACAATTAACCAATTCATTTTTCTTTTCTCCAATCACATCTTTAAATAAATTAATAGCAGTATTAAATAACTCTGTTTCAGATAGTTTCATAGATGAAGCTTTAAAACTTTCAGTTTCATATGGTACTTGATATTCTGTAAATTTGCTTAGTATATCATTAACAGCACGCTTGGAAAATACTAATCCTTCTAGTAAAGAATTACTAGCAAGCCTATTGGCTCCATGAACTCCAGTACAGCTACATTCTCCAACGGCATAAAGTTTTTCCATGGAAGATTTACTGTTTAAGTCAACTTCTATTCCTCCCATAAAGTAATGTTGTACTGGATGGATAGGAATATATTCTTTAGTAATATCTATACCATGAGATAAACATTCTTTATATATATAAGGAAATCTATTCTTGATATATTTAGGTTCCATAGTGCTTAAATCAAGATAAGCACATTCTTCGTTAGAAGAATTAAGTTCAGCATAAATTGCATTAGCAACCACATCACGAGGAAGTAGTTCATCTATAAAATGTTCACCTTTCTTATTTCTTATTAAAGCACCTTCTCCACGGACGCTCTCAGATATAAGAAGTCTTCTGTCATTTGAATCTTTAATATATAAGGCCGTTGGATGGAATTGCACATAGTTTAAATTTTTCAATTTAATATTATGTTTTTTACAAATACTAAGTCCATCACCAGTTATATGACGTTTATTAGTAGAATTTTTAAATAATCCACCAATTCCGCCTGTAGCCATAATGACAAATTGTGAATGAATACTATATTGAATATTATTATTTAGTGCAATTATTCCATGGCAGCTGTTTTTATTTTCAATTATATCTGCACATAATGTATTTTCTAAAATAAGAGTATTTTTTCTTAACTTTATCTTTTGGCAAAGAGCTTCCATTATATATTTACCAGTTTCATCTTTGACATGAAGAATTCTATTGGTAGAGTGAGCAGCTTCTTTTGTATAACAAAGATTACCATGTTTTTTATCAAAAACAACTCCATACTCAATAAGCTTGTCTATGTTTTCTTTTGACTCTTTAACTAAAGTAGTGACAGCGTCTATATCATTTTCATATTTACCAGCTTTTAAAGTATCTTCAATATATGGTTTAATATCATACTCACCTTTAGAAACACATATTCCACCTTGAGCTAAGGCACTGTTACTATCTTCTAGAGCTTTTTTTGTGACAATAGTTATGCTATATTTTTCAGGAATATTTAGTGCAGAATATAATCCGGCAATTCCTGAACCAACTATTACAATATCAGTATCAATATTAATTATCTTATTCATATATATCACCTAGCCAATTCATGCATATTTAATAAACAATTTAAAGCCTTTAATCTAACCTCTTCTTCTATAGTTATTTCGTTGCAATTATTTTTTAATACGTTAGCAATGTCTTCTAACCTTGTTTTTTTCATATTAGGACATAGGGTGCTTGTACCAGGGAAATAGAAGTTTTTATCAGGATTTCTTTTGCTTAATTCATAGTGAATCCCTTCTTCAGTACAAACAAGATAGTTTTTAGCAGGGCAATTAGTAGCATAGTTTATCATTTCACCTGTACTTCCTATATAGTCTGCTAAATCCCTAATTTCTTTTTCACATTCTGGATGAGCTAAAACAACAATATCATTTATTGCATTTTTAGATTTTAATATGTTTTCACTACTAATCTTTTTATGAGTAACACAAAATCCGTTCCATAATATAAAATCTTTTTCTGGCATTTGTTCTGCAATATATCCTCCTAGATTTTTGTCAGGAAGGAAGATGATTTTTTTTTGAGGCAGCTTTTTAATCACTTTTAAGGCATTTGATGAAGTTACTGTAACATCACAAAGAGCTTTTACATCACTAGTTGAGTTGATATAGCATACTACAGCAGCATCAGGGTGTTTTTCTTTAAGTTCTACTAAGCCATCTACGTCAGCCATATCAGCCATTGGGCATCCAGCATCAAGAGCTGGAAGAAGTACAGTTTTTTCTGGGGAAAGTATTTTTGCACTTTCAGCCATGAACTTAACACCACAAAATACTATAAGTTTATTAGGACTATCTTTCGCAATTTTACTTAAATAGTACGAGTCCCCTACATAATCAGCTATTTCTTGAATTTCTGGTCGCTGATAATAATGTGCCAATATTAAAGCGTTTTTTTCTGTTTTCAATAAATTAATTTCTTTTTTTAAGTCCATTTTAAATTACCTCTCTCATACAGTTGTCATATGTATATACACATGTTAATAATATAACATTGCATGTAAAAAATGTAAACTTTAAATAAGAGAAAAGTAAAAAAAGAACTAATTTAAATAATGAGTGTTCAAGTTATTTTGCAATGAACAATCATATTAAATAGTTCTTTTTTTATTATATATAGTTATATTTTAAATAATATTCCTGCTAGTGCTCCTAAGAAGATATAGAAAATAGGGTGTTTTTTAAAATATTTCATTATTACAAATATACCTATTAATAGTAGTGTAGCTTTATAGTTAATGATATCTAAAAGTTTATTTGTAATATTAAATTTTGACATATTAAGAATGGTGATTTTAAATACTGCAAAACCAGCAGCAGTTATAAGGCCTGTAACAGCAGGTCTTAAGCCATAAAATACAGATTCCACATAAGGACTTTCTTTGAACTTGTTTAAAATATGAGCAATTATAATAATTATAATTATTGATGGTGTAATAAGTCCAATGGTAGCAATAATTCCACCTAAAAGACCACCACCTTGATATCCTGCATATGTAGCCATATTTATTCCAAGTGGACCTGGTGTAGATTGGGAGATGGCAACCATATCAGCAATACTATCTGTAGTTATCCAAGGGTATCTTTCAGAGAGATCATATAAGAAAGGAAGTGTAGAGAGACCTCCACCTATGGCAAATAATCCTATTTTAAAAAATTCATAAAATAAAGTTATATAAATCATTATTTTCTACCCCTTATTAATTTTGATATTAATCCAACACATGCAGCTGCAACTACTATATAGATTGGTGATAAGTTTACAAATGCTACTGAGATAAATGCCAAAATAGCAATTATTAATGTTATAGAATTTTTAATAGATGTTTTGGCTAGTTTTAATATGGCGCTAATAATTAAGGCAATAACGACTACACGTATACCAGAGAAAGCATGCTGTATAATGGCATAGCTTGCAAAGTTTTTTAATAAGGCCGCAATAATAGTTATTATTATTAAGGAAGGAAAAACAACTCCTAATGTTGCAACTATTGCACCAATTATTCCTTGAACTTTATAGCCAATGAAAGTTGCTGTGTTTACAGCGATTATGCCTGGTGTACATTGCCCTACAGCATAATAATCTAGAACTTCTTCTTCGGTAGCCCATTTTTTTTCTTCAACAATTTCTTTTTGAATCATTGGAAGCATGGCATAGCCACCACCAAAAGTTAATCCTCCAATTCGGCAGAAAGTGAAAAATAAATCAATTAATGTATTCATAATTTATATCTCTCCTGTGTTAATGTAATAATATTCTATGAATAGTATACCATAATATGAAAGTGTAAAAGATGTAACAATATAACACTCTTACATCTTTTATTGAAAGACATGTCTATATTAAGTAGGATATAATATAAAAATAAGAAAAAAACTAATAATAATACCGTATTTTAATCTTTATTTAAGTACATTTATGCTTTTTGATATAAAAAATTAAACTTGAATATAAGGATAAAGTTGTAAAAAGGTAGCATTTTAATCATTACCAAGAGTGATGATTTAGCGTATTATATTTGTATAGAGTAAAACTTGAATAGAGGTGAAGATAATGAAACTAGAAAATAAAATTTTAAAAATATCAATGGTAGGTGCGTTATTCTTTGCACTATTTGGTATAGCATGGGGATGAACTGTACAATCTGAAATGATTATATTTGATGGATTATATTCATTTATCAGTTTAGCGTTAACAATGTTGTCTTTATATATAAATAATTTTATGGCTAAGAAGGAATTAGATAAATATCCTTTTGGCAAATATATATTGGAACCTTTAGTTATATCCTTAAAATCACTTATCATAGGAGGAATGTGTTTATATTCTTTGATAGGAGCTATACAGGATATAGTGAATGGCGGAAATAGTGTAGAATATGGTTCAGCATTAATATATTCTATTGTATCAGTTGTAGGGTGCGGTGGTGTATATATTTTTATGAAGGAAAAAGGTGAAAAAATTTCTTCAGAAATGGTTAAAGTTGAAGCAAGTCAATGGCTTATGGATACTTTATTAAGTATTGGTGTATTGGTAGGCTTTGTAATAGCTATGATTCTTAGAAATACAAGGTTTTCTTGGCTCAATGTATATATAGATCCAATGATGGTAATTATGGTATCAGTTGTATTCATAAAGATGCCTATACAATCTTTTATAAATTCCTTTAAGGAAATATTATGTGTAAAAGCAAATGATGAAATCAATGATGATATATATTTTATTGTAAAAGAAATTGAGAAAGAATATAAATTTGAAGATTCAATATCAAGAGTATCAAAAATTGGTGGAGAGTTAAGAATTGAAATAGATTTTATATATAATGAAGAAAGTAAATTAAAAGATTTAGATCAAATGGATTGTGTTAGAGAAAAAGTTTATGATGCGATAAAACATATAGATTATAATAAATGGCTAAATGTTTCTTTTACTGGGGACAAAAAATGGGCCATATAAAAAAGCGAAGGAGAAATCCTTCGTTTTTTTATATGTTTTTTATACAAGTATATAAAAAATAAGGATAGAGTTCTTACAAAATTCGTATTATTTTTAATGAGGAATTTATGGAATTATTTATAAAATTATAATAATATTAGAATAGAGGATAATTGGAGGGAATTTAGAAATGAAAGTAAAGGATAAAATAACAAGATTTTATACCATAGAAGATTTGGAAGAAATATTAGATAAATTACCTTATCAAATATGGTTAAAAGATGATGAAAAAAAATATATATACATAAATAAATTAGGTGCAGAAAAGTTAGGGATTAGTAAAGAAGAAATAATAGGAAAAACTGATTATGAATTTAGAGAATATGATATTGCTAAGGAATGTGATAAAACAGATATAGAAGTTATAGAGAAAAAAGCTGATATTTATAATGAAGAGTATAGTAAAATAGATGATAATGAAATATGGCATAAGGTATATAAATTTATTTTACATAAAGAGAATAAAAAAGAAATTATAGGAGGAGTAGCACGAGAGATATCATTAGATAAGAATGTACAATTAGAAATTGAATCAAACTTAATGAGTTATTTAAATATACATGAAGAAAAAAGATATAATACTAAAAAAACTATTCATTTATTGTTAAAAGAAATAAAAAATATTGTTGAATATAAGAATATATCTATATTTTTATATGATAAAGATAGTGAGAAATTTAAATTTTATTTAAGCGAAAATGAAGAAGAAAATAATTTTAATGTAGATATACATATAAATAAAGAAATAGAAAATAAGTTATGTAGTAAAGAAATTATTAAAGATAAATATGAAGAAATATATAATAAATTAGAAATGTTTAAAGAAAAAAAAGAAAGTTTAGAAATTAGGCATATAGAACTAGCGAATAAATTATTTGGGTTAGTAGTAATAACTTATGATGAAAGTAAAAATTGTTTTACTAAAGAGGAATCTTATTTAAATGAAACTTTAAGTAAAATAGGATATATAGTTAAACAGATGGAAAATAAAAGTGAAATTAAATATATAACCGATAAGAAAAGGGAATTAGAAGAGTTTATTAAATTAGAAACCATGAAGGTGGAATTTTTATCTAATATGTCTCATGAATTTAGAACTCCTATTAATATAATACTTGCTATTGTGCAATTATTGAATTTACATAATAAGCCATTAGGCGATGAAAAATATAAAGAATATTTAAACATATTAAAGCAAAATTCATATAGATTATTGAGATTGGTGAACAATGTTATGGATATAACGAAAGTAAATAGTGATTCAGATAAATTGAACTTAGTAAATTGTAATATTGTTAGTGTTTTAGAAGAAATAGTTATGTCTACTGTATTATATGCAAGTGAAAAGAAAAGAAATATAATTTTTGATACAGATAGTGAAGAAATAATTTTAGCTTGTGATGAAGATAAAATTGAAAGAATTATGCTTAATTTAATATCTAATGCCATTAAATTTTCTCAGCTCCATACAGATATTGAAATAAAAATAAAGACAAATGTAGAATTAAATAGAGTATATATATCTGTTAAAAATTATGGTTCCAATATAGAATTTAACGATAGAGAAAAAATATTTGAAAGATTTCATAAAGGAGATAATTCGTTAAATAGGAAAAATGAAGGTTGTGGTATAGGATTATTTTTATGTAGAAAGTTTATAGAAATGCATGGAGGAGAAATATTTTTAGATAATATAGATAATGGTACTCAGTTTTCATTTTATTTACCGATAAATATAACAAATGAAAAAATATATAATCCTTTAATGCAGAAAGATAGTCTTATAGAGAAATGTAATATTGAATTTTCTGATATATATATAACTATATTTATTAAAAGATATTAATAGTGTATTATAGGAATTATATTAAAGAATTATATTAGGGGGGTAACTAATGAAAAAATTATCGTTAAATAAAGGTGAGAAGATAATTAAATATGCTCTTAGAAAATACTCTTTTGGAGTAGTTTCAGTGGCAGTTTCAGTATGTTTTTTTACAGAAATAGCTTCAGCATCTATTTTAATCAATGAAAATACTTCTATACAAGAAACATACTCTACAAATGAAGATTTAAGTGAAAATATTACACAAAAAGAGGATTATGTAAGTGATGAATTAGATAAAAATTTTGTAGAAGAAGAAACATCTATAACTGAAAGCATTATTCAAGATGAAGTTATTGATGAAAAAGAAGATGAAGCTATTGAAGAATATGCTTTTAATGAAACTGTAGAAGAAAAAATTCAAAAAGTAAAACAAAGCTTTAAAGAAGTTAAATATGATGATTTATATACTATTTTAAATCCATATGTTTCATTATGGGATAAACAAGATGTTAAAAATCAATTAAAAAAAGAATTAGGAGTAGAACCAACTCAAGATCAAATAAATGAACGTCTTAAAAGTTTTTGTATGGATAAACTTGATTTAAGAAAAAGCTTTGAATATGTGCAAAATAATTTAGATACAATATTAAAGAAGTTATTTGATAATGACCCATATTTTTCATCTCAATATATTATTAGTAAAAGAAATGAAATATTAATAGCATTATCTTATTTAGAGAGAAATTATAGTTTTGATTTTAAAGGTGAAGTTGCAAAGGATTTAATTTTATATAATTATCCACAAAGTTTAAGTGGATTTTCAGCATTAATGGATATAGGTGAAGTGAGTTTTTCAGATTTAGAGCTTAAAAATACTGCAAAGACTTATGAAAAGAAAATTGCACCAATTACTAAAGATAATACTATTTTTGATTTTATAGAAAATTCTTTAAATAAATATTATCCAGCTATGAGTGCTAGTGAGTGGTTTAAAGATAGAAGTAATGCTTATATTGTTGAAGCTAAAAGTAGTAATCAAAATGTAGATACTTCTTTTTACAATAAAATGAAAAATGATCCTAAATTAAGTGATCATTTAATTCCATTATTATCTCTTAGTCAAGATAATATTTATGTTATTAGCACAATGAGCACAGTGAGTTATGGGTTGGTAGATACATATGTTGATAGAAAAGAAAGTAATTATAATGAGTCAAAAAGAAAATTTGAAGCTGATTTACAAGAAACAGCTAATAAGCAAGAAGAATTTTTAGATTTTTGGTATCGTATTAGTAATAAGAGAGATACACTTTTAAATGGAAATAATATTATTATAATTGATACTATGAGAAAATATGGTGAAGGAAGTACAAGAGATTTATGGGCTCCTAAGTATGGTGAAACATTAAGTGGGGTTCGTGAGTTTATTACTCCTCTTGATTTTTATTCTAATTATATGTTTGTAGATGGAGAAGCATCAGGAGATAATTTAGTTAAATTATATTTATCAAAAACATTAACTGATAGAGGACAATCTACTTATACACATGAATTAACACATTTATTAGATAAAAAAGTTTGGCTTAACGGATATGGTAGGAGAACTGGTAAAGGTGCAGAAACTTTTGCTACAGGAATGTTTGAAAGTTTAAATAATACAGTTGGATTATCTGAATATGAGCCAATATTTAATTTAAATTTAGCATATAAGTTAGGAGAAGGAAGAGTACAAAATGCTTCACCTAATAGATTTATGCAAGAATCTGACTTAAAAGATTATATGCAAGGATTAATGGATGTTATATATACATTAGATTATGCTGAAGCAATATCATCATTAAGAAGAACTAATTCAGAAAAAGCAATATTATTTAATCAATTGGAATTAACACCAGAAAAAGCTCCTAATACTGAAAATAAAAGCAATGATACATTTAAGCATATAGATGAAAGTATTGCAAGTACTTTAAACACAATTGATGATTTAATTGAAAAAAATATTGTATCAGGAAGACTAAAATTTAAAGGTAATGCAACTGTAGGAACAACTGAGCAAAATGGATATTATGTTGCACCATTATTAGAGCCAATATATGCAGGTATTCAAAATGATGAAGGTTCAACAGGGGAGATAACATTTAAAAGATATGCATATGAATTATTAGCTGAATATGGATATAGTGAAGGTATGGTTTCATATGTTTCTGATAAATATTCAAATGATAAGGAAGCATTAAATGCTATTTTAGATTCTAAATATAATGGAAGCTTAACTGAATTTAAAAAGGATATGTTTAAACGTAGAATTGATAAGCTATCAGATTTAAAAGAAACAGACTACTTCAAAAATTATGAAGAATTACAACAGTTAATGAATGAAGCAGTAGAAAAAGATTTAAAGATGATGGAAAGTAATAAAACTAATTCACAACCAATGGCTCAGAATGTAAAAGAAGTACAAAAATTAAAAACAAAGATTTTACAATGGTATTTAGTAAATACTAATGATTTTACAACATCTATATATAATTCTAAAGTTATTGTATCAGAAGATAAAGAAGTAACAGAAACAGAGATTCCTATAGAAGTTATTAATAGAGAAGACTCAAATTTATGGGAAGATGAAACACGTACAGAACCTGGAATATCAGGAAGTATTAGAACAACTAAGATATGGAGAACAGAAAATGGTGTTCGTGTAGGAGAACCAATAATAAATCAAGAAATTATTAGAGAAATGGTTCCAACTATTATTTATAAAGGAACTAAAAAGATTTATGATGAAATTGTTACTGTGGATGACAATGTAGAAATTCCAATTATAGAAAAAGTAATAGCTACGATGATGAAATTGATTTAGCGTCAGTTATTTTAAATAATATTGCAATAAATGATAATTCAGTTAATGTAAGAAAAGAAATAATAGGAGATATTCCAACTACTGTGGGAGAGCATACTGTTATTGTTAGAGTAACTTATGAAGATAATAGTTACAAAGATGTTAATGTATCTGTTAGAATAAGAAGTAAACAAGATAGACCAAATACAGATAATAAACCAGGTGATGATAGTAATAAACCAAATGAAGATAACAAGCCAAATGTAGATAACAATAAACCAAATTCAAATAATTCTACCAATGGCTCAAGTAATAATAAAAAAGATGATGTAAGTAGTGATAATAATAAACCAAATGAAAATGATTCAGAAACTGTGGATAAAGATAATTCAAATAATTATGTAGAGGTTAAGCCTAATACTGGAAACTCAAATATAGGTAATTCTGAAGATAAAAAATCACAAACAAAATTACCACAAACAGGTGTTGAAGGTTCTTTAACAATGTTAGGATTATTATCATTATCTATTGGTAGTGCTCTATCTTTCAGAAAAAAGAAGAAATAATTTTAAATAATTAAGATATATTATAAAGAGGTTGTATTAAAAGAATATTTAATACTAGCTAAAAAAGGGAATTCGTATTTGAATTCCCTTTTTGTATATAATGTAATTATAAAGTAGTTAAAATATGGTACAACTAAGCAATTTTTTCTAACTGCATTTTATCAAGTTGTTTAAATTCTTTTTTAAGTAATATTAACGTTATAATAACTGAAAGTGAGTCAGCACAAGCGCCCGCTGCCCAAACACCATCTAATCCAATAAACTTAGGTAAGATTATTGTAAATGGAATTAATAATATTACTTGCCTTAAAAGACTTACAAACATAGATATTTTAGCTTTACCAATTGATTGATAGTAACTTGTGGCAACAATATTTATTCCTACTACAGGCATCATTAATAAATATATTCTAATTCCTTTTATTGCTAATGTAGTTAATTCATGATCATTATTAAATAAACTGATGATTTGTGTAGGGAAGCATTGAATTGATATAAAACCAATAATACATATTACACAGGCTGCAATAGTAGCGTATTTAAATGCTTCTTTAGCTCTTTCATACTTTTTAGCACCATAATTAAATCCGATAATAGGCTGGCACCCTTGATTTATACCAAATATAGGCATCATAAATATTATATTTAATGAACTTATTACTGTCATAGCACCAATTGCTAAATCACTACCATAAGTTTTTAAGGCGTTATTAGCAATAACTTGAACTAAACTATTAGCTATTTGTGTAGCAAATGGAGCTATTCCAATGGCAAAAGTCATAGTTACTAGGTGTTTTTTTAATTTAAAGTTTTCAATTTTTAACTTTAAGTTTGAATTACCAGCTGTGTAGTAATATAAAATTATAAAGAAAGTAATAGCTTGTGAAATAATAGTTGCTAAAGCAGCACCTTTAACTCCTAGGTTAAGTACAAAGATAAATAGATAATCTAGTATAATGTTAGCACCACAGCCAATTACCATGGTTATGGAAGACATTTTAGGATTTCCATCAGCTCTTACTGTACTGTTTAAAGCAAATGAAAGAATATTAAATGTACATCCAAGCAAAATTATACCTATATATTCTTTTGCATAAAATAGTGTATTTTCACTGGCACCAAAAAGATTTAGAATAGGGTTAGCGAAGATAGTTCCAGTTATTGCAATAGCTAGTCCTACTATTATACTTAAAGTAAAAGCATTTCCCAAAAGCTTTTCAGCTGTAGTTCTATTTCCTTTTCCTAAATTAAGGGAGATATTAGCAGTAGTACCAATACCAATAAGCATACCAAAGGCTAGCACTATTGTCATAATTGGCATAGTAATACCTACACCAGTTATTGCTAGTGAACCTATATCAGGTATATTTCCGATGAACATTCTATCAACAATGTTATATAGGGCATTTACTACCATACCAATGATGGCTGGAATAGAATATTGTAATAACAACTTTCCAATAGGTGCATCGCCAAGATGTTTTTGATTACTCATAAGTTGTCCTCCTATTTATGTATTATATTGTTTGTAATCTTTTGTAAAAATATTAATTATTCAACATCAATATTAAATTTATTAAACTCTTTTGATAAAAAAGATTCCATTCAATAAAGATACTTGTACATTATAGAGAAAAATATTTGCAAATACAACCTCTTTTTATTATGAGTTACGGGTTATAAATTAAGAATAATAAAAATAGCCTAGCATAGGATATTATAGCTAAGGCTATTTTACATTAAAGGTTATAATTATAAGCGGTTAAGCATTCCATGAAGCATACTTGCATGTCTTGCTTCATCTCTTGCAGCATGATCAATAAATGTATAAAGTTCCTCAAGTCCGGCAGCTTTTGCTTTTTGAGCTAATTCAGCTTTTAATTTGTTGGCACCAATTTCACCATTCATCATATTTGTAAGATTAGTTTTAGTACAGTCAGATACTCTACCAGTAAGTTCTGCATATTGAGCTGCATGTTCAGCTTCTTCCCAAGCAATAACTTTAAGTACTTCTGCAATTTCAGGATAACCTGAACGTTGAGCAACTCTAGCCATTGCTAAGTAAAGTCCTACTTCAGCAGTTTCTCCATTAAATTGACCATTAAGGCTATTTTTTAATTCTTCATTATCCTTAGCAACACCAAGTTGGTTTTCAATTACAAAACTTAATTTTTCCATAATATCATTCTCCTTTTATACTTAATAGATAGATTGTTGAATAAATAAAATTTGCAAAAAATAGTTATTCAACAATCTATTAATAATAAATAGTATTACCAAAATAGTTATTTTTAAATTAGCAAGTTATAGATATTTCCAGAACTGTGGTAAATACATTACAAAATAATTGTTGTGAAAGGTATTGGAGTAATACTGGAGCTATGGATGAAGTAGCTTGCAGTTTTTTTTATTTAGAATTTCTTTAGAAATATTAATCTTTTTTCTTAAGTTTTATCCTTTATTATATAATTATACTAAGAAAAGGAGAGTGAACCAATGGAAGGTAATACTATAATTCAATACTTAGCACAATATGGAACATTATTTATATTCATTTATAATAGAGTTAGTTAATAATGTTTTAATGAAAGAAGGAGTTTTATGAATTCATATAGTATTTTAATAGTTGAAGACGAAATTGATATAGCCAGAGCCATAGAAGCTTATTTAAATAACCAAGAATATAAGACGTTTATTGCAGGTAATGGTATAGAGGGGTTAGAGGTTTTAAGCAACGAAGAAATACATTTAGCTATAGTGGATGTAATGATGCCCAAGATGGATGGTATAACCTTTGTTATGAAGCTTAGAGAAAAATATGATTTTCCAGTGATAATGTTATCAGCAAAATCAGAAGAAGTTGATAAAATAATGGGCCTTAATATAGGAGCAGATGATTATGTTACTAAGCCATTTAGACCATTAGAGCTTTTAGCAAGGGTAAATTCACATTTAAGAAGATACTCAAGATTTTTAAATATGGTAAAGCATGAAGAGGAAAATACCAATGTATTTGAAGTTGGTGGTTTAGAACTTAATACTGATACTAAGGAAGTAATTCTTGATGGTAAAAGTATAAGGATGACACCTAGTGAGTTTAAAATTCTTGAATTACTTATAAGAAATCCAGGTAGGGTCTTTTCAGCTGAGGAAATATATGAAAGAGTATGGAATGAACAGGCTATTAATACAGATACAATAATGGTTCATGTGAGAAATATAAGAGAAAAAATAGAAATTAATCCGAAAAAACCAAAATATTTAAAGGTGGTGTGGGGAGTTGGATATAAACTTGAAAAGCAATGATAAAAAAGAAAATAAGATTTTAACTAGTTTAATAATATTATTAACATTATTTATAGCAGCCATAGGAATGTTTAAAACATATCCTTTTATAAGTAAATTAGCAAAGGATACATCATATAATTATTTAGAAAACTATGATTTTGCTAAGATATTAATAGAATCTAGTTATGCATTAGATTATAAAATTAAAAACCAAAATAGTGAGGAAATAAAAGAACCTAAAGATATATTTATAGATAAAAATAGTATGAACTATTTATATGAAGGCAATGAAGAATCATATAATGATGAGGTATATTACAGATTTAATGAGAACTTTAACCGATGGATTACAAATTTAAAAGGGAGTTTAAGTAATCTTCAATATTTTGCCTTGGATAAGGAAAGTGGATTAACTACCACAAATATCAGTGATAGTATTACCGTTAAAGAGGATAAAAATATAGATTTATCTGAAATAGATATGAATAAATATAGATTTACTGTAGTACTTAATTTTGATGAAAATGGGAATATTTCTTTAAGTGATGTTAAGGGAGTTAATGCGAATACTATATCATCAACTATGTATGATTATAAAGATATTATTGATGGAGAAGCATCACAAATTATTACTCCTATTAAGAATATGACTTATGTATTTGCTGTGCCAACTGAACTAGTTTATTCAGATCATCTTTCATGGAATATAGACAATGCTTCATATTATGGATATGAAAGTTATGGAACTTTAATCAGTGCAAGTATTATAGCTATAATATTATTAACAGCTTTAATATTCCCATATAAGAAGGTTAAAGATTTTAATATTTTAAAAATACCATTTGAAATTTGGTTCATTATTATAAGTTGTGATATAGCATTATGGATTGCAGCAGCTGAAAGTATGATAAGGGTATCGTATTTAAAGGAGTTACCTATAATAAAGAATCAGATAGTATCTGAGGGCATGGTAAGTACATTTAATATAGCTGTATGGTTTGGAATTTTTGCCATAGCTTTCTTTGGAATGACAGTAATAAAATCAATGTTTAAAATTGGATTTAAAGAGTATTTTAAGAGCAGAAGTATCATAGGTAGAATATTAGTTTGGATATTTATATATCTTAAGAAGACTATAAATTATGTAACAGAAATAAATTTAGAGGAAAATAACAATAAGTATATTTTAAAGCTTGTATTAATAAATGCAGCTATATTATTAATTTTATCTTTTATTTGGTTCTTTGAAATTCCGTTTATAATTATCTACTCAATAATACTATTTATTGTTATTACAAAATATGTAGATGATATAAGTGATAAATATAAAAGATTAACTACGGCTACAAATGAAATAGCGGCAGGAAACTTAGATGTTAAAATAGAAGAAGATTTAGGTGTATTTAATCCATTTAAGGATAATTTAGAAAAAATACAAGGGGGATTTAAGAAAGCAGTACAAGAAGAAGTTAAAAGTCAAAGAATGAAAACTGATTTAATTTCTAATGTTTCTCATGATTTAAAGACTCCTCTTACAGCAATAATAACTTATGTTGATCTTTTAAAAGATGAAAATTTAAGCCAGGAAAAGCGTAAGCAATATATAGAAATAGTGGATAGAAAGTCACAAAGATTACAGAATCTTATTGAAGATTTATTTGAAATGAGTAAAGCAAGTAGTGGAAATATAACATTAAATATAGAGGAGATAGATATTGTTTCACTAATGAAGCAAACACTACTTGAATTAGATGATAAAATTAAAGCTTCATCATTAACATTTAAAAATAATTTTCCAGAAGAAAAGGTAGCGCTTCAATTAGATAGCCAATGTACTTTTAGAATCTTTGAAAATATTATTATAAATGCAACAAAATATGCTATGGCAAATAGTAGGGTATATTTAGATATAATAGAAAGAGAAGATAATGTAGAAGTTATAATGAAAAATATGGCGGCAGAAGAAATAGATTTTAATACTAATGAAATAGTGGAAAGGTTTGTTCGTGGTGATGAATCTAGAAATACTGAAGGTTCAGGATTAGGTCTTGCCATTGCAAAAAGTTTTGTAGAATTACAAGGTGGAAGCTTTAAAATTGAAGTTGATGGCGATTTATTTAAGGTAATAATGAATTTTAAAAAGAATTAAGAGATGGATATAGCAAAATGTAAATAAAATATCATTGACTTACAATTGGTTGTATTAGATAATTAATATATAGATAAAATCATAATAAAGATAGTGATGAGGAAGAGTATTTAAAGATATTATTTTTAGAGAGCTAAGGTTTGGTGAGACTTAGTAATGATTCTTTTTAGAAGCAGCCTTTGAATTGCTTAACTGAGAACTAAGTTTAGAGCTTAATGTAGGTTGAGACGTTACCTTTACGTTATAAAAGGAGAAATAATTATTATTTCTACTGAGTGAACAATTTATGTTGTTTATGAGGGTGGTACCGCGGAATTACAGCTTCGTCCCTTTTTAAGGGATGAGGCTTTTTTGTATAGAAAAAGAAATAAGTTTTTATGGCTTTAAAAAGTTTAGGTATAAGATAATTCTGGAAGAGGCTTAGCTATTATAGAATAAAATAAACATTTATTTAATTTGGAGGTATAAAATTGGAAGAAATTTTAGAGATATTGGAGAAGAATTTTAGGTATACCGATGAGCAGATTGCAGTTATGGTTGGCAAGACTGTTGAAGAGGTAAGAGAAGCAATACAAGATTATGAAGAAAAAAGTATTATTGCAGGATATACAACACTGATAAATTGGGAAAATACAGGGAAGGAAGTTGTTACAGCATTAATACAGGTGAAGGTTACTCCTCAAAGGGGAGAAGGGTTTGATAAGGTTGCAGAGAGAATATATAGATATGATCAGGTACAAGCGTGCTATCTAATGTCTTCTGGTGGTTTTGATTTAACTGTTATAGTGGAAGGAAAGACCATGAAAGAGGTGGCTACTTTTGTAGCGCAAAAGTTAGCAGTACTTGATAATGTAGATGGAACAGCAACGCATTTTGTATTAAAGAAGTATAAGGACCATGGAACAATATTTAAGGAAAAGAAGAATACTGATAATAGGGAGGCTATATTTATATGATACTAGAAAATATGATTAGGAAAGAAGTAAAGGAGATGCCTCCTTCAGGAATAAGAAAATTTTTTGATATAGTAAATGAAATGGAAGATGTTATTTCATTAGGTGTTGGAGAGCCAGATTTTGTTACACCATGGAATATAAGAGAAGCGGGTATATACTCGTTGGAGCAAGGAGATACGCACTACTCTTCTAATGCCGGATTTATTGAGTTAAGAGAAGAAATAGCTAAATATTTAAAAAGAAGATTTGATTTGTCATATAACCCATCAGATGAAATACTTGTTACAGTGGGAGGAAGTGAAGGAATAGATATTGCTTTAAGGGCATTGGTTGGTCCAGGTGATGAAGTTCTTATTCCAGAGCCAAGTTTTGTGGCATATAAGGGTTGTACTACATTTACAGGTGCTAAAGCAAATGTATTAGAGTTAAAAGTAGAAAATGATTTTAAGCTAACAGCTGATGAACTTGAAGAAGCTATTACAGAAAAGACAAAGGTAGTTATCATACCTTTTCCTAACAATCCAACAGGAGCAATAATGACTAGAGAAGAATTGGAGCCTATTGTGGAAGTTTTAAAGAAAAAAGATGTAATAGTTATATCAGATGAAATATATGCAGAACTTACTTATAATAAGGAACATGTATCTATTGCCAGCTTCCCAGAGATAAAAGATAAAACTCTTGTGATTAATGGTTTCTCAAAGGCTTATGCTATGACAGGATGGAGACTGGGATATGCTTGTGGAAACAAGGTATTAATAGATGCAATGAAAAAAATACATCAATATGCAATAATGTGTTCACCAACGACAGCACAATTTGCAGCTATTGAAGCATTGAGAAATGGTGATGAAAGCGTTAGTGAAATGGTAAAGGAATATAATAGAAGAAGAAGAGTGCTTGTAGATGGATTTAGAAAGTTAGGATTTGAATGCTTTGAACCTTTAGGGGCATTTTATGTATTTCCATGTATAAAATCTACAGGGCTTTCATCAGAAAAATTTTGTGAGAAGCTTCTTTTAAAAGAAAAAGTACTTGCTGTGCCAGGTAATGCTTTTGGTGATTGTGGAGAAGGATTTATTAGAGCTTGCTACGCATCATCAATGGAAAATATTTATGAAGCACTTAGAAGAATAGAGCGCTTCGTTAAAGAAGGCTTTTAATTAAAAAATGATTGGAGGTGAAAGAAATGTGGATTTTATACGCCTTTGGGTCGGCACTTTTTGCAGGTGCAACATCAATACTTGCCAAAATAGGTATTGAATATGTGGATTCTCACGTAGCAACAGCATTAAGAACCATTGTAGTTCTTATTTTTTCATGGCTGATGGTATTTATTGTAGGATCTCAAAACCAACTTGTAGATATAAGTATTAAGAGCTATATATTTTTAATATTATCTGGTATGGCCACAGGAGCATCGTGGCTATGCTATTTTAAAGCACTTCAGCTTGGTGATGTTAATAAGGTGGTACCAATAGATAAATCCAGCACCATTTTAACAATGGTACTAGCGTTTATCTTCTTAAAGGAAGATATAACCGTACCAATGGTAATTGGAATGATAGCAATAGGTCTAGGAACATATTTAATGATTCAAAAGAAGGAAGAAGAGCAAAAGGAAGTTAAAAATAAGGCATGGCTTATATATGCAGTGCTATCAGCAGTATGTGCTTCACTTACTTCTATATTAGCGAAAATTGGTATTGAAAATGTAGAATCAAATTTAGGAACAGCTATTAGAACTATAGTAGTACTTATGATGGCATGGCTTATTGTATTTTTACAAAAAAAACATGGACAAGTAAAGAAAATAAGTAAAAAAAGCTTACTGTTTATTGGATTGTCAGGAATTGCCACAGGAGCATCTTGGCTTTGCTATTATAAAGCTCTTCATGATGGTTTAGCATCTATTGTTGTACCTATAGATAAGTTGAGTATTTTAGTGACAGTAGCTTTTGCATATATATTTTTAAAGGAAAAACTTTCTAAAAAGTCAGCAGCAGGACTTATTTTAATAACAGTAGGAACATTAAGTTTGTTAATAAAGATATAGAAATAATTAGGATATTATAAATAAGGTATAAATGATAGAATTTATGAAGATTAAAAGAATATATTAAGGAGCAAAACTTTACTATATGCGTTGACGGTTTTAATGGCTTCAAGGAAACTATCGGAGCCACTTTCCCATTTGCTAAAATACAAAGGCGTATAAAGAATCTAACTTTTTTATAGTATGTTTAATTATAAATTTTAAAATTATTTAATTTTTTATCCTATGATATATGATGGGAATCATAGTTGAAGATATAACATAACAAGTAATTATTTTTTTGCCAAATTCAATATTAAAATTATTTTTAAAAACAGATGGAGAAATAATAATACTAATTCCAATTAAAATCCAAATAAAGTATATAAAAGTTGAAATTTTTATCTTTTTTTTCATTCTTTAAAAACCTCCTTAATTATTATTATCTGACTTATGGACAGGTTAAGCTCATTTCTACCTTAAAGAATTCTACTCTATTTCTTTAAGTAAATAATCAATTCAAAGTTCTACTATTCATTTTTCTTAATTAATTATATAATAAAACATTTAAAAAAAATGCTAAATATTGTCTAAGGGAGTTAATGGTAAAGTCACTATTAATAATTAGTGTGAAAGTTATTGGATTAACTAAAAGAATTTGTTAAAAAAGTATTTGACTTAGAGTTAACTTCAACTGGTATACTAAACTTAAGTTATTTAAATAGATATAGGTATTGGGAAAATACTAAAGTTTATTTAGGTATAAATAAAGATATATTGAAAATATAGGAGGAAGATTATGTTATTTGATTTTATTTATTATAACCCAACAAGAATACATTTTGGGAAGGATTCTTTAAATCAGTTAAAAGGGGAGCTTGAAAGTTATGGAGAAACAATACTTTTAATATATGGAAAGAACTCTATAAAGAAAATAGGTTTATATGATGAAATAGTTAAGATTTTAAATGAGGGAGGAAAAAAGGTTATAGAGCTTTCTGGGGTTATGTCAAACCCTACTTATAGTAAAGTTTTAGAAGGGGGAAAGCTTGTTCGTGAGAATAATGTAGATCTTATATTAGCAGTTGGTGGCGGATCTGTAATAGATTGCGCAAAAGCAATTTCAGTATCTGCTTATTGTGAAGGAGATGCCTTTACAAGATATTGGATTAATTTTGAACCAGTTAATAATAAAATTGTACCAGTAGGATCTGTTTTAACAATGGTTGGTACTGGTTCAGAAATGAATGGGGGATCAGTTATTACTAATGAAGAATTAAAACTTAAAAATGGTAGAGTATATCCATCAGAAGTATATCCAAAGTTCTCAATCTTAAATCCTGAGTATACTTTTTCAGTTCCACAATATCAAATGGTAAGTGGTATATTTGATATTATGTCACATCTTATGGAGCAATATTTCTCAGGAAATGATAATAATACTACTGATTATGTAATTGAAGGGCTTCTTCGTTCAGTGATAGATAATGCAAGAGTGGCTATTAAAAATCCAAATGATTATGAAGCTAGAAGCAATATTATGTGGAGTGCTACCCTTGCTCTTAATACTATGGCTGGTCTTGCAAAAGAGCAAGATTGGGAAGTGCATATGATTGAACATCAATTAGGTGCTTATACTGATTGTGCACATGGTATGGGATTAGCAGCAATTTCTATTCCATATTATAATTATATTTATACTTATGGTTTAGATAAATTTGTTAGATTTGCTAAGGAAGTATGGCATGTATCACCAGAAGGTAAAACTAAGGATGAGATTGCTAAAGAAGGTCTTGTAGCCTTAGAATCATTTATTAAAGAATGTGGTATGGTTACTTCTCTTAGGGACCTTGGAGCAACAAAAGAAATGTTACCACTTATAGCAAACTCTACAGTGTTGGGTGGAGGATATAAAAAACTTACGGCAGAAGATATTTTAACAATTTTAGAAGCTTGTTATTAATTATAGAGATTAGAAAGAAATTTTTGATGAAAAAAGAATTTATTAATATCATTTAATAATGTTTACATAGGATGATATACTAAAAATAAGTTAAGAGATAGTCTATTTATGGATTGTTACTGGTAAGCAGGCAAAACCTAAATTGATAGTAATATTATGGTTAGCTATAAAACTAACTTTGGTTGCTATTGATTTAGGTTTTTTAGTGATGAATATATTATTATTGCTATTATTTTAGTACAACATCAATATAGAAAGAAAAAATTATAATTATATTGTTAAAAAGGATAATAAAGGTTATGAAAATATATAAAGTTTTAAATAATAATAATTTAAATGACAAGTTTCTTTGATAGAATTAAATCTTACGAAGAAAATAAAGATTTAGATATTAAAGCTATAAAATATCCTACACCAGCTCAATACAAG
>PPYF01544394.1_pt1 | contig 70068 bp, 57 predicted proteins | sample 1559871 | NCBI WGS metagenome assembly PPYF01 (sample SAMN08240021, study PRJNA423297) | Human gut metagenome, whole genome shotgun sequencing project.
GTGACTAGTGGGATTCGAACCCACGACATTCAGAACCACAATCTGACGCTCTAACCAACTGAACTATAGTCACCATGTAGTTGGTTTCCCTTATAAAAGCGAGTGCAAAGTTACATTTTTATTTTTAATCCGCAAATTTTTCTTTGTTTTTTTGCATTCACTTTGTTCCTGTCCATATTGTTTTCCCTGAAACTGGCGTGTTTTTAGGGATGGCTGTGCTCGCGAAAACAAAAGTACTGACTGTTTTTTCTAAAGTACTGACTGTTTTTTCTAAAGTACTGACAGAATTTTCTAAAGTAAGGATTGTTTTTTCTGTCAGTACTTTTGTTTTTTGCAGGCGGAGAAACTGTTGTGGCGTATTAAAAAATGGTTGACAGGTTAAGCACTGAAAACGATTGCGGTTGACAACCTGATTTCTTATTCCTGTCTGTGTTGTCATACAACAAAGGGTATCTGGAGTAAACAGACTTTGTGGCAGCGTGTAAAAAACAAGGAGACCGGTGGGCGGGGCCGTCGGTCTCCTTGTGATGTCTCTGTTTTACTCGTAAATGGCTTTTTTCCCGGCGAGCAGCGTGTTTTTCATGAGAGAAACGATGGTCATGGGGCCTACGCCACCCGGAACGGGGGTGATAAAGGAGCATTTGGGGGCCACTTCGTCGAATTTGACATCGCCGCAAAGACGGAAACCTGATTTTCGGGAAGCGTCGGGGATGCGGGTTGTACCTACGTCAATGACTACGGCGCCCGGCTTCACCATATCGGCAGTGACAAATTCCGGTTTCCCGATGGCGGCGATGAGGATATCGGCATTTCTGCATTCTTCCTGGAGGTCTTTGCTGTGGCTGTGGCAGATGGTGACGGTGGCATCGCCATATTCCTTTTGCATCATCAGTTGCGCCATGGGTTTGCCTACGATGTTTGAACGTCCCAGAACTACACATTTCTTTCCGCTGGTCTTGATGTCGTAGTAACGCAGCAGGTCGAGTATTCCGTTCGGGGTAGCTGAGATGTAACAGGGCAGCCCGATGGCCATGCGGCCTACATTGATGGGGTGAAAGCCGTCAACGTCCTTCCGGTAGTCAATCGCTTCGATGATGCGCTGTTTGTTGATGTGTGAGGGGAGCGGAAGCTGTACGATGAAGCCGTCTACGTCGGCGTCTTGATTCAACTGTTTGATGCACTCCAGGAGTTCCTCTTCGGTAATGTCGTTTTCCCGCTGGATTAGGGTGGAGCGGAAGCCGCAGGCTTCGCAGGCCAGCACCTTGTTGTGGACATAGGTTTCGCTTCCGCCGTCGTGCCCGATAAGGATGGCCGCCAGGTGAGGACGTTTGCCGCCTGCACTGACAAATTGTTCTACTTCTTCTTTGATTTCCTTCTTGATTTGGGCTGCCACGCCCTTGCCGTCGATGATGGTCATAGTGTTTTCTTGCTTTGTAAGGTTAGTTTTTTCGCAGGGCGGGCGAGCCGGTAATGTTCAACGTCGGTTTTTCGTTGTCCGGGTCAGCGATGTCCTTTTCTGCAAAAATACGAATTATCCGATGTGTGGCAAAAAAATCGTTTTGTTTTTGTGCGAATGCCGAGGGGGAGGAAAGGCGCTTGTCCGGCGGTCTCCCTTCGTATTGATAGGTGAAAGGACGTGACGGGGGAGTGCGGTTGCTGAGCCGGTGGTGAGTCCTGGTTTCTCGGCCAGTTGCTGTGACTGTTTCCGGGATGTGTCTTGACATGAATAGGAAAAAGCCTTGCTTATCTCCTTTGAGAGATGGCAAGGCTTTTGTATCGGGGTCTTCCGGCGCTCCCGGTTGCAGGGCTTCGGATAGCTTTTCAGCCGGGTGCAATTTTGTAGTTTAATGGGAGTGGAAGACGTTGAGGGAATGCTGCGGTTGCTTAGAACTTGGGCATTTTGGGCATGCCTGGCAGTCCGCCGGGCATTTTGGGAAGGGCGCCCATCATCCGGCCCATTTTGGAGCCGGTTACCATTTTCATCATTTTCCGGGTTTGGTCAAACTGCTTCACGAGCCGGTTGACCTCCTGGATGCTGGTGCCGGAACCTTTGGCAATGCGTGATTTGCGGCTTTGGTTGAGAATCTCCGGGTGCTGCCGTTCCTTGGGGGTCATGGACAGGATGATGGCTTCAATTCCCTTGAAGGCATTATCGTCGATTTCCACGTCCTTGAGGGCTTTGCCTACGCCGGGTATCATGGCTGCCAGGTCCTTGAGGTTACCCATTTTCTTGATTTGCTGGATCTGCGAGAGGAAATCGTTGAAGTCGAACTGGTTCTTCTGGATTTTCCGTTGCAGTTTGCGGGCTTCCTCTTCGTCAAATTGTTCCTGTGCCCTTTCCACGAGGCTGACGATGTCGCCCATGCCGAGGATGCGGTCGGCCATACGTTCGGGGTGGAACACATCGAGCGCTTCCATCTTTTCGCCGGTTCCGACAAACTTGATAGGCTTGTCCACAACGGCGCGGATGGACAGCGCGGCACCACCACGGGTGTCGCCGTCGAGCTTGGTCAGCACAACGCCGTCGAAGTCGAGGCGGTCATTGAATTCCTTTGCCGTGTTGACGGCATCCTGTCCGGTCATGGCATCCACCACGAAGAGTGTTTCGTCGGGATGTGTCGCTTCCTTGATGGCGGCGATTTCCTTCATCAGTGCTTCGTCGATGGCCAGACGTCCGGCGGTATCGATAATCACTGTGTCGTAGGCTTTCGCTTTGGCTTCGTGTATACCCTCCAGGGCAATGGCTACAGGGTCTTTCGACTCTGTGTTCATGTAAATAGGCACGTTAATCTGCTCGGCAAGTACGCGGAGCTGCTCGATGGCGGCCGGGCGGTAAACGTCGCAAGCCACGAGCAGGGGCTTCCGGTTCTTCTTTTCTTTCAGCAGGTAGGCCAGCTTTCCGGAAAGGGTGGTTTTACCGGCACCGTTCAAACCAGCCATGAGTACTACGGCCGGATGTCCTTTCAGGTTGATTTCGGTTGCGGTGCCTCCCATGAGTGCAGCCAGTTCGTCATGCACGATTTTAATCATGAGCTGGCCGGGCTTTACGCTGGTGAGAACGTTTTGACCTAATGCCTTTTGCTTAACCGTATCGGTGAAGGACTTGGCCACCTTGTAGTTGACGTCGGCGTCGAGCAGCGCACGGCGAACATCTTTGAGTGTTTCGGCCACATTGATGTCGGTGATGCGGCCTTCACCTTTCAATATCTTGAAAGACCGTTCCAGTCTTTCGCTAAGGTTTTCGAACATAAGAATCTGATGCTTTTTTAGTTTTGCCCGCAAAGATACAATAATATATTGAGAGAGTCGAAAATTCCGAGTGATTTCTATTGTGTCTTGAACGGAGGGCGGAAGCCGGTGCCGGCGAGTGTGTGGCGAGGAACTGGCTGGCGAGGACTATTCGTGTGGCGTAATACCGGCTCGCTTGAGCGACAGGCATCCGCCTTGCGTGACAGAACGGCGGATGTGTGGCTGAAAAAATGTGAAAAGACAAAAAACGGCGGCCTTATATTGATAATATGTAAACTTTTTCTTATTTTTGCGCAACTTCTTTATAAAATGAGCGACTATGAAAATCACGATACTGCAAAGCAATATAGAATGGGCACAGCCGGGCAAGAACCGTATGCACATGGAGACTGCACTTGCTGCGCACCCCGGTTCGGAACTTTATGTTCTTCCGGAGATGTTTTCTACAGGATTTTGCACAGAGCCGGCAGGAATTGCGGAAACAGCCGACAGCGATACATTGCACTGGATGCAGCAAAAGGCAAGTGAATGGAATGCGGCTCTGGCAGGCAGTGTGGCTGTCTGTGAGGATGGCCGGTATTACAACCGGTTTTATTTTGTGCATCCCGACGGACGGGTAGACGCTTATGACAAGAAGCATCTTTTTACTTACGGTGGCGAACATAACCGGTTTACCCCAGGTGAGAGCAGAGTGGTCGTCGATTTCCGGGGCGTACGCATTCTGCTGGAAGTTTGTTATGATTTGCGCTTTCCGGTATGGGCACGCAATGTCGGCGATTACGACATGATTCTTTACGTGGCCAGTTGGCCTACTTCACGTGTGGAGGCCTGGAAAACCCTGTTGCGGGCCCGGGCGATAGAGAATCAGTGTTATGTAGCCGGTGTCAACCGTGTGGGAACTGATCCGGCGTGCGAATATTGTGGCGAAAGTGCTGTGATTGACGCTTACGGGCGAACACTGGCCGATTGTGGGCGTGATGTGGAAATTGCCGTAACCGTAGATATTGATATGGAAAAGTTACGGGCTTTCCGCGCGAAGTTCCCGGTTTTGGGCGATGCTGACCCTTTTGATTTGAAAAGATAAAAAAGATATAGAAAGAATGAATACACAAAGACTACTGCTTTTGGGTGACGAGGCCATAGCCCTTGGCGCCATTCATGCCGGGCTTTCGGGCGTTTATGCCTATCCCGGCACGCCGTCTACCGAAATTACGGAATTTATCCAAAAGCATCCGTTGGCTTGCAGCCGCGGTGTGCACAGTACGTGGTGCACAAACGAGAAGACTGCTATGGAGGCAGCCTTGGGTATGTCCTATGCAGGCAAGCGGGCGCTGGTTTGCATGAAACACGTGGGCATGAATGTTGCCGCTGATGCTTTTGTCAATTCAGCAATGACGGGTGTTAACGGAGGACTGGTGGTATTGGCAGCCGACGACCCTTCCATGCATTCTTCGCAGAATGAACAGGATTCGCGCTTTTATGGCAAATTTGCAATGTTGCCGATGCTGGAACCTTCCAACCAGCAGGAAGCTTATGATATGATGGCTTATGCCTATGCCCTTTCCGAGTCGTTGAAACTGCCTGTGCTGATGCGTGTCGTGACACGTCTGGCGCATTCACGGGCCGGTGTGCAGGTGGGTGAGCCGCAGGTTGAGAATCCGCTTCATCCCGATGACGAGCGTTCACACTGGGTGTTGTTGCCGGGAAATGCCCGTAAGCAGTATCTCAGCCTGATAGCCAAACAGTCGCAGCTCGCTTATTCCTCTTCTTCCTCGCCTTTCAACCGGATGTCATCGCCGGCCGGCCGGCTGGGCATTATTGCCTGCGGCATCGGCTATAACTATGTGATGGAGAACAATCCGGCAAATGCAGGAGCAACGGTCTTGAAAGTATCGCAATACCCTTTGCCGGAGACGGCCGTACGTGCTTTGGCTGACAGTTGCGACGAACTGTTGGTTGTAGAGGACGGACAACCGTTTGTCGAGGAAAGCGTGCGCGCTCTTCTTTCTGCCGACTATCCCGTTAAGGGACGTTTGACCGGGCATTTGCCCCGAACCGGAGAACTGACGCCCGACAGCGTGGCCCAGTCCATGGGACTCGTGTTGCCGGCACCGCGGGCGGCAGCCCAGCAGGTGGTGCCGCGTCCGCCGGCGCTCTGCCAGGGATGTGGCCACCGTGATGTGTATGATGCGCTCAACCGGGTGGCGGCTGAATATCCCGGTGCGCGTATTTTCGGCGATATCGGCTGTTATACGCTGGGGGCATTGCCACCTTTCCGTGCTATTGACAGTTGTGTGGACATGGGAGCTTCCATCACGATGGCCAAAGGAGCAGCCGATGCAGGTGTCTTTCCAGCCATTGCCGTCATTGGTGATTCCACCTTTACCCATTCCGGCATGACCGGATTGCTGGATGCGGTGAATGATAACGCAAACATAACGGTCATCATCTCCGACAATCTGACCACGGCCATGACGGGAGGACAGGATTCCGCCGGTACCAATAAGTTTGAAGCCATCTGTCTGGGCTTGGGAGTCGACCCCGCACATGTGCACGTAGTGGTTCCTTTGCCCAAGAACATGGAGGAAATTACCCGCGTCATCCGCAGTGAAATAGAATACAAAGGAGTTTCTGTTATCATTCCCCGCAGAGAATGTATGCAGACACTGAATCGTAAACTCAGACAAAAAAGAGCAGAGAAAGCATGAAAAAAGATATTATCTTAGCTGGCGTAGGCGGTCAGGGCATCCTTACCATTGCCACCATTATCGGCGATGCTGCCACCGTTGCCGGTCTTAATCTGAAACAGGCCGAAGTGCACGGTATGAGTCAGCGCGGCGGTGATGTGCAGTCGAATCTTCGTCTGTCCGACACGGAAATCTATTCAGATTTGATAGCCCTTTCGTGTGCCGACCTTATCATTTCCATGGAGCCTATGGAAGCGCTCCGCTATCTGCCTTATCTGCATGAGGATGGCTGGGTAGTGACGTCTTCACACCCCTTCCGTAACATTCCCAATTATCCGGATGAAACCGCTTTGCAGGCAGAATTGGCGGCATTGCCCCGTGTGGCATCGCTGGGCATTGACGATGTGGCCCGTGAGCATCACATGCCTAAATGTGCAAATATTGTGCTGCTCGGAATGGCGGCCAAATATATTGGCATCCTGACGCCCGACCAGCTGCGCGAAAGCATCCGGCGTGTGTTTGCCCCGAAGGGGGATGCCGTGGTTGAGATGAATCTCAAAGCCTTTGAGTTGGGATTGCAGGCGCAGTAAAGGGGATTCCTGAAGGCGTTTCTGCGGCTTTTGGCCCGTCGACCCGTTTTTTATCAACGAACATTTCCAATTTGCAGGGAAAGGGGCGCGGAAGAGAAATAGAGATGCAACTTCTGTTGCCGGACATGCATTTTCCGCTTCGGAATTGAGACGGATTTCGGCAGCGTTTCATTCTGGCGTCCGGCTTTCCCTGAAAACAGAGTCATATGAAAATATTCAACGAGGATTTGGTGGCCCGCACAGCTGAGGCGATGCATGTGGCCGACCTTTCCCAGGCTACCATCGGAGAAGTTCTTCTGGTGGCCCAGCAACTGGAAAAAGAAACCGGTATCCCCTTTATCCGCATGGACCAGGGGTCACCCGGTTTGCCTGCCAACCGGCGGGGAATAGAGGCCGAAAAGGCTGCGCTCGACCGTGGGGTCGGTTCACAGTATCCCGCGGCTGCAGGCGTGCCCGAACTGAAGAATGAGGCATCACGATTCATCAAGGCGTTTCTTGATGTCGATGTTTCGCCTCGTTCGTGCGTACCCACGGTGGGTTCCGTAGCCGGTTCATTCGGTTCGTTCATTGCCTGTACGCAGCGGCTGCCGGGTAAGAATAAAGTGCTTTTCATCGATCCCGGATTTCCTATCCAGAAGTCGCAGTTGCGCGTCATCGGTGTGGAGTGGGAGGAATTCGATGTTTACCATTACCGGGGAGACGCCTTGCGCGGGAAACTGGAAAGCCTGCTGGCTGCCGGAGATATTGCTGCTATTGTCTATTCCAATCCCAACAATCCGGCGTGGATTTGCCTGGAAGAATCTGAGCTGGCCGTCATAGGCGAACTGGCCACAAAATATGATGTGGTGGTGATGGAGGACCTTGCTTATTTCTGCATGGACACCCGTCGTGATTTGGGGCATCCCTTTGAACCCCCTTATCCGCCGACAGTGGCACATTATACGGATAACTATATCTTGATGCTTTCTTCCTCGAAGATTTTCAGTTATGCCGGTCAGCGCATGGCACTCATCGCCATCAGCGACGCCCTGTTCGACCGTTATTATCCTGCGCTGGCTGAGCGTTATCATGATGCAGGCGTATTCGGGCAAACGCTCGTTGCTTCCATTCTTTACATGATTACGTCGGGCTGTACGGCTTCCACACAATATGCTTATGCCGAAATGTTACGGTTGTCCACTGATGGCGAACTCAATTTTGTGGAAGACATCCGTGAGTATGCCCGGCGGGCTGAAAAGATGAAGCAGATTTTTGTGGAAAACGGTTTCCATATTGTCTACGACTACGACGTGTCGCAGCCCGTTGGCGACGGTTTCTTCTTCACTATCGGATATGGCGGAATGAGCAGTGGTGAGTTGCTTTGCGAACTGATGTACTATGGCGTGAGCAGTATTGCTCTTTCCACCACCGGAAGTGAACAGCAGGGGGTACGGGCTTGTACATCCCGAATGCGGGAAGAACTTTATCCGGTGCTGTCGGAGCGAATGAAGGCTTTCCACGAGGATCATCCTCTTCCGTAGCGCAGTCGGTGGATACCGGCGGTCGGGTTGCCGCGCAGGCCGGAACGACGGCATAGGTTGCCGGCAGTCCCGCAAAGTAAAAAGTAACAACGGAAATAGTTGAATTTATGATTTGGAATACTAACAAGGAATGTATGAGCCGCGATGAGATGCATGCTTTACAAAGCAAGCGGTTGCAGAAACTGGTGAATCTCGTTTACCACAACGTTCCTTTTTACCGGCAGAAGATGCAGGCTCTCGACCTTCTGCCCGAAGATATTCGGAGTATTGATGACATTGTGAAGCTGCCCTTTACGACCAAGCAGGACCTTCGTGATAATTATCCGTTTGGCCTGCAGGCTGCACCGGCATCGGAAATCGTGCGCGTACATGCTTCGTCGGGTACAACGGGTAATCCCACCATCGTGGGCTATACGCGCAAAGACCTTTCCGTGTGGTCGGAGGTGATGTCGCGTGGCCTTTCTGCGGCAGGGGTGACCCGTGATGATATTTTCTCCGTCAGTTATGGTTACGGGCTTTTTACCGGTGGTCTTGGTGCCCACTATGGTGTGGAAAATCTCGGAGCCACTGTCATTCCGGCCTCTACGGGTAACACCGAGAAGCATTTGCGCCTGATTCGTGACCTGCGCATCACGGGTATTGCCTGTACGCCTTCCTATGCTCTCTATCTGGCCGAAACGCTCGACCGCATGGGATTGACTAAGGAGGATATTCATCTGCGCATCGGAACGTTTGGGGCGGAGCCCTGGACGGAGAATATGCGAAAGGAAATCCAGGACCGTTTGGGTCTGAAGGGATATAATCTTTATGGTCTCAGTGAAATTATGGGTCCGGGAGTTTCCTTTGAATGCGAAGAACAGCATGGTTCGCATATTAATGAGGACCATTTTTATCCCGAGATTATTGACCCTGATACGCTCCGGCCTCTGCCGCAAGGCAGTCATGGCGAATTGGTTTTCACTACGCTGACCAAAGAGGGAATGCCATTGCTCCGTTACCGCACCAAGGACCTTTGCTGCCTGATGCCGGGCGAGTGTGCCTGCGGCCGCACTACGGTGCGCATGAGTCCCATTATGGGCAGAAGCGACGATATGCTTATCATTCGTGGTATCAACGTGTTCCCGTCGCAGGTGGAAAGTGTCATTCTCGATATGCCGGAGTTTGAGCCGCAATACATGCTGCTGGTAGACCGTGTGAACAATCTGGATACGTTGCAGGTTCAGGTGGAACTCCGCAAGGACTTCTTCTCCGACGATTTGGGGCATCTCCTGGCGTTGAAAAAACGGCTGGCCGACAAGCTCAAGAGCGTCATCACCATCAGTGCCGATGTCAAAATCATGGAGCCCAACAGCATTGCGCGCAGTGAGGGGAAGAGCAAACGTGTTATCGACAAACGAGTCCTGAAATAATAAAACGGAAGAGGTATGAAGCAATTGTCTGTATTTCTGGAAAACAAAACGGGCCGCATCAACGATGTGACCAAGATATTGGGGCGCTATGCCATTAATATGCATGCATTCAGCATGGCCGAATCGACCGATTTCGGCATTCTCCGTCTGATTGTCTCAGATGTGGACAAAGCCGTTGAGGTGTTGCGGGCGGAAAATTTTGCTGTCATGCTGACTGACGTGATTTGCATAGGCTGTCCCAATGTGGCCGGTTCGCTGTCGGTTATTCTTGAGCATCTGGCCCAGCATCAGATTTTTATAGAGTATATGTATGCTTTTGCAGAGGGCGATACGGCCAATGTGGTGATACGTCCCAACGACCTGCCGCGGTGCCTGGAAGTGCTGCAGCAGTGCGACTGTTGTGTAAAGAATAGTTTCTGACCGTATTTTTTGGTCCCCTCTCGGTCAGAATACAAGATATATGTCGGGCGACGGCAAGCCATTGAGGCTGCCGCCGCCCGATGTTGTTTTCTCCAGGCCTTTTCCCGGCCTTTTCCCCGGGATGATTATGGGACCGCTCTTTTTCCGACTGTGGAGAACCTGCTGTCTGCCTTTAAGTTGTGCGCCCTGCCTGTCTGTGGAAAAACAGTCAGTACTTTAGGAAAAACAATCCTTACTTTAGAAAAAACAGTCAGTACTTTAGATTTTTCTATCCTTACTTTTGTTTTTCGGCAGTTCCCCGGGAAAACGGTGCGCGTTGGTTCCGCTTGTGGATTAGGGCATTAAACCGTTGACGGACATGGTGGCATTACGGATTTCTGTCCGCGCCTTCCACCGTGCTCGCTGTTCCCATTCATTCCGCAGCGACGGGGCCGCGGAATGTGGAGGCCGGCAGCCCGTGGCGGTTCACGAGATTGGCCCGTGTGAAGGGCTGCCATCCGTAACGGACAAAACGCGGGTGGGACACTTCGTTCGACTGCAACGTCAGCACATCGTTCTTGATGCTGGCTTTGGCCGGGAAATAGAAGCCTTCGTATTGGGCAACTTCAAAGCCGATAATCGTGTCGCCGTAGGCGGGGCGCAGCCCTTCGCCGTAATCGAAATGAATGCTGACGCGGCCGTCATCGTGGGCAACGGCCTGGCGGAAAAGTGGGCCGGAAGGTGTCAGCGGGTGGCCGTATGTCTTGGCCAGAGCCCAGCGGGCCAGACGTTCGCCCACCGGACGTTTGTTGCGGGGATGCACGTCGAGTGAGTCACCGCAGTCGGAACTGACGGCCATGCCGATGTGGGGCAGCGAGTGCATGAGTCGGCGCTGGCTGTCGCGGAACCAGGGCCACGAGGGACGGTTGAGGCTGGAAAGCTGTACGAAGTAAAAGGGCAGGCTGTCATTGTTCCAGTAATGGCGCCAACTGGCTACAAGCAGTGGGAACAGGCTTTCGTGGGCTTCCATGTTGTGCGCGTTCGATTCGCCCTGGTACCAGATGACTCCCTTGATGGGGTATTGCTGCAAGGGCAGGATGCCCGACTCGTAGAGGTAGCAGGGTTCGAAGGGATGACGCAGTGCGGCGGATGTGCTGTTTTTCAGGTTGAGCAGTGCGCGCTGGCGTGCCCATTCCTGGATGAAATCGTTTTGTGTCCAGTTTTTCAGAATACCGAGAAATTGTGTTTCCAGACTGTGGCGGTCAATCCAGGATTCGGTGGTGGCTCCGCCGACAGCGTTGCAAATCAGTCCGACAGGCACTTGCAGACTGTCATGCAGCATTTTCCCGAAGTAGTAGGCCACGGCGGAAAAATCGGCTGCCGTTTCGGGAGAGCAAGTGTGCCATGCTGTGGGCTGGAAATAGAGCAGGCGGTTGACCGAGTCGGCGGCGCTTGCGGGCCAGGGTGCGGCAGAGCAGGGCCATCTCCCTTTCATGTTGAAAAGCCGGATGCCGGGGGTGCGGGCCTGCTGTATGGCGCTGTCGCCGTGGAGCGCCTGTTTGAGGACAAAGGCCATGTTGGACTGCCCGGAGCAGAGCCACACTTCGCCGGCTGCCACCTGTCTGAAGGTCTTCTTTTCGTGCGGGGTGCTGACGGTCAGTTCGTAGCGGGTGCCGGCGGCGAGGGGCGCGAGCCATACGTGCCATTGCCCGCGGCAGTTGGCGGTGGCTGTCCGTTTCTGTCCGCCAATACGGACCGTTACGCGTTCTCCGGCATTGGCCGTTCCCTTGATGCATAGCGGGGTGTCGCGTTGCAGCACCATGCGGTCGGTGTAGAGCGGAGAGAGTTGCAGGCCACCGTAGTTGCCGGTGATGGCGGACCAGGCGATGCGGGCCATGATGGCAGACCCTTCCGTGTTGGGGTGGATGGCATCGGGTAGCAAGTCGGGACGGGAGTAGAGCGGAGTGTAGAAGTCGATGTAGTTCACTTGTGCGATTTCGGCCACAGTGGCGATGGTTGCCCTGATTTTGTCCTGCCACTGCTGGGTGCCGGAGGGGAAGCGCCGGTGGCGGTCGCCTATGGGGGTGATGCCGGCAATGAAGATATTGGCCTTTGGCTGTGCCTGCCTGAAAGCCTGGATGAGGGCCAGATAGTCGCGCACGAAGTCGTCGCGGTAGTTGGGCCAGGCGCTTGGGTCAGTGTCGTTGACGCCCAAATGAATGATGACGTAATCGGCATGGAAGGCCAGGGCTTTCTGGAACTCCTCCTGCTCCATGTAGGGCAGATTGCCTTTGCGGAGCAGCGTGGCGCTGGGCTTGCCGAAGTTGCCCACGACATAGTGAGGACCGAGCAGGCGCTGCAATTGGGCGGGATAGGCATCGGTTGCACGGTGGGTTACGCCGATGCCATAGGTGATGCTGTTTCCTACGCAAGCCACTTTGATGGTGTCATGAGCCAGAAGACAGATGCTGCTGACGGCAAACAGTAACGTCAGACTGTAGAAAAACTTAAAGCGTTGCTTCATAGTGGGAGAGATAAAAGGTTGGACGGTGTGTCAGAACGGCGGCTGAGCTTGGGGACAAATGGGCTGGGGAGTGGTCCTGAGCCGCAGAAAGAAAAAATCCGGAGTGACTTTTCGGCTTCTCTGGAGTGGGAGCCGTGGTTGAGGGGTGAAAATAAAAAAATCGAAGAACGGGTAAGGAACGTCGATGCGCTGTTTGCCTCTTCCTGTTGGAGTAAGGCCGTTTTCCGTGGCGGTATTGCATCGGGAAGTTACTCCCGTTTTCCACCTTTGCGCACGGGAAGAGAGGCTCGAACTCCCGACACCTGGTTTTGGAGACCAGTGCTCTACCGACTGAGCTATTCCCGTATTTGCGAGTGCAAAGGTAGAATATTATTTGAAAAAGACAATAGTAATAGTCGCTTTTTTTACTTCAATTTTTCCCAAAGTTCGGGTTTGAAGCCGACAAGGACGGTGTCTTCGGTGATGATTAGCGGGCGTTTCACCAGTTTTCCGTTGGAGGCCAGCAGGGCAATCTGTTCACTTTCGCTCATGCCGGGCAACCGGTCCTTGAGGTGCATTTCCTTATAAAGTTGTCCGCTGGTGTTGAAGAATTTTTTTGCGGGCATTCCGCTTCGTTCCGTCCATTGTGTCAACTCTTCGGCAGTAGGGTTTTGCTCCAGAATGGGGCGACTCTCGGCGTGAATCTGGTTTTCTTCCAACCATTTTTTTGCTTTCCGGCAGGTGCTGCACGAGGCATAGTTGAGAAATGTGATTTTTTTCATTTGCTGTATGTCTTTGAAGGTTTTCGTCTCTGGATATCAATCAGTTTCATTTGTTCCGTTCCGGTTGCATCGTTGGAGATGGCGGTCGGGAATCCGGCAGGTTTATTCGGGCAGAAGGTAGTGGGGCCCGTAGGTATACCGTTGGAGATCCCACACTTTCCGGTCGGTGCGCAGGCGCTGCAGGAATCCGGCGAAGTCTTTGTTTTCGGGTTGTGACCAGGCAGACTCGGCAACAGCTATCAGACGCGGGAGCATCATGTATTCCAGGTGTTCCGGTGAGGCAATATATTCTGTCCACATGCAGGCCTGTATACCTTTATAATAAGGAAGCTGCTGCTGGCCGACATTGTTGGCGGGATTGTACGCATAGACTTGTTCCAGCGTTTCTGTTCCTTTTCCGGGTCCTGCCGGTTCGCCGGGTGCATCGGTTTGCAGGCGGTTGATGTAGTATGTGGGCTGTGGCGCCAGAATCAGGGGAAGACCCATTTCTGCTGCTTTCCGGGCAGCCTTCTCGGCCTGTGTCCAGCAGATGACCTGTACACCGCTTTCACCCATCATCTGGAGGTCGGAACCTGGGGCCGTGATGGCCTCGTTCCACACCATGAGGCGGTAGCCTTTGGGACGGACGTGGTCGGCGAGTGTCTTGGTGAAATAACTTTGCAGCTGCCGGTAGTGGCTGAATCCGTGCTGCTGCATGAATTGCCGGCATTCTTCGTTGTTTTCCCAGTGTGAGGTGGTACATTCGTCACCGCCGATATGGATGTATGGGTAGGGGAACTGGTTCATGACCTCATCGAGAATATCTTTGGCAAATTGAATGGCCTGCGGATTGACTACGTTGAGGATGCTGGGCGTGTGGCTTTCGTCGCACAATACGGAGTGCCTTTGCCGGGGTGTACAACTGAATTCGGGGTAGGCGGAAAGAGCCGCGGCAAAGTGTCCCGGCATGTCAATTTCCGGAATCAGGTCGATATGCCTGTGCCGTGCGTATTCCACGAGTTCGCGTATCTGCCGGCGGGTATAATAGTAGGGCCCGTAAGTCCGGTTGCCTTTGGTGCGTTGGCGGGTACCTTTGAAATCGGTTGCATAGGAATAATCGCGAACGCTGCCGATAGTGTTTAACTTCGGGTAACCCTTGACTTCCAACCGGAATCCCTGGTCGTCGGAAAGGTGCAGGTGGAGTTTGTTCATTTTGTAGGCGGCCATGATGTCAAGGACACGCTTCACCTCCTCGATGGTGAAAAAATGGCGTGCAACGTCAAGCATGAAACCGCGGTATATGAAGCGGGGTTCGTCCTGGATATCGGTCAGCGGCAGATGATAGGTTGAGCAGGTATCCGTTTTCTGCGGGTGGGTTCCGTAAGGCGGCAATAGTTTTCTGAGGGTTTGAAAACCGTAGAAAAATCCGGCTGTCGTTCCGGCTTTCAGTTGGATGCCTTGTGATGTTATCTGTAAATGATAGGCCTCCGGATTGTCTGATACGGATTGGTGGATTACCTGCACCGGAGCCTTTTTATGCCGGGTCAGGCGGACGGGCTTTCCTGTTGCCTCTTCCATTTCCCGGGCAAAGAACAGCGCTTCGCTTTTGAGCGAGTCGGGAAGCCCGGCGGTGCAGATGCTGAAATGTGCGGGTAGTACAAACTCGCCGGCGCTGTTCGTCTGCCGGAGAGGTGCGGGAATGATGCGGGCGGGGACACCAGCCTGTGCAACGGTGGCAGCACAGCAGAGAGCCAGAAGAAATAGTCTCTTAATCATGGGTATCAGCGTTTTTTGAAATATAGATTTAGTTATGCGCTTCAAAGTTACGCTTTTTTCTGTGTTATGGATGCTTGCTGGGAAGGAGAACCTGAGCGGGTAAGAGAGATTTTTCGGGGAAATTGCTCTTGCCGGTGAGCAAAAAGTGCTTATGCATTACAGATTGGTTACGAAAAAGGGAGAAAAATGATTTTTTTGATAAAAAAAGAGGGAAAAAGCTGTATTATGAAAAAAATGCGCTATATTTGTGAGCAAATTAAAAAACACATACATGCAGAAAGGATTCGTACATACAGAATTGCACCATCATCATCACCGCAGCAGGATACGGTGAGCTTGTTCGGGTGCTTTCTCAAACGGACTTTCAATAAGGCACATGGGGCTCTCCTGTAGTATGAAATACTGGGTGAGCCCCTTTTTTTAGTCAGATTATTAACAATACAGAAATAAAAATATGCTGAGAATTGCAGTACAATCAAAAGGGCGCCTGCATGATGACACCATGGCGCTGCTGGAAGAGGCCGGCTTGAAAATAAGCAGTATGAAACGCACCTTGTTGGTGGCAGCCCGTAATTATCCTGTGGAGCTGTTGTTCCTTCGAGATGATGACATCCCGCAGACGGTAGCGGACGGAACGGCTGACGCCGGTATCGTGGGGCTGAACGAAGTGATGGAACGTGGCGGTGACGTGGAGACGGTGAAGAATTTGGGCTTTGGAGCGTGCCGGCTGTCCATCGCCATTCCCAAAGGGGAAACTTACGACGGAGTGTCATGGCTGCAAGGCAAGCGGGTAGCTACCTCATATCCGGAAATTCTCCGCCGTTATTTTGATGAAAAAGGTATAGATGCTCATATCCATGTCATTACAGGTTCGGTGGAGATTTCCACGACCATCGGGTTGGCCGACGCTATTTTTGATATAGTCAGTTCCGGTTCCACGCTGGTCAGCAACAATCTGAAGGAGGTGGAAGTGGTGGCTGAAAGTGAGGCCGTGCTGGTTGCAAATCCTCAATTGGATGCTGAAAAGCGGGCCATTCTGGAGGGGCTGCTGTTCCGCATAGAAGCCGTGCTGAGTGCTGCCGACAAGAAATATGTGCTGATGAACGCTCCGGCCGACCATGTGGAGGACATTCTGGCGGTTCTGCCCGGAATCAAGAGTCCGACAGTCATGCCATTGGCGCAGGAAGGGTGGTGCAGCATCCATACCGTATTGTCGGAAACCTGTTTTTGGGAGATTATCGGCAAGTTAAAGGAAAAAGGTGCGCAAGGTATTCTTGTGCTGCCCATTGAAAAAATGATGATTTGACACCGGCAGACAAGGCGGACACTTGTCTGCACCGGCTTATAACCCAATAAGAAAAAGGTAAAATGAAAACATATAAATATCCGGCCCGATCCGAATGGAAATCATTGGTGAAGCGGCCTTCACTGGATGTGACGCAACTTTTTGATGTAATACGTCCTATTGTTGATGAGGTTTCAGCCCGCGGAGATGCGGCGCTATTCGATTTTGAAGAGCGGTTTGACCAGGTGAGGCCGGAACGGTTGCTCGTGAGTGAGAGCGAAATGGCATCGGCTGCCGAGCAGGTGGATGCGGCTTTGCAGGATGCAATCCGGCAGGCTTATACACAGATAGAGCGGTTCCATTCTGCGCAGCGTTTTTCCAAAATACAGGTGGAAACAGCGCCCGGAGTTCTTTGCGAACAGCGTGCCGTACCTATTTCTCGGGTCGGGTTGTATATTCCTGGCGGTTCGGCTCCCCTCTTTTCAACCGTGCTGATGTTGGGTATACCGGCCCGTATAGCCGGATGCCGGCAGGTGGTATTGTGTACCCCTCCCCGTAAGGACGGAACCGTGCATCCTGCTATCTTGTTCGCTGCATCGCTTTGCGGCATTACTGCCGTTTACAAGGTGGGTGGTGCTCAGGCTATTGCTGCAATGGCCGTGGGGACGGAGAGTGTGCCGCGTGTAGACAAAATATTCGGTCCGGGCAATCAGTATGTCATGGCTGCAAAGCAATGGGTTTCATTGCGGGGTGTTGCAATAGATATGCCTGCCGGTCCCAGCGAAGTGGAGGTCCTGGCCGATGAGACGGCGCACCCGGAGTTTGTGGCTGCTGATTTGTTGAGTCAGGCAGAACACGGACCTGACAGTCAGGCCATGCTGGTTACGACCAGTCAGGAACTGGCAAAGGCTGTGGCGGCAGAAGTCGAGAGACAGTTGGCAGAATTGCCGCGTCGTGACATTGCCCGGAAAGCGCTGGAATCGAGTAAGACCGTGGTGCTGTCATCCATGTCTGATGCGATTGAGTTTACCAACGCTTATGCGCCGGAACATTTGGTGGTGGCTACAGCCATGCCAGGATACGTAGGACAGCAGATTCGTCATGCGGGCTCCATATTTTTGGGGCATTTCAGTTGTGAAAGTGCCGGTGATTATGCTTCAGGCACCAACCATACATTGCCTACGATGGGGTATGCCCGTTCCTACAGTGGGCTGTGCCTGGATAGCTTTATGCGGAAAATTACCTATCAGGAACTGACTCCCGAAGGAATACTCAGTATCGGACGTGCCGTTGAACTGATGGCTGCGGCTGAGGAACTGGAGGGACACCGGCGGGCCATGTCAGTGCGGGTTGCTGCTTGTCGTGCGGCACGTGATGCGGAGACGCGGGGAGAAATATCGGCATTGGTGCGTCCGAACGTTCTGGCAATGGCTCCGTACAGTTGTGCGCGTGATGAGTATTCAGGACATGAGGCGACGGTCTTTCTGGATGCCAACGAGAATCCTTATAATGCACCGGTCAACCGTTATCCTGACCCGCAGCAGACTTTGTTGAAGGAACGGCTGGCGCAACTGAAAGGAGTGAAACCCGGCCAAATCTTTTTGGGTAACGGAAGCGATGAAGCCATTGACTTGGTATTCCGTGTGTTCTGCCGTCCGGGGGTTGACAATGTAGTGGCCATTGAGCCTACTTATGGCATGTATGCAGTGTGTGCGGCGACTAATGATGTGGAATATCGACGCGTCATGCTGAATGCCGACTTTACGTTTACGGCATCCCGGTTGCTTGAGGCAACCGATGCGCATACCAAAGCCATATTCCTTTGCAGCCCTAACAATCCTACAGGAAATCTTCTGCCGCGCCATGAAATAGAATTGCTTCTACGCAGTTTCCCGGGTATTGTGGTGGTGGATGAAGCTTATGGAGACTTCGCACCCGGTGCGTCTGTGGTTGCTTGGGTGAATACCTATCCGCGTCTGATGGTGCTCTCCACTTTTTCGAAGGCTTGGGCCTCGGCGGGTATCCGTTTGGGAGCAGCCATTACTTCTGAGGAAATTGTGGAATATCTCAATAAGGTAAAGTATCCATACAACGTGAATATCCTTACTCAGCAGCAGGCTTTGCAAATGCTCGACCGTCAGGATGAAATCACCGGTTGGGTGGAGCAGATTCTTGTGGAGCGGCAGCGGATGGCGGAGGCTTTGAAGGTATTGGATATTTGTGAGAAAGTGTATCCGAGTGATGCCAATTTCCTGTTGGTGAAAGTGCCCGACGCTCCTTTCGTTTATGATGAATTGGCGCGGCGTGGTATCATTGTACGTAATCGCAGCCGTGTTTCTCTTTGCCACAACTGTTTGCGTATCACGATAGGTACGCCGGACGAGAATAATTCTCTGCTGGCAGCACTCAAGGATTTGGAAATGCGTTGATTTTATTCCGCACTTTTTGAAAATCATGAAACAGGAAGATGAAAATAAGATGAAGACACTGAAACGTGCACTTTTTATTGATCGGGACGGTACGCTGATAGCCGAGCCGGCCGATGAGCAGATTGATGATTTCTCAAAACTTAGTTTCCTGCCGGGGGTATTCCGGGCATTGACGACAATACGCGAGTTGACCGATTTTGAATTTGTCATGGTGACCAATCAGGACGGGTTGGGGACCTCTTCATTTCCGGAAGAAACGTTTTGGCCGGTGCAGCAATTTGTGTTGGATACGTTGAAGGGAGAAGGAGTGGAGTTTGATGAAATATTGATTGACCGTCATTTCCCGGAGGACAACGCTCCTACACGTAAGCCCGGCATCGGGATGCTGACCCATTATCTTGACGGAAGCTATGACATGGAAAATTCTTATGTTATAGGCGACCGGTCCACAGACGTGCAGCTGGCGGAAAATTTGGGATGTAAAGCTTTACAGATTTCATCGAATGGGCTCGACTGGAAACGCATTACGGAAATTCTGGTGGCGGGAGAGCGCACAGGAGAAGTGCGCCGTACAACCCGTGAGACGGATGTGCTGGTGCGTATTGACCTCGACCGCGAAGGGCGCTGTGATGTTGCCACCGGAATCGGCTTCTTCGATCATATGCTTTCGCAATTGGCTCATCACGGAGGATTGTCTCTGACGGTACATGTAACCGGCGATCTTGAGGTAGATGAGCATCATACCATCGAAGATACCGGTCTTGCCTTGGGCGAATGCTTGCGCAAGTGTCTGGGGCGTAAGTTGGGCATCAGCCGTTATGGCTATTGTTTGCCGATGGACGACTGTCTGTGCCAGGTGGCTCTTGATTTCGGAGGCCGGCCTTGGTTGCAATGGAATGCCGAATTCCGGCGTGAACGTATTGGCGATATGCCCACGGAAATGTTTTTCCATTTTTTCAAGAGCCTGAGCGATGCGGCAGCCATGAATCTGAATATAAAAGCGGAGGGAGAAAATGAGCATCACAAGATAGAAGGTATCTTCAAAGCCTTTGCCAGAGCCGTGAAAGTGGCTGTGGAACGGGATGTGCGTCATTTGGTGCTGCCTTCCAGTAAGGGGTCTTTGTAAGTAATCATGACGAGCATGAAAAAAGTAGTGGTATTGCAATATAATGCGGGCAACATCCGTTCAGTAGTCAACGCTTTACGGCGTTTGGGAGTGGAACCGCAGGTCAGTGATGATGCTGATGTGCTCCGCAGCGCCGACCGGATTATAGTCCCCGGACAAGGGGAAGCGGCCAACACGATGGCTTATCTTCGCAAACGGCAGCTTGACCGGCTGATCCTGAGTTTGGAGCAACCAGTTCTCGGCATCTGCATCGGGCAACAGCTTTTCTGTGAAAGTTCGGAAGAGGGCGACACGTCCTGTCTGGGAATATTCAAAGGCGTACGCGTTCGCAAGTTTGTCGCGATGCCGGGAGAACGGCTCAAAGTGCCACATATCGGTTGGAATACGCTTTCCCGTCTCCAGGGACCTCTTTTTTCCGGACTTTCCGATGAAAGTTATGTATATTATGTGCACAGTTATTATGCTCCCGTATGCGAATATACCCAGGCGGAGACCACATATGGCGGAGTGACCTATAGTGCAGCAATGCGGAAAGATAATTTTTTTGCCACCCAGTTTCATCCGGAAAAGAGTGGCGATGTGGGAGAACTGATTTTGAAGAACTTTATCAACGGTGAGTGGATATGATTGATTTGATACCGGCCATCGATATTATGGGGGGCCAGTGTGTGCGCCTTACCAAGGGTGATTATGACACGCAGCGGGTGTATGGTAATTCTCCGGCTGATGTGGCACGCCGTTTTGAAGCCATGGGACTGACCCGTCTGCATGTGGTCGATCTCGACGGTGCCCGTGCCAGTCACATAGTTAACCGGAAAACTTTGGAAGAGATACATGCGGCAACCGCACTTCGCATTGATTTTGGCGGAGGTATAAAGCAACGTTCCGACCTGGAAGCTGCTTTTGCCAGTGGTGCGGAAATGGTTACGCTGGGCAGTATCGCGGCCACACAGCCCGACAGTGTGCTGGAATGGGTGGAAACCTACGGTGCCGAACGTTTTATTGTGGGAGCGGATGTACTTGACGGTCGGGTCCGAATCAAGGGTTGGTTGGCCGATGGCGGGCTGTCGCTTGATGAGTTTGTCGGCCTTTATTATACTCATGGTGTGAAGCAGGTGCTTTGTACGGACATCAGCCGAGACGGCATGCTGGAGGGGCCCAATGTGCAGCTTTACAGTGATTTGATGCAGCGTTATCCCGACTGTTATCTCATTGCCAGTGGAGGTGTGAGCTGTGAGCAGGATTTTGATGCCCTTGAGGCGGCAGGCATTCCGGCTGTAGTCTTCGGCAAGGCCTATTATGAAGGACGGATTGATTTGTCTGCCTATCTTGCACGGCGGGCGGGAACAGCTGTTGTCAACAAATAAAGGAAAAAACGAAAGGTTTTATGTTAGCGAAACGAATTATTCCCTGTCTTGATGTGAAGGACGGGCGTACGGTAAAAGGTACCAATTTCCTGAATTTGCGCGAAGCTGGCGACCCTGTGGAACTGGCACGGGAATACAGCCGTCAAGGTGCCGATGAACTCGTCTTTCTTGACATTACAGCCAGTCATGAACAGCGCGCAACGCTTACGGAAATGGTTACGCGTGTGGCGGAGACTGTCAACATACCTTTTACAGTGGGTGGAGGTATACGTGAATTGGCCGACGTAGACCGCCTCTTGTCTGCGGGTGCCGATAAAGTGAGCATTAATTCAGCAGCCTTACGGCGTCCGGAACTGGTCAACGAGATTGCCGGCCATTTTGGTTCACAGGTTTGTGTCGTGGCCATTGATGCCCGTCAGGAAGAAGATGACTGGTGGTGCTATTTGAACGGCGGGCGTCTGCGTACGGAGCGTCGCCTGTTTGAATGGGCTGAGGAGGTAGCCAGTCGGGGTGCCGGTGAGATTCTTTTCACCAGTATGGACCACGACGGAGTAAAGGAGGGATTTGCCAATGAAGCCCTTTGCCGGCTGGCAGAAACATTGCCCATACCTGTCATAGCTTCCGGAGGGGCCGGAAATATGGAGCACTTTGCGGATGCTTTCCTTTTGGGAAATGCAGACGCCGCCTTGGCGGCCAGTGTCTTTCATTTCGGCGAGATATCCATACCGGCACTGAAAACCTATCTGCAGCAACGTCACATCCCCGTGCGTCGCTGACAGTGAGGATAAACTTTGAAAAAGAAACCGCTGCCGGCAGGCAGTAAAAAAAGTAATAATAGAGAAATGATGGAATTGGATTTTGAAAAACAAGGCGGGCTGGTGCCTGCCATAATACAGGATGCGGTAACCGGCAAGGTGCTGATGCTGGGATATATGAACCGCGAGGCTTATGAGCAGACGCTTTCTACGCGACGTGTCACTTTTTTCAGCCGCTCGCGTCAGCAGTTGTGGGTGAAGGGAGAAACCAGTGGGAATTTCCTTGAATTGGTCGACATGAAAGCTGATTGTGACGCAGATACTCTGCTCGTGAAGGTGCACCCTTGTGGGCCGGTGTGCCATACAGGCACCGACACTTGTTGGGGTGAAAAGAACGAAGCCAATCCTTTGCTGTTTCTTACGGAACTGCAGGATTTGGTAGTGCAGCGCCGTTGCGAAATGCCGGAAGGTTCCTATACGACGTCCTTGTTTCGCGACGGTTTGAACCGTATTGCCCAAAAGGTGGGGGAAGAAGCGCTTGAAGCTGTGATTGAGGCAACCAACGGTAGTAACGAGCGGTTGATTTACGAGGCATCCGACCTCTTTTTCCACCTGACAGTGTTGCTTGCGGAAAAGGGCCTGAGAATAGAGGATGTGGCAGCCGAGCTGGCTGAGCGTCATCGTCCGGGTTGGAAAAAGCATTGATGGTTCCTGTTTTTCCGCTTGTGCCGGATTGCTGGAAAAAAGAAGAAAGCTGTCTCCGTTATCATTCGGAGGCGGCTTTCTTCTTTTTGGAAGAATGCGTCGGGGACACTATGCACGATGTCAAAACGGTGGCTGTGCATGTTCTCTGTCTGGTGTGGTGGGACAGATGGTGTGTTTGTTTGTCAGAATTGCAGGTAGATGAAAGGTTGCACTGCGCTGGATTTGACTTGTATGACCAGATAGATGGTGAGGACAAAGAATATTATCTGTCCCCAGAGCGGTAGGCGGGACATCCAGTTGCCCGTCTGGCGGTTCCAACTCTCTGGCAGAAAATGAAGCAGAAAGCCCAGTGCAATGAGTCCGCACACAATGGGGTAGCCGTTGACGAACTGATGGAAAAGTTCTCCATGAAATTCGGTCGCAATTTTCTGCAGCATGATTAGTGATGCTTCAAACGAGGTGTTGGCGAAGAACAGCCAGCAGAAGCAAACCAGATGGAATGTGAGCAACGTGGCGAAGAAACGGCGTACCCCTTTGGAACGGTAGTCGCGGCCATGCCCGATGAGTTGGCGGAAATATTTGTGAATGCCTAATGCTGCGCCGTGCACACTGCCCCATACCACAAAATTGAGCGATGCTCCGTGCCAAAGTCCGCCCAGCAGCATGGTGAGAAACAGGTTGAAATACATGCGCAACTTTCCTTTCCTGTTGCCGCCGAGCGAAATATACAGATAGTCGCGTAACCAGCTGGAGAGGGAAATGTGCCATCTGCGCCAAAAGTCGGTGATGCTTTCGCTTTTATAAGGAGAGCGGAAGTTGGCGGGTATGGCGTACCCCAACCACAGGGCGATACCGATAGCCATGTCGCTGTAGCCCGAAAAGTCGCAATACAATTTGAGGGCATAACCATAAACGGCGAAAAGGTTTTCAAGGCCTGTGTAGAGACTGGGATCGTCGAAAATGCGGTTGACGAAGTTTTCACCGATATAGTCGGAGATGACGGCTTTCTTAAACAGTCCCATCATGATGAACCATAGCCCGGTACCGAACATTTCGCGGGTCACCTGCAACGGCTGGCGCACTTGCGGTAAAAAGTCGCGGGCCCGGAGAATGGGACCTGCCAGCAGGGTGGGGAAAAATGAGACGAAGAAGGAAAAATGAAGCAGATTGGCGGTGGCGGGCATCGAACGGCGGTAAACGTCGATGATGTAGCTCATGGACTGGAATGTGAAGAAAGAGATGCCGGCCGGAAGGAAAATGTCGAGCGGTTCGAAGTGGCCGCTGATGAAGGGCTGGAAAATGGACAGCGCGAAGTTGGTATATTTGAAATAGGCCAGCTGTCCGAGCATGAAGACAACAGCCAGGGTGAGTACACCGCGGCGTATCAGTGTGTGGCGGCTGTGATGAATGGCGAGTCCGGCCAGGTAGTTGACAATCGTGGTGACCGCCAGCAACACGCAGTAATTCCCGGCGTTCTTGTAGTAGAAATAATAGGAAAAGGCCGTCAGATAGAGCAGCCGGACGGCTGAGGCTTTTTTGCCGGACAGCAGGGCATAGATTCCGCTGAAAGCCAGGAAAAGGAAGAGAAAAAGTCCGGAATTGAAGAAAAGGGGTTGGTCCGGATGGTAAATAAAGAGGTTTGCCAAACGCTCAAGGTCGATGTTCCACATGGTTGGATGTTGAATTGCGAAAGAATGGACAAGAAGAAATTATGGGGGGAAACTCAGGGACGCCCGGTCGTGGATGACGAGGAGTCCCGTTGCCGGAGATAAGCATTGTAGGCTGTGAGAATGGCTTCAGCCAGCAGATGCCCGTGAAGGGTGTAGCCCTCAGGAGTGAAATGCACGCGGTCGTTGCGTAGCAGCCGGGCCAGTGACCAATTGCGTGGTGCCACTCCGCCGCCGGCAATGCTATTGAGGTCCCAAACGGCCATCCGGTGGTTTTCGCCCCATTGCCGGATGACGGCTGCGCAGCGGGCGCTCATGGGGTTGGGCCGTCGCTGGCGGTAACGGCGTTGATAAAGGTAATCGCCAGGAGGCGTAGTGAGTAGCAGGGCTGTTTGCGGCAGGTATTGCCGGAGGAGCCGTGTGACGCTTTCGAGTTCGGCCTGATGTTCTGCTTCACGGTAGTTCAGACTATGACATTCGTTGGTTCCGAAGGAGAGAATGAGAAGGTCGGGGCGCAGGAGGGCCACTTGCTGCAGGCGTTCGGGAGTGAGCATCCGGGCTGCGGTTGCCCCGTTGCGTGCCATATAGTCGAAATGGATTCCGAAGCCCAGGCTGTCGGTCGGGGCTGCTCCCAGAGCCAGTTGCAGCTTTTCGCAAAGGGCGCGCGGAAAAGCTTTTCCCGCTACGTGGGAGTCGCCAATTTGGATGATGCGTAAGGGACGGCCGCTGTAACAAAGCGTGTCGAAAGCGCTCGTCAGGTGTTCGCTGAAACTGATATGATTGGGCTTGGACTGACGGAAAGAGGAGGGCAGGGATGAACTGACTTCAACCGGATGCCATACGGACCGGAGCACGCTGTCGGCACTTTCGCCCGTGGAGTTGAACGGTTCCGGCATGAACGATTCAAAGGCCAGGAGAAGACCCGGAATCAGCAGGAGCGGGCACAGCAGCAGAGCCGTCTTGCGTGGCAGATTAGGGATTTTCTTCATCATTTTCTTTTCTGAATGTTTCGTACCCGTGTTGCAGGGCCTTGAAAAGGTGCTTGGCCAGTTGGCTTCCGCCGGGACGAGTGATGTGAGTATAGTCCTTGCGTGCCCCTGCCGGTTTCTCTTCCGCCATTTTTACGATGCTGCCTTCGCCGCCCATGGCTTTGTAAAGATTCCAGAACGCGATGTGGTTGTCGGCAGCCATTTTCATTTGGTATCCTACGAGTGCCTTCACGCCTGGCAGGGTGCGGAGTTCACCTTCGATACGGTCTTCTCTGTCGCTGACGCTGACAATCAGGAATCCGGCTTGCGGATAGGCCTGTTTCAGGCGTCCGATGACCCGGGTGAGTTCGTGGGTATAATAGTCGTATTTGACAACCTCTCCGTTGGCGACGTTCAGTCCGAAATGCAGGATGATGAGGTCGTAGGGGCGGACTTTTGCAAAAGCTTTCCATTGTTGTTGCGGCAGAGCTGCCAGCGAGGTACCTCCCGAGCCACGCAAGGAGAAATTGTCAAGACTGACACCTTGATTGTCTTCCAGGGCAAAACCGTAGCAGGTGGCAAGTGAGTCGCCTTCCACCTTCCAGCTGATGCGCCCCATGGCTCCTTGGCACACGAGCGTCTCCAATTGGCCGGTACCCTGTGAAACCAGCGTTTCGCTGGCATTGCGGTTGCGGCGTATGCGGATTTGCAGCGGTCTTGGAGAGGACAGGTAAATCGTAGCCCGGTGGAAGGTGTCGAGATGGGCATAGTGGCGGCATCCCCGGGCTTCGGTATAGGCGCTGTCGGTGGGTATGGCATAACGTTGTGTAGGCCCGAGCCGGTGACGTTCGCAGGAATCCTTTTGCAGGACGTTGCGTACATCCCATCCCGAGGCATGCAGCGGGAGGGAAATGCGGAATCCGGCAAAAGGTGGGGCCATGTCGCTGAAGCCAGCACCGGCACCGCCGTATTCCCCCTGCAGCAACGCGCGGAGGTCGGCTGTCAGAATATCCCCTTCGATGAAAGAGTCGCCAAAGTAGGCAATGCGTACGGGGCGCTGCATTTCATTTCGGCGAAGCAGGGCCTCATAGAACGGGCGCATGCCGCGCTGTGTGGAGTCGCTGAAGTCAATGATACTTTCAACTCCCGGCGGGCAGCTGTCCGTTTTTGCCTTAGTGACGGCCGGGGGAAGTTGGGGCATGATGAGAGCCATTTCGTCCGTGGCTGTGTCGCGGCGGGTAATGTCGGAAAACAGGCGTACCGGTTTCAGTTCGAATGTACCGAATGACGGCACTTGTATCCATCCCATTGCCGCAAGCAGGAGAACGGAAAAGAGAAGTAGAAAAAATGGACGGCTGTGATATGGTTTCATATAATATAGTCACATAAAAAGCGATGGTCGTCCCACGTATGTAGGGGGGATGATACGCAGGCCATAGAGGAAAGATACAGGCGAACAGCGCCGTCTGCCGAAAAAAATAGAGACCTTTTGGGAGAGAACGTGTTAAGGCTATCCGTTTCTTTATTCCGGCAACAGCAGGTTGTCCTCCAGCAGGCGTTCGCGCATCATGAAAATCTGCCGGATTTGTCCTCCATAGCTGGGATTGTCGCCCAGTTTCTCACAAATTTCTATATAGGTGTCCATGGTGTAGTGTAAATCGGGGATAAAGAGTCCGGGACCGAGTTGCAGACTTTTGGGGAGCCTGTGCATGTTGGCGCGGGCCCAACTGACGATGTCGGCCAGTTCTTCCGGGGAATAGACTTTCTTGTATTCCATGATGAAAAAAACAGCTAATTTGATTTCAGACCGCAAATTTACGATTTTTTATTGGGAGAGTACGTTGTAATGGCCGATTTCCGGAAGAAAGACGCCCGCTCCGTTGCCTTTCCGCACTTTGCAGAGAATGAGCTCGCTACAGTCAGTACGATAGAAAAAACACTTGGTACTTTAGTTTTTTCAAAACTACTGGGAGAATTTTCTGTCAGTACTTTTGTAAATGCAGGCCTCGGAAGGGTAAAAACGGAGACAGTATGCCGGAGGTTTCCGGAAGAATGGAGGTATGTCTCATTCCGCCGTACCGACAACTTGACACAATATGTGTAAATTTTTTGTATTTCGCGTATCATTTGTTTATATTCATGTGTATTTTTTGTAACAAAATGTTTGTTGTATCTTCTGTTTTGTTTACATTTGCATTTCGTAAATCTAAACGGAAGACAAGCACAAAGAAGCGTTTACTATTATGAAACATCAATTGAGAAGCGCATTTAGCACAGAAGGCCGTCGTATGGCCGGAGCCCGGGCTTTATGGGTGGCTACAGGCATGAAACGCGAGCAGTTTGGCAAACCGATTATTGCCATTGCCAATTCCTTTACGCAGTTTGTTCCCGGACATACTCATTTGCATGAGGTGGGGCAGGCTGTTAAGCGGGAAATTGAGCGGTTGGGATGCTACGCGGCAGAGTTCAATACAATCGCTATTGATGACGGTATTGCCATGGGGCACGACGGGATGTTGTATTCATTGCCGTCGCGTGACTTGATTGCCGACTCGGTTGAGTATATGGTCAATGCGCATAAGGCAGATGCTTTGGTTTGTATTTCCAACTGTGACAAAATTACGCCGGGTATGCTGATGGCAGCCATGCGTCTGAACATACCGACTGTCTTTGTGAGCGGCGGGCCGATGGAGGCCGGGCGTTGGAAGGATGAAAATGTGGACCTGATAACAGCCATGGTCAAGGGCGCCGACACCACGGTGAGTGATGAAGAACTGGCAGAGGTAGAAAACCGTGCCTGTCCCGGCTGCGGCTCCTGTTCGGGCATGTTTACGGCCAATTCGATGAACTGCCTCACCGAAGCGCTGGGACTGAGCCTTCCGGGTAACGGAACCATAGTGGCGACACATGCCAACAGGTTGAAACTTTTTGAGGATGCGGCCCGTTTGATTGTGGCCAACGCATATAAATATTATGATGAAGGCGACGAAAGTGTGTTGCCGCGTTCCATTGCAACCCGCGATGCTTTCCTGAATGCCATGACGCTTGACATTGCCATGGGCGGAAGCACAAACACGGTGCTGCACCTGTTGGCCGTGGCCAATGAGGCCGGTGTGAATTTCCAGATGAGCGACATTGATGCGCTGAGCCGCCGGGTGCCCTGTCTTTGCAAATTGGCCCCCAATACGCAGCGCTATTCAGTGCAGGAATGCAATCGGGCCGGTGGCGTGCTGGGCATCATGAAGGAACTTTCCAAAGCCGGCTTGCTGAACGAAACGCTGGTGAGAGTGAATGGCGCCACGTTGGGTGCCGACCTTGAACGGTATGACATCTGCAAGGAAACGGTGGACGATGAGGCGAAGCGCATCTACAGCAGTGCGCCTGCCGGTTGTTTCTCTGTGAAAATGGGCAGTCAGAACTGTGAGTGGCCTTCGCTTGACACCGACCGCGCTTCGGGTTGCATCCGCGATGTGGAGCATGCCTATTCCAAAGATGGCGGTCTGGCCGTGCTCTTCGGGAATATTGCCCAGGACGGATGCGTAGTCAAGACCGCCGGCGTGGACAGCGAGATATGGCATTTCCGCGGTCCTGCCCGTGTGTTCGATTCGCAGGAGGCTGCCTGTGACGGCATTCTGAATGGGAAAGTGCAGGCCGGCGATGTGGTTGTCATTACCCATGAAGGGCCCAAGGGCGGTCCCGGTATGCAGGAGATGCTTTATCCTACATCCTATATCAAGAGCCGGCATTTGGGCAAGGCTTGTGCTCTGATTACGGACGGCCGTTTTTCAGGCGGTACTTCCGGACTCAGCATCGGGCATATTTCGCCGGAGGCGGCAGCGGGCGGCAATATCGGAAAAATTGTGGATGGTGACATCATCGAAATAGATATTCCTTCGCGCAGCATACGTGTACTCTTGAGCGATGAAGAACTGGCTGCGCGCCCCATGCGTCCGGTGGAGCGGAAGAGGGAGGTTTCGAAGGCACTGAAGGCATATGCCCGTATGGTATCGAGTGCCGACAAAGGCGGTGTGAGAATCATTGACTGATAGAATACAGCCGTTTTCTGAAAAAAGAATGAAGAATATGGACTGCGCGATGCGAAAAATGCATCGTCGCAGTGCCTTATGAACTTTGCTAAATAATAGAATTTATGGAAAAAAGACAAATCTCCGGTGCGGAAATTTTGATGAAATCGTTGGTTGACGAGGGCGTACAGACGCTTTTCGGCTATCCCGGCGGTGCCATTATGCCTGTATATGATGCACTCTACGATTATCGGGATCGGCTGAATCATGTGCTGGTGCGGCATGAGCAGGCTGCTGCCCATGCGGCAGAAGGCTATGCCCGGGTAAGTGGTCGCGTCGGGGTTTGCCTGGTTACCAGCGGTCCGGGAGCTACCAATACCATTACGGGAATTGCAGATGCCATGATGGACAGTACTCCGATTGTCGTCATTACTGGCCAGGTGCCTGCACAGATGCTGGGCTCCGATGCTTTTCAGGAGTGTGACGTAGTGGACATTACCCAGCCCATCTGTAAATGGGCCTATCAGATACGCTCAGCCAAGGATGTGGCATGGGCGGTCAGCCGTGCTTTTTATATTGCCAGTAGCGGGCGTCCCGGTCCTGTTGTTCTGGATTTTACGAAGAATGCCCAAATCGAAATGGCTGAATATGTGCCGGCCAACATTAAGTTCATCCGCAGTTATATCCCTGTGCCCGAGACAGAAAAGATGTCGGTGATTCAGGCCGCTGCCATGATCAACGCAGCCGAGAGGCCGCTGGTGCTGGTGGGTCAGGGTGTGGAATTGGGAGGTGCACAGGAAGAGTTGCGCAATTTCCTCGAAAAGGCCGGTTTACCGGCCGGTTGTACACTGCTCGGCCTTTCTGCGCTTCCGACGGACCATCCGCTGAATGTAGGTATGCTGGGAATGCACGGCAGTTTGGGCTCCAATAAAAAAACGCAGGAATGCGATTTGCTCATTGCCATCGGCATGCGGTTCGACGACCGTATTACCGGAAAACTTGAGACTTATGCCCGGCAGGCCAAGAAGATACATTTCGACATAGACCCGTCGGAAATCAACAAGAATGTAAAGGTGGATGTCGCCGTGTTGGGAGATTGTAAGACGACGTTGCCGGCAGTGACAGAATTGCTGGAAAAGAAAAATCACCAGGCCTGGCGTGATAGTTTCAGAGTATATGACGAGCAGGAGCGTAATATCGTCATAGAACCGCAGATACATCCGGCAGAAGGTCCTATCCGTATGGGTGAAGTGGTGCGAAAAGTTTCGGAAATGACAGAGAATCGTGCCATTCTTGTAACGGATGTCGGGCAGAATCAGATGCTCGCGGCCCGATACTTCAAGTTTACGCAAAGACGAAGCATCGTTACTTCTGGCGGTATGGGTACGATGGGATATGGATTGCCCGCCGCAATCGGTGCTACATTTGGTGCGCCCGACCGTACGGTCTGCCTCTTTATCGGTGATGGCGGTTTGCAGATGACCATAGAGGAACTGGGCACCATCATGGAGCAGCAGTCGCCCGTCAAGATTATATTGCTCAACAATAATTATCTGGGTAATGTGCGCCAGTGGCAGCAGTTGTTTTTCCAGCGCCGCTATTCCTTCACACCCATGATGAATCCCGATTACGAGAAGGTGGCGGAAGCCTACCGCATTCCGTCCTGCACCGTAACTGAGCGCGAAAAACTGGAAACGGCCATCAGCCGGATGCTGGAAACTCCCGGCGCGTTTTTGCTTCAGGTGGCGGTGATGCCTGAGGACAATGTCTTGCCAATGTGCTGCCCGGGACATGATGTTGATGATATGTTGCTCACGATTGAAAACTAAGCGATTTATGGAAGAAAAGACATTATACACATTAATCATATTCTCCGAAAACCTGGCCGGTGTACTGAATCAGGTGACCAACGTATTCACACGCCGCCAGCTGAATATCGAAAGTCTGAATGTCTCGGCTTCGGGCATTGAAAATGTGCACAGATATACCATCACCTGTTACTCCGACGAGGACACCATCCGTACGGTGACCAAGCAGATAGAGAAAAAAATAGATGTGATTCAGGCACAATTCTTCAAGCGCGAAGAGATATATTTGATGGAGCAGGCGCTCTATAAAATCGCCACTTCCAAACTGGTGGGGAATAAGGCTATTTCGAAGGCCATCCGCGATTATGACAGCCGCATTGTGGAAGTGAATCCCACTTACAGCATTGTGTGTATGGAGGGGATGCCGCAGCATATACTGGAGCTTTACACGCTGTTCAAGGAGTGTGACTGTCTGTTGCAATATGTGAGCAGCGGTGTGATAGCCGTAACCAAAAGCTACCGTGAGCAGTTGAGCGAATTTCTGGAGATGCGTGAGGAACAGCATCGTCGCAGTCTGGAAAACGTAGAGCCGTAATCTCCTTTTGCGCCGCCGGCGCGGATTCTTTTCGGGGAATCGATGGGCCGGGTGGAAGAACAGGAATATTGGTTTCTTCCCTTCTGATGGCTGTCCGGGCATCTTTCAACCCCTGATATCGGAAGCCGGAAGGGTGGAAAATGATAAAATATAGGAAGTATGAGCGAGAAAATCGGGAAATATGCCTTTGCAGTAGAGCCGTTCTCGGAAGATTTTTCCGGTCGTTTATCCTGGAAATTTCTGGGTAATCATTTGTTGCGCTGTGCCAGCCTGCATGCTCACGAACACGGGTTCGGCTATGAAGCTATGATGCAGAGCCGGCACGTGTGGGTGCTGTCGCGTTTGGTGGTGGATTTGGAGGATATGCCGCGCACAGGAGATGCTTATGTAATCGACACGTGGGTGGCGAAAATCTACCGTCAGTTTACCGATCGCCTTTATCGCATCTCGGGTGACGGAGGCCGCACGTTCGGTTACGCCATCAGCACATGGGCGCTGATAGACATAGACAACCGCCAGGCCGCCGATTTTTCCAGTTTGCCCTGTGGCGATTTCTCGCAGATGGTGACCGAAACCGGGGTACCCGTCAAGGGGGCGGGCCGGGTGAGAGTGAAGAGCACGGAGGCCGTAGGCCGCGTGACGGCGTCATATTCCGATTTGGACATTAACGGACATGTCAACTCCATCCGTTACATCGAAATGATTCTGGACTTGTTCAGCCGTGATTTGTGTGAAAACCGGCTTACGGTGAAGCGTATAGAAATGGCCTATTGTTCGGAGAGCTATTGTGGTGAAACGTTGGAATTTTACCATGATGCCGGTGCCGACGGAGTGCATTACGTTGAAGTGCGGAAGGCAAACGGCGAGGTGGTGGTGAAAGCCGCCGTCGTCCTTAAGTGACAGACTGAACTCTTCTGAAGGATTTTTCCCTTTCCTGCCTTAGGCCGGCGATGAGGAAAATCCATTGCAGAGATAAGGAAACTTGAGAAACAAAGAAAAAACTAACCAAATTATAAAAAGAAACAGAATTATGGCAAAAATGAATTTTGGCGGTGTTATCGAGGAAGTGATGACCCGCGAAGAGTTCCCGTTGGAGAAGGCACGCGAAGTGCTGAAAAATGAAACCATCGCCGTTTTGGGTTATGGAGTACAGGGCCCCGGACAGGCATGCAACCTGCGCGACAACGGTTTCAACGTTATCGTAGGTCAGCGTCCGGGCAAGACGTATGAGAAGGCTGTGGCCGACGGCTGGGTGCCGGGCGAGACGCTTTTCTCGCTGGAAGAGGCTGCCGAGCGCGGTACAATTGTCTGCATGCTTCTTTCGGATGCTGCACAGATGCAGTTGTGGCCGACCATCAAGCCTTATCTGACAGCAGGGAAGACCCTTTATTTCTCTCATGGATTTGCCATCAACTGGAGCGACCGTACAGGTGTGGTTCCTCCTGCTGATATTGATGTCATCATGGTGGCTCCCAAAGGTTCCGGTACTTCTCTCCGCACCATGTTCCTGGAAGGCCGCGGTCTGAATTCCTCTTATGCCATTTATCAGGACGCTACGGGCAAGGCTTTGGACAAGGTTATTGCCTTCGGTATCGGTATCGGTTCGGGCTACCTTTTCGAAACGACTTTCAAGCGTGAGGCTACCAGCGACCTTACCGGTGAGCGTGGTTCGCTGATGGGCGCTATTCAGGGCTTGCTCCTGGCACAGTATGAAGTGTTGCGTGAAAATGGACACACTCCTTCCGAGGCGTTCAACGAAACAGTGGAAGAACTTACCCAGAGCCTTATGCCGCTGTTTGCCGCCAAAGGTATGGACTGGATGTATGCCAACTGCTCAACCACGGCGCAGCGTGGTGCATTGGACTGGATGGGGCCGTTCCACGATGCCATCAAACCCGTCATGCAGCGTCTCTATCAGAGTGTTGTGACAGGCAATGAGGCACAGATTTCCATCGACAGCAATTCACAGCCCGATTATCGCGTCAAACTGGAAGCCGAGTTGAAGGCTCTTCATGACAGCGAGATGTGGCGTACCGCCGAAACCGTGCGTCAGTTGCGTCCTGAGAATAACTGATAAGGAAAAGACTTAAAGAATGGCAGTTGCCGGTAGTCACGTTCTTTTACGTGTAATGCCGCATTGTGTGCTGCCTGAGAGAACAACTCTTCCGTTTCCGCCTTCCGATTATCGGACGGGTGGAGGCGGGAGAGTTTTTTCGTGTATATCTGAAGCCCCCTGTCGTTTATCTGTGTTTCCGGAGCGGTAATTTCAGATGAGTTCAAGTTTATCGTTTGAGTGCGGCATATGGGGGCGGCCCTGTTCGTGGGGGAGTGTTAGCGGGGTGCCGTGTATTTTTTATGGCAGACCTTGGAAAACGCTTTCACAAACCGTTGTAATCAGGCTTTTATTGGTCTCGGGATGCGATATAGGTGCAGGAATGTCCCGCTGGCCATATAAGACTGTAGATTGTCACCCAATACCGGTTTTAAGCGCGAAATCTGCCTACTGTTTTCAACTCTCCGCGGTCAGTTTTATTGCGGTGCGCGCATGTTTTTTACGAAAGTACCAACAGTTTTTCCTAAAGTACCGATAGATTTTCCTAAAGTACTGACTGTTTTTCTTAAAGTACTGACTGTTTTTTCTAAAGTACTGAGTGTTTTTACGGACTGCCGCTTTCATCCTGCAGACCGGTGCATCACCGCCTGCGGAACCTCCCTTTTTGTCCTTTTCAGTAGGATGTTCCGCCACTTTCTCTATCGGATTTCGCATAAATTTATCTTTTTCCGTGTTTTCTTTGCCAAAAGAAAATATAATAATATATTCGTGGTGTACTAATTCACTAATACATTGATTTCTTCAAAAGAGTCACTGCTGTTTCCGCATCGATGTAGCTGAATGAATTGGCTTGAGGGCTTTTCGCAGACTTTGCAGTCTGGTGTCAGCTGTCGTCGGTTGGGGGATGGTCGTCATATCAGAAATACTTTTATTAATTATAAAAATGATGCGTATATCTTTCTTTTCGGCCCGCACCCTTGCTGTGGGGGTTGCCGCACTTTCGGTGGCAAATGTACTGGGGCAGACTGTCGTGGATTTTCCTGCCAGTGAGAATCATGAAGATTATATTGAGGTTTACCGTACGGTAGTAGACGGACGGCAGACCGTCCTTGAAGGTACGGTGTATAATTTGCCCGGTTATTGGGTCCGGTTGTCTTCTTCCGGAAAGCTGCATGGCGGTCAGACCGGTAAGGCATACCGGATGCTCAAAACAGAGGGATTCGAAATGGACAAACAGGTAGTTATGCCGGATTCGGGATGTTGCGATTTCAAACTGTACTTCGAACCTGTTGATGCCCGTGACCGGACTGTGCATTGGATAGAGCGGGGCAATGATACCTTGTTTACGGCCTTGTGCGTGCGGCCGGTTCCTCCTTCCGGTGATGTTTTTGCCTGTCGCATAAAAGGAACAGTAGAAGGCAAGCGTTGTGTGCGTCTGCTGCTTTATGATTTTGACCAGGATCAACGGGTACGGCCCGCGCTGTCCATACCGGTGCGCAGTAACCGTTTTGATTATACCTGTTATACGGACAAACCTCAGGTGAAGTTGCTGACCAGGTGGGAGGAATATGTGGATGGTGCTTGGTATGTGATGCCTCTTTTTATAGAAAAGGGTGAAAATGAAATCAGCATTCTTCCTGAAAGTCAGGACGTGAATTTGCATCGTGCCACAGCAGCCAACTATGAATGGAAAAGCATCAGCAGGGAGTCCGATAGCCTGAAGCGGGAGAGCCGGCTGGACGAACTTTACGGGACTATGAAGAGGATGACTCCCCAGCAGGCGCTGACTCCTGAGGCTTTGTTGCTGGAGAAGCAGTTGCGGGCTTTTTACGAAAAAATGGAAAAACTGCCCGACGACGAAGCTTTGCGCGATAGTGTCCAGCTCATTTATCGGCAGCGGAACCGGCTGGAAACAGAAAAGAAGATGTTTACGCCGGAATATACCCGAATCCGCTCGATGGCAGACAGCATTACGATGCAGCTCGATTGCCGGTTGGCGGACCGCCTGGCCGATACTCCTTCGCTGCCGGCTCTCTTCCGGTTATATCAGTTGACAGACCGTTCAGTGGCGAACAAATCACCGGAGATGCTACACTTCTGGCAGATTTATCAAAAGCATTTCGCTCCTCTTTGGGGTGAGTCTCCTTTAGGAAAGCATCTTGAAGCCATCCTGCAGGCCGAAATGCAGATAAGGGCAGGGGAGGACTATCCGTTGTTTGAGGCCAGAGACTTGAACGGGCAATTGGTTTCTGTGAACGGATTGATTAAGGGAAAATGGGCGTTGATAGACTTGTGGGCATCCTGGTGCGGCCCGTGCCGTGCGCAGTCCAAGCAAATGATTCCTGTTTATCATCAATATGCCGATAAGGGGTTTACCGTCGTAGGTATCGCCCGCGAGCGTAAAGTTTCCGATGCACTTGAGGCCATCCGTAAGGATGGTTATCCCTGGATGCAATTGGTTGAATTGCACGATGAAATGGGAATTTGGCTGAGGCACGGCATTAAAAATGCCGGTGGCAGCACTTTCCTGGTGAATCCCGAAGGGAAAATTGTGGCAGTCAAGCCCTCGGCCGCTGAAGTGGAAGCGATTTTGAAAGAGCATCTGATTCCCTGACAGCTCCCGCGACAGATAGAGTATCCTTTGGTCAGGTGAAGATGCCCGGAAGAAACGGGACAAAAATATTATTCCCATTCTTTCCCATGCCGTAAAGTAAGGATGGGAAAGAATGGGAATGTTTGTAGGGGACTTGTGATTTGGCAAAGGACTGCATGCCGGCAGGGCGTCGATGGGGCGGTTCCCGGAAGTCCTTGCTCTTTTAATCCCCTGGTCGGTCATTGAGCGACTTTTCTGTGGAGATTAAATCATAGCCATACGTTCGTCGCTGTGTAATACTGTTTTTTTCGAATGATTACGCCGGTAAATAGAATTGCACGCTATCGCGCGGAGGGTGGCGCCACAAAATAGGATGTTCCTCTAATGGCGGGCAGGAGGATGTGGGGAAGGCGGGCGCTTTATTGGGAGCGACGACGGTCAGAGGCCGCTCCACACCTGGATACGCTGGTCGGAAGGTAAGGTTTCCACCGGTCCGATTGTGGGGGCTGCGGCATGTCTTGCCCGGCCGAAATAATCGGTATCCAGAACAAAGGGACTTCCGTTCCTATGTTCAAAACGGTAACCGCTCAAACGTGTCGTGCCCAAACGTTGGCTGTCGACAATTTTCCCTTTGCGGTTATTTAAATCGGAAAGCCGGAAGTTGGTCACAAGGAAAACGCCTTCATTGTTTTCTTCGAGACGAAGGTCGGGCGTCATTGGGTCGTTGCCCGGTTTCAGCGTATCTCCCGGCAACGGTTTGGCACCTCCGAAAAACAGGTTGTCGGCTGCTGCAACGGGCCATTTGGATTGGGCAAATATGGCCAGCCCATATTGTGCTTTGGCGTTTTTCCCTCCTATGAAAATATTATTGTAAAAACGATGGTCACCCTCGGTGATGGTTCGGAATCCCTTGATTTCTGTCGAATGGTTCAAATGATAGGGGGTGTACCGGCTGTCGTCTACCCGATAAACCGCTCCGCAAACTACATTGTGCAGAAATGCGCCGCCGTCGGAATTCTCCGTGATGGAATTGGGCGAGAAGAGCAGATTGTTGTCGACAATGTATGGACCATGGTCTACTTCAAAGAACAGGTCGTAGGTAAGATTGTCATAAAGCAGATTGGAGGAGACTCTGGCTCCTTGTGCCATCCAGTCAAGCCAGATTCCATAGTTTCCCGACCGGTGGATACGGTTGTGATGTATATAAGTATCAATGGCGCCGTGTAGTTTGATTCCGGCCATTTCCGCTCCACCAAACTGTTGCTTGACGAGTATGTTGTAAATATGATTACCGTAGATTTCACTGAAGGCACCTCCCATACTGCCACAAATGCCCGTCTGCTCGCAATCGGAAATCACATTGTTGCGTATAATGTGCGACCCGATGTTCTCCTTGCTCCAGCCTTTCCTCAGTGTGTTGAAGATGACTTCAATATAGTGTAGGGTTCCGTCCAGTCGGGGGTCATGGCAATCCAGGTTATGTCCGCTGCTTCTTTCCTTGCCCAGCGTAATGCCGTTGGCGCGTGAGTTACGTAGCACATTGTTTTCTATAATCCAACCTTTAGACCAGTGTGTGGCTACCATGCCCACTTGCTCGGCTGTAGGGGCTGCCCACTGGGTGGCAGCCTGGCTGATATGAAATCCGCGTAAAGTAATATAGTTTAATCCTTCTCTGGTGGGATAGAAGCAGGTGGGGCGTACTGACACTTCAACTTGTTCGCGATTCGGATTTACCTTGCCGAAATGAGCATAGATGGTGGTATTCAATGAGTCGACTTGGGCAAACCAGACGGCTGTGCTTCCTTCCGGGTCGCGGAGGGTACGCAAAGTGTCTGGGCGGTAAACCTTTTCCAGACTGTATGCTTCATATAAAGAGACATCATTGAGAAAGACATCAGCGGTATGATGCACTTTGTCCGACCATAGCCAGTCGCCGAAGAGTCTGTCGTTAAACGGGTTGTAGTTCCCGAAAAAACGATTGGGCAATACGATTTTCCACACGCCGTCGGCTTGTTTTTCACGTTTCCAGCCACGAACGATTTCCGACCCCTTGATTTCAACTTTTTCACCCTCTGCTGCCCTGTAAAGGATGCGCTGCTGTTCGCTCGTTCCACCATTTAGTGGATTTACCCATTCGCGATAAACACCGGCATGCACTGTCACCGTATCGCCGGGCAATGCTACCTGGGCGGCGTGGTTGATTGTTCTAAAGGGATGGCTGGCGTCACCGGAGGCCGCATCATTTCCTGATGGGGTTACATGGTACTCACGTGCTGACATTCCCGTGGCCAGCATCAAAAAGCTACAGATTACAAGTGTTTTTTTCATAGTATTTTTCTGGTAGATGTATATGTACAACAAAAAGGCGTATGCCCTATTTCTGATGCTCAGAAAGATGCTGTCAGGAGCGTTCTTTTCCAAAGGTTGCGCTTATGCAAGAAGATGCAGCGGAAGGCTGTATTTTGCCGTTGCCAATTCTTTCTTTGAAGAAAATGGTGCATCTTTCCCTTGAGCGGTCTCAGCCATGCATCTTTTGGAAAAGGCTGTTATGTTGTTCCCCTGCTATAAAAAGGGGATTTCATCAGTTTTTTATCAGTATACACTGCCTTCTTCGCCCATCTCCGAATTATTCCGTGCCTGACGAAGATAATTGCTGATGAACGGATTCTGAAGGAATGTGCGTGGTGCGGTATTGACAATCTGACGAATCTGATCGGTCATGATGGGGACAGGGTATTGGCCGAAAAGCAGCATGAAGCAGGCTGGGCCCAGCGCATTTTCATAATTGTCAATGATAAATTGCATTTCAAGTCCCTCTATCTGTTCTTCAAGTTGTTTTGATTTCGGTCCTATTTCTTTATGGATTTCCTTGATAGGTTTACCCTCCCGCATCATCCGGAGACAGAGTTGGTCCAGTTCCCATTGTTCATTCTCCAGGCGTGTTTTCATTTCAATAAAGCGGTAGAGACGGTCGTTGAGCGGGCTTCCGGACACTCTTTGTCCTACGTTGTTCACTTCTATGGCAAGATTTCCGTTTTCAAGCACAACGGGCATCATGCACTCGTTGTCCATATAAAGATGGGCCACTACAACAGAATCAATGTCGCCGAAAAACTTGAAACGTCCATGAACCACTTCACACGAGTCTACATTGACCATCAGAAAATCATTGTTTGGCGCTACGCGCAGATATAACATCCGACCGTCCAAATCATCGACCGTCGAATTACCTGCTATATTATACTGTGAAGCACAGGACGTCAGCAAAAACAGGCAAATTGTCAATATGCTACCGAAATTCTTCATTCTATATGAGCCGTTTCCATTCTACGTTGACACAAAGATACAATCTTATCTTCGTAATGAAAAAGAAGATTCCCGACTGTTTTATTCAAATAAAACTTTTTTATGATTCGGCTATAGTGCGTGAACAATATTTTAATATTAGGTATAAAACCGATAGGTGGCGGGAAGGGGTTACACTGGCTTTTGGGGGGGCTGTTGCTCCTGCCGTAGGCTTTTTTCATAGGCGGAGGGCAGGCGGAGCGCGGTATACACTTCGAAAACTGAGCCAATGACCAGAGCAAGCTTCCATTCATCCGCCTGGAAGGGCCCTTTCTGATAAAGGCTCATGAACATCATTACGCCGGCCAGCAACAGAAGCGTGGCTCCCATGATCTGCTGTCGGCGCAAACGCCGCACCGTAAGGTCGCGCCCTTCATATCCGCACATAAACTGCATGGTTGAAAACATGACAGCCCCAAGGGTGTATATGTGGGGAGCAAAGATGCGATATGTGCCGAATATCGGCAATATGGCACCGATGACAAGCAGTATGCCACCTGTATAATATATCAGATTTTGAAGTTTGTTGAGCTTTTTCATTGCATTCCTGTTAAGTTCCTGTCTTATGAAAATCAGGCTGGATTTTGGATTGGGTTTACAGAAGAATGGGGAAGCGGCTTAAGAAAGTTCTGCATCATTGCGCAGCCAGGAATATGGCGTGAATGCCGGTATCTCAATCCGTCATTTGTCTCCCACGTTTTTCTTATTCAAATCACTGCTGTCCGAAGGCACTTCCGATACAAGATATACATCCTCATCGGCAGCTTTCATCAAATGTATTTCACGGGCAACGCGGGTCACGGCATCCGGATTGCTTTTCAGTTCAGAAAGTTTTGCGCTGTCGCGGCTGCATTGTATCTCCAGTTCTCTGATTTTTTCACGCAAATATCTGTTTTCCCGTCTGATTTCTAGGCGTTGCCATATACTGTTATTGTCAAGAAAACCGATTACCAATGCGAATATGAGGAAGGTCCAAAGATATTTATGGCGCCAGAACCGATAAGTAAACAATTTCAGTCGTCTTCCCATTTTGTAGTTGTTTTTAATCTGTTGTTATCAAAAGTCTTTGTCGGTGGGTTGCTCTTGCGGGATTTTGAAAACTCCGCAGTTGATCTTCCCGGTCAAATCCCAAGGCGGATTACCATCCAGTCACAGCCCAATGAGTTGCCTGATACCACAATGTGGTGCGGAAAGCAGCATTTATGTCCCCATAAGCAGAACTGCCCGCGTACCGGGTGTATATGTCCTGTGGAATAAAAGCGGAAATGCCGCAGAACTTATTGGCATCAATTTGTATCATGTCGCTATATCCAGGTCCAATCCAGCACTTGTCTGTGGCGGCCTTGGAAACAATGCACGCGTCAAGTGCAGCCTTGAAGGCCTGATAGTCTGAGGGCTGTAATACGCTTCGCATCGCTTCCTGAGCATCATACATGTGTGGAAGATAATTATACATGGATGAATATCCCAAGTAAGCCGGTACCTGCGACAGTTGCGGAGACTGTCTGCCCATTAACGAGGAGCGTGCCAGCGATGACGCCAGTGTCTGTGCTAAGGTTTCCATCTTGTCAGTACGCACGGCAGACAAAACAATTCCGAAATCGTAGTAGTCACTATCGTAATCATTGAAACCTTCAGCGGCATCCCGGTAGTATGTTTCGACGATGTCCTTTTCGGCCTGTGTAAACAGACCTTTTTCCAGCAGATGTTCGTAATTGCCTCCGCAGGCTGGTATCTGTACTGGTCCACCTATCACGTAGTCGGTGACATTGCGCAAACTGTAACAAACCTCAAGGCTTTGCATCAAGCAGGCGTCGAAAAAAAGATATTTCAGATGCACACCGCTTTGTGCGACAGCGTTAGCCAAATCATCAACGTTCATTTGCGCTCCAGTCTGCCCGTCGGCAGCTTCATCGCGCGACATATTTCCATCTTCCCCGACATCAATGCCAAATGAAAAAGTTTCCGGACGCAACTGCATGCGCATGCGGGTGTAGTCGCAATTGGTTGACGGCAGCCAGCCGGTAGCATGCGACCACATAACCAGTCCGTACTCTTCCGCCGGATAATATTGTTTCATCCAGGAGAGCACATTGCTTAATGTGGCGGGAGAGGAAGAATTGGCTTCTTGTTTCCACTGCCGCACCAACTCTGGCTTGCCGTTCTTCTTATATCGGTATATTCGCGGCAAATGTGCGTCGTCAACGTAAACAAGTAAGCGGTCGTTGTCTGCTATAAATCGTTTTCCACGTTCAATTTCAAGTGAGTCCTTTTGATGGTATCTTCTGTAGCCCAATGAATTTTGCGCCGATACATACATCAGCACCGTTCTTCGGCCTTTTTCCAAAGGGAGAAAATTGTCACCCTCTTCTTTGGAACATCCGAACAGTAACAAAACACAACAAGCGGCAAGTAATCCGCGAAAGAAACAAAACATAGCCTTTGATTTTCAAAAAACGGACTTGCCGTTTCAGGACTACAAAAATACATATTTTTGTGCATAGAGCATTAAAATGCATGCTTTTCTTGTGCTCGTGAACGAGTTTTTGTTAAATTTGTACCCTGTAAAAATCAAGAATCCTGCTATGAACAAGAATTTTGGATGGGCAATCTTCTTTACTTTCGGACTTTTCTGCTCCTGCGGAAATGGAGTCGATAAAAATGCCGCCAATAAAGACACCACAACCACAGTTGCGGTTCAGGATGAGCCGATTGCAGAAATGCAGCAAAGCGTGAATACCAACTTTAAGTTAGATGGGCATGAATATGCCGTCAGCATTAACCGTAATCCGGACAAGAGTCTGCCGTTGGTTGTCGATGAGTTTGACCAGAAATTTTATGACAACAGTGTGGAAATCATAATCAATCGGGATGGATTGAGTTTCTTTAATAAAAAGTTTACCAAGGACGCTTTTGCTGATTTCCTTCCAGAGAATTTTGTACAGGCAAATCTCTTGTTGGGGATGAACTGTGATACGGCCCGTTGTGAGAACAAAAGGCTTTGCTTTACTGCGCAAGTTGGCCAGGCCGGTGAAGGTCCTGCCTTCTTGGTCTTGATTCCTACAGACGGTGGCCCTGTCAGCATTTTACGTGATGAGCAGCAAGAGGAACTCAACTACGATTAATCTGCAGTAAAAGGACTTTCCTGAATATTAACGATTGGCTTGGCTTGCGCTGAAGGCATTTTTGTAGTAACGGAGTGTTTCTTTGGCAGGGCTGGAGGCGAATCGTTTTTGTTGTAAAGAAATGCCGGTATCCTATGTGGGTGCTGCCGTTCATCTGGCGGTTGAGTGCACCGATGCTTAAAGAGTAAGTGCACCGATGCTTAAAGAGTATGAGGATAGTTTCCGCAAGACAGTGGCCGCTTCGTGTCAGCCAAATCATATATAGCCGGTTTTCTGAACGGTAAGTGGTTGAAGATGGATGGTTCCATCAGAAATATTCCGAACAAATTCTACCAATATGAAGAAATACATTTATTTAGTGGCCTGTTTCCTTTTTGTGGCAGGCACAGCCTTCGCTCAAGGCGGAGCGCTGAAACTTCGAGATGTTACCGGCGGAACGTATTCCCCCGAGTATGTTTATGGCATAAAGCCGATGGCAGACGGTGAAAGCTATACGCAGATTTCGCCGGACCGCAAGCGAATCATCCGCCGTTCCTTTAAGACCGGAAAGGAGATAGGCGTTGTGTTTGATGTGAAAACAGCCCGCGGTCCCAAGCAGTTGCATGGCATCGACGGATATATTATGTCGCCGGACGAAAGCCGGATTCTGATTCAGACCGAAACGCGTCCTATCTACCGTCGTTCCTTTACAGCGGTATATTATATTTTCGATGTCAACAACAACAGGTTCGAGCCCTTGTCCAATGGTGGCCCGCAGCAGGTTCCTAAGTTCTCACCCGATGGTAATCTTATTGCCTTCGTTCGTGACAACAATCTGCATTTAGTCAAATTGCTTTATGGCAATGCTGAGAGTCAGGTTACCAAGGATGGCCGTCGGAACGAAGTTCTCAACGGTATTCCCGACTGGGTGAATGAAGAGGAATTTGCTACCAATTGTTCTTATGATTTTTCGGCAGATTCGAAGATGCTGGCATGGGTGCGTTATGATGAAAGCAAAGTTCCCGTTTACCGCATGCAGATGTTTAAGGGGATGAGTCCGGCTCTGACTGAATATGACGCCTATCCTGGCGAATATGATTATAAGTACCCCGTTGCCGGAGCTCCCAATGCTGAAGTTTCTGTCATGACATTTGATATTAAAAACAGAGTAACCCGAACCTTGGAGCTTCCGATAGATTCTGATGGTTACGTACCCCGAATTCAGTTTACCAGTGATCCGGAACGGCTGGCTGTCGTTACGCTTAACCGGCGCCAAAATCAGATGGATATATATATGGCCAACCCACGTTCGAAAATCTGTAAACTTGTTCTGCGGGAAACTAACGAGAAATATATAAGAGAATCTTCATATGCCAGTCTGAAGTTTTATGACAATAACTTTGCTCTTCTTTCCGATCGTACCGGTTATCAGCATCTTTATTGGTATACGCTTGGCGGGCAGCTGGTTCGTCAAGTGACACAGGGCAATTATGAAGTGACTGACTTTTACGGTTATGATGTTGCGACCGATAAGTTCTATTATGCGAGCCGGCAGGAAAGTCCGTTACGGCAGGCTGTCTACGTAACCGACCGTAAGGGGAAAACGCGTAAACTGTCAACGGAGGTGGGTACCAACAGTGCTACATTCTCTACTACGATGAAATATTTCGTCAATGTATATTCCTCTGCAACCGTACCCCCTGTTACGACGCTTCGCGACAATAATGGCAAACGGTTGACTACGCTTATTGATAACGAAAAACTTCGCCAGCAGACGGAACCTCTTTTGGGCAAGAAGGAATTCTTTACTTTTAAAACGTCTGAAGGTGTTGAACTGAATGGCTGGATGGTTAAACCCCGTGATTTTGATGCGGCACGCAAATATCCTGTCATTATGTATCAGTATAGTGGCCCCGGATCCCAGCAAGTAACTGATTCGTGGAACTTCGGTTTTGTAGGAGGGGGCATATACGAAAGCTATATGGCTCAGCAAGGTTATATCTTTGTCTGTGTTGACGGACGTGGTACAGGTGGACGAGGGTCGGAATTTGAAAAATGCACTTATCTCCGTTTGGGCGATTTGGAATCGCATGACCAGGTGGAAGCAGCTCTTTATTTAGGTACGCTTCCGTATATTGACAAAGATAATATTGCTATTTGGGGATGGAGCTTCGGTGGATTCAATACATTGATGTCCATGACGGAAGGGCGTCCGGTATTCAAGGCAGGTGTAGCTGTCGCAGCAGTAAGCAACTGGAAATATTATGACACCATCTACACAGAACGTTATATGCGCACTCCGCAGGAAAATGCAACGGGTTATGCCATTAATCCGATGGAGCGTGCATCGAAGTTAAGCGGTAACCTCCTGCTCATCCATGGAACTGCTGACGACAATGTTCACTTCCGCAATATGACTGAAATGAGCGAGGCACTTGTGCAGGCCGACAAGCAGTTTGATATGCAGGTATATACAAACCGGAATCATAGTATTTATGGTGGCAATACCCGTTATCACCTTTTGCTTCGCATGGAAAACTTCTTTAACGCCCATCTCAAATAATAGGGCCTGATTAATATTTTATAGATAAGGCGGTACTTGCTGTTCGTTAAGAATGCAAGTACCGCCTTTTTGTTTTGTCAAATTTTGCAGTAGAGAAGGCCGCCCGCCTGATGATGGAATATGCACGGAGCTGGCCTGCTGCTTTTCCTGTATTGTCCGAGAGAGGTTACAGACTACAGAAAAGCGATACAAAGAAGGGCACGCTCATGTCAATCAGTAATCCATGCAATATTGCGATGGGAATCATGTCTTTTCCGGAGTATTGCGTAATAACAGGCAACACTACGTCCATGGAATTGACTCCTGCGGCTGAAATAGGTGCCAGTTTGCCGAAATAGCGGCGGATAAGTGGTGCTCCCAGCAGAGCCATCATTTCACGAAATATATTGGCAAGGAGAGCAATCGTTCCTAATTCGGTGGCCAACTGCATGCCAATATCGGGAGCCTTGAACTGCGTTATTAATATGGACGACAATGAATAATAAGCAAAACCGCTGCCAACAGCCATACAATCGAATACGCTCCAACGGCTTAACAGTAAGCTGGCCAATGCAGAAAAGAGAAGTGTGCCCACAATAGTTCCCAACGGAATGAGCAGCATTTTCCATTGCAGAATTCCTGCTATTTGCCGTAATTGACTGTTGCTGCCAATACTTATGCCGACCTGAAGCATTAAGGCATAGAGTATGTACATGGACAAATCATGTGGCTCGAAGGTCAACTGCCCCATAGACATACCTATCAGGCATCCCAGGACAAAACATCCGGTAACCATCCAACTTCCTTTCATTGTTCACCTCCTTTCTTAAATGCGATTTTATAAACTAGCCACGACAACAAGATGCTACCTCCCAGGCTGAAAATACTCAAAACGGCGGCTTGACGGCCATAACTTCCAATATTGCTGATCAGCACTTCATTTGACCCGATGGAGAGGCCGAGAATGAAAAGAAGGGACATCACTGTTAGCGGCATGGTCTTCTCCGTCTGATGTGTCAGTCGGATATTGCGGAAACGGTAGCCCACCAGTATTCCAAATATTAACATAGCTATGATATGAAACATTGTAATTCGTTTGTTATTGTTTTGAAAAAGGGAGACAATATGCTCTCACTGTTCATATCCTTGGCAGGAAGGGACATGGACAATGAACGGGAAAAGATATTTTTCCACGCGAAGCAACATTCCGCTCAACCTGTCCGAAAATGGGCTGAGCCGGTTTATTTGCTGGCTGAATAAAACAATGACAGGAAAATTACATGAATCCGGTAAACCAGTGGGAACGTGCAATATCAAGACTACTCCAAAAAAAGCTTTTTGAAGTATCCGGATGTTGATATTTTGTTACTATCGTTCTCATGGTTTATTGAAATTTTGCGCAAAAGTAAAATCTTTTGTCTAATCTGACAAATATTTCCGCAAAAATCTTTGTATGGAGAACATCTTTTATGAAATCTTATTCAACATTAGGAACGGGATTGGGGCTGACATGAATTTATGCTTTTTCTACGGCCTGCTTTAATGGAAGTATGAGGATAAAAGGAGATTTTTCTTTTGGGGATGGGGATAGGCAAAACATGTTGCTTTTGCACGGGCCGTCAGTCACTTTTGGCCGTAGAAATGATGTTGTTGGTTCCCTTATGGTGTTGCGGTAACCTTTTTACTCCTGTCGATACTGCAAGTTCCGCTTGTGTTGCCGGTAAGAAAAAAGTCTGGCTCGTTGGGTTCGAGAAGCCAGACTTCGACAGATATTCTTCTGTTGACAGATGTTCTACTCTTTTCCCTGTTCGAGCATTATTTCTTGGTTTTCGGTGCGTCCCGCACTTTTTCTGACCAGTATGATGCTCCACATTTCCAGCAGAGCATAAATAATGAATCCTATCCCAGTTAGGAGCAACGGTAAATGGTCTGTCGCGTCAAATTGCCGGGCAAACAGGACGTAAACCCCTATTCCTACACAAACGACAGGCAGCAGTATGCAAATCCAGCTGGCAGAAACGCCGAAACGGTGCATTTGCCAAAAGCCGTAAAGTTGCACCAAAGGCAGAATCAGCAGGGCTATAGCTAAAACATAATGCAAGGCTTCAAAGAAGAGGTGGGGAAAAATGAGTTGCACAGTTCCAAAAAGTATACTGCCTATGCCCACCAGCGGATAAATCAGTGAGGTCTCGCGACGTCCCCGGCTGCGGATTCCGCTTAATACGGCCAGAACTCCTGGAAGAATAAACAGCACGCCACAAGCCATCACCAGCCATCGTGAAACTTGCCCCGAATACACCACCAATAAAATGCCCAAAGTCAATACACAAAGGGAACGAACCAGTACGCTTCTCAATAATTTTTTCATTGTTGCCAGTTATTTTTATAATGTATCTGTGCGAAAGTAGCAAATTATGTGAAAAGGAAGGACACATTTGCCTTTTTATTTGGCCATAAATATAAAATAACGCGTGAGTTCGGTATAATTATTTATTCCTGGGCAGACCTGGGCAGAGGTCATTGTATGCTATTGCCGCATCACGGTTTCACAATCCTACTGACAGAAAATCCTAAAGTACTGATAGAAATTTCTGTCAGTACTTTAGTTTTTCTGCAAGGGCATCTGCCTGGAACTCTCACTGAAAACGGTCGCCGGCAGGCCAGGAATCTTGAAAGCGAATTAGCAGGTAAACTGAAGCCGGATTTTCTTTATTGCAGTGATTTGGGCAGAGCCGTAGAAACAGCCCGTCTGTTGAATGCAGACTGGCAGTTACCGCTTTTCCAGTCTGCACTATTGCGTGAACGCGATTGGGGAGAACTGACGGGACTGCCGATTTCGCAAATACCGGCCGGACCGTTTCCCGAATCGGTCGAAACCATAGATGCCATGCTACGTCGTGCCGGGCTTTTCTTGCGACAACTGTGTTCCACCATTGAATTGGACAATCAGAAGGTGGTTGTCGTTTCGCACGGACTCTTTTGCCGTTGTCTGCAATCCGTAACGGAAGGAGTACCGTTTCGTGATGTTCCTCGTTTTCAGAATGCAGAGGTCAGGCACGTGGTATTTTCCAGACCGTTTTCTGCCCAGTCCTCAGCTAAAGATGATGTGGAGGAAAGTTCACTTGCCGGAAGTGAAAGTTGACCGGAATCTTATATGTTTTTGGTATGAGCACAGGGTGAGAGAGATGTGCCGTGCGTAACCTCGCAGGTGCCCTTCTTTTTCTCATTTTATACGTTTTTGTGCAATAAATCTGTAATTTTTCGCACATTTATTTTGATAGTGTGCATATATGTTGTATTTTTGCCGCCGTTTTTAACTAAATATTAAGATAATGAAAAAAATTTTAGTTTCCGCGGCAGGTATTTTGTTTTTTGGTTCAACCTTTGCCGGCGGATACCTGACAAACACCAACCAGAATGTAGCGTTTCTCCGCAATCCGGCACAGTTGGCAGCCTTTGATTTGGGCGCGGCATACAGTAATCCTGCCGGTCTTGCCTGGTTGGGCAACGGATGGCACTTCGGTTTTAACTGGCAGAATGCGGCGCAGACACGTAGTATCCGCTCCACTTTTGCACCTTTTGCTTATAACCTTGATTATCCCAATCAGGAAACCCGGACATTCAAAGGCGAAGCTACGGCTCCCATAGTGCCTTCCTTTGATGTTGCTTATCAAAAGGAGAAATGGACGGTTTCACTTCATTTCGGTATTACCGGAGGTGGCGGAAAAGCAACGTTCAACAATGGTCTTCCTATGTTTGAATCGCAGATAGCTTATGCTAATGTCGCTGCAGGACAGGCTGCTGCTGGTGTCAATTCACTTGGGCAGATGTTGCGTCCTTTTGAAGGGGCATTGGCTGGTATGGGCATCGCTCTTCCGTCGGCCAAGGCCTCAAAGGGTTATACCCTGGAGACGTATATGAGCGGACGTCAATATATTTATGGTGTGCAAGCAGGTCTGACCTATAAGATTTTTGACAATCTTGGTGACATGAAGCAGGGACTTTCAGCATTTGTCGGTGCCCGTATGAATTTTGCCAGCAATGCCTATGAAGGCTATCTTCGCAATACCAGTGCCACTATGCCTGAAGGTAATCAGATTTCGCTGTCGCAGTATATGAATGACGTGGCCAAAAGCAGTAGCGATGCCGCTGCCACAGCAACGACCATAGCACAGCATCTGCCGGCTGTAGGTCCAGGCTTAGGGCTCAATGAGGCGCAGATTGCTGCCTATGTAGCACAACTGAATGGTGCCGCAAAGCAGTTGGGTGATGCTTCCAATGCTTTGAGTGCCAGTGCTACGCGTCTGGACAGGGACATCGAACTGGATTGTACACAGAGCGGTTGGGGTATCGCGCCTATCATTGGTGTGGACTATCGCATAGGGGAGATGAATTTCGGCATGCGCTATGAGTTCAATACGGCCATGAACATCGAGAATAAGACACGCGTCAATACGACCGGTAGCAAGGAGTTTGCTGATGGTGTGAATACGCCTAATGATATTCCTTCCATTTTGGCCATAGGAGCACAATATGGCATTAATACCAAGTTCCGCGTAATGGCGGGTTGGAACTGCTACTTCGACAAAAATGCAGGTATGTCGGGAGGAAAGGAAAAATACTTGGACCGCAATACGCACGAGATTACGGCTGGTATTGAGTACGACGTGTTGGATCGGTTGACAGTCAGTGGTGGTTTCCAGAATACTGATTACGGAACAAGCGACGATTTTCAGAGTGATTTGAGTTTTCATTGTGATTCCTATTCCTTGGGATTTGGCGTACGTGTCAAAGTCAATAAGAAAGTTGACGTAGATGCAGCTTATTTCTGGACCAACTATAAGGACTACACGAAGGAATCAAGCAACTATAATAATACCGGTTTGCCGGGCAAGGATGTTTACAGCCGTACGAACCGTGTGTTTGGACTTGGAGTGACTTATCGTTTGTAATATAGACGAAATCCCTTTGTTTCTGGGGGCCATAAATAGAGGAAACGGAAAAAGTATCGATGATGCTTTTTCCGTTTCCTGTTTTTTCCTGTCTGGTTTTACCACGAGAAACTTGTGCAGAGAGCTCTGTGAATCTCAGTGAAGGCTGGGTTAGAGGAACTGCCTGCCTTTTTTATTTTTCTTTTGGTCAGTTTGTCCTGTTCAACAGTTTGGAGAGGGACTGTCCATGTCCTTTTTATTCGATTTCCACTTCGTCGGCGAAAATCCAGCCACGCAACTGGCCTGTCTGTGCCTGTATGCGGATGTAGCGGGCGCGGGTTTTTCCTTTCCAGGCCCATTCGGACGTTTCATATAACGGCAGTTTCTCCACGTTATGCTTTTTGCTGTATATTTCCTGATATTGTTTCCCGTCGGTGGAAACGGATATACGGTATTGCCCGGGATAGAAAATGTCCGGTCCGCTGTTTTGCATGAATTCGGTACTGATTCGGCGGACACGTTCCACCTTGCCCAGGTCGATGGTAATGTCGAAAGGCTCTTGCCCGATGAAACCTTGCCAGCGTCCGTCTCCATGGCTCCATCCTCCCTTCGTTCCGTCGGTCAGTGTGGCTTCCTTTTGGGCCGGGTAGTAGGGGTTGAAGGGTTTGTTGTAAGTGACTTTTGCTCCTACAGCCAAATGGCGGACGGGCTGAAGCGACTGCGGTCGGTCACCTATTTCCTTGTGCAAATCAAAGGCATTTACACCTTTTTCGCGCAGGCGGTCGGTCTCGGCAACGGCCCGCTGGCGGAAACTTTTGTAATTTTTGTCCGCAGTTCCGTTCCATCCGATTTCGGCCAGGGCCAGGACGCGGGGATACAGCATATATTCTGCATGTGCTTCCGTGGGGACATATTCGGTCCACAGGTTTCCCTGTATACCTTTGATGTGTTTCTTCTCTTCGTCGGTCATGCCTTCACCGGGCACGTAGCTGTACACCCGTTCCAGCGTAAGGAAGCCGCCGATGGCTTCGGGTTGCGTGTGCGGTGCATCCTGATAGGAGTCGAGATAGCAGTAAGCACCGGGGCTGAGTATGACGTCATATCCCAGGCGGGCTGCCTGAGCCGCGTTTTTCACGTCGCGCCACACCATGACTGTAGTGCCATCGGCCAGATTCCGGTCGATGATTTCATCCCAGCCCAGCAGGCGTCTGCCGTGTGCCTGCAAAAAGTGCCCTATGTGACGGATGAGGTGGGTTTGCAGTCCGTTGACGTCGGCAATACCTTCTTCCTTCATTTTTTGCTGGCAACGTGGACAGTCGGGCCAGGAAGCCTTTCCGGCTTCATCGCCGCCTACGTGTATGTAGGGAGAAGGGAATATTTCCATGACTTCACGCAGCACGTTTTCCAGAAAATCATAGGTTGCCACGCTGCCGGGGCAGAAATCGGCCTGTTTGTAGGGCTCGTGCGTACATGAGAGTTCGGGATAGGCCGTAAGCACCTCTTCCGAGTGGGCGGGCATTTCTATTTCAGGAATGATGGTGATGCCCCGTTCGCTGGCATAGGCTACGAGCTCCCGCAGTTCCTCCTGTGTGTAGTAGCCTCCATAGGCCCCTTCACTGCCTTGCTCTACGTAGCGGCGGTCGCTGTTCCACCAGTTCTTCCACTTGGCGGGGCTGCGCCAGGCTGCCAGGCGGGTCAGGCGCGGATACCGTTTGATTTCTATCCGCCATCCCGCAGCGTCGGTCAGGTGCAGATGCAAGCGGTTGATTTTGTAGGAAGACAGCAGGTCAATGTGTTTTTTCAGGAAACTGACGGGAAAGAAATGGCGGGAAACATCGAGCATGACGCCGCGCCATTCGTAGGCCGGTGCATCTTCAATCAGCGCGCAGGGAGTCTTACCGTTTTTTTCCAGTTGTTGCAGAGTGGTATGGGCGTAGAGGAATCCGTTGGTCTCGCGGGCCGCGATGACGATGGTGTCGGGACTGATGCGCAGACGGTAGCTTTCGGCCGGTGCGTCAGCCGGAAGGGTTTGAAAAAGAATGCATCGTCGGGTTTCTTTCTCTTTTGTTGTGGATAAAGGCTGCCTTTTTCTGTATTTCTCAGCAAAGGATGATGCCATAGGCGTACCTGTTTGTACCACGTAAGGCTTTGACCATTCGAAACAACCTTTTCCCCATTCCATCTTTTGAGGAAGGGGAATTAAGTCCTGCGCCTGAGCTGGTTGTGTGCTCAGGACAACGGATAGTGCTGCGGGAAGTAGTGTCTTGAAAATCATGTTTTTCTTGTGAAATCTGTTCACGCGTATTGCCGGATGGTGACTGGAGATGTCCCGAATGTCTGTCGGGGCAGGCGAAACCGTGAACAGCAAGTTCGATATTTGCAAACTTACAGATTTTTATTGTAACGGCAGTGTCCCGAGCGTTTTTTCTGTTTGGCCGGCCGGTAAAACCGGCTTTGTCCGCTCTCATGGGAAGAGCACGGGTGCCATGTCGGGTCGTGGAGTGTGGATGTTGCGATTTTTCTGGATTTTTCTTATTTTTGCACTCCGTAAAAAAGACAAAATAGAATTACCTAGAGGAAGCATTCCGGGAATTACAATCACAAGCGATGATAATAATCAAGAGTTATCCTTATCCTGTCAAGAAATAAAGACAGACAGGAAGATGTAGAACACGAAGCGTTATCCCATAACGGAACGGCTTGATGCCGTCCCCGTTGTTTATTTCTATTTATTCACAATTAATTTATTAACAGCATGAAAACAAAAAATTTTCTGCACTATCGCGACATGCGATTCCGTCGGTTCACAAATCGTCCTTACGCGCTGTTTGCCTGTATGAACGTGCGTGTGAGCATCGGTGTTCTTGCCGTGGAAATGTTGAGCGTTGCCAGCACCGGCACCGTTTCGGCACAGGTGGAACATCATGCCAAAGGGCAGCAGTATGAACTGAAGGAAATCGTTGTGACGGCGAGTAGGGTGCCGATGTCACTGGATGAGGTGGCACGCCCTGTGGAGGTGCTGGATTCGGCGGCAATTTCGGAAATCCCGGCACAGAACATCAATGACCTGTTGAAGTATCTGTCCGGAGTGGATGTACGTCAGCGAGGCCCCATGGGCGTACAGACGGATATGAGTATCCGCGGCGGAACGTTCGATCAGGTAGCGGTACTGCTCAACGGCATCAACATCTGTGATGCGCACACCGGGCACAACGTAGGCGAACTGCCGGTGGACATCAGCGAGATTGAACGCATTGAAGTATTGAGAGGCCCGGCCGGAAGGGCTTATGGCGTTTCATCGCTGGTTGGCGCCATCAATATTATTACCCGCATTGCCGACGCGAACAGTGCGGACATCCATGCCGGAGGCGGATCCTATGGATGGATGGAAGGAGGCGGGCGCGCCAGCTTCACCCAATCGCGTTGGGGGCAGCAACTGTCGGGCGGATATGAACGCAGCGACGGTTATAGCCGAAACAAAGCAGGCCGGCTGAACGCAAATTTTCAGCGCGGGCGGCTTTTTTATCAAGGAAAATTTGACGACGAGGCTGTCAAGGTAAGATGGCATTTCGGATTTGCCGACAAGGATTACGGGGCAAATACGTTTTATAGTACACTGTCGGACGACCAGTTTGAACACGTCCGGAAATATCAGTTGGCATTGCAGGCAGAAACCGGGGGGAAACGATGGCATTTCCGTCCTTCGGCTTACTGGAACCGGTCGGAGGACCGCTTCGAGTTCTTCAAGGACCGGCCGGACCTGTCGCCTTATAATCATCACCGGTTGGATGTTCTGGGTGTCTCTCTCAACCAGGATTTCACCACAGTCTTGGGCACCACGGCCATAGGAGCCGAGTTCCGCAATGAGGGGATTGTGAGTACGCAGTTGGGTGAACCCTTGAGGTATCCCATCGGCATATCCGGCAGTGATGCAGAATACATATACGGGCTGAACAGGACGCACCTGTCTTTTCATCTGGACCATTTTCTTCATTTGGGCAAATGGTCGTTGTCGGCAGGTGTGCTGACGGTGAAAAATACGGGTAGCGAAATGAATTTCCGTTTCTACCCGGGAGTGGACATCGGGTTTGACGCAACAAAGTGGCTCAAGTTTATTGCGTCATACAACACATCTTTACGCATGCCCACCTTTACGGAATTGTATTATTCGGTCAACGGACACAAGGCCGACCGTTTTCTCCAGCCTGAGGAAATGGAGGCTGTGGAGCTGGGATGGAAAGTGCGTACGGTGCCGGTTGATGTGGAGATGAACGGATTCTATCATCATGGCACGAACATGATAGACTGGATTAAGGATTTTACGGACGGGGAAGAGGCCCCGTGGCAATCGGTCAATCATACGGAACTGACAACATGGGGTGTCGAAACGGCGGTAACCTTGCATCCTTCCCGTATGTTTGGCGACCATTGCCGGTGGAAATCCCTGCGCCTGACTTATGCGTTCCAGCATCAGGACAAGCAGCGCGAGGCACATATTCAGTCGAAGTATGCACTTGAGTATTTACGAAACAAGCTGACGGTGCAGTCGGGTTTCCGCATCTGGAAAAGTCTGGAAATGGATTTGACGGGCCGATGGAACGACCGCGTAGGCAATTATCAGGTGGGAACGGAGTTGCGCAGTTATACTCCGTACGTTTTGATTGACAGCCGTTTGAGCTGGAATGAACCGTCCTATCGGATTTTTGTGGAGGGTAACAACCTGTTGAACCGCAGATATTATGATTATGGAAATGTCCCTCAGCCTGGCATTTGGGTGAAAGCTGGCTTAAATTGGACTTTGCATTACTGATGTTTTTCTGAAATGCGGCAACCTGCTCCGCCAGTCGTGTGGAGCGGGTTGCCGTTTTTTTGTCTTTGTGAATAGAAGGGCTGTTCCCAAGTTGTGGAGGGCTTGAGGGGACATGAAACGCTGTCGCATACATCGACTGCGGCTGCTGTCAGTGTGTTACCCTAAGAATTTTGTGTCATCCGGGGCTGTGTTTCCGAATGCTGTTTCTCTGGTCCGTGCAGTTCCTTCAAAACTTTTGCCTTTTCTTTTCAGGGTGTCGGTTGGCGACGCTGCGGGGCTTATCAGACCATAATCAATTGCTGCAGGATATTTGTTCGCGAAAGGGCATTTTCTCAGAAAAGAGCAGCCGGAGTTGAAGAAATACTGTGTTTGCTTCTCTTTTTCAGGGTCTGCACAAGAAAAAAAGAGAAAAAAGTCGGGATTTGGGTAAGTACAGCAAAAAAAATAGTACATTTGTCTATATAGAAAATAAAAGGGAGGAGATTTATGAAAGCCACGGAACAAACATTACAACAGATAGAGAGAGCCCTCCGGAAAGCCGCCGCCAAATTTACGGGAGAGGGTGAACAGATGCCGTTGACCGACATTTATCTGCAACTGAAGCAGGAAAGTGGAGAATTGCTGATTTATGATGATGACAACAGGGAATTGACGCGTTGTGTGGTGGAGGAATGGATGGGAAACTCTTCGGAAACGTTTTATGAGGAGGTTCAGCCGGTGCTTTGCCATGCTTTGAAAGGTCTGCAGCCGCTGTGGGACCAATTGCCGGTGCTGAAACCTTATTCCTTTGTGCTGCTGGATGAAGAGGGGGAGACGGTGACTGATCTTTTGCTCGTGGATGATGACCTCTTGGTGCTCGATGGGGAACTGATGAAGGGCCTGAGTGAGGACCTTGATGCCTTTTGGGAAAAACTCTCGCAGCGGTAATTGCTCCATGAGATTTGCTGACGTAAAAAGGTTCTGCTTTTTGTCGGCAGGAAGAATAAGTTGACGCAGTATGGGCATGGCGGGAGCCTGGCGACAATAGTACGTATAAAAGCGGGAAAAGAATGGATTTCATCGGTTTGCATTCTTTTCCCGCTTGGATTTTATTTTGAGATGTCCCCCGTTATTTTAGGGATGGGCCGTCAGTTAGTTGAAGTTTTCCCTTTTGGGTGGAATCCTGGAGATTTACCGTAAGTGTGTGTTCTCTCATGTCCAGTCCCTTGTAACTGATGTCATAGGCGGCAGGCGGGTCATCCGGCAGGACGAAAGACACATAGCCCGTACGATAGCAATTTTCGCTGTCGCGATTGGCATTGTGGCGGAATTCCAGCATAGCGTTTCCCGAAGAAGAGGTCAGGCCGTAATCAGCCATGCTGATGAAATGCGTGGTCGTCGAATATTTGCCGGAGCGATAGGAGAATTCGATGTTGAGATGTCCGCCACCGATCCAGGCAGACTTGATGCCCACCGGGTCGTTGCCCAGACTGTCGCTTTCCAGGCCTGTCGGATTCTTGAAGAAGGGCTTGGTCAGTATGGGCATGACGCGGTAGAGGTAGATGTATGATGGCTGGTCGCGCTCATCGGTCTGGTAGGAGAACGAAGTAATGACACGTTGTCCCTGTCGGTTGGTTCCGGTCAGAACGAGAGCTATACTGTCGGTCACTGTAAAATTCTGGTTGTTGTCGAAAAGGATGGAGTAGGAGGCGGGATTTTTCTGTACCGTTCCCATTCCCAGGTAAATTGTGGGGGCTTCATCCTTGTTGCAGGCCGTCAATAGGCAGAGTACGCCAAAGAGTGTTAGTAATGTGCTTTTTTTCATATGTCTTGTTTGTTTTGTGATGATGAAATCAAGGTGAAAATTACAAATATTATTTTTCTCAGCCAATATCCTCGCGGTGAGTCAGCGGCAGTGACAGGTCTGCCGGTTTTGATGCGGTTCCCTATAAGATGGTGAATATGAATGGGATAATAAATGGAAACAAGCGGATATATGTTGTCATGCCCTGTTGTGAATATTCTGTAAAAAAGGTTGGTGGATGGTAATGGTGCATAAGCGTTGGCTTTTGCTGGCGGTTGGGTGCATGCGGAGGTTTGATGGGAACCCTGAGAGACGGGATGATAAGCAGAGGATATGCGCGACGAATGCGACGGAGGTTTGGGGCGAAAAACAAAAGTACTGACAGGAAAAACAAAAGTACTGAGAGTTTTTCCTGTCAGTACTTTAGAAAAAACACTCAGTACTTTTGTTTTCCGCGGGGTAAGGATGATTTTACCGGTCGGGGATGCCGGAAATAAAAAACGGAGAAAGATACCTGAAATCTCCTCAGAAAAGACTACCTTTGCAAACGCATATAATGCGCGATATGAAAAAAAGTGTCTGCATCCTTGTCTTGTTACTGACTTCTCTTTTGTTTGCTCCGGCAACGGTGCGGGCAAATGAAGTGGTCGATGCGGATTCCATGCAGATAAGTCTTTTGACGTGTGGTCCGGGGAGCGAGGTCTATGAATTGTATGGACATACAGCCTTGCGAGTCCGTCATGAGAAGACAGGAGCGGACTGGGTATTCAATTACGGCATATTCGATTTCAATGCCCCTCATTTTACCTGGCGGTTTATGCTGGGGAAAGCGGATTACATGATGGGCGTACAGCCCTTTGATGCGTTTCTCCGCTCTTATCGTCGTGCGGGGCGGTATGTGGACGAGCAGACTCTGAATCTGACACCGGTTGAAAGGACCCGTCTTGTCACGTCTCTGATGGAGATTTGGGAGCAAACGGGATGGACCTATCGCTATAATTTCCTTTACGATAATTGCACAACGCGTGCTGTCGACCAGATTGTCAGCAGCCTGGACGGACAGGTGGTGTGGCCTGATTCGCAAGGGAAGGAGTTGACGTTCCGTCAAATGATTCATGAATTTGCGGCGGAAGCCAGTCCGTGGAACTGTTTTGGGCAGGATTTGGTGCTTGGAGCAGAAGTCGACCGCCCCATTGGGGTGGAACTTCAGTTGTTCTCACCTGTTTATGCCGAGCGGTTTTTGGATGAAGCATATGTGCAGCAGGCTGACGGAACAAAGCGGCCGCTCGTGCAGGCAAAACACCGTCTGGTCGAGGCGGCACCCCTGCCGGAAGGAGGAGGTTTCCCGGTTTCGCCCATGGGGATGGCTTTGCTGTTGCTGTCGATGGTCGGCGTGTGGTCGTATATGGACTTCCGCCGGGGAAAGCTGACTTGGGCCATTGATTATGTCCTGATGGCCGTACAGGGATTGACAGGCTGCCTCGTGGCGTTGCTTTTCTTCTTTTCTGCACATCCGGCGGTCGATTCCAACTGGCTGATAGCTCTGCTCAATCCGCTGCCTCTCCTATTCCTGCCGTGGATGGTTTGGAACCGGCGGCATGGCCGGCGGGATTATTTTTGGGTGGTGCAAGTGGCTGGCTGGTTGGTGCTGATTTTGTCTTCCCTATGTGGATGGCAGAAAATACCGGCAGAATTTCATGTTTTGGCACTGCTTTTGCTGGTTAGAATTGTGACGGTGCAAGCCTGTGACAACCGGTGCAGGAAACTTGAATGTTAAGTATGCTTAGAGGTGAAAAGCCTTTCCGCCTTTCAGCACCTGAACGCAATGACGTTTTGCGACAGGCTGAAACGGATATATATATACATTATTAATATTATAGACAAAAACAACGTTGGGAGAAAAAAAGAGTTATAACCCGGACAGGGATTTGGCACACGGCTCACGAGTGGTGTTGAGTCGTAGTTTTTTGGTATCCCTATTGGCTGTCATGTCGGCTTTGAGTGCTGCCGAGGTGGGAGCCGCAACATCTGAAAAAACTGTACCTAAAGTGGTGGTCAATATCTTGATTGACCAACTGCGCTCTGACTATGTGACAGCGTTCATGCCATTGTATGGTGACAACGGATTTCGCCGTTTGTTCCGCGAAGGCCGTGTTTATACGCAGGCAGAATATCCGATGGCCCGTCCCGACCGTGCGTCGGCAGCGGCAACCATTGCTGCCGGAACGTCGCCTGCCAATCATGGCGTCATTGCGCGGCAGTGGCTCGACCGCTCCACTCTCCGGCCGGTTTATTGTGTCGATGACAGCAAATACCCGGGCATCGGAGGAACCGAAGATGCTTCGTCGCCTGTCAATTTGGCAGTTTCAACCATAGGTGATGAGTTGAAGGTAGCTACGGAAGGCAAAGCACTGGTATATAGTATAGCTCCTTTTCGCGATGCAGCCGTGCTGAGTGCAGGGCATGCGGCCGACGCGGCTGTGTGGCTGGATACGCGTACCGGTAACTGGTGTTCCACTTCCTATTATGGAAGTTTGCCCATGTGGGCAGAAATGCGTAACAGTCACAGTCATGTGTCTGATTTGTTGAAAAATCTCAAATGGGAACCTTCTTCTGATTTAGTAGGCAATTTCAGCTACTATTTGTCTGGAGGAATGAAGGAGCCTTTCTCGCATAAGTTCAAGGGCGATGCGCAATTTGCCGATTTCAAGACCAGTGGATTGGTAAATGAAGAAATAGCCGCTCTTTTTACGGATTGTATCAAGGGAACGGCCGTCGGGAGAGATGACATCACCGATTATATTACGGTGGCTTTCTATGCCGGCAACTATCAGCATCGTCCGGTTTTTGAGGCTCCTATGGAGTTGCAGGATACATATGTGCGCCTGGATAATGCATTGGCACATATCATCAGTACTGTCGATAAGCGTATTGGATTGAACAATGCGCTGTTCGTACTTACTTCTACGGGATATGCCGATGTGGAGAATGCCGATTTGTCGGCGTACCGCATACCGACGGGAACGTTTGACGTGCAGCGTTCGGCTGCTCTTCTGAACATGTATCTGGTGGCGGTTTACGGGCAGGGACTCTATGTCGAGTCCTGTTTCGACAACCAGATATATTTGAACCATAAACTGATTGAAAGCAAACAGATAAATATGACTGAAATGCTCAACCGCTGCCAGGATTTGCTGTTGCAGTTGAGCGGAGTCAAGGATGTTTATACTTCGCAGCGTCTGTTGCAGGGTGCGTGGACGCCCGGTATCAGTCGGATTCGCGGAGGGTATAATCCGCGCTTTTCGGGTGATATCCTGCTGGAAGTATCACCGGGTTGGAGCTATACCAGTCAGAATAATGCTAAGCCGCGGCTTGTCAGGGAATCTTATCTGTCCTATCCGGTTATCTTTTTCGGATATGGAATACCGTCGGACACGATAGGGACACCTGTAACGGTCGACTACATTGCGCCGACGCTGTCGAAAGCGATGCGCATCCGTGCACCGAATGCTTGCAGTCTGGCTCCCCTTTTCTAAAGAGGACGGTCCGGAACGTGTTGATGCGCTGAAACGACTGTGGTCGCAGCCATTGCCGGGATTTCCGTAGGGAGCGAAGAGGAAAGCAGCAGTTTTTTATTTTATTCAACCAGAAAAATTATACATCATGGATATTAATAAGTTTTTGAGCAAGCTGTTCGGTAACAAGTCAACACGCGACATGAAACTGATTCAGCCGCTCGTGGAGAAAGTAAAGGAAGTTTATCCTGCCATTCAGGCGCTTGACAATGACGCGTTGCGTGCGAAAACCAACGAACTGAAGGAAAAAGTGCAGCATTCAGCTGACGACCTGAAGGAAAAGATACAGGCGTTGAAGGACAAGATTGAGGAAACTCCGATTGAGGACCGTGCCGTAATTTTCAACCAGATTGATAAGCTGGAGAAGGACGTCCTCGAACGTTATGAAGGAGTGCTGAACGAAATTCAGCCGGAGGCGTTTGCCATCGTGAAGGAAACGGCGCGCCGCCTTGCTGAAAACGAGGAAGTCGTGGTAACGGCCAATGACTTTGACCGTGATTTGGCCGCGAAGCATGATTTCGTACGCATTGAAGGAGATATGGCTATCTATCAGAACCATTGGGTTGCCGGAGGTAACGATTTGAAGTGGAACATGGTGCATTACGATGTACAGCTTTTCGGCGGAATCGTATTGCATCAGGGCAAGATTGCCGAGATGGCGACGGGTGAAGGAAAAACATTGGTAGCAACATTGCCTGTGTTCCTGAATGCATTGACGGGAAATGGTGTACATGTGGTTACCGTCAATGATTATCTGGCCAAGCGTGACTCCGAATGGATGGGACCGCTTTATATGTTCCATGGCTTGAGCGTGGATTGTATTGACAAGCATCAGCCTAATTCAGAGGCACGCCGTCAGGCTTATATGGCCGATATTACCTTTGGTACGAACAACGAGTTTGGTTTCGACTATTTGCGTGACAATATGGCAATGAGTCCTAAGGATTTGGTGCAGCGGCGTCATAATTATGCAATTGTCGACGAGGTGGACTCCGTGCTGATTGATGATGCCCGTACGCCTTTGATTATTTCCGGTCCGGTGCCCAAAGGCGATGATCAGCTTTTTGAGCAGTATCAGCCACTGGTGGAACGGCTTGTGGAGGTACAGCGTAAGTTGGCGACACAATATCTGGCAGAGGCCAAACAGTTGATTGCTTCTGGCGATAAGAAAAAACAGGAGGAGGGCTTCCTGCAGTTGTTCCGTAGCCACAAGGCCCTTCCGAAAAATACTCCTCTTATTAAATACCTCTCGGAAACCGGTATCAAGTCCGGAATGTTGAAGACCGAGGAGATTTATATGGAGAACAACAACCGCCGTATGCCCGAGGCCGTAGAGCCGCTTTATTTTGTGGTAGACGAAAAGATGCACTCGGTTGACCTTACAGACAAGGGAAACAAATGGCTTGCCGATCAGGTGCATGATGATATGTTGTTTGTCTTGCCGGACATTACGGCAGCGTTGTCTGCACTCGAGGCGGACACGTCGCTTTCGAACGAGGAAAGGCTGGACCGTAAGAACGAAATCCTTTCGGACTATGCCATCAAGAGCGAGCGGGTGCACACCATTCTGCAGTTGCTGAAAGCATATAGCATGTTCCGCATCAATGAGGAATATGTGGTTATGGACGGTCAGGTGAAGATTGTCGATGAGCAGACTGGACGAATTATGGAAGGACGTCGCTGGAGCGACGGTTTGCATCAGGCTGTTGAAGCCAAGGAACATGTCAAGGTTGAGGCTGCTACCCAGACTTTCGCAACGATAACATTGCAGAATTATTTCCGTATGTATCACAAACTTGCCGGTATGACCGGTACGGCAATTACGGAAGCCGGTGAGTTCTGGAACATATATAAACTGGATGTCGTAGAAATTCCGACCAACCGCCCGGTACAGCGAATTGATATGAACGACCGTGTGTATAAAACGAAACGTGAGAAATATGCGGCCGTTATTGAGGAGATTGAAAAGATGCGTGCCGCCGGAAGGCCGGTATTGGTGGGTACAACCAGCGTTGACGTCAGCGAGCTGTTGAGCCGAATGTTGCAGTTGCGCCATATCCCGCATCAGGTCTTGAATGCAAAATTGCATCAGAAGGAAGCGGATATCGTGGCCATGGCGGGTCAGACCAGTACTGTGACGATTGCTACGAATATGGCCGGTCGTGGTACGGATATTAAGTTGTCCGACGAAGTGAAGGCCGCCGGCGGATTGGCTATTATCGGTACGGAACGTCATGAGAGCCGTCGTGTTGACCGGCAGTTGCGCGGTCGTGCCGGCCGTCAGGGCGATCCGGGTTCTTCCGTCTTCTTTGTGTCGCTGGAAGACCAGCTGATGCGTTTGTTTGCCAGCGAACGTATTGCTCGTGTGATGGACAAGTTGGGTTTCAAGGAAGGAGAAATGCTTGAGGCCAAGATTGTGAACAACAGCATTGAGCGCGCGCAGCGCAAGGTGGAGGAAAACAATTTCGGTATCCGTAAGCGCTTGTTGGAGTATGATGATGTAATGAACAAACAGCGTACGGTGATTTACGAAAAACGTCGTCATGCTTTGATGGGTGAGCGCGTCGGGATGGATATCTCCAATATGATTTGGGACCGTGTCATTAATATTATTTCCAATAATGATTACGAAGGTTGCCGTGACCAGTTCCTGGAAATCATGGCCATGGAAGTGCCTTTTACGGAGGAGGAACTCAATACACTCCGTAGGGACGACCTCTTCGAGAAGGCTTTCCAGGCTGCAATGGAGAACTTTAAGCGAAAGACTGACCGCTTGGCGGAAATCGCAATGCCTGTAATTACGAAGGTTTATGAGGAACAGGGACATATGTATGAAAATATCCTGGTTCCGATTACCGACGGCAAGTTGGTATATAATATTCGTACCAACCTCAAGGAAGCATATGAAAGCGGCAGCAAGGCTGTGGTGCGTGACTTTGAGAAGGCGATTCTGCTGCATAACATTGACGATGCGTGGAAAGAGAATCTGCGTGAACTTGATGAATTAAAGAAGTCTGTGCAGAATGCCAGCTATGAACAGAAGGATCCATTGCTTATTTTCAAATTGGAGAGTGTGAAACTCTTTGATGAAATGGTGAATAAGATAAACAATTCCACGGTAAGTACGCTGATGCGCGGACAGATACCTGTGCAGGTGCCTGAGGAAGTGCGTGAGGCAGCACCCGAACCGCAACAGCAGCCCCGTTATACGGAAAGCAAGGAAAGCTATGATGAGTCAACCGATGAGGAGGCTCGGCAAGCTGCTGCTCGCGATACGCGCGAACAGGCACCGCAACCCATCGTAAAGGAGAAAGTGCCCGGACGGAATGACCCGTGTCCTTGCGGTAGTGGAAAGAAGTTCAAGCATTGTCATGGCAAAGGAATCGTGTAATTCCGTTTGTCGGGAAATGATATGAATAAAATTGGAGAAGGTTGTTACGGTACTGAGTTACCGGAGCAACCTTCTCCATTTTTTTGCAACCTTTATTATTACGTGAGTTCGGTATAATTATTTATCCCCGGGCAGAGGTCATTATATGCTATTGCCGCATTACGGTTTCACAGTCCTACTGACAGAAAATTCTAAAGTACTGATAGAAAATTCTGTCAGTACTTTAGTTTTTACGAAAGTACTGATAGTTATACCGAACTCACGTTAAGTATTGCATCGGGAATGCAAGTTAGGACAGTCTGTTATATGGAGTGGGGCAGTTCCTCCTTTCAGAGCGGTTTGCTGGATTATTGGGAGAAACGCTGGCTTTGATCGTATTTGTTTGCTTGAATGTGGTAAGAATTACCCGTTGGGGAAGACAAGGCGCAAAAACGGATTCGATGGGAGATGTGATTACCGCCGGTGGATTACGCGGGGCACGTTCACTTATCTTGCATTTCTGCATTTCCTGTTGGACTACAGATAGGCTCCCCGGGCTCTACATAAGGCACTATAGGCTATTTGTGCATTTAATTTCGACTGGATGTGGTTGATTTGTGCTTCCAGATGGAATAGTTGGGCGTTGATGACTTCGACAATCGAGACTTCGCCCTCTTTGTATTTGTCGGTGGCCAATTGTTCACTTTCTGCGGCCTTTTCCAGTGATTTCTCTGTAAGTTTCACTTTGTCGGTAGCCAATTGCAGGTTACAGCAGGCGGTTTCCGTTTCAAGCAGAATTTGGTCACGTACCTTTTGTTCGTTTTCGAGTGCTATGCTGATGGCATGTTTTCCTGCTTGTCTGGTATTTTTCCGTTTTCCCCATTCATAGATGGGAATGCTGAGTTTTGCGTAGATGGCATAGTTGGGGTCGAGGTCAGAACGGAAATCATATCCGGGTGCAGTGTAACTGCCGTCTATGCCTATCGAAACATGTGGCCGGAAGTTTGCATTTGCAATTTGCGCCGCAGATTTTTGTGTATTGGTATTGCTTTCGGCCAGATGGATTTCAGGACGTTGCATCAATGCATCTCCTTGTGCATTGCCGGGATAGAGCGTTTCTGGAACAGGGCATAGCAGACTGTCTGTGACGAGAATGCTGTCGGAGGGTACGCCGGCAAAGGAATGGAGGGCCAGACGTGCCACTTCTTCGTCATTGCGGGCTTGTACCAGGCGGAAGTCGGCGTCGTTCAGTTTTACTTCAGCCATGAGCAGGTCATTACGGTCGGTGTATCCTTCTTCTACCCGTTCTTTTACAACTTCCACCAAAGAGGCTACCGACTGACGGAAATTTCCGGCCACGCGCGTCATTTCCTGACGGGCCACTTTGTTCCAATAGTGTACGTCGGCATCGTACAGGAGGTCGTTGGTAATCCGTTGGATTTCCAGTTGCGACATCGTAGTTTCTGTTTTTGCCTTTTCATATTTTGCCTTGAGCGCCCCACCCGTATAAAGCGGTTGTGCCAGTGTGAGAGTGGCACCATATTGTTGGTGCCGACCCTCCAGTTCGATGGGAACGGCAAGTCCGGGTACTTCTTTCGACAGTCGTAAGGGTTGTCCGGTGTATTGATAGTGGGCTTGTCCGCTGAGTGACGGCAGGAAATCGGCTTTGGCCGACTGCTGTTGTTCCTGTTTGATGCGGGAAGACAAGACCGCTGCGCGAAGGTCTTTGCTGTAGTTCCTGACTTGGGCACGATAGGCTTCGAGATGGTGGGAACCCTGTGCCAGCAGCCCCAGGGGAAGAGCAAAGGCTGTTGTCAAAATGTATTTCAAATTCATGTTACGTTTCATCAGATTTTTATTTTGTAGAAGATGGCATAAAGGGCAGGAGTGACGAACAAGGTCAGTAAGGTGGCAAAACTGAGTCCGAATACAATCGTGGCTGCCATTCCGCCAAAGACGATGTCGAAAAGTAGGGGTACACTACCGAATACGGTAGTCAGTGCTGCCATCAGAACGGGGCGGGTTCGTGAGACGGTGGCTTCGACAATGGCATCGGCGGGTTGCATACCGGTTTTGAGCAGGTGGTTGGTCTCGTCAAGTAGTACAATGACATTTTTGATGATCATGCCCAGTAGCCCTAACCATCCGGCAATGCAGAAGAATCCGAACTCGAAACCTGTAACCAGCAGTCCCACCACCATGCCGATGAGTGAGAGTGGCAGCATGAGTAATATGATGAGTGGCTGTCGGTAATTGCCGAAAAGTCCAATCAGAATCAGTATCAGCAGGACAAAGGACAATGGAAAGAATTTAGTCAGTGCAGCCATGGACTCCTTTTGGTCTTTATATTGCGAATCCCAAAAGAAACTGTAGCCTTCAGGAAGTTGGATGGCTTCAATTTTATCGCGGATTTCATCATGCACTTCTTTCATGGTGTGTCCCGGTTGCACGTCGCATTGGGCCGCCATTGACAACTGGCGGTTATAGGTATGTACCAAGGGAAATTCCCATTCAGTCTCCAGGCTACTAGTAATCTGTCCCAATGGTGCTGAATTTTCCCCGTTCCAGATGGTCAGGTCTTTCAGTGTGTGACTGCCCCATTGGTTGTAGCCGGGTGTATGGAGCAGTACCGGTACTTTTTTGTCATAATCACGGTAGATACCGATAGGCGTCCCGTCGTTTATGCTTTTGACAGCAGTCATCATGTCACTGCGGCCTATGTTCAGGCTTCCGGCTTTTATCGGGTCGTATCCTGCATGAAGATTCATCGCCATGTTGCCCCATTCGTTGCGGGCATTCATAACTTTTGGATTTTCGCGCATGATGCCGAGCGCGATACGGGTGAGTGAATCCAGAACCGCAGGATCATTTCCGCAGAAACGGGCTTCAATAAGTGCTTGTGGGATAGAATTGATTTCGAAACTGTTGACTCGGACGATGCCATCGGGGATGAGCGAAGCAACCTCGCTCTGCAATCCATGTTGCAGTTGACGGGATATTTCCGGTGATGTGGCTTCTACAAGGCATTGGGCATAATTGGGCTGTGGCCCATAGGCGCTGTTGGCCAGATAGAAACGTGGCGGGGTTTGTCCGGTGAAGGTGGAAACCTGACGTACGCCATCCTTTTGGGACAGGCATTTGGCAAGCCTTGCCATCTGTTTTTCCGTTTCTTCGATGCGTGTACCTTCGGGCAGCCAGACGTCAACGGAGAAGTATTGCTTGTTGAGCAAAGGGGTGAACCGTTGCGGGATGTGCTTGAAGCCGATAGCGGATAAAATGAGTAATCCGGCCAAAACTCCTATCAGTGCATATTTTCGGTGGATGATGCCGCGTAGCATTTTCCGGAACAGCTGATAGATTTTTCCTTGAAACAGTTGGCCTTTCAGTTCCTCAGGCCTTGGGCGGCGCACAAATTCCTGTACGAAGAAAACGTTTTGACTGATGGCCAGAATCCAACTGAGTGAAAGTGATACGGCTATGACAATGAACAGTGTGGACAGAAGCTCGCCGGTGATGTGGGGAGACAGATAAACAGGAAGGAAGGCCAGTATGGCAATTAAGGTGGCCCCCAGCAAGGGCATGGCTGTGGACGATACGGCCGAAAGGATAGCGTTGCGTTTGCGCATTCCGCGCTGCATATTGACGAGCGCTGCGTCATATACAACAATGGCGTTGTCGACGAGCATACCCATGGCTATGATGATGGCAGCCAGCGACATTCGCTGTAGAGCGATACCATTGGCCATCATGTAAATCAGGGTTCCGAATATGGAGAAAACAAGTCCACTGCCAATGAGTAGTCCGTTTTTGAACCCGATGAAGAAGAGAAGAATGGCCACAACGGTTACTACAGACACGATGAGGTTGACAATGAAACCTTTGTTGGCAACGGCCGACTCGTGTCCCTGGTCATAGATGGGAGTCAATTGGAAATCTGCATCGATGTGTTCCTTTTTCTCTTCCATGTATTGCTGGATGTCGCGTGCCATTTCCACCACATTCCCGTCTGGCACCGTGGCGATGGCAATGCCGACAGCTGGTGTGCCGTTTATTTTCATCAGATTACGGGCTGGCCTGACATATCCTTCGGAGATGCTGGCGAGTTCTCCCAGCCGGAAATAACTTCCATCCTTGGAGACGACTGTGAGCTGTTCCAGTTCTTTCGGTTGCAGGAAACTGCCACCGGCATGTATGCGCAGGCGATGTTTCTCCGTTTCAATTCCGCCGGCATCAACGATGTTGTTTTGCCGGTCAAAGGCTGCACGAATGTCGTTGAGCGTTACTCCGCTGCGTGCCAGCACCGAAGGGTCTGCCGTAACGTCAATAGTTCTTCCCTGGATACCGTAAAGCTCTACGCGGGCCACGTTTTTGACATCCAGCACCTCATTCTTGATTTCGCGGGCTACATCTTCCAGCTCTCGATAGGAGCGCGTGGAACTGCTTAGTCCCCAGAAGACTCCGAGAACATCGCCAAAATCATCGTTGACAGTGGATGGCCCTGCGCCGGCAGGGAGTTTGGACTGGGCATCACTGACCTTACGTCGTAATTTGTCCCAGACTTGTTGCATCTCCTTTGCTCTGATTTCCTTTTTGACGACAACGGTGATTTTCGAGAGTCCTGCACGGTTGTCGCTTTTCACATAAAAAAGCTCGCCCATTGACTGGATGGACTCTTCCAGAATATCGGAGACCTGTTGCTGCACTTCGAGCGGCGATGCCCCCGGATAGGAAGTCGTGATGACAGCCTGTTTGATGGTGAAGGTGGCGTCCTCCAGTTTCCCCATTTTAATATAGGAGAAAACGCCGCCGGCAATAATCAGCATCAGCAGAAACCAGGTCATGGCCTTGTTTCGGAGGAAAAAACGGGTAATGTCTTTCATGATTTCTGGTGGTTCAGTTGATAGTGGCTATGGATATTTTTTCATTTTCAGCAAGCCGGTGCACTCCCGATGCTACTATCCGGTCGTTGACGTTGAGTCCTTCTGTGACGATGATGTAATTGGCATCCGGTGCTTCGTCACATTTGACACTTCGGCGATGGACACAACTGTCCTTGTCTATTTGCCAGACGTATGCGCCGTGCTCGTGGGAAAAGCCTACCGATGAACGCGGTATGCTGATGTTGGCGGAATGGGCGGTCTGGATTGTGTCTTGCAGAATGAGACTGCCCGAAAGTCCTCCGGAGAGGAGATGCGCCGGGTTGTCAATGATGGCAGTCAGTTTGTAGGACAGATTGTTTCCGGCCGTATGGTGGGATACGAATAGCTCTGAGGGGCGGAATACGGAGTCGGGAAAAGCGGTGAAGCATACGCTGACTGCAGGTGTCTGCCGGCTTCGCAGGCGGGCAGCCAGGTCTTCTGTGACGTAGGCTTCGACCTTGACACGTGAAAGGTCTATGAAGGTAACCACGGGCACAGTGGCTTTCACGTCGCTATACTGTTCGATGTGTACCTGTTGTACGAACCCGTCGAAAGGTGCATACATTCGTGTATCGGCCAGTGCGTTGCGGCATTCGTCCAGATTGGTTTTCGCGCGCTCATATTCCGCTTTTGCCTGCTCATATTTCGACGCAGGAAGATTTCCTTTTTCGAAAAGGGCTTTCTGGCGGTGGAAGTCGGCCTCAGCCTTTTCGAACAAAGAACGGGCGCGCTGTTCGTTTAACGTAAAGTCACGTGGGTCGATGGCGGCGATGAGGCTGCCTTTCGTGAAGTATTGTCCGCTTTGGATGTCCAGTTGACTGACGGGACCGCCGACCCTGAAGGAAAGTTCTGTCGTTCTGTAGGGATGGGCCATGATGGAATAGGTTCGTGGCGTATGGTTGGGCATCGTCCGGGCAACTGCTACGTCAACTGTTTTTCTGTTTGGGGTTGGGGAAGTTTCTTGCTGGCAGCCCAACAGACAGGCTATAATGGCAAGAATGGGAATACTTTCTTTCATAAGCTGTTTTGATAGATACGTGTTGATTCCGCAAAGTTAGAGGGAGATGTCGGGGAGGGCAACCGGTGCCGGTCCGAAGCCGCCGAAATGATGGCGGAAATGATAAAAAGGGAATCCGAACTGTTGTTTCCCATGATGCAGCAGATGGCTGCATTTTACAGAAATGCCCGATTTTTTTTCTGATTTTCAGTCAGTATCATAGAAAGGACATTCCCGGTTTCTGTCCTGTTGGGCATACTGACGCTTTTGCGGAAAGAGAACAGTTCTCTTCTTTCCTTGTAATGCGAGTTCGGTATAATGATTTATCCCAGGGCAGAGGTCGTTGTATGCTATTGCCGCATCACGTTTTCACAGTCCTACTGACAGAAAATCCTAAAGTACTGATAGAAAATTCTGTCAGT
>PPYF01544280.1_pt1 | contig 70024 bp, 54 predicted proteins | sample 1559871 | NCBI WGS metagenome assembly PPYF01 (sample SAMN08240021, study PRJNA423297) | Human gut metagenome, whole genome shotgun sequencing project.
TTTTTGCGTTGAATTTTCACTTATAAGGAGAAATTTATATGAAAGTCAAAAAGTGGCTGTTGGCAATAGCGGCTTTCGCGGTTATGGCAGTTATGATGGCGTTGTGCGCTGTATGTGCAGGAGCGGAAGCTTACGGGAATTTTGAGTACGGCGTGCTTGACGACGGTACGGTGGAGATTACCGGTTATAAAGGCAGTGAGCAAAAAGTTGATGTTCCGGAGAAAATCAACAAAAAGAGCGTAACAAGAATAGGCAATCTGGCTTTTAAAAATTGTACAAAGATTACAAGCATAGCGATGCCGGACAGTGTGGTGTATATAGGTCGCAGTGCTTTTTATAACTGTACTTCGCTTAAAAGTATAACAATACCGGATGGCGTGAAAGAAATAGACTATGCTGCTTTTTCTGAATGTGCCGGTCTTGTCAGCGTAAAGATACCGGACAATGTAACGAAAATAGGGGATAGTGCATTCATTAACTGTGCAAATCTGACTAAAATAGATGTTACAGCAGGGAACAAATATTATTCTTCTGCAAACGGAGTTCTTTTTAATAAGGATAAGTCGGAAATAATCTGTTACCCGGCAGGAATTAAAAATGTAGGCTATAGCATACCGGACGGTGTTACCGCTATCCGGGATCGTGCTTTTAATAAGTGCATAAGCCTTAATAGCATAACGATACCGAAAAGCGTGCAGGATATAGATACGTATTCTTTCTTTGGTTGCACAAGTCTTGAAGCAATAAATGTTGCGGCAAGTAATAAAAATTACGCCGATGTAAACGGGATCCTTTTCAGCAAGGATAAAACGAAAATAGTATGTTATCCCGCAAACAAGAAGAATATGAGTTACAGTATACCGGTCAGTGTTAAGGTTGTTGGCGTTGCCGCATTCCGTGATTGCATATATCTTAAAGGTATAACGATACCCGACAGCGTTACAAATATTGAGCACCATGCTTTCAGTAATTGCAAAAGCCTTAAAAGTATCACAATACCTGACAGTATCACAGCAATTGAAATGTCAACTTTTATCGATTGTGCAAGTCTTACCGGTGTGAAGATACCCGACAGTGTGACAAGTATAGGTTGGGGTGCTTTCAACAATTGCAAAAGCCTTACTAAAATTACGATACCCGCCCGTGTTAAAACTATCGCTGATAAGGCTTTAGGATATTGCTATGATGATAACGGCAATAAAAAGACAACCGCCTTAAAAATTTACTGTTACAGTGACACACAGGCGGAAGCCTATGCTAAAAGCGGAAAATTTAGTTATGTGCTTCTTGACAAGTTACCCGCACTTGCTAAGGTGACCGGCGTTAATATTGGCAAAAAAGCGGCTGACGCACTGAGAATCAACTGGACTAAAAACGCCTCCGCCGATGGTTACATTGTGGAAATGTATCAGGGCGGCAGATGGGTACGTATTGCTAAGATAGCGAATAACAGCACCACAACATTCAGAAAAACAGGACTTGAAGCTTCAACTGCTTACAAGTTCCGTGTCAAGGCATACAAGATGTATGATATAACTGCGGTTTACAGTGCATATTCAGCTACGCTCAGCGCAAACACTGATCCCTCCGGTATGAGCGGATTCAAAGTCAAATCTTTATCAAGCACAAGTGTAACGCTTCAGTGGAACAAGAACACGAGCGCTACAGGCTACGAATTACAGAAGTGGGACGGTAATAAGTGGGCATCGATTGCAAATATAACCCAAAACAGTGCTACGACTTACACTGTGAAGAATTTAAAGGCAGGCACGGCAGGCTACAGATTCAGAATAAGAGCCTACAAAACTTACGGCAGTACTAAGCAGTACGGTTCGTGGAGCAATGAGGTAAAGGTAAATACCAATCCTTACGGCGTAGGCGGATTCAAAGTAAAATCGCTGTCAAGCACAAATGTAACACTCCGGTGGAACAAGGGTACAACCGCAAGCGGATAATAACGCTGGGGTGGAACAAGGGTACGACCGCAAGCGGATATCAGTTACAGCAGTACAAGAGCGGCAAGTGGGTCACAATATCTGCGCCTGATAAGGCTACAACTGTAAGTTATACGGTCAATGGCTTAAAGGCTGACACAAGCTATAAGTTCAGAATAAGAGCGTATAAAACCTATGGCAGCACTAAGCAGTATGGTTCGTGGAGCAACGAACTGACGGTTGGAACGAAAAATTAAAACAAAAGCGTTTGCAGATCGGTTTTCGGAACTTCGCAAATAGTTTTCCGAAGCGGTCTTGCAGAATAATTGAAATCAACATAGATGCATTTTACAGTGCGCCCCGCTTTTGCGGGGCGTTTTTGCGTATATCCGAAAATTCGGGAGAATATTCCTTGGAAAAATGCAGTAGAAAATTCACTTTCAATGTGATAAACTGATAGATAATGATAAAAGTATATCAGCATTTATCAATGAAAGGAAGAGATTTATGAAAATCGCAAAGTTATTATTAGGCATTGCTACATTCACAGCAACAGCCGCAATATGCGCGGTGTGTGCCGGTGCCGCCACCTATGGCGATTATAAGTACACTTATAATGACGATGACACGCTGACAATCACGGCTTATAACGGCTCGGAAACCTCGGTCGATATCCCGTCGGAAATAAAGGGTTCAAGAGTTACAGCTATAGGTGATAAGGCTTTCTACTCCAACAAGACCATTCAGCAGGTAAATATTCCTGATACGGTATTGACCATCGGTGAACAGGTTTTCTATGATTGTGATTATCTGAATAGCGTAAAGCTGTCTGAAAATCTGACAAGTCTGGGTTATGATGCGTTTGCAAGCTGTGACAGCTTGTATAACATAACTATACCGGCTTCTCTTACAAAAGTCGGACGCTCTCCGTTTGACGCAAGCGGTCTGGTTACTGTAGAGTTTGAAGAAGGAACGACAAAAATATGTGAAAGCACTTTTTCAAGTGCCAAAAAACTCAAGTATGTAAATATCCCCGATTCGGTTACAATTATAGAAAAAGAAGCTTTTTCTTCCTGTAGCAGTCTGGAAGAAATAATCATACCGGGCAGCGTCAAGACTGTTTCATCAGGTGCATTCGATTATTGCTATGGTCTTAAAACAGTAATTATGCTTTACGGCGTAGAAGAAGAGCTGGGGGCTTTTAGTTGGGCTGATTCAATTGAAAAAATTACTTATCCCGAAAGTATGAAAGTAATAAAATCAGATCTGAGCAGGTGCGCACAGTTAAAATCTGTAGCACTGCCCAGAAGCCTCACCGAAATTCCTAACGGATGTTATTTCGGAAAGAATACAACAGTATATTGTTATAAAGGCACGATAGCCGAAGATTTTGCCAAAAAGAATAAATTCGATTTTGACTATCTCTGCGAAAAACACTCATTCGGTATGTGGAAAACGGTAAAGGAGTCTACCTGCACCGAGATAGGCTATGAATCAAGGATCTGTGCCGACTGCGGACTTGAAGAAACCAACGTGCTGAATAAGCACAAATTTGTTGATACGGTAATGGCGCCTACATATACATCGGATGGCTACACGCATCACGAATGCTCGGTATGCGGTTATTCTTACAACGACAGTTTTGTGGATATGCTTAAGGTTGATCCGCTTGGAAATGTAAAGAGAACAGGACGTACAAGCGAAAGCCTTACATTCGGCTGGAATGTATCCGATAATGCGGACGGCTATGTGGTTGAGCAGTTTATAGGCGGCAAGTGGGAAACCATAGACGACCTTGCTTATGACGTTACGGGTTACACGGCAGATAAGCTCGATCCGTCAACCGTTTATCAGTTCAGATTTGCGGCGTATCTTATGGTGGACGGCAAACCTGTATACAGCGAATACAGCAGAATATTCTCAGAAAGAACAGCGCCGACAAAACCTGTATCTGTAAAGCTTACAAAGCGTACCGATAAGTCGGTAACTCTCGGCTGGAACAAGAACAATACAGCTGACGGATATGCAGTACAGGTCTATAAGAACGGAAAATGGACTACAGCGGTAAAGAATACAGGCATAAACAAGACAACTGCCGAGGTAAAGGGTCTTAACCTGGGGGCAGAGTATAAACTCAGAGTGATGTGCTTTAAGGACGGTACAGAGGTTATATACAGTGTACCTGCGGAGATAACAGTAAGCACTCTCCCGTCTGCGGTGGCAGGATTTAAAACAAAATCAAAGTCCTACAACAGCATAACGCTCCAGTGGAACAAGAACACAAGCGCAACGGGCTATGAATTACAGAAGTGGAACGGTAAGAAGTGGGTTGCACTTACAAAGATAACCAAGAACAGCACGACTACTTACACTGTCAAGAACTTAAAGGCTAGTACAACTTACAAGTACAGAATCAGAGCCTACAAGACGATAGGCAAGGCTACGCAGTACAGCAGTTATAAAGAGCTTTCTGTCAACACAAATCCCTCGAATATGGGCGGATTCAAGGCTAAGTCAAAGTCCTACAACAGCATAACGCTCCAGTGGAACAAGAACGCTTCGGCTACAGGCTATGAATTACAGAAGTGGGACGGTAAGAAGTGGGTTGCACTCACAAAGATCACAAAGAACAGCACTACTAGTGCATATTCGGCAACGCTGAGCGTAAGAACAAATCCCTCGAATATGAGCGGATTCAAGGCTAAGAGCACCGCTAAGACTTCGGTAACATTACAGTGGAAGAAGAACACAAGCGCTACCGGATATGAGATCCAGAAGTGGAACGGCAAGAAGTGGGTTTCTGCCGCTAAGATCACCAAGAACAGCACAGTTACAAGCACTGTGAAGAATCTTAAGAAGAATACTTCTTACAAGTTCAGGATCAGAGCCTACAAGACGATCGGCAAGGCTACACAGTACAGCTCGTGGAGCGGTACGCTGACAGTCAGAACGAAGAAGTAATAATAGCGAAAAAGCAGAAAACAAACCGGGCGGCGATGTAAAAAATCGCCGCCCGGTTTTCGTTTGATATGGCGCAAGGAGCGTGGTGTTACGGAAATACTTATGCAGTCGGGATAAACATTTTGTTATCGGTCGTGTTGTTGCTTAGTCAAAATTTACATTATTCGTGCGGTTGCAACGGCTATTTTGAATATTTTCTGAAAATTAATCGCAAAAGTCTTAACATTTGCTGTGATTTGTGCTATACTTAAAACATGGTATACTCTGTAACCGGAGAATATATCGTTACCTTAAACGGTAATAATAAAGTAAACGACACACCTTAAAAGGACGTAAATATGAGCAAAAACAAAACACAGTATCTTAATGCCGATACGGAGCTTGAAGAGCTTCCTGCCGGCACTAAGACAAAGAAAAAGAAAAACAAGCCGAATAAAGCGGCAAATACCGTAAAACACGTGTTCGGCGTTATAGGAACTACACTTCTCAGCCTGTTTATGATAGTAATCATTACCTGCTGTATAGTAGCGGTAACGCTGACGGTTTACATCATGCAGTTTGCGGACAGCGCATTTGATGTCGACCTTAAAAATGTTGACCTGAGCTACACAAGTTTTCTGTATGCAAAGAACAGCGCAGGCGAACAGGTTGAGATAAAACGTCTGTCAGGCGACGAAAACCGTATCTGGGTAGACATGGAGCAGATACCGAAGCATACCCAGGACGCATTCACGGCAGTAGAGGACAAGCGTTTCTATGAGCATGACGGCGTTGACTGGAAGAGAACGGTGCGTGTAACCGTATCGACCCTGTTCAACGGCTACGGCGAGGGCGGTTCGACCATAACACAGCAGCTTGTAAAGAATATCACGGGTGATGACAGGGTAACTCCCGAGCGTAAGATAAGAGAGATATTCAGAGCGCTGAACCTTGAACAGCAGTACACAAAGATCGATATACTCGAGGCATATCTGAACCGTGTTCCGCTGGGCGGTACGGTTTACGGCGTAGGATCGGCGGCTTACTATTATTTCGGTAAGACGGTAGATCAGCTGACTATAGCGGAAAGTGCGATACTTGCCGGTATGACGCGTTCTCCGAGCGTACTGAACCCGTATGCAAATCTTCAGAGGTCAAAGGAACGACAGCTGTATGCGCTTAAATGTATGTATGATCAGGGTCTTATCACAACCGATGAATATGAAGCGGCAAAGGTAGAACAGGTAAAGTTCAGACTTATCGTTGAGGGCGACGCTTACGGCTATAAGGATCCCAGGTATGATGAGTATTACGGAAACAATGCAAATCAGGACGACAACAGCGATCAGTATGACGACAACGATACTTATGAGGCTTACCGTTGGAACGAGTACGAGATATCGCAGAACTGGTATGTTGACGCAGCTATAGAACAGGTTATCGAGGATATAGGAAAAGCCAAGGGTATGACTTACTCCGAGGCAAAGGCTGATCTTTACAAGGGCGGCTACAAGATATATCTTAATATGGATATGGATATCCAGGATAAACTTGAAACGTTTTTCAAGGATCCGAACAATTTCTTCTATAGCTATGATAAGACAGCAATAGAGGAAAACTGTGCGCAGGCGGCATTTGTGCTTACCGACTACAGGGGCAATGTTGTAGCGCTTGCCGGCGGTATCGGCGATAAGCCCGGTGACGGCTGTTTCAACAGAGCGACACAGGCTATATTGCCTATCGGTTCTACTATGAAACCTATCTCGGTTTACGGTCAGGCGATAGACAAGGATATCATCAGCTATTCGTCAATGATATTCGACAGATGTATCACGCTTCCGGACGGTTCAAGCTGGCCCAGTAACTTTGAGGGCGACTATGGCTCAGGAGGATATATACCTGCGTGGTACGCAGTGCAGCAGTCTAAGAATACAACCGCTGTTAGAATGGCTCAGGTGCTTGGTATTGATACCTGTTTCAACTTCCTTACAGACAAGCTTAATGTAACAACGCTCGATTATACTAATGATAAGGCTTATTCACCCATTGCGCTCGGACAGCTTACGCAGGGCATGACGTTGCTTGAGCTTGCCGGTGCATATCAGATATTCGGCTCAGGCGGTATGTATTATACTCCCAAGCTCTACAACCTTATCACAGACTACAACGATAATGTGGTTATCGAGCAGGAACCGCTCGGTGACAGGGTAATGGACAGTGACAGCGCTTATATTACTAACAGACTGCTCAAGGCGGTTACCGATACAACCAACGGTTCAGGTCGTTATGCGAAGATCGACGGCATAGAGGTTGTCGGCAAGACCGGTACTTCAAACGATGAACGTGTACTTGCGTTCGCAGGACTTACAGCCGACTACTGCGGTGTTATAAGACTTGGATTTGACGATAACAAGAACATCGGCACAACGAATTATATTTATCTTGCGCAGGTATGGCATAACTTTATGGTAAACGTTGTGAACGAGGATTCCACAAAGACCTTTACAAAGGATTCAAACGTAGTCGAAAAGAAATACTGTACCGAAACAGGACTTCTTGCAACATCCAAATGCAAGAATACCGCTGTGGGTTATTACAAGGCGGATACTCTGCCCAAGACCTGCGATTCCACGCATAAAGACGGCGAGTATGTGAAAAAGCACGGCGGTGAAACACTGCTTGTACCCGAATGGTATACAAAGCAGGACGATAACACGAGCGATACAAGCAGTACAAGCTCGAACTGATAAAGAACAACAGATGACAGCGGCTCTACAAAAGCCGCTGTTTTGATGAAAGGATATTTTATGACATTCAGACTTACGGCACCCTGCCACTTCGGACTTGAAAAGACGCTATCATTTGAGGTGCGTAAAATAGGCGGAGAGGATATAGCGGTATCGGACGGACGTATTACGTTCACGGGTGACGAACGTGTGCTTATAAGAGCGAATATGTGCCTGTCGACCGCAGAGCGTGTGGGAATACTGCTCTCCGAGTTCAAGGCAAGGACTTTTGAAGAGCTGTTTCAGGGAGTAAAGGCTATTCCGATCGAAAAGTATGTAGGCAAGTTTGACAAGTTTCCGATAAAGGGATTCAGTTTAAATTCAAAGCTGACAAGCGTTCCCGCCTGCCAGAAGATAATCAAGAAGGCTATGGTCGAGCGAATGAAGAGCGTTTACAAAATCGGCTATTTTCAGGAAACCGAAGCATTGTTTCAGTTCCGCTTTTCAATAATGAAGGATAACGTTACAATGACGCTCGATACATCGGGCGAGGGACTTCACAAGAGGGGCTACCGCCGTTTCTCAAATGCCGCACCTATAAAGGAAACGCTTGCGGCGGGAATTGCCGACCTTGCAAGGATAAGAGACAACGATATTGTCTGCGACCCGTTCTGCGGAAGCGGAACACTGCTTATCGAGAGCGCACTCAAGGCGCTTAACATACCGCCGTGTCTTGACAGGGAATTTACCGCTATGCAGTGGGAGTTCCTGCCTAAAGAGATGTGGGACGAGGAAAGAGAAGCGCTCAGAGCGAATATCAGAAAGCCCGAAAACTTTAAGCTGTACGGCTTTGATATAGACCCCGAAGCCGTAAGACTTACCCGTGACAACGCAGTAAAGGCAGGCGTGGGTGAATATATTGAGGTCGAGCAGCGTGATGTTGCGGATTTTACATATCCGGAGGGCTGCACCGTGGTGCTGTGTAATCCGCCGTATGGCGAGAGAATGCTTGACGAAGAACAGGCGCACGAGCTGTATAAAGTCATGGGCAAAAGATTGCTCCCGACAGACGGCAGGAGATTATTTGTAATCACTCCGGACGGTGAGTTTGAGGAGCTGTTCGGAAAGAAAGCGGACAAGAACAGAAAGCTGTATAACGGTATGCTTATGTGCAGGCTGTACAGCTATTTCAAAGGTTGATAGAAAAATGATGGCGGATATAGCGTTATATATCCGCTTGTTTTATGCAACAGCAAAAAACTGTAAACTAAAACGTGTAAAAATTTACATTCATTTTGTGTAATGTCACAAAAAACTCTGTCGTAAAAGCTAAAAATAGGTATTATTGTTGACTTTATCGCCGAAATAATGTAAAATTAACAAGTAAGGATTAACAACGAAGGAGTGGATCTCTGTGGAGAACGTATTTTTTGCACGTCAGCCCATACTCGATGTGAATGACAATACATACGGGTATGAACTGCTTTACAGAAATCAGCCCGGAGTCAACGCATATACGGGAAATAACGGTGATGTGAGCACCGCAGACGTTATCAATAACGCATTCTTTGTCGATAACATAACAAGCGTCCTCGGCGGAAAGAGAGCGTTTGTCAATTTTACGGGCAATCTCATAAAAAGAGGTGTGCCTAAGATGATCTCAAGTGATATTCTTGTAGTTGAGCTGCTGGAAAGCGTCATGGCGGACACCGAGATAGTAAGACGTTGTATAGAGCTTAAAAAGATGGGGTATATCCTTGCTCTTGACGACTATGAATACGGCGAGAACACAAAGGCATTGTTTGAACTTGCGGATATAGTAAAGCTTGACTTCCACACCTCACGGGAGGCAGTGGAACGCACAGCGGAAAAGTGTATTACATATAATAAGATAATGCTTGCCGAAAAGGTGGAAACACAGCTTGAGGTGGAATATGCCAAAAGGCTCGGCTGTACATATATGCAGGGTTACTTCTTTGCAAAGCCTCTGCTTATGACGCACAGGACAAATACACCTATGGCAAAGACATTTCTGCACATACTCGGACTTGTTTATTCGCCTGAGCCCGACTATGAGGAGATAGCGGCGGTAATTTCGACAGACGTTGTGCTGACGATAAGACTGCTGAGGCTTATAAACGTAATGTACGGCAATACGGGCAACAAGATATCTACCATTCATCAGGCGCTTGTTCTGCTCGGTTTTGAAAAGCTCAAGGAATGGATATATCTTGTCGGTCTTCAGCGTTTGCAGAAAGATACTCCCGACGAGCTGATACGGCTTGCGCTGTTCAGGGCAAAATTCTGTGAGAGCATCTCAAAGGTAATGCCGGGTCAGTATATTCACAGAAAAGAAATGTATCTTATGGGACTTATGTCGGTAGTGGCAGGCACGACCGATGAACGTGATATAGGAAACGTTATGAAAGAACTGCCTGTAACCGATGAGATAAAGAACGGTCTGCTCGGTGCGGACGGACTTTTCGGAGATGTGTTCAGGCTGGTAGTCGATTACGAACACGCAAACTGGGATAAAGTCGAGGAGTTTGTAAAGAAATACAACGTTGACGCACAACAGCTTGCGAACGAATATGTACAGTGCGTCAGATTCATGCAACAATTTTATATAGGGTGAAACGCAGATTAACTATTTTTACGATACAAAAACTTTTCTATAACGGAGTGATAACATGGCTGAAAATAAATGTGCCGCAAGACTCGAGCCTTCAAGCAGGGATATGAGCGAGCTGAAAAACCGCTTCAAGCCGGGTTATGACTGGGAAGCGATATGCTCTACCATGCTTGAACATCTTATGTGCGGAGTTGCTATATATGAGCTTTGCCCCGACAGAGTAAGGTCGCTTTATTTCAACAAGAAATATTACGAGATGGTGGGCTATACCGAAGAGCAGTATGAACAATATGCAGACAGCGTTACCTCGTCGCTTTACGGAGATTCGGCAGAGATGATTTTTGAAAAAGCCGGACGCTCGGTAAAGACCGGAGAAACCTTTTATGCGGAATGTAAGGGCAGACGCTTTGACGGCGGTGATATATGGGTGCTTGTCAAAGCAAAGCTGGTTGATTTTATAGAAAGCGAACATCCTGTATTTCTTGCAATAGTGCAGGATATAACCAACAGGAAGCAGTCAGAATATGAAAACGCGGTAAATCTTGAGCGTTATCGTATACTTGAGGCAACATCGAACGCGGTTACATTTGAATATGATGTTCCGAATGACATTATGACATTTTCATACAGCAAAGGCTGTAATGAATCGTCAAACCGCTCTATAAGCAATTATACCGAAGTATCAAAGCGTACTAAGATCGTTTATCCCGAAGACGCACTGAGGTTCTACAAGGCACTGAGTTTCGCCTGCAAAAAGCCGGTTAGCTGTATGATCCTTGACTATCGTTCAACTATAATCGACCAGAACAGCTACCGTTGGGTAAGGACATATTATTCAAGCGTTGCCGACGCCGGCGGAAAGATAGTGAAAGTGCTCGGCAGGACGCAGGATATAGATGATGAAAAGCGTGAGCATCAGAGAATGACTCAGCTTGTCGAAATCGACAGCACAACGGGGCTGCTCAATAAGCTTGCAACAACAAATCATATACAGCGGCTTATCGGTGAAAAGACCGGTGCTAAGAGTTTCTTTATAATGATCGATATTGACGATTTCAAGGCTTTCAACGATACTTACGGACACAGTTTCGGCGACGAGGTGCTGAGAGCTGTCGGCAAGACGCTTTCGACAAAATTTTGCAATACTATTATAGGAAGATTCGGCGGCGATGAGTTCATTGTTTTTGCGAGAGCTGTCAGCGAGTCGGTTGTCGTGGATAAATTCGAGGATTTTCTGAAGATAGTCGGCGCAACGGAAATAGGCGGAAAGCAGTACGAGATAAAGTGCAGTATCGGTATTGCCTGGAGCGATAGAAGCGATATTGATTATTCGCGGTATTTTGACGAAGCCGATGAACAGCTCTATAAGGCAAAAAAGGCGGGAAAATGCCGTATATGTCATAAGAAAATTGATTAAAATTACCGAAAACAGCGAAAAACGGCTTGTTTACGGTAAAATATCGTAATTTTGCTTGACAAAGGGCATAATCTGTGATATACTTACTTAAAGTAGAATATGGTAGGCTAAAGACTGAGTTCATCTCGGTCTTTAGCTTATATATAGGGCTTTTTACGGCTCTTGTCTGAAAGGAGGCTTTCAAAGTGCCGAAAGAAAAAGGCGGCAAGAAAAATCAGGCTGAAACGGTCGAGCGGCTTACCGAGCAGAAGGTTCTGCCGATAATCGAGAGATACGGCTATGAGCTGTGGGACGTTATCTTTGAAAAAGAAGGTGCGATGTGGTATCTAAAGGTGCTGTTTGACAAAGCGGACGGCGGTATAGACGATGCCGAGTGCGAGGAGATAACAGAACCGCTGAACAAGGCAGTCGACACACTGTCGTGTATCGACCTTGTAGATGTGTTCGAGGTGGGATCACCCGGACTTGACAGACAGCTGAGAAAGCCTTTCCACTTTGTGAGGATGAAGGGTGAACGCATTAAGGTAACAGTGCGTGACGAAAACGGCAAGACGGCTTATTATGCAGGCATTCTTGCAGACTATGATGAAAATTCGGGCGAATTTACTCTACAGACAGATGACGGCGATATGAGGTTCAATGCCGCAAAGTGCAGAAGAATAGCCCTTGACGCATAAAAATAATTAACGGAGGAATTATTAAAAATGGCTAACAGCAACACAACGGAGCTTTTTGAGGCTCTGACATTGCTTGCAAAGGAAAAAGGGATCGATCCCGCTGTACTTATAGATAAGATACAGACGGCGCTTGTTATTGCAATCAAGAAGGAATATCCCAGAAGCGAGAATATCAAGTTTGATATCGACATCGAAAAAGGCAAGTTTGACGTGGCTATCCAGAAGGAAGTTGCCGCAGAGGTCGAGGACGATGCAAACCAGATCTCGATGGAAGAGGCAAAGACCCACACCCGCAGAAAGCTGGATTACGGCGATATAGTAGCGATAAAGCTGGATACGCAGCATTTTGGCAGAATTGCCGCACAGACGGCAAAGCAGGTCATAAAGCAGGGACTTAAGGAGATAGAGCGTGAACAGCTCGTTGCACAGTGGGGCGGACTTCAGGACGAAGCGGTTACTGTCACTGTACTCAAGACAGAGCCCAGAACAGGCAACGCAACGGTAAACCTCAATGGTAACGAAGTGCCGCTGTTCAGAAGCGAACAGATACCCGGCGAAGTACTTAAGCCCGGCGATATGGTAAAGGTTTATGTTTCCGGCGTTTCCGCAACGGATCACAGACCTACACTCAAGATCTCAAGAGTAAACAAGGAGCTTGTTAAGCGCCTGTTTGAGAGCGAAGTACCCGAAATATATGACGGTACTGTTGAGATAAAGGCTATCAGCCGTGAAGCAGGTTCACGTTCAAAGATTGCAGTTATCAGCAACAACCCCGACGTTGACGCACTCGGTGCCTGCATAGGACCCGGCAGACAGCGTATCAGCAAGGTATGTGCCGAGCTTGGCGGAGAGAAGATGGATGTTGTATTCTACAGCGAAAAGCCTGAGGAATTCATCGCACAGGCGCTCAAGCCCAGTGATGTTATCAGAGTGGAGATACCCGACCCCGAGGTTAAGGCATGCACGGCTATAGTTCCCGATAATCAGCTTTCGCTTGCTATCGGTAACAAGGGTCAGAATGCAAAGCTTGCCGCAAAGCTCACGGGCTTCAAGATAGATATACGTCCCGAAAGCGGTTTCTACGAGGGAATAGAGAGCAAGCAGGAAAAGGCTGAGGAAGAGGAAGCTTCCGCAGAGGAATAAGTTGTCTTCCGTGAAAGGATGAGTCGCTTTGGCAGTAAAAAAGACACCAATGAGAAAATGTGCAGGCTGTGACGAAATGAAAGACAAGAAACAGCTTGTCAGAGTAGTTCATACGCCGGAGGGAGAATTTATGCTCGATTTTACGGGCAAGAAATCAGGACGCGGTGTATATGTCTGCAAGAGCCGCAGCTGTCTTGAGGCGGCACAGAAGAAAAGAGGGCTTGAACGTTCTCTTAAATGCGCCGTACCGCAGGAGATATATCTTGAACTGCTGAAAAGTATTGAAGAAAGCGACGGTGAGTAACGGCAATGAATTTTCTCAGTACGCTCGGACTTTGCAGGAAGTCGGGAAAGCTCATACACGGTTTCGACCCTGTATGCGATGAGCTTAAAAATCCGAAATCAAAGATAGCCGGCGTGGTTATCGCAAAGGACGTATCGGAAAAAACGCAGAAGGAAATGCGCTTTTTCTGCGATAAGTACGAAACAATGCTTTTTGTGTGCGAAAATACGATGGACGAGATCAAAAACGTTATCGGAAAGCGCACAGGAGTACTTGCCGTTCTCGACGAGGGCTTATACAAAAGCCTTACAGGGAAATAAGCGGTAGATCCGATTTATATATACAATTTTAAATTTGACCAAAAAGGGGATCAGTGAATGGATAAAAAATATCGTGTAAACGATCTGGCAAAAGACCTTAATGTTTCGACAAACGACATTACAGAAGTTGTACAGGAATATTTCGGCGTACAGAAGAAATCTCAGGCTTCGCTTTCCGAAGAAGAGCTTTCTGTTGTACTTGAAAAGTATTCGCAGGGCAACCAGGTGAACAATTTCAATTCTTATTTTGCGTCGGCAAGCAAGCCCAAGGCTGAAAAGAAGGAAGAAAAGCCTGCAAAGAAGGCTGAAAAGAAATCCGAGCCTAAGAAGGAAGCGGCAAAGGCTGATGATAAGACAGTAAAAACAGAAAAAGCCGAAGCAGCACAGGCTAAGTCCGCAGAAGTAAAGGCAGAGCCTAAGGCTGAGGCAAAGACAGAAGTCAAGGCTGAGGCAAAGCCCGAAATAAAGGCAGAACCCAAGGCTGAAGTAAAGCCCGAAACAAAGCCTGAAGCAAAGAACGACAAGCCTGCCGACAGAAAGCCCGCAAATGACCGTAACGACAGAAAGCCTTACGGCGACAGAAACGGCGACCGCAACAATAATCGCAGTGACAACCGTAGCGACAGACTGCAGGGCGACAGAAAGCCTTACGGCGACAGAAGCGGTGATCGCAACGGCAACCGTAATGACAGACAGTTCGGCGACAGGAAGCCTTACGGTGACAGAAACAACGACCGCGGCGACAGACAGTTCGGCGACCGTAACAATGACAGAAGAAACGATAACAGAAACGGCTACCAGGGCAGAAACGACCGCAGGGATTCAAAGCCCGCACAGCAGACCGCTCCCGCACAGCCGGTTATCGACCTTGCAAATATCAAGACAAACGCACCTCCGACAAAGCACGTCAAGGGCGAGGCTGTACAGAGAGGCGAGCAGGTCACAAAGCACGTTGATACAAGGGGCAGTTATGTAAACCTTGATAAGTACAATGAGAAGTACGAAACAATTGCGTCTACAGAGGGCGGCAACAGAAGACAGAACGACGCTTATACAAAGAAGCAGAAGATAAGCCAGAAGTCCCAGAAGGGCAAACAGCAGTTCAGCAAGAAGAAGGAAACCGAGGCTCAGAAGCTGAAGCGTCTTGAGCTTGAAAAGGCAAGAAAGAAACAGCTTGAGATACAGGTTCCCGATGAGATAGTCGTATCGGAGCTTGCGTCACGTCTTAAGGTCACAGCCGCAGACGTTATAAAGAAGCTGTTCGGACTTGGCGTAATGGTTACGATAAACCAGACGGTCGATTATGATACAGCTTGTATCGTAGCTGAGGAATTCGGTGCAAAGGTAACCAAGGAAGTAGTAGTTTCTATCGAAGAACGTCTGTTTGAAGAAGTTGAAGATACAGACGAGAACTTACAGCCCCGTTCACCTGTCGTTGTTGTTATGGGACACGTTGACCATGGTAAAACATCACTTCTTGACAGAATAAGAAACGCAAACGTTACCGCAGGCGAGGCAGGCGGTATCACACAGCACATCGGTGCTTACAGAGTAAAGGCAGGCGGCAGGGATATCACATTCCTTGATACACCCGGACACGAAGCGTTCACTGCTATGCGTGCAAGAGGTGCGCTTGCTACAGATATCGCAATACTCGTTGTTGCGGCTGATGACGGTATCATGCCTCAGACGGTAGAAGCAATCAACCACGCAAAAGCGGCAAATCTTTCTATTATCGTTGCGATAAACAAGATGGATAAGCCGGCGGCTAACCCCGATAAGGTAAAGCAGGAGCTTACCGAGCACGGTCTTGTATGCGAAGAGTGGGGCGGCGATGTTATCTGCGTTCCCGTATCTGCAAAAACGGGCGAGGGTATAGACGAACTGCTTGAAATGGTCAACCTCACGGCAGATGTCCTTGAACTTAAGGCTAACCCCGACAGACTTGCAAAGGGCGTTGTTATCGAGGCGAGAATCGACAAGGGCAGAGGTCCTATCGCTACTGTTCTTGTACAGACAGGTACGCTCCACACAGGCGATACCATAATCGCAGGTACTGCCGTAGGACGTGTTCGTGTAATGCGTGACGACAAGGGCAGAACCGTAAAGGAAGCCGGTCCTTCTGTTCCCGTTGAGATAATGGGTCTTGCGGAAGTGCCGAGCGCAGGCGACGATTTTGCGGCTGTTGAAGATGAAAAGCTTGCAAGAGAACTTGTTGAAAAGAGAAAGTTCGACGCTAAGGAAGAACAGTTCAAGCTCTATAAGAAGGTCAGCCTTGATAATCTGTTCTCACAGATCGAAGAAGGCTCGATGAAGAAGCTCCCCATCATAGTAAAGGCAGACGTACAGGGTTCTGTAGAAGCTGTTTCACAGTCACTGTCAAAGCTTTCAAACGAGGAAGTAAAGGTAGAAGTAATTCACGGTGCTGTAGGCGCCGTAACAGAAAGCGATGTTATGCTTGCAAAGGCATCCGGCGCTATCATAGTAGGCTTTAACGTAAGACCTCATCCTGCCGCTGCCGAGAATGCAAAGCGTGACGGCGTTGATATAAGACTGTACAGAGTAATCTATGATGCGATAGAAGAAATGCAGACAGCCATGAAGGGTATGCTTGCTCCCAAGTACAGAGAAGTTGATACGGGTCGTGTAGAAGTAAGACAGGTAATGAAGCTGTCGAGCGTCGGCATAGTAGCAGGTTCTTATGTTCTTGACGGTAAGGTACAGAGAAACGGCGAGGTAAGAGTTGTCCGTGACGGTATAATCGTTGCTGTTGACAAGATAGCAGGCTTACGTCGTTTCAAGGATGATGTGAAGGAAGTAGCCGCAGGCTACGAGTGCGGTATCACGCTTGAAAAGTTCACCGACATCAAGGAAGGCGATATCTTTGAAGCGTTTGTTACCGAGGAGTACAGAGATTAATGGCAAATTTCAATACAGCAAGACTTGCTGAGGATATAAAGCGTGAAATTTCCACAGCTATGCGTGATATAAAGGACAGTGCCGTAGCAAAGGCAATGGTCGGCGTATCACGCTGTGAGCTGACAAGCGATTTATCCTACTGTAAGGTTTATATCACAACGCTTGCGGGCGGCGACACAACAAAGACTGTTGCCGAGCATCTTAAAAAGGCTGAGGGCTTTTTCAAGAGAAGAATAAACGAGCGTGTGAAGATGCGTAAGCTTCCTCAGCTGATATTTGTTCCGGATAATTCAATGGATTATTACGAGCATATCAGCGAGGTCATAAGTAAACTGCCAAAGCCCGCCGACACCGGTGATAACGGCGACGACGAAAGGTAAGGTCAATGATAACAGACGTAAAAAAAGCGGCAGAGATACTGAAAAACAATGATGATTTTCTGATACTGTCACACGCAAACCCCGATGGTGATACTCTGGGCTGCGCATACGGACTTTGCGGTATGCTCCAGAAGATGGGTAAACGTGCAAAGGTTATGTGTGCGGACGAGATAGCGCCCCGTATGGAGTATCTGCGTGATACGGTAATACAGCAGAGCTTTGAAGAAAAGACCGTAGTCAGTGTTGACGTTGCCGACAGAAAACTGCTCGGCGACCTTGACGCAGTATACGGTGGCAGGATATTCCTTGCGATAGACCATCACGAGAGCAGGCAGGAGTTTGCCGAGTATACTCTTGTTGATCCTGACGCAGCTGCGGCTTGCGAGCTTATTTTTCAGATAGCGGAAGAAATGAACGCACAGCTTGACGGAGAAATAGCGTCCTGCCTTTATACGGGACTTGCCACCGACACGGGCTGTTTCAAATATTCCAACACTACAGGAAAAACACATATGATCGCGGCAAAGCTGATGGCTTATGACTTTGACGTAGCGGATATCAACTACAGGCTGTTTGATATGAAGTCAAAGGGCAGGCTGGAGCTTGAGCAGGCAATAACACAGGGTATGGAATTTTTCTGTGATGATAAGATAGCCGTAGTGTGGCTTACAAGCGAGCTTATGGATCGCTTTGCGGGCAGAGTCGACAGTGAAGACTTCAACGGACTTGCAAGTCTGCCAAGACAGGTCGAGGGCGTAATACTGGGCGCTACCGTAAAGCAGAAAGGTCCGACAACATTCAAGGTTTCAGTCAGAACGGCAGAGCCGATAAATGCAGGCAGTATATGTGCCTTGTTCGGCGGCGGCGGTCACGCAAGAGCCGCAGGCTGTTCAATTGAGGGCAGTATGGAGTTTGTAAGAGCAAAGCTGCTTCCCGTATTTGAAAAGGCACTGAAAGCTAATGAATGAAATAAATACGATAAACGGCGTAATCTGTATCAATAAACCGCAGGATTTCACCTCGTTTGACGTTGTGGCAATTATGAGAAGAGCCGCAGGAACACGAAAGATCGGTCACGGCGGTACGCTCGACCCTATGGCGACAGGCGTTTTGCCGATATATATCGGCAGAGCGGCAAAGACTGCGGATCTGAATCCGGTCAGCGACAAGAAATACCGTGCGACGTTCAGGCTCGGAGTAACTACTGATACCGAGGACGTATGGGGCAAGGTGCTGACTGAGGATGAAAAGCCGGTGACGCTTGCGGAAATCACCGATGCGGTAAAGTCCATGCAGGGCGATATAATGCAGATGCCGCCGATGTATTCTGCGGTGAAGATAAACGGCAAACGGCTTTATGACCTTGCAAGGCAGGGCATTGAGGTCGAGCGTGCCGCCCGTCCCGTTACTGTCTATTCGATAGAATTATCTGATTATGACAGGCAAAACAGGACAGGTACTCTTGATATCCATTGCTCAAAGGGAACTTATATCCGCACGATTATAAGCGATATAGGAAAGAAGCTCGGCACGGGTGCAATAATGACATCGCTGTGTCGTACAATGGCGGCAGGATTTACCCTTTCAGACTGCCATGATATTGAGAAACTGCGGAATATGCCGCCTGAGGACACAGCAAAGCTTGTATTGCCGACAGAGCGTGTTTTCTCGTGCTATGATGAGGTAAGCCTTGACGATGCACAGAAAAAGCTGTTCATGAACGGTATGATACTTGACTGCGGCAGAATGGGTATATCATATCCCACAGACACACGTTTACGTCTTAAGCACGGCGATACTTTCATCGGTGTTGCAAAGGTAAACGAAGAGAACGGACTTAAAAGCGTCTATCTCAACATAATATCCTGATTTTTCCCATATAATGCGGGACACGGAGGTTTTTTCTTGATTGACATTACCGAAAATATAATACCTATCCCGCCGACAGCAACGGCGCTCGGTTTCTTTGACGGCTTACATTCAGGTCATATGAAGGTCGTTGAGGAATGCTTCAGGCATGACGGACTTTGTCCGGCAATGTTCACATTTCACAGCGATACTGCACTGCCGAAAAGGGAAAAGATAGAAAATCTGCTTACAAACGATATGAAACTTGAAAAACTCGATGAGGCGGGTGTGAAATACATCTACTCTCCCGATTTCAATTCGGTGTGCGACTATACCGCACGGGACTTTATAGAAAAAGTTCTGGTGAGGATAATGAACGCAAAAGTCGTTGTATGCGGTTTTGATTTCAGGCTCGGTGCAGGCGGCGGAAGCAATGCGGACGAGCTTAAAGAACTGTGCCGTGAATACGGTATAGAGGTCGTCATAATACCGCCGTTCAGTCTTGACGGCTGTGTTGTACATTCAACGGCGATCAAAAATCTGATAAAATCGGGTGAAATCGCAAGGGCAAACAAGCTTCTCGGTTATAACTTTTCGATTGAGGGCAAGGTCATAGAGGGCAACCGCATAGGACGGACTATCGGCAGTCCGACTATAAATCAGCTTTTCCCCGATAATATAGTTATGCCGAAGTTCGGCGTATACAAGAGCGTGACTTATCTTGACGGCAGGACTATGCCGTCCGTTACCAATGTTGGCGTAAAGCCAACTGTCGGATACAAGGACAGTCCGCTTGCGGAAACACATATAATGGACTATGACGGTGACCTTTACGGCAGGACACTGCGGGTATCACTGCTTGATTTTATCCGTCCGGAAAGACGGTTTGAAAGCGTGGACGAGCTTAAAAACCAGCTTGACCGGGATAAAATGACGGCAAAGCAATAATTACACCGTACTGTCACACAGGTTTCACCTGTACAAGTTAAAATATAGCAGATGCGTGCAGGGCAGTGTGCCTTGCATGATACTTCATTTTAAGGAGCAGAAAATGATAGAAGTAAAGAATCTGACTAAGCGTTACGGCTCTAAAACAGCGGTCAGCAACATTTCTTTCACTGCCGAAGAAAGCGAGATACTCGGCTTTCTCGGACCTAACGGTGCAGGAAAATCAACTACTATGAATATCCTTACCGGTTACCTTTCCTCAACCGAGGGCGAGGCAAAGATAAACGGTATAGACATTCTTGAAGAGCCTGTAAAAGCTAAGCAAATGATAGGTTATCTTCCCGAACAGCCTCCGTTATATCTTGATATGACGGTAATGGAATACCTTAAGTTCGTATACGGACTGAAAAAGTGCAAGCTGCCGATCAACTCGCATTTAAAGGAGATCTGCAACCTTGTAAAGATAACCGATGTCAAGGATCGTGTTATCAAGAACCTTTCAAAGGGATACAAACAGCGTGTAGGTCTTGCACAGGCGCTTGTGGGAAATCCCCCCGTGCTTATACTTGACGAGCCTACGGTCGGACTTGACCCCAAGCAGATAATCGAGATAAGAGCGCTTATAAAGAAGCTCGGCAAGAATCATACGGTTATCCTCTCAAGCCACATACTCCCCGAGATACAGGCGGTATGCGACAAGATAGTTATCATCAACAGAGGCAAGGTCGTTGCTAATGACAGCGCAGACAACCTTGCAAGAAATATGTCCGCAGACCACAAGCTTGTTATACGTTGCGAGGGCGCTCCCGCCGACGTAAAGAAGCTCCTTTCATCTATTCCCGGTATGGACGAGGTATTTGTCAACAGGGAGAATGTTGAAGAGGGCGTCAGCGAATACTTCTTAAACGCAAAGCCCGGTACGGATATCCGCCGTGAGGTTTCAAAGCGTCTTGCGTCAAGAAACTACGCACTGCTTATGATGAAGTCGAGCGAGCTTACTCTTGAAGAGGTATTCCTCAAGATTACTACAGGCGATATATACGGTAACGTGGCAGACAGCGTTGACAAGCTGAAGCTTACAAAGTGACCGGAAAGGCGGAATAAGAATGTTTGCAATATTTAAAAGAGAATTCAGAGCATATTTCACATCGCCGCTCGGCTATGTGTTCCTTGCTATTTTCTACGCATTTTCAGGACTGTTCTTCTATATATTCGCCCTGTCCGTAGGCTCAACGGATATATCGAGCGTATTCCTGATGATGTTCATGGTACTTATGGTTTTCGTTCCTCTGCTTACGATGCGACTTTTGTCGGAGGATAAGAAGCAGAAGACCGACCAGCTTACCCTGACGGCTCCCGTAAGTCTTTTATCGATTGTTATGGGCAAGTTCCTTGCCGCATATGCGATTTTTGCGATAGGCGTAGCGGTCATGCCCGTATACGGCTTTGTAATGTCGACCTTTGCCAAGGTTTCATGGCTTCCCATCTGGGGTAACACGGTAGGACTGTTACTGCTCGGCGGTATATTCGTTTCTATCGGTCTGTTCGTATCATCGCTTACGGAAAACCAGATGATAGCGGCAATAGGCAGTTTCTTTATCAATCTTATGATACTGCTTATGAACACGCTTACAAGCGCACTCCCCACAGGATTTTTACAGGACGTGCTTTCGAGCATTTCGGTATATTCGAGATACTCGCAGATAACAAACGGAATATTCAGTCTTTCAAGCCTGATATTCTTTGTCAGCGTTATCTTCATTTTCCTGTTCTTAACCGTAAGAGTGCTTGAAAAGCGCCGCTGGGCATAAGTGACTACGACAAAGGAGAAAACGCATGAGTAAAATAAACGAAGAGGCTGAGGTAAAGCAGGCAGTGGCAAGTGGCAAGAACGAAGCCGCCAAAGCCGAAACCGAAAGCACCAAAGCAAAGAAATCTCATAAAAATCCGTTTAAGAACAAGAAGCTGAAATACGGCGGACTGTCGATACTTTTCACAGTCATCTTCATAGTTGCCGTAGTTCTTGTAAACGTGATAATTACACTGCTCGGCGACAGATTTATGCCGGCGGCTGACCTTACCGACTCAGGTCTTTACAGCATTGAGCAGTCGACGGTAGATTATCTCAAAACCGTAACAGACGAGGTCACGATAACGGTAACAAGTGAAGAATCCGCATTTACGGGCGGAAGTTCCTACTATTATCAGACAAACGAGATACTGAAGAAGATCGCAGCGGCGAATTCAAATATCACATTACAGTATGTTGATGTAGTATCAAACCCCGGCTTTATAGCAAACTATAAAGAAACCATAACCTCAAACGAGATCATGGTTGAGAGCAAGGCTACAAAGCGAGTAAAGATCCTGACATATGAGGACTTCCTCAGCATAACCTATAATGAACAGTATCTCAACTATTACGGCGTGAAGCAGCCCCAAAAGGTTGAAGCGAACGCAGAGCAGGCTGTAGTATCCGCTATTATGAACGTTACCGATACAGATCCCGTAAAGGTTGCGGTTTTAACGGGCTACGGAGAAACAGAGAACACTGTTTTACAGAATCTGCTCAAGACAAACAGCTACGTTATCGAATCGGTGAACATTACACTTACCGATAAGATAAGCGAGGACTACGATTTTGTATTTATGTTCGGACCCGACAAGGACTATTCTGTCGCAGATATAAACAAGCTCGACACATGGCTTGACAACAGCGGTAAATTCGGTAAGAACCTTGTTTATGTAAACAACCCCAAGCTCGGTGATTCGCCGAATCTTGACGGTCTGCTTGACCAGTGGGGTCTGAAGGTTGAAAAGGGAATCACTTACCAGACAGATGAAAACTACACATACAGCGGTATGAACACATATCAGGTACTGTCTGTACCGGATACCGATTTCAGCAAATTTACAAACAGTTCGCCTGTTCACGGCTATAATATGAGTGCCGTAACGTCAAAGTGGGAAGATCAGAGCGGTAACGGTAATATCTCTATCCAGTCGCTCCTCAAAACATATGACGGTGCGGTTATCAAGCCTCAGGACAGCGGCGACAACTGGACGCCCGAAAGCGATGCAAAAAGAACGCAGTATTCTGTTATAATGCAGGCTGTAAAGACAAGATTTGAGGGTACAACACCGTTCGCAAGCCGTATAGTGGCAATAGGCGGTATGGAGTTCCTCAACACCTCATTCTTACAGACAGCGTCTGTAAACAACTCACAGCTTATAATGAACATATTCAATGTAAGTTGTAATAAGGAAGAGGGTATTACACTCACTCCCAAGTCTTACGATACAACAACCTTTGAGATAACAGACGCTCAGAAGAACGGTCTTGTTGTCGGATTTGTAATTGTTCTGCCGGTACTTCTGATAGTATTCGGTATAATCATCTGGGTAAGACGTCTGCATAAGTAAGCGAAAGGTCAGAAATGAAGAAAAACACAAAGATAATTCTCGGTTCGGTGATCGGTCTGGCAGTACTAGGTGCGGCAACGCTTGCGCTTGTGCTGACACAGCCGAAGGACGATAATGCCGATTCAGGCACGTCAAGCGACACCTCGGTCAGCATAACCGATTACGAAACCGACGATATTTCAACGCTCACGATAAGCAACGAGAGCGGCGAATATACGATAAACCGTTTAGGTAAGGAAAAGTGGGGAATAGATTCGATCCCCGAGGCGCTTGCAAACAGCAGTTCATATTCCAATGCAATGAGCAGTGCAGGCGGTATGAGCGCAAAGCAGGTAGTTGAAGAAGACGCTGCCGACCTTGCAAAGTACGGCTTTGACAAGCCTACAGCGACAATAAAGATGACGTTCAAGGACAATAAGGCTGATGATATAACTTGTCTTGTCGGCATCAAGTACGAGGGCGAAAACTCATGGTATGTCAAGACCGATAAGAGCAATACGGTATACCTTGTGTCAAATTCGGGCGTAAGTTTTGCTATGAATAATGAGCTGTCCTATGTCAACAAGTCAACCTTGGTAGCGTCTTACGACTCTAAAAACGACACCGTAAACAGAGTGCGTGTCGAGCGCAAGGACCTTGAAAAGGATATTGTTCTTGACAAGCTCCCGGAGGAAACCGAAAAGGAATTCTCGTCTACCTATGTAGCGTATGCAATGTCCAGCCATAACGGAATACTTGCCGACGATGAGCTTGACCAGAAGGTGGTTTACGGACTGTACGGAATATCTGCGTCCGGCGTGTTCGCTGTTTCTCCGACAGACGAGCAGAAGAAGCAGGCAGGTCTTGACAATCCCGACTGCACTGTTACAATGGTAAGTAATGAAGATACGGTCACAAAGCTTACTATAGGTTCTGCCGTATATACTGTTACAAAGAACGATGAAACAGGCGAAGAGATAAAGACGATAACGGGATATTACGGTATGCTGTCAGATAAGGACGCAATTTATGTGTTCTCGCCCGATGATCTGCCGTGGCTCACGGTTACACCTGAGAATATTCTCTACAAGCTGTTCTTAACACCGTATATCTATTATCTTGACGGCGTTACTATCTATGACAGTGACCGCAAGGCTTATGACTTCAAGATCACCGGCGATGCGGACAACTCAAGCTTCAGCTATGACGGCAAGGAAGTTGACTCTGCTAAGTTCAAAGCGTTCTATCAGTATCTGCTGTCGGCATACGCAGAGCAGATATATCTTGACGACCTGACAGACGGTAACAAGTTCATAGCCGGTATCACATATGATCACCGTGAAGAGGGTAAGGAAAACGATGTAGTCGAGTTCTACTCGAGTGAGAGCGACAGAACCTGCATTATAGTTGTAAACGGCGATGTACGTTACAAGGTAAGACAGGTATACGCTACAAGACTTCTTGAAAATCTGAACGCACTTCTCTCGGGCGGAGAGATAGTATCAGAGTTCTGATGCCGCAGGGCATTTATAATTGATATGTGACGACAGGGGGCGGATCTTAAATTTTGCACGGGATCTGTCCGTCACATACTGACCGTTAGTGCGACGGTGGAGGTTATTATGACAGAGCAGGAATTTTTCACCTACAAAGGTCTTCCTCTGGTAAGGAAAGACAACACCATCTATTATGGCAATATGTCCGATAAGTACGTTGCAATGCTGACTGTATTATCCACGCACAAGGTCAAGGATCTTGAAATAGCAGACAAGACAAGGGTACAGCTTATGAACACAGATCCGACTGTTCCCGCTACGGAGATAATCGCAAAGACAAGCGAAAGAGGCAGTCTTTATGAGGCGCTCGACGTCGCAAGTATATGGCTTTCAAAGAATAATTGATAAAAACCGCTCCGCCGTATTTTTTACGGCGGAGCGGTTTTATGCTGTATTCGGTTTTAACGATGCCTATAAAAACAGATAACCCCCGTCAGAAAGACGGGGGCAACGCTGTTTATATGATATGTTGCGTAAATTACTTGAGCAGTATGATCTTACCGATAAGGGGAAGCTCCTTAGCCTGTCCCTGTGCGGCATTGACAATGCCCATGATCATAAGTACAAGTTCAAATATAGATACGGCAAAACCTAAGATAGGGCCTAAAACCCAGCCTACGAAAGGAATTATAGTGATAATACCTGTTACTACAGAAGCGGCTAAGCCGAGCAGGAAGAGCACAAGACCCTGATTTGTATGGAAACGTGCAAATCTAGAGTTGGGGCAGGCAAGCAAAGGAATAAGGAAGAGTATTCCTATGTATGCCAGTACAGACATACCCTTGTTTGCTGTAATGTCCTGCGGATCAAACTGCGCTGTTGAGTCAGCTGTATTCATCATATTGTTCACAAAAGACTGTGCGTTCTGCTGCGTGCCGCCAACGGGAGTACCGCAGTTAGGGCAGATGTTTGCTCCGTCGGGGAGCTGATTTCCGCATTTGTTGCAAAAAGCCATAAATGTTAACCTCCGAAAAACCATTTCAAATAATTCACGGCAGAATTGCCGTTAGTTAAATTATAAAACAATTTCAGAGAAAAGTCAACTAATTTCTTGTTTGTTAAGTAAATTTTAGAAATTTTATGAATGTGTGCTAACTTTTCAACTGTAAACCGGAAAATACAACTGCTTTTCAGCAGATAAAAACCTTGCATTCCGTTTAAATGTGTGATAGAATAAAATTATTGTAAAAGCGGCAGTCCCAATATGCCGCCCACCCATTACAAAATAAATGCAAGGAGGAAAGGTCAGCCGTTTATGCGGCGGCAGACCGATATATAAATATGAACGCATTTTCATACAGAGTACAGACATTGCAACCATCAGCAATAAGAGAGATACTTAAGTTTACGTCAGATCCCGAGGTGATCAGCTTTGCGGCAGGTAACCCCGCACCCGAGGCTTTCCCTACAGAGGAGATCGCTCGTATAACAAACGAAATACTTACAACTACGCCCATTGACGCTCTCCAGTATTCAATTACAGAGGGCTATACACCGCTTCGTAACTGGATAAAGGACGACCTTAAGAAAAAAGGTATGTTTGATGAGAACGAAGAAGATGTAGTAATCACATCGGGCGCACAGCAGGCGATAGAAGTAGTTACCAAGGAGATATGCAACGAGGGTGACGTAATTATCTGCGAAGCACCTACGTTCATCGGCTCGCTGAACGCATTCCGTTCCTATAATGCTAAGCTTGTAGGCGTTGAGATGGAAGATGACGGAATAAACATTGAAAAGCTTGAAGCCGCTCTTGAAAAGTACCGGAGAACAGCTTTCATCTACCTTATTCCTAACTTCCAGAATCCTACCGGTAAGACTATGAGCCTTGAAAAGCGCAAGAAGGTGCTTGAGCTGGCTCAGAAGTATAACATATATATCCTTGAAGACAATCCTTACGGCGATTTGCGCTACCTCGGCGAAGACGTACCTACAATAAAGTCGCTTGACAAGACGGGTCATGTTCTCTATGCCGGAACATTCTCAAAGACGCTTGCACCCGGTCTGCGTGTGGGATACCTCTGCGCACCAAAGAACGTAATCGCAAAGGCGGTAGTCTGCATGCAGGTTTCAACCGTTCACACCTCTATCCTGCCGCAGATGATCGCTTATAAGTTCGTTACCGAGAATAACTTTGAAGAGCATCTTGAAAAGCTGAGAGCCATCTACAAGCACAAGTCGGATCTTATGCTTACAAACCTCAAGATGAAGATGCCCAAGTCCATCAAGTTCACAGAGCCGGAGGGCGGTCTGTTCATCTGGGGCACTCTGCCTGACGGTGATATGCCTTACTTCTGCAAGAAGGCTGTACAGAACAAGGTGGCTGTAGTTCCCGGCAATGCATTCTTAACGGATGAAAATGCTCCTTGTCTGTCATTCAGACTTAACTATTCCACTCCAACAGACGAACAGATCGAAAAGGGTGTAGATATACTCGCTGAAGTAGCAAAGACGATGTACAGATAAGTACATAAAAGTACTATCAGCAAATATAACCGGCATACAAGGAAAACAGGAACGGAATAATAAAAATATTATCCACAACGGACAAATCCGCAAAGGGGTAATTATGCCCTTTGCGCATAGCTGTCAGAAGAAAATTCTAAGACGGAAGCCTGTAACAAGCCTTGTACTGTCGGTTAACTTTTTTTGTTGATCCGATGGTTTGCCTGAATGCGGGTTTGCGTAACGTTTGAAATACACAAAAAGATATTATTGCTACACGCACGGCAGGCAAAAGCTAAATCGCTCTGATGCCGTATCTTTTTGTGTTTTACAAGACCGCATTTACGGTCGGAAAGAAACGGTGAATGAATGAAGTATTTTGATAAGCTGTCTGCCGCTGTGCAGGCAGCTTTTTCTGTCAGGGCAGTCGATACGGATAAGCTGTTATACTGCGTAAAAGCAGATATGGACGGCGAGGGGTGTTATTATGACACCTACATTACGTTTGATAACAAAACGCTTTATCTGTTATCCGGCTATGACAGACTTGTAAAGAATAAAAAGACATTTGACACACAGTTTGATTTCAAGGATTTCAGCGAATATCCTATGGAGGAGATCGAAAAGCTGTATGTTGACCGCTATCAGTTTACGGCAAGGCTGATGGCAAGGATGAGTGACGGTACGGAAAAACAGCTTGCGATGTTTTCGGGAGGGTTTTCCGAAAAATTCGAGCAGTTCTGCCGCCGTTATGAAACAATCAAAAAGGGTGAAACGCCCGACGATTCCGCACTTGACGACAAGACGCTGTATTGTCCGAAGTGCAACAGAAAATATCCCGACCCGAACAGAGCCTTCTGCCCGTACTGCACCAAGCGTACATGGGTGTTCAAGCGACTGCTCGGTATGTTCGGCGACTACAAAAAGCAGATAGTTATAATTCTGGCGCTCATAGCTGTATCGGTGGCACTGGGGCTTATAGCTCCGTACTTTGGTACAAAGATGCTGTACGATGATGTTCTGACCGAGGGCGGAAGCCTGCATGGACAGATACTGTTCGTGATACTCGTTATGGCGGCATTCTCACTGCTGTCTACGGGATTTTCGATGATCTACGGCGTTATTATAAGCAGGATAACGCCGCAGGTAATACATAAGCTGAGGACGGATATTTTTGCTTCTATGCAGAAGCTGTCGCTGTCATTCTTCACAACAAAGCAGACAGGCTCGCTTATGGGCAGGGTAGACCGTGACAGCTTTGACGTGTACGGATTTTTTGTTGATATAGTTCCGCAGTTTATTGCGAATATGATAAAGATAGCAGGACTTGTCGTGCTTATGCTTATGGTAAACCCGATAATATCGCTGTCGATGTTCCTTGCGGTGTTCTTTGTACTGCTGTGCGAGGTGCTTTGGCTGAGAGGTCAGCGAAGGCACTGGAGAAACCGTGATATTGCAAGACGAGGCGTTACATCTACCTTGTCGGACGCACTTAACGGACACAGGGTAGTAAAGGCGTTTTCCCGTGAGGAGCAGGAAATATCCCGTTTCGGCAGGAAGAATGACAACCTTTACTCGGCAGAATACGCAAGGGATAAGAGGAGCGCTCATTTCTTCCCCGTACAGCACGGAATATATGCCGTTTTCAGCGGTGTTATATACTGTCTTGGCGTTGCGCTTGTGCTGATGGGTAACCTTCAGCTCGGCGGACTGACACTGCTCATAAACTATTTCGGTGTAATATGGGATCCGATATTCTTCTTTATGTATATGGGCAACGACTGGGCAAGATGTACCGATGCCGCAGGCAGAATGTTCGAAATACTCGACAGCGAGCCTACAGTGAAGCCGCCCGCTGAGCCTGCCGTTATTCCGGACGGCGTTCTGAAGGGCGATATCCGGTTCAAGGACGTTACGTTTGAATACGAAGCGGGCAGACCGGTGCTTAAAAATATGTCGTTTGCTACCGAAGCCGGAAAGTTCACCGGCATTGTCGGCAAGACGGGTGCGGGAAAATCGACTATCATCAATCTCATATCAAGAATGTATGATGTAACATCGGGCGAGATAACGATAGACGGGATACCCGTAAAGAAGATACCGTTTGACGTTCTCAGAAAGAATATCGGCGTTGTGTCACAGGAAACATATCTGTTTATGGGAACTGTCGCAGACAATATCCGTTACGCAAGACCCGATGCGACAATGGAAGAAGTGATACAAGCGGCAAAAAGCGCAAACGCTCACGATTTTATAATGAAGCTCCCCGAAGGGTATGATACCGTAACGGGAAGCGGCGGCGTAAGCCTGTCGGGCGGCGAAAAACAGCGTATATCAATAGCCCGTGCGCTGATACAGAAGCCGAATATACTTATACTTGACGAGGCTACGGCGGCTATGGATACCGCAACAGAACGTAAGATACAGAGTGCGATAGATAATCTCAAGAGCGGCAGAACGATAATAGCGATAGCGCACCGCCTCTCAACGCTCCGTGACGCAGACAAGCTGTATGTTATCGAACACGGCGAGGTTAAGGAGAGCGGAACTCACGATGAGCTGATACGCACAAACGGAAAATACTTTGAGCTGTATAAGCTGCAAAGCGAGTCGCTGAGATCTGTCGGACTTGACTGATGCAGAAAGGAGCGCTTATGAAACAGAATACAACTGCAATTTATGATGTAGATACGCTTAACATTCTTTCACCCGATAAAATAGGGCTTACCGAAACCGAAAGCGGCTATCTTGAGTTTTCGTATGACGGCAGGGGTTATGAAAAGGTCGACCTTACAAGGCTCGTACCGTTCAACGATGAAAACAGGTATATAAGCGTAAGCTATAAGAATGAGGAAGACGAGTGGAAAGAGATAGGCGTTATAAAGGATCTTGAAGATCTGGCGGCTGATATCAGAAAGACAGCCGATGATTATCTCAAGCTCAAATACTACATTCCGGAGATAAAGAAGATCCACAGGATAACGGATAATCAGATGGGGTATCTTTTCCTTGAAGCCGATACTACGGCAGGCGAAAAGAAAATAGCCGTGTACGACTGGTGGCATAATTTCAGAGTGATACACGGAAAGATGCTTGCCGTGACGGACGCAGACGGAAACCGCTACAGCGTACCCGATGTTGACAGGCTGGACAAGGCAAGCATAAAAAAACTCCAGCTGTTCATCTGATACCGCACATTTATTACCTTTACAGAAAGGAGCGGGTATAAATGAATCTGAAACTGTCAGTACCGAAAGGCGTGGATATTGACAGCGTGAGCTTTTCCCTGCCGTTTGATATAGACAAAAAGGCTAAAAACGCAAACGGGCATCTTACCGCCACGAAGGACAAGCTCACGGTATATTATGACGATAAAGCGGTACGGGAGTTTGCCGTATCGGATATAAGCAAGATAACGGTAGAACAGCTTATCGGCTGTTCGATGCTGTGCGTAAGGGATATGCACGGCAGGGACATATGTGTCTGTCAGTTCTCGCAGAAGTATTATATGCGATATGCGGAGCTTGCAAAGATATATGAGCATTACATCGCTACGGGCGAATTTACCGAGCATACGGACGCAGACGAGCCGAGCTGTCCTAAATGCGGAGCGGCACTAAGAGGCAGCAGTAAATGTATGTTCTGCGATGCAAAAAAGGGCGTGTTTTTAAAGCTCGTAAAAAGGCTTGCGCCGTACAAGGTGCAGTTTGGCTTGTCGCTTTTCGCAACATTTGTGCTGTATGCTTTTGACGTTATCAATCCGCTGTTTCAGCGTATATTGGTAGATGATCTTATAGTGCCGAATAACAGCGACTGGGGGCTTTTCTGGAAGATAACGCTGTGCATTCTTGTGCTTAACCTGTCCTCTATGGGATTCAGGCTGCTGCAGGAGGTGTGCAACTATAAAATATCAACGGCATACGGCAGGGATCTGCGCCGTGATATTTTCAACAAGACCCAGCAGCTGTCAATGAGTAATGTTGCAAAACGTACTCCGGGCGAGCTTATCAATCGTGTATCGGGCGATGCGGCGACATTGCAGGACTTTATGACAAGGCAGGGCAAGGATATGATTTTTCAGACGACCGCACTTGTTGCGCTTCTGATAATTATGTTCATCACAAACTGGAAGCTGGCGATAGTAATTACCGTTCCCTTACCGCTTGCGGCTTTCCTTTCGGTAAAGTCGTTCAATGCGATAAGCGTAAGATACGGCAGAGTATGGCGCTTCCAGTGCCGTGCAAGCGAGCTTCTGCACGATGTTCTGCACGGAATAAGGGTAGTAAAGAATTACGGTAATGAGGACAGAGAGATAGAAGCGTACAGAAACGCCTCTGCGAAATGGGCTGACTCGGTGAAGAAAGCCGATATACTCTGGTATATGGTACAGCCGCCTATACGTTATATATTCAGCATAGGCGAGTTCTGTGCGCTGTTCTTCGGCGGCAGTATGATACTCGGCAGAGAGATGCAGCTCGGTGAGCTGATACAGTTCACAACCTATGTCGCTATGCTCTACGGTCCTATCCAGTGGCTTACAAGCCTGCCCAGAGTGCTTGCGCAGGCAAGAGTAAGCGCAGGAAAGGTGTTCGAGATACTTGAAGAGGATAACGATATAAGCGACAACAAAAATGCTGTCAGCCTTGATATAAAGGGCGATATCGAGTTTAAAAACGTATATTTCGGCTACAAGGCGTATAACCCTGTGCTGAAAGACGTTTCGTTCAGCATAAAGCAAGGCGAGATGATAGGCATAGTCGGACATTCCGGCGTCGGCAAATCAACGCTTATAAACCTTGTTATGCGCCTTTATGACGCAACATCGGGTCAGGTGCTGATAGACGGCACGGACGTGCGTGACATATCGCAGAATTCATTGCGTTCACAGGTCGGAGTTGTATTGCAGGAAACGTATCTTTTCAGCGGTACGGTGCTTGACAATATCCGCTATGCAAAGCCCGATGCAAGCTTTGAGGAAATAGTCAATGCCGCAAAGACGGCAAACTGCCACGATTTCATCACTCGTATGCCTGACGGCTATAATACCGTTGTGGGCGAGCGCGGCTACAATCTTTCGGGCGGCGAACGTCAGCGAATAGCTATTGCAAGAGCGATACTGCACGACCCGAAGATACTTATACTTGACGAAGCTACCGCATCGCTTGACACACAGACCGAAAAGCAGATACAGGACGCTCTCGACAGGCTGATAAAGGGCAGAACGACAATAGCGATAGCTCACAGGCTGTCAACGCTTGCAAATGCGGACAGGCTTATAGTGCTTAAAAAGGGCAGAGTAGCCGAAATCGGTACTCATACCGAGCTTTTACAAAGCAAGGGCGTATATTATGAGCTTGTTATGGCACAGAAGCAGACGGCAAGGCTGAGGAAGAGTGAAGCCCCGGCGCTTGCGACTGTCTGATAATAAATTCAATTATTAAGAACAACGCTTCCCGTATTTAATACAGTCAAAGCCCTCTGCGGGTTATCCGCAGAGGGCTTTCGCTTATTTACTTTCAATTTCGTTTATGATCATCCCGACTACCTGTTCGGCTGTCGTATTCACGCAGTCTATCGTTATATCAGCGTAGCGGTTGTAGTACACCTCACGTTCGGCGATTATCTCCGCTACCGTTTCGCCGGGGCGGCAGGCTATGCCTCTTGTCTTGATATTTGTAAGACGGCGGATAAGCTCCTGCTCGTCCACTCTGAGATATACGCAGACACCGTTTTCTTTAAGGTGATCCATACCTGCGGCTGAAAATACGGCTGAACCGCCTGTTGCGATTATCGCTTTTTTATCGTTTATTGACAACAGTGCCTGTTCTTCCGCCTGCTTGAAGCCGTCAAGTCCACGCTCGTCGATTATGTTCTGGAGCTTTTTTCCCTGCTGTTTTTGAATAACAAGATCTGCGTCAACAAAGTCGTAACCCATTGATTTTGCAAGGAGTACGCCGACAGTGCTTTTACCTGCGCCGGGCATTCCGATAAGAATTATGTTTTTCATTTTTGTGTCCTTCTCTTTTGTTCTTTGTATCAGCCGTTATCGGCTGTCATTACTTTCTCATAGTAGTACCAGTTATCGCCGAGCGATGAAGTTTCGTTGTCGGAAATATCCTTTGCAGAATAGATAAGCTGTTTTGTATTTTCTGTGTTGAAGCTGAAATGTACTGCATTATCCTGCTTTTCTACGCCGTAACAGTAAGTATGGCACAATACATCAAGTTCCTCCGTCAGCTTATCATAAAGCGGCTCGCCGTTTTCATCAGCGTTTATGACCGACTTTTCAAAAAGTCCGCCGTGAGCGGCTGTAATCTTATACTCGGTAATATCTGTACCTTTGCTTATAATGCTGTCAAGTATCGCTGAATATTTCGACTTTACCTGAAGTATCTCACGCTTTTCGCACTCGGTGATACCTGCTCTCAGACAAATATCTCTCAGAAAGAACGAGCCTATAAGCAATGCGAACACACCGACAATTATAACGGCTGTTATTATTTTACGCTTGACGCTTTTCTTCTCAGCCATTCATTTCACCGTCCTCAGTTTCTGCCTTTTTATCCTTATCGCCGTCAACCGACTGCATTGCCGCCAGTGTATCGCCAAGCATTGCAATCGGGCCGCCGTACTTATCAACGCCGCTTACACGGAAATTCGGCTTGTCTGTAGCAATGTTCAGCATCATAGCCTTGCCGAATTTTCCTCCGACCGCCGAAACACGTTCCATCGTTTTCTTATCGGTCTTTTCGGGATAGAATATCATAACATCGCCGCTCTGGATTATTTCGGTCAGGTGCATCTTCTGAGCAATCCTTCTCAGCTTTGCAACCTCGATAAGCCCCTCGACCGCTCTTGGCACATCGCCGTAACGGTCAATAAGCTCATCGGTCACATCGTATGCGTCCTCGTCATTTTCTATCATCGCTATCTTTCTGTAGCAGTCAACACGCTGTGCCTGATTAGAGATATACTTTTCGGGGATAAACGCATCAATTCTTATATCAATAAGGCACTCCGGTGTAATTTCGGGGGCTTTGCCCTGCTGTTCTAAAATCGCCTCGTTGAGCAGTTTTATATACATATCATAACCGACAGAAGCAAGGTGTCCCGATTGGCTCTGACCGAGTACCGAGCCTGCGCCTCTTATCTCAAGGTCTTTCATCGCTATCCTGAATCCCGAACCGAAGCGGGTAAACTCTCTTATTGCGTCAAGTCGCTTGGTGGCAATTTCGCTGAGCACCTTGCCCCGTTTGAATGTGAAATATGCGTATGCACGGCGGTTTGTACGACCTACACGACCTCTCAGCTGGTGGAGCTGGGCAAGTCCCATACAATCTGCATTCTCAATGATAAGCGTGTTGCAGTTGGGTACATCTACACCGGTTTCGATAAGCGTTGTGCAGACAAGCACATCTATCTCGCCCTCGATAAGCCTTCTCCATACATCGAGAAGTTCTTCCTCGCTCATTCTTCCGTGCGCTATTCCGATATTCGCTTCGGGTACCATAGAATGAATATCTGCGGCACAGGAATATATGCTTTCAATGCGGTTGTGGACATAGTAGACCTGTCCGTTGCGGCGAAGCTCCTTACTTATCGCCTGCGCTATAACTCCTCTGTCATGCTCGACAACGTATGTGGTTATCGGGTGACGGTCACCGGGCGGAGTTTCAATGACGCTCATATCCCTTATTCCCGACATCGCCATATTCAGCGTTCTGGGAATGGGGGTCGCAGATAACGTCAGAACATCTACGTTTGTGAACGCTTCTTTCAGCTTTTCCTTATCGTTTACGCCGAAACGCTGTTCTTCGTCTATAATAACAAGTCCTAAATCCTTGAACTTTACATCGGCCTGCACAAGCCTGTGCGTGCCTACTACAAGGTCAAGTTCGCCTTCTTCCAGCTTTTTCAGGATTGCTTTCTGTTCCTTTGCTGTGCGGAAACGTGACAACAGCTCAACTCTTATATCAAAGCCCTCCATACGTTTTAAAACCGTCTGGTAGTGCTGCCACGCAAGAACGGTAGTCGGCACAAGTATAGCGCACTGCTTACCGTCACCTATACACTTGAATGCGGCACGGAGTGCAACCTCCGTCTTTCCGAAGCCCACATCTCCGCAGAGAAGTCGCTCCATAGGGGCGGTACGCATCATATCGTGCTTTATTTCCTCTATACAGCGAAGCTGATCGTCCGTTTCAACATAGCTGAAATGATCCTCGAATATATGCTGCTGCTCGGTGTCGGGAGAAAACGCATAACCTTTGGCTTTCATACGGCGTGAATACAGCTCGATAAGCTCCTTTGCCATCTCCTGCGTTGCCGCTTTTGCCTTTGTCTTTGCCTTTTTCCAGGTATCTGTGCCGAGCTTGTTCAGCCTTACCGTATCCGCATCTCCGCTTCCTATATAACGTGAAATGAGGTCAAGCTGGGTTACGGGAACGTAAAGCACATCCGTACCTGCGTATTTTATCTTGATATAGTCTTTTGAGATCTTGTCGGCGGTAAGCTTCTGAACGCCCTCGAATACGCCTATACCGTATGAGCCGTGTACCACAAGATCGCCCTGTGAAATATCGCTGAGCGAACGTATCTGTGCGCCCTTTTTGAATTTCTTCTTAGGTGCGGAGGTTTTTGACGATGAAGCGCTTGTACGGGTGAGTACGGCTATTTTTTCTTCCGGATATTCAAAGCCTGCCGATAATATTCCCTCGACTACCGTGATTCTGCCGAGATAGAATTTCTTCGGATTCTTGGCATAATCAGCCTGATATCCGCTGTCACGCAGGTCGTCCGCAAGTATCTTTGCCGCTTTGTCCGTACCGCCGAATATGATGCAGGTATAGCCGTTTTTCTTATAGTTGTCAAGTTCCTCGCACAGCGTCTTATACTCTCCGCTCCATGCTGAAAGCTGTATCGAATCGACCTTTAAAATATCGCCGAGGTCAATTCCGCCGCCTCTTATGAACGTATCCATATAAAGCCGCACTTTATTCTTTACCGTGTCCTGATATTCCGCTTTGCTCATCAGGTACTTGTCAAGTCCCTTGCACAGAACTCCGTCCTCGGTAAGCAGTTTAAGATCCTCAAGGTGAGCCGAGATAGCTCCCTTTGCCGCCTCTGCCGCAGTAAACGATTCGCAGACTATCAATGTGCCGGCATAATCAAAAATACTGCCCGGCTCTTTATAGCAAAGCGGAAAATAACGGTTAAGACAGCATACGGAAATACCGTCACGCAGTCTTGCTATGTCACGTCTTATACGCTTTGCCGCTTCATCGTTCTTCTTTTTGTTCTTTTCGGTCTTTTCAAGAAGCGTCTGTAATGTCTGCGGCAGAACGCCCTCTTCAAAGATGGTTTCGCCGCAGGGTGTTATGCTGACGCTCTTTACCGTATCTATTCTTCTTTGCGTATCAATGTCGAATGACGCAACCGTGTCGATCTCATCGCCCCACAGTTCTATCCTGACGGGATAATCACTGCTGACAGGGTAAATATCGGCAAGCGAGCCTCTGAACGAGAACTGTCCCTTGCCCTCTATCATATCACAGCGTGTATAGCCTGCGCTGACAAGCGTCTTTGCAAGATCGTCAAGCTTTATCTCATCGCCTGCTTTAAGCGTAACCGTGTGCTTTTCCAGTACGTCTTTCGGAACGGTAAGCTGTACCGCCGCTTCGGACGAGGATATTATCAGTCTTGCCTTGCCCGAAAGCGCCGCAGACAGCGTTTCGATACGCTTATGCTCGTACTCCTGCGACTGCGCCTCAGTATCGGCAAGGGTCAGATCGGAAGCGGGAAACTGATATGCGGCAGTATCGCCGCACATTGTATTTATATCCTCTGTGAGCTTTGCCGCAGACGCCTCGCTCTCGGTTATGACAAGTATCGGTGAGGGAAGCTTTTCATAGCATAAGGATGCTAAGAAGTGCGCCTTGTGTATATGCGAAAGTCCCGTGACCAGTAAGGGCACGGGTTCATCGCTTAAAATATGTGCGACTGACTTTTTGTACTCGGTCAGCGTGTCAGCCATATTTTTAAGAAGTTCCATATTGTCTGTCTTTCTTATGAATTGTACTTATTCATTGCGGTATCAATCTTGCCCGCAACTATGAGCTTTGCCGCCTCTGCGGCATTGTCGAGCGCTTTCTCAAGGTTTTCGCCGTCTTCCTTCTTGAAGCCTGATAATACCCAGTCGGCAAGCGGAAAATCGGGGTGCGGCTTTGCGCCTACGCCTATCTTTATACGGGGAAAAGCGTCGCTGTTTGTGAGAAGGATTATGCTCTTTATACCGTTGTGACCGCCGTCACTGCCTTTTCTGCGTATCCTTGTTCTGCCGACATCAAGCGAAATATCATCGTACATCACAAGTATATTCTGAGGGGGGATCTTATAGAAGCTCATAGCCTCGCTTACCGCCTCGCCGCTGTTGTTCATAAAGGTTGACGGTTTCATTATAATGCAGTGCTTGCCCTCTATAACACAGTCGGCTATGAGGGATTTGAACTTCAGCTTTTTTATCTGTACGCTGAGTTTTTCCGCAAGGGTATCCGCCGCCATAAAGCCTGCGTTATGCCTTGTATTCTCATACTGCGTACCGGGGTTTCCCAGCCCTACTATGAGATATTCGACAGCGCCCTGCGGTGCAGGCTCTCTGCCTGCGGCTATCTTATCAAATATATCGGATAATGACATTTTTACTTGTCCTTTGCTTTTGCTGTTATCGCAGGCTTTCTGAGATAAGCTGTTGCGAGCTTATTCATAAGTCTTGCGGATTTTTTATTTGCGGGCTTTTTCATTCTCCACGTCCAGTTTCCTCCGACAGTCGAGGGAACGTTCATACGTCCTCTGCCGTCTATACCGAGAATGTCCTGCATCGGGATTATCGCAAGTGCGGCAGGGCTTGCATAAACGCTTCTTATGAAGCTGACGTTCTTATGCTCCAGAAAATTTGCGTTTATGTAGCTCTTTGCCATCTTTGCGGCTTTCGCATCCGCAGATTTAAGCCAGCCCATTATAGTATCGTTATCGTGTGTGCCTGTATACGCTACGCAGTTATTTACATAGTTATGGCACAGGTGAATACTGTCCTTGCCTTCGTTGTTGAATCCGAACTGTAAAACTCTCATACCGGGGAAGCCCGTGTCGCTGAGAAGCTTTTTTACGCTGTCGAATATATCGCCTAGATCCTCCGCTATGATATTGACATCGCCGAGCTTTTCCCTGACCGTGTCGAACAGCTTCATACCGGGGCCTTTTTTCCATTCTCCGTATTCGGCTGTTGTTGCGTCCGCAGGAATAGCATAATAGGTGTCAAACGCACGGAAGTGGTCTATTCTCACCATATCATACAGCTTCATTGCGTGGTCTATCCTTGACAGCCACCAGTTATAGCCGTCACGCTCCATAGCGTCCCAGTCATACAGCGGATTTCCCCACAGCTGTCCTGTGGGTGAGAAATAATCGGGCGGTACTCCTGCAACAAGAGTGGGTCTTAGCGAAATATCTATCGTGAACAGCTTGGGGTTTACCCACACGTCCGCACTGTCCATTGCGGCATATATCGGAATGTCGCCTATTATAGATATGCCGTTCTTGTTGGCATATGCTTTCAGCTTATTCCACTGGGTAAAGAACATATACTGTACGAAACGGTGAAATTTGATTTCTTCGATATGCTCTTCCTTGAAAGCGGCAAGCACTTCGGGCTTTCTGAAACGTAACTCTTTGTCCCATGTCATCCACGAACGCAGTTCGTTATGCTGTTTTATCGCCATAAAAAGCGCATAGTCCTCAAGCCACCAACTCTGCTCCTGAATAAAAGCAAGGTAGGAAACGTCCTCATTGAACGAGAAAAACGCCTTGTGTAAAAGCTCGTTTTTCTGCGCTATTACCTTTTCATAGTCGACCGCAGAAGGATCTTCGCCGTATTCTCTGCCCTTTATGTCATCGGGTATAAGAAGCCCCAACTCTACAAGTTCCCACAGGTCTATAAGAAGAGGATTGCCGGCGAATGCCGACGGTGACTGATAGGGCGAGTCGGCATAGCCTGTCGGGTGTATCGGGAGTACCTGCCAGTATTTCTGCCCTGCCGCTTTCAGCCAGTTCACAAACTCAAAGGCAGGTTTTCCGAGTGTTCCTATGCCCTCGTTTGCAGGAAGGCTTGTTATATGGAGTAATACTCCGCTGCTGCGTTTAAGTTCCATAATATCGCCTTTCGGATTTCAATCTTACTTTTCGTCGTTCATGCTTGTTCTGAACGGAGCAACGGGGATGCCGTTCTTGCCGTACAGCGTTACATCGCCGTAATTTGTCCAGAGGTAACGTACATATGCAGGCTTCTTTACTTCGTCAGCGTAGACGCTTATCGTTCCGTCCTCGTCAATAACGGCGCAGGCAGGCTTGTATTCCTTATCGGTGCCTGCAACCTCAAAGCCGGTTATACCGTTATCGCCCTTTATATCAAAGCCACTCTCCGCGTGGTCAAAGCTGATAACTGCTCTGTCGCCTGTTACGGTCATGTCCTTGTAAATAGGACCAAATGCCTCTGTTTCGCTGTCGCCGTAAACGTGGTGCATAGCCTGCAGGTAAAGTCTGTGACCTACGGGTACCTTGTTCTTGGGGTGGATCTCGTTGAATTCGCCGCAGTCGAGAATAACTGCAATACCCGTATTCTTTACCGTCTTGAAGGTACGCATCTGCGCCTCTCTTATAAGGCACCAGTGCTTCCAGTCGGGGTCAGCTTTATAGCGGTGCATCGGGAGCTGTACAAACATGAACGGAAGCTCATCATCGCCCCAGTCATCTCTCCAGAGCTGAATAAGCGCCTTGAACAGCTTGAAATAAGTTTTCGGTCTGTTGTCGTCTGTTTCGCCCTGATAATAGATAACACCCTTGATAGTATACGGGCATACACGCTTTACCATACTGTCATAAAGCGCTGTTGCGTGGAAGGGGTTTAAAGGCGTCATAGGACCGGGATACTTGCTTACACCGCAGTAAGCCTGACACTCGTCCCACGTTCCGTCGGGATGTGCGCTGTAGAACTCTATCGACTTCTTCTGCCACTCTTCCTCATATTTCACATAGTCAAGATATTCCTTGTCCATTTCCTCTCTTGACCTGCCTGCTACCGCATTATCGAAATCGTCAAGGTATGCCTTGAGGTCTGTATCCTTTTCGAGAGATTCACGGCTCATCCAGTAGCTTGCGCTTGTACCGCCCCAGTTACAGCCGATTATTCCGACAGTAACGCCAAGCCTTGCGGCAAGCTCCTTTGCGTAGAAATACGCAACTGCGCTCCACGCTCTTGCGCTTTCGCTGTCAAAACAGCTCCAGCCTGTGTTTTCTTCGTCACGGAAGAACTTTTCATCCATGTTGCAGTTTTTCTGCGTGTAATAATAGCGAACGTTTTCGGTCTTATCGTTTGCAAGAAAATCCTTGCCGCCCGTGCAGTTCTGAAGCTCAAGCTCCATATTGCTCTGACCGCCTGCGAGCCATACCTCGCCTATCATAACGTTACCGAATACGATAGTTTCTTCGCCGTTGCTTATCTTCATCTCATAAGGGCCGCCTGCTTTCATCGCAGGAAGTGTAACACACCATTTTTCATCGGCAACCTGAGTTACGGCAGTGTTTCCGCATATGGAAACTATTACGCTTTCGCCGTCCTTACCTGTACCGAATACTCTTACGTTCTTTTCTCTCTGGAGAACCATATTGCTGCTGAATACCGCAGCCGCTTTGAATTTAGCCATTGTTTTTCCTTTCGTCTGATATTCCGGGCTTTCTTCTTGTGTTTCTTCTTGTTGCGGGTCTTTTGTCCGTTCTGCCTGCTTTGTCAGGTGCAGCAGGCAATGGCGGCTTATCCTTTATAAGAGAAGCGTACAGCTCCTCATCTTTTTCATCGGACAGTGCATACCGTTTTACCCATTGGTATTCTCTGTCCGCTTTTTTTTCAAATCTGACCGTAACTTTTATCGAGTGTTTGGCGCAGTGCATGACCGCCATATAGTTCATAGGTCTGAGCCACACGAGCTTACCTTTCAGCGTAGCCGGTTTTCCGCATATAGGGCAGATGTACCGGTTAAGCGGAGATAATCTCGGAACACTGTTCATGCGCGCGGTCTTCACCGTTCCGTAAGATGTCTGACATATGCTCATGAACGGATTTGTATGCGCATAGTCAACTTTTCTCTGCCACTCGATCTCGCTGGGTATATCGTTTATTTTAGTAAGGACAAGCGCTGTGTAGTATGCGTCGTTTATCGCACTGTGATAATCAAGCTCCTGCTGTACACCGGTGATCTCAACCGCCGACTGAAGCGTTATCTGCGGGCGGTCGATATTATATTGCCTTGTCATGAGCGGCTGAAGGTTGAACCAACCGGGAAGCCAGCTTACGTCATAGTTATAAAACAGGCACTGACCGCGCAGTGTCGGTATATCATCCGGACCCCATGTTGCTATAATGCTGTCCCCGAAACTTTCGCACCACTGTCTGAAACGTTCCATGACAATTATTAAATCATCAGCGTCCTTAAGGTCGTTCTTGGTTATGCCTGTGAGCTTCTTTATCCTGCCTTTAAGCTCGGTATAATATCTCGGCTTAACATACTCGGAAAAAAAGCTTTCGCCTATTTTTCCATCCGTAACAGCAACGGCGCCTATCTGTATTATTTCAACCTGTAATACCTTTGTGCCGGCTATCCGCGTCTTTTCTCGGCATACAGGCTGACTCCATTCCATATCGAGTACAATATATGTCACCCGTGCGCCTCCCTTCAGTCTTTATAATAACACTCAAAGCCCCGCATTGCTCTTGCGGGGCATATTTGCTTATATTGCGACTTCTATTTTCTCGTTGAAGTCGTGATATTTATAGTCTTTCAGCGTAAAGCTGTTCTTTGTGAACTTGTAGAAATCGGTTATATCCTCGACAACCATTTCGGGTGCGGGATAAGGCTCTTTTTCTATAATGCGTTTTACTGCGTCGATATGTCTGTCGTAGATATGTGCGTCGGCTATGACGTGCACAAGCTCGCCCGCCTTAAGTCCCGACGCTTTTGCAAACATTATCAGAAGTGCGGCGTACTGGCACACGTTCCAGTTGTTCGCAGTCAGCATATCCTGTGAACGCTGATTGAGAATAGCGTTCAGCGTATCTCCCGTCACATTGAAGGTCATACTGTATGCACACGGCGCAAGTCCCATTTCATGCAGATCCTTGTGGTTATACATATTGGTCATTATGCGGCGGCTCGCAGGGTTGTGCTTAAGGTCGTACAGCACTCTGTCCACCTGGTCGAACTCGCCCTCGGGATAGATGCTCTTCTGTCCTAACTGCCAGCCGTAAGCCTTGCCTATCGTACCGTTTTTGTCAGCCCATGAATCCCATATATGGGTCGACAGATCGGCAACACGGTTGCTTTTCTTCTGGTATATCCACAGAATTTCTTCTATTGCTGAGCGGTAGAAGATACGGCGGAGCGTCATTACCGGAAATTCTTCCTGTAAATTATAGCGGTTCACCACGCAGAACTTTTTTACGGTGTGCGCCGGTGTACCGTCCTCCCAGTGAGGCCTTACCTCGCTGTTTGTATCCCATGAGCCGTGTTCGATTATATCACGGCAGTTTTCAATAAAATATTTATCGGCTAAACTCATTATGATTCCTTAAATCTTTGATAACAGCTTTGTTGTCGAGAAGTCTATCTGGTCGAATGTACGGCTTTCGAACATATTAAGGCTGTCGATACCGCTCATATTGTAGATAGAAACACCTGCGCTCGATGCGTATGTCTTTACTTTTTTAAGCAGCGTCTGTGCTTCCTCGGGGTAGTCGTACTTTTTCTCATCGTTTACGAGCGCCTCTTCATAGCTTGTTATCTGCGCATCGTAAATTCCGTCAAAACCGTAGATGTATATTTCCGAGAAGCCCTCATACAAAGCCAGCTGTAAAGCAATATACAGATCGTCGACACGTCTTAAAGCCTCGCTGTGCTGTGTAGAGCCGAATGAAGGCAGCTGAGGAATAAAGCCGTTACCCATTATATTGAAGTATGTGGGCTTTTTTGCAAACTTGTCTTCAAATACTGTAACATTGCTTGCGACAAAGCTGTCCATCGCCTCAATGTACTTACCGTTTCCAAGGTAGTGTTCGGCATTTGACAGTATATACTGCGTCGGGCGGAGCGGTGTCTTGCTGAAGAACTTGCATATGCCGTTGTAGCTTATGCACTTTTCGTTGAACAGCAGGTTCAGCTCATCAAGCTTTACGCCTTCTTTGTAGCCAACGATAAAGCAACGCTGACCACGGAACTTATCCTTGCATTCTTTAAGTTGTGCTTCGGTACGGCGCACGTCCTTTTCAAGCTTGTTCTGTGTGGATTTATCTGAAACGTTGAACTGTGAGCGTTTCATCTTCATATATGTGCCGAGGAAACCTACAGGCTGGTTTACAAGGCAGTAGTCACGCTCTGTAAAGCCGTACTGCTGTAAACGCTTTTCGATAGTCTGTGCGCTTCCGACACGTCCCGTCATACCCTTGAGATATACCTCAAGCTCATCGTATGACGAAGAAACAAGGACATAATATGCCTTTGACATACCTTTAAGCTCTGTGATACTGCGCAGTGAATTGTCGCCCTTTACCAGTGTACGTTCATCGTTAGTCGCCATAAATGCAAGCTCAGGAACACGCACGCCCTTTTTTCTGAGCTGACCGAGCACCTTTTTGAGTATCTCGGCGTTAACACCGCGTCCGTCGCCCAGTATTACCAGCTTGCGCTGACCGATTATCTCGATGTTCTTGATAATCTGCTTTTTATAGTTACCTGCCTTAAAGAACTTTGTAAGTTTGGCATTGGTAAGAGAATCGTATGTCATCATAACCGCTCACTTCTCCTTTTAAAATATATATTTCTCTGAATTTCCGCCCTTTAAACCGCTCAGCGATTAGTCCTCGCTGAGTATAGATATATCAATCCTCGCTAAATATTGAACTATCAATCCTCGCTGAGTATGAACATATCATAAATAACCTTGATAGCCTTCTCAAAGTCAGCTTCGTGGATACCTACTATGATATTGAGCTCACTTGAACCCTGGTCGATCATCTTTATATTGATGTCTGCGTGTGATAATGCCGCAAATATTCTTGTAGCAGTACCCTTCTTTGACTTCATACCACGACCAACGATAGCGATAAGGGCTAAGTCGTTTTCTATTTCAATATGGTTGGGGTCTGTTACCTCGCATATCTTTTCAACAATGTCGGGGGTCTTGTCAACGTCCTTACCGTCAACAATGATGCTCATTGTATCAATGCCCGTGGGGATATGCTCAAAGCACATACCGTTAGCCTCAAGCACTGTAAGTATTCTGCGTAAGAAGCCTATCTCGCTGTTCATCTCGTCCTTTTCGATCGAGATAACGCTGAAGTGCTTTTTACCTGCAATACCCGTGATTATGTGCTGAGGAGGTTCGTTATCCTCCGCAACTATCATTGTTCCCTTTGCCGAAGGATCGTTTGTATTGCGGATATTTATCGGAATCTTTGCGCTTCTTACAGGGAAGATTGCGGCTTCGTGGAGTACCGACGCGCCCATATATGACAGCTCACGCAGTTCCTTATATGTGATGGACTCGATGACCTTAGGTTCGTCAACTATTCTGGGGTCTGCGATAAGGAAGCCGTTTACGTCTGTCCAGTTTTCATAGATATCTGCGTTGATAGCCTTTGCAACGATCGAACCAGTGACATCAGAACCGCCTCTTGAGAATGTGCGAACCGTACCGTCCGGGTTAGCACCGTAGAATCCGGGGATAACAGCGTGTGAAATGCCGTGCAGTACAGATGCAAGGCAGGTATCTGTCAGCGTATCGTCAAACTTTCCGTCGGGACGGAAGAATACTACCTTGGCGGCGTCTATAAATTCATATCCGAGGTAGTTTGCAAGAATGATACCGTTTAAGTATTCGCCGCGGCTTGCGGCATAATCTCTGCCGGCTTTCTTGCGGAAGTTTTCGATTATTATTTCGTACTCGTCATCAAGTGAAAGAGTAAGACCGAGGTCGCTTATAATTCCGTTGAAACGTTCTGCGATAGGCGCAAACTGGTTATATGCGTTCTTGCCCTCGTTTGCTACTGCGTCATAGCACGCATAGAGCATATCTGTTACCTTGATATCGTCCTTGTAACGCTTGCCGGGTGCACTGGGAACTACATATCTGCGCTCCTTGTCGCTTCTGATTATATCAGCTACCTTGCGGAACTGATTTGCATCGGCGAGTGAACTGCCGCCGAACTTGACTACCTTACTCATTTTTTAATTTCCTTTCTTGTATACCGTTTATGTCCCTTTTTATGTTGATTTTTACGGATTTTATAGTATGGGACTATATTCTATAATATTTTACCACAGTAAAAAGCAAAAATCAATAGCACAGCCAAAAAAAGCGGTTATCTGAGCGGCAGACAGACATTGTTGAAAAGACAGCGCTTTTAATGTTGTCAATAAGGGGATAATATGGTATACTAGTTGTAAAGATTCATATGAAAATAAGTCGGATAATATCGGATTTCAATTTTAATGATAAGGAGTTAGTATGTCACATTACGATTATCTTATAGTCGGTGCGGGACTGTTCGGCTCAGTCTTTGCATACGAAGCAAACAAGAGAGGCAGGAAGTGTCTTGTTATTGACAAGCGCAGTCACGTTGCAGGCAACATCTACACCGAAAAGGTGGAAGATATCAACGTACACAAGTACGGTGCGCATATCTTCCATACTTCCGATAAGGCAATATGGGAATATGTAAACCGGTTTGCGGAGTTCAACAACTATATCAACTCTCCCGTTGCGTCATATAAGGACGAGCTTTATAACCTGCCGTTTAATATGAATACATTCAGCAGGATGTGGGGTATTAAAACTCCCGCCGAGGCTAAGGCGATAATCGCAAAGCAGATCAAAGACCTCGGCATAGCGGAGCCGAAAAACCTTGAGGAGCAGGCACTGAAGCTTGTCGGAACAGATGTTTATGAAAAGCTCATCAAGGGTTATACCGAAAAGCAGTGGGGCAGACCCTGCACTGAGCTTCCTGCGTTTATAATAAAGCGTCTGCCGCTCAGATTTATCTATGACAATAACTATTTCAATGATCGCTATCAGGGAATCCCGATTGGCGGATATACTCAGATAATCGAAAAGATGCTCGCAGGTTCTGATGTAAAGACGGATACAGATTATTTCGAGTTCATAAAGGAAAATCCCGGCATAGCCGACAAGACTGTCTATACGGGTCAGATCGATGAGTTCTTCGGATTTGAATACGGTTCGCTTGAATACCGTTCTGTCCGTTTTGAAACCGAGATTCTTGACGAGGATAATTATCAGGGTAATGCGGTAGTAAACTATACCGACAGGGAGGTGCCGTATACGAGAATAATCGAGCATAAGCACTTTGAGTTCGGCAAGCAGGAAAAGACGGTCATCAGCCGTGAATATTCCGCAGAGTGGAAGCCGGGCGTTGAGCCTTATTACCCGGTAAACAACGACAAAAACAATGCACTGTATGAGAAATACAAGACGCTCGCAGATACACGCAAGGATGTTATTTTCGGCGGCAGGCTGGGGCAGTACAAGTATTATGATATGGATAAGGTAATAACAGCGGCGCTTGACAGTGTTAAAAACGAATTCGGCGGATAAATCAGTGTGCGGCGGTTTCCCCATGGGCGACTGCCGCAAATTTTTATTGTCATAGGTATGATAATGTGCTATACTGTTTTTAACATAATTTGTGAAAGGCGGAACTGAAATGACGATACTTGTTACAGGCGGAGCGGGCTTTATCGGAAGTAATTTTATATTCTACATGATGAATAAGTATCCGGAATACCGCATTGTCTGCCTTGACAGCCTTACCTATGCAGGAAACATTAATACGTTGAAACCGATAATGGATTCGCCAAGGTTCAGATTTGTCAAAGCGGATATCACCGATACAGCAGCGGTGGACAAGGTGTTTTGCGAAGAAAAGCCCGATACGGTCGTAAATTTTGCTGCTGAGAGCCATGTAGACCGCTCCATAATTTCGCCGGCGCTGTTTACATATACAAACACAATCGGTACTCAGGTGCTGGCAGATGTATGTATTAAACATAATACGCCGCATTTTCACCAGATATCTACCGATGAGGTTTATGGTGATACAGCGGCTGACAAAGGTGGTTGTTGCGCAGAAAATGCGCCGCTGTGCCCGTCAAATCCGTACTCTGCTTCAAAAGCTGCGGCTGATCTTCTGGTGCTGGCATATCATCGCACCTATGGACTGCCTGTGACCGTATCACGCTGTACTAATAATTACGGTCCGTATCAGCATACCGAAAAGCTGATACCGCTTATGACGGTAAATGCGCTTGACGGTCTGCCGTTGCCTGTCTACGGCGACGGAAGCAACAAAAGAAACTGGCTGTATGTTGCGGATCATTGCAGTGCGGTCGATATGATAATACATCATGGTAAAAACGGTGAAATATACAATATAGGCGGTAGGGAAGATATGAGTAATATTGATACCGTAAAGCTGATACTTTCCATTCTCGGAAAGGACAGCTCGCTCATAAGGTTTACTGCAGACAGAAAAGGTCACGACAGACGATACTGTATAGACAGTTCAAAGATCCGCAATGAGCTTGGCTGGAAACCGACAGTTGCATTTGATGACGGAATACGTCAGACTGTAGATTGGTATAAAGAAAACCGTAAATGGTGGAGCAGCATCATATAAAAACAGCGCACAGCGGATATACCGCTGTGCGCTGTCTTATACTGTGTTTACTATGCTATTTTCTTTTCGGTGCTGTATACTGTAACGCTTTCTTTCTTACCGTTTTTGTACTTAACGGTAAATACCGACTTAAGTCTGTATGTACCGCTTGTAAGATTTTTCATTTCGTTGACAAGAGTTCCCGATGAAGTATCATAGTAGGTCATGTTCCATTCTCTTAATGAATCCCAGAACCATAAGAATGAGAACTTTTCAAGAGTTGCGACAATAGTGATGTCCTTGATCGAAGAGTCTGTGCTGACAAATCTGCTGGTACAGGTAGCTTTGTTTGATGCAATTGTCAGGTAGCTTGTTTTTGTTGCGGAGTTGAGATCAAAAGTATCTGCAGCATCAGCCGATGCCGTGACGCAGATACCCATCATAATGCACACAACCAGAAGTACGGATAATAACTTTTTCATACGCTTTTTTCTCCTTAAATTTTAATATCAGAGAGTTACCCCTCTATAATAAGAACGTATGAAAAGCAAAAACCTTGCAATAAAATCAGAAAATTTTTATTATTCTACCTTTTGCACAAATTTTGATAGCTCAATTAGTTCATTTTTACTAAATCTGGAAGCGCTGATTTCTATTATTGACTCATCAAGTTCCCAGATGAGTACTTTTTCACGATTGTAGGTTTCAAAATAGATGGCATTTCTATTGTTGTCATCAAGCTTAACCGTTTCGGGATAAGTTATTGCGTTTTCCGTATTCAGCCGCATCGTTTCATACATACCCTTTACGGACTGCGAAAAGCATAGGTACTTTCCGTTTGCTTTATCGGAATATAACATAGTATAAATAAATTCGTAATCGCCTACGACCTTTTTGGTGTATTGCGAATCATCCATAACCAGACGGTATTTTTCTGTAAGTACAAGCGGACTGTCTTCTATATTACTTATTGTGAGCATAGAGAAAACATCGTACTGCTTTACAGTAAATGCTCCGAGATTTCTGGTAATAACCGTGATCCCGCCGGTGAGTACCGCCATGACAGCTACTATTATGGCGGCTATCAGCAAGCGGCGCTTTAGCGTAACAGGTTTGCGTTGCCGCTTTGTTTTTTGAGTTCTCTCACTGTTTCTGATAAGCTTTGATATTCGTTTGTCAAGCCTTCGGGGGACTTTATATTGCGGCAGTTTGTCGTAGGCTTGTATATCGGCACGAAGCTCCGCTTCAAGCGCCTGTGCTATTATGATGTCGTCAGTCATTGATATCTCCTTCCTGTTGCTTTTCTGACAGAATTTTTCTTGAACGTGAAACAGCAGAATATACAGCGTCCTCGCTGACGCCGAGTATTTCGCAGATTTCACTTACTGAGTATTGTAAGACAAAATATAATGTTGATATATTTTTGAGTGCCGGTGAAAGTTTACTGATATTTTTTATAACCGTTTCAAAATCAAGTCTGGCTTCGGCTTCTTTGACCGTGTCCGAACAATAACGCTCGTCGGTTTCATAATCGCTTTCAATTGACCGATGATTATTCTTTCTTACAAGGTCGTAGCACAGATTGCGTATTATGACGGTTATAAAGCTTTTGGTTTTATCCGGGTCTGTATTCTTGATTTTGGGCAGGTTATTGATTACACGCACGAACGTTTCGTGTACTGCGTCTTCCGCGTCCGGATAGTTGTGAAGAATAGACAGGCTCACACTGAACAGGTAAGCTTTATATTTTTTGTAAAGGTAGGCAACGAATTCTTTTTCGTCGTCGCTGTCAACCATTGCAAGATATGCACAAAGCAAAACCATCACCCCACTCAGCAACAATCCGTATAATATACTATAGTTTGTTTAATATCTATTTTATCAGCAGTTATAACGATTGTCAACATAAAATGACGGGAAGTTATAAGTTTTATCATAACAGTGCGGACAACGCAATAATTCTTTGAAAACAGCGGAAATATTTTGCCCCTCATATATAATAACGTTTGAAAAGCAAAAACCTTGCAATAAAATCGACATTTTTTTAAAAAAATTTTTCAGCCGCCCGAAAAAAGGCGGCTGAAAGAGAAAAAATATCATTTTAAAGGGATTTTCCCGCATTTTCAAGTTTGCTTAATGCTTCGGTGTTACCTGCAAGATCACTAGTTCCGTTAGCGCTGAACGCCATGTCAAACATAATCTCCCAGCCGAGATAGTCCGCCATGCATTTGAACTGCTTGCTTATAAGTTCATATTGCACATTGTCGGTCGGAGCGCCGCCGATAGTGATAATGCCTGCTTTCTTGCCCTTTAACTGCATACCCTTGCAGTAGCACTTGTCTATTACAAGTTTCAGCTGAGCGGTCATTCCCCACCAGTATACCGGTGTTGCAAACACGATCATATCCGCATTTACAAGTCTGTCCACCGTTGCATTGGTATCGTCCCTGGCTACACAGCCCTTGTGGCACTGACAGACTCCACAGCCTTTACAGCCGCTGATATTCAGCTTGTCGGCTTCTATTATATCTACCTCGTGTTTTCCAGCCATGCCGCTTACAAGTGCATTTATTGCTGTGTATGTGTTGCCTTTTCGTGCACTGCCGTTTACTATTGCTATTTTCATATGCTTTTGTCCTTTCTGATTTTCCGGATACGCAAAACCGCCCTGACCTTTCGGGCAGGGCGGCGTATCATACGTTATCCGTATTTATACTTTAATTACTTCTTGTCAGCGATAGCTGCCTGAGCTGCTGCAAGTCTTGCGATCGGTACACGGAAGGGTGAGCAAGATACATAAGAAAGACCGATCTTGTGGCAGAACTCAACAGATGAGGGATCACCGCCGTGTTCGCCGCAGATACCAACGTGCATATCAGGACGTGTAGCCTTACCGAGCTTGATAGCCATTTCCATCAGCTTGCCAACGCCAACCTGGTCGAGCTTAGCGAAAGGATCGTTCTCGAAAATCTTAGCGTCATAGTAAGCATTGAGGAACTTACCTGCGTCATCACGAGAGAAGCCGTATGTCATCTGTGTAAGGTCGTTAGTACCGAAGCAGAAGAACTCAGCTTCCTTAGCGATCTCGTCAGCTGTAAGAGCAGCTCTGGGGATCTCGATCATTGTACCAACTTCATACTTGAGGTCTGAACCTGCTTCCTTGATAACAGCGTCAGCTGTTTCAACAACGAAGTTCTTAACGTACTTGAGCTCCTTAACGTCGCCAACCAGAGGAATCATGATCTCAGGAACGATTGTCCAGTCGGGGTGATTCTTCTTAACGTTTAATGCAGCCTTGATAACAGCCTTAGTCTGCATCTTAGCGATTTCAGGATATGTTACTGCAAGACGGCATCCTCTGTGACCCATCATGGGGTTGAACTCGTGGAGAGATGCGATGATGTTCTTGATTGTTTCAACCGACTTGCCCTGAGCCTTAGCAAGAGCCTCGATGTCAGCTTCTTCTGTAGGAACGAATTCGTGCAGAGGAGGATCAAGGAATCTGATTGTTACGGGGCAACCTTCAAGTGCTTCGTAAAGAGCCTCGAAGTCAGCCTGCTGCATAGGTTCGATCTTAGCAAGTGCAGCTTCTCTTTCTTCAACTGTATCTGAGCAGATCATCTCACGGAAAGCGGCAATTCTGTCAGCTTCGAAGAACATATGCTCTGTACGGCAAAGACCGATACCTTCAGCGCCAAGCTCTCTAGCCTTCTTAGCGTCAGCGGGAGTATCAGCGTTTGTTCTTACCTTCAGAACTCTGTACTTGTCAGCCCAAGCCATGATTCTGCCGAATTCGCCTGCGATTGTAGCGTCAACAGTAGCGATAGCACCGTCATAGATGTTACCTGTTGTACCGTCGATAGAAATTACATCGCCTTCAACAAATGTCTTGCCGCCAAGCTCAAACTTCTTGTTAGCTTCGTCCATGTTGATTGCAGAGCAACCGGAAACGCAGCACTCACCCATACCACGAGCAACAACGGCTGCGTGTGATGTCATACCGCCACGAACTGTCAGGATACCCTGAGCAGCCTTCATACCTGTGATATCCTCAGGTGATGTTTCAAGACGAACCAGAACAACCTTTTCGCCCTTAGCAGCCCACTCTACAGCGTCTTCAGCTGTGAATACGATCTTACCGCAAGCAGCTCCGGGAGAAGCGCCGAGACCCTTACCGATAGGTGTAGCAACCTTGAGTGCCTTTGCGTCGAACTGGGGGTGAAGAAGTGTATCAAGGTTACGGGGATCGATCATAGCAACAGCTTCTTCTTCTGTTCTCATGCCTTCGTCAACGAGGTCGCAAGCGATCTTCAGAGCAGCCTGAGCTGTTCTCTTACCGTTTCTTGTCTGGAGCATATAGAGCTTACCGTGTTCAACTGTGAACTCCATATCCTGCATATCTCTGTAGTGGTCTTCAAGAGTCTTGCATACTTCTGTGAACTGCTTGAAAGCCTCAGGGAACTTCTGTTCCATTTCCTGAATGTGCATAGGTGTACGAACACCTGCAACAACGTCTTCGCCCTGTGCGTTTGTTAAGAACTCACCGAACAGACCCTTAGCGCCTGTAGCAGGGTCACGAGTGAATGCAACACCTGTACCGCAGTCGTCACCCATGTTACCGAATGCCATAGACTGTACGTTTACGGCTGTACCCCATGAGTAAGGGATATCGTTGTCACGTCTGTATACGTTAGCTCTGGGGTTGTCCCATGAACGGAATACTGCCTTGATAGCGCCCATCAGCTGTTCCTTAGGATCAGAGGGGAAATCTTCACCGATCTTAGCCTTATATTCAGCCTTGAACTGACCTGCGAGGTTCTTTAAGTCGTTAGCGTCAAGCTCAACGTCCTGTGTAACGCCCTTTTCAGCCTTCATCTTGTCGATAAGCTCTTCGAAGTACTTCTTGCCGACTTCCATAACTACGTCGGAGTACATCTGAATAAATCTTCTGTAGCAGTCCCAAGCCCATCTCTCGTTGCCTGACTTTTCAGCCATTACTGCAACAACGTCCTCGTTAAGACCGAGGTTAAGGATTGTGTCCATCATACCGGGCATAGATGCTCTTGCACCTGAACGTACAGATACGAGCAGGGGATTTTCCTTATCACCGAACTTCTTGCCTGTGATGCCTTCCATCTTTACGATGTATTCGTTGATTTCAGCCATGATCTCATCGTTGATCTTACGGCCGTCTTCGTAGTACTTTGTACAAGCCTCTGTTGAAATTGTGAAGCCCTGGGGTACGGGAAGACCGATGTTGGTCATTTCTGCAAGGTTTGCACCCTTACCGCCGAGAAGCTCTCTCATTGTAGCATTACCCTCTGAGAAGAGGTAGCAATACTTATGTGCCATTGGGGGGTTCCTCCTAAATTATTATTCCGGCCGTTTGTCTGAATTTTCCTTTTCTGCGGAAACCTGCAGAATTACAGACTTCTCAGCCATACAATAAGTATTATAACAGATTTGATTCTACTTTTCCAGTGTTTTTTAAAATTTTTTTGTTTTTATGTACCGAAAATGAAGAAAAATTTTTGTAAATTTCGACTAATCTATTTGTTGCTGCCGCTCTGCACATTTTTCCTCTGTTAAATTCCCGTGTTTTTTCATCTTTTACTTGCAAATACCCCTTTATCTATGGTACAATAATAATATACTGCCGTAATAGCGAATTATCGCTTTACCGTGATGAATTATAATTGAATTAAGGATGATTGAAATATGACCGGCGAACAGATAATGAAGGTTACGGGGATACTCCTCGAAAATCTTATCCCCACACTGAAAATTTTCGGCTTTACGCTGCTTTTTTCAATACCGCTCGGACTTGTCGTTGCGGCGCTGAAGATGTGCAGGTTCAAGCCAATATCGTGGCTTACAAATCTATACATACTCATAATGCGCGGAACACCGCTTATGCTCCAGATCATAGTTGTTTACTATGCACTGCCGTTTTTAAAGACGGCTACCAAAGGCTCGGGCGGATTCGTGGAAAGTCTGCTGAGCGGTGTAGATCCTGCCGCAGAGAGCTTTATGTTCACTATGGTAATTATCGCATTCGTGCTGAACTATGCGGCATATTTTGCCGAGATATTCAGAGGCGGCATAGAGTCTATACCGAGAGGTCAGTATGAAGCGGCGGCGGCTCTGGGAATGACAAAGGCACAGACGTTTTTCAGGATAATTCTCCCGCAGGTAGTAAAGCGCATCGTTCCTGCGTCGTCAAACGAAGTAATTACGCTTGTAAAGGATACGTCGCTTGCTAATGTCGTTGCTTACTCGGAAATAATGCTTGCGGCAAAACAGCAGATGATGAACTACAGCTCGCTCGTTCCGCTGTTTATTGCAGGTATTTTCTATTTCGTTATGGCTACTGTGCTGACAGCGCTGTTCGGCTTTATCGAAAAGAAACTGAACTACTACAGATAAGGAGCAGGCAGAATGTCAATACTCAGTGTAAAGAATCTATCAAAGAGCTTTGGAAAGCTCGAAGTTTTAAACGATATTTCATTCAATGTGGAGCAGGGCGAGGTAATATCTATAATAGGCCCGTCGGGAAGCGGAAAATCAACGCTCCTGCGCTGTATCAACCAGTTTGAGAAGATAGACAGCGGCGAGTGCGAGATATGCGGCATCACTATGACAAGAAATGATGAAAACGGCAAGGCGGTATACGCCGACAACAAAACGCTTCACGATATAAGGCTTAAAATCGGTCTTGTGTTCCAGAACTTCAACCTGTTTCCGCATATGTCGGTGCTTAAAAACATAACAGAGGCACCCGTCCATGTGTTAAAGCAGGATAAGATGCAGGCGGAGCAGACCGCAATGGAGCTGCTTGGCAAAATGGGACTTGCAGACAAAGCAAACGAATACCCGTGCAATCTGTCGGGCGGTCAGCAGCAGCGTGTGTCTATCGCAAGGGCGCTTGCACTAAGCCCCGAACTTCTTTTCTTCGATGAGCCGACATCTGCACTCGACCCTGAACTTACCGGCGAGATATTAAAGGTAATAAAGAGCCTTGCGGAAGAAAAGATGACTATGGTTATCGTAACTCACGAAATGCAGTTTGCAAGCGAGATTTCCGACCGTGTAATATTTATGGACGGCGGATATGTTATTGAGAACGGCACTCCCGACGAGGTGTTCAACAACAGCCAGAACGAGCGTACACGTCAGTTCCTAGAAAGGTATCATTCCTGATATTGCTTGACGATACCCGACAATTATGATAAAATATCTGTTATACGTTTACGCACACAGTAATTATATGGAAGGAAACTAATATGAAGGTACTCCTGTTTTCAGAAGGTATGAACCTTATCAAAATATCCGGCCTTGGCAGAGCGATCATGCACCAGCAGAGAGCAATGGAGCTTAACGGCATAGAATATACGCTCGACCCTAAGGACAGCTACGATGTTGTTCACATAAACACGCTCGGACTTAAGTCAAAGAATCTTGCGAAAAAAGCAAAAAAGGCGGGCAAGAGAGTGGTGTACCACGCTCACTCAACGCAGGAGGACTTCCGTAATTCGTTCATCGGCTCGAATCTTATTTCGGGGCTTTTCAAGAAGTGGATATGCAGCTGCTACCGCAGGGGCGATGTTATAGTGACACCGACCGAGTATTCAAAGTCGCTGATAAGAGGCTACGGGCTGACCGCTCCGATCTATGCAGTATCAAACGGTATTGACCTTGCAAGATATGAGCCTAAGGAAAACGACAGGGAAGCATTCCGCAAAAAGTTCGGTTTAAAGGACGACGACAAGGTCGTGATCTCCGTAGGACTTTACTTTGAGCGTAAGGGTCTTCTCGATTTTGTACAGATGGCAAAGGATATGCCCGACTATAAGTTTATCTGGTTCGGCAAAACTCCGCTTTACAGCGTGCCGCACAAGATAAGAAAGGCGGTAAAGACAAAGCTGCCGAATCTCACATTTGCAGGCTATGTACAGCCCGATGAGCTGAAACAGGCTTATGTCGGCTGTGATGTGTATATATTCCCTACCTTAGAGGAAACAGAGGGCATAGTGCTTCTTGAGGCGCTTGCGGCAAAGGCAAACGTTATTGTCCGTGACATACCGGTATTCGATTGGTTAAACGGCGGTACAGATTGCTATAAGGCAAAGGATAAGGACGAATTCGAGCGTATGATAAAGGAGATTTATGAGGGCAAACTCCCGTCACTGCGTGAGAACGGACGCAAGGCTGTTGAAAATATGGATATAAAGAAGATCGGCGAAAAGCTGGTGAAGATTTATAACGGCACTGCCGAGGGCGGAGATTGATAAAAAGTGCCAAGATACTCTATAGACATAAAAACGGACACTCCCAAAGAGTATCCGTTTTTTATGCTATTTTTTAATATCAACAAACACAAGCTCCGGTCGGTTGAATATCCTCGGTATCGCGATAAGTGTCGACGGCTTCCAAAGCCCTCTGCTGACAATATGGGCGGTGTCGCCGTGCATATAAACGCCTGCCGTGTATTTCGGGAATACTCCCTGACCGGGCGCAAAAACGCCGTCAATAAGTCCCGGTATTCTCCACTGACCGCCGTGAGCGTGACCCGACAGAACTATATCAAAGTTGCCCTTTAAATATTCATCTATCTGTTCGGGAAAGTGAGCGATAAGTATTCTTGTACGCTTGCTGTCTTTTTCCGAAGTCACGGCGTCAAGCTGGTTTACAAGCTCGCCGTTTACTTCATCGTAGGTGTGAGCGTCGTATATTCCGCAGATTTCGGTTTCGTTTCCGTTGATATTAACGACCGTACCGTTTCCTTCAAGCACGGTAACTCCGAAATCCGACATCTGCTGTTTTATCCGTGCGCTGTCGCCCCTTGCATTTTCGTGGTTTCCGATAGTGTAGAAGCACGGATAACGCCTTACGAGATATTTCACAAGAATGTATGAGTTTTCGGGCAGGTCGTCCTGCGTTTTATCCGCAAGATCTCCGCCGAATACGACTATATCGGGTTTAGCGCCGTCTATCGCATTCTTAAGCTCCGACTGATCTTTTCCGAAAAGGCTGTTGTGCAGATCTGAAACAAATGCGATACGCATAGGCGAGGAAAGCTTGCTGTCCTTTATTTCGTAAGTTGTCGTCTGCAGCCGCATATCACAGGCGACAAGTCCTAAAGCGGCAAGAGCCGCTCCCGCAACGCCTGCGGCACAGCCTACAGCTATTCTTTTCTTTGTCTTTTTCGTGAGCGTAAAATCACCTCTTAATATCCGCCCGAGCCGTCAAGGCTGGGGTCATTTTCTATCCAGCTTTCAACATTGATGACCTTGTATTCGTTTGCCGAGGTGCGGATAAATACATCCTTGATACCTGCGTTTATTATAAGACGCTTACACATCGAGCAAGGCTCAACATCGCCGCAGAGCGTGCCGCCTGAGGTCATATCGTGACATGCAAGGAAAAGCGAAGAGCCTATCATATCCGTCCTTGATGCACTGATTATGCAGTTTGCCTCTGCGTGTACCGAGCGGCAAAGCTCGTAACGCTGACCTTTGGGAACATTCAGCTTCTCACGGGTGCATATACCAAGGTCTGAACAGTTTTTAAGACCTCTCGGCGCACCGTTGTATCCTGTGGCGATTATCTCATCGTTGTGTACTATTATTGCACCGAAATTCCTGCGCAGGCAGGTGCCGCGCTCACATACCGTTTCGGCTATGTCAAGGTAGTAATTTATCTTATCTCGTCTTTCCATAGTTCAGCCTTTCTGAAAACAGTTTTTCTTATACTTAGTTTAATATAACACAAATACTGCCCTTTTGTCAATCGAAAACAGCAGGTATAAATATGAAAAACCGCCGTGAAAAAATCACGGCGGTAAGCATTAATCTGATTTCTTTGCATCGGGGAGCATATACTTCTCACTGAAAACAGTGAACTTTCTGCGGAACTCCTCGTTGTTTGTAGCCTTGAGGTCGCTGATATAGCTGTGTGTGTCAAAGCTGTTGTCGTGTATCTGTATCATACAGACGGCAATGTTGGAGCAGTGGTCTGCCACTCTTTCGTAATTCGTGATAAGGTCGGTCAGCACAAAGCCCATTTCAATTGTGCATTTGCCCTTACGCAGACGCTTGACGTGTCTGTTTCTTATCTCGGTACGCAGATTGTCGATAACCTCTTCAAGCGGTTCTACCGACTTTGCCTGTTCAATGTCACCGTGCTCGAATGCCATAATTGCGGTGTCGAGAATTTCGTTTAAAGCACCGTTGAAGATGTGGATTTCTTCAACAGCCTTTTTAGAGAATGAAAGTCCTTTTGTGTGCATTTCCTTTGCGCACTCGCAGATATTTACCGCATGGTCGGAAATACGCTCAAAGTCGCTTATGCAGTGCAGTATCATATTTACCGTCTGGCTGTCGCCGGGGGTGAGGTTCTTGGAACCCAGCTGTAACAGGTAACTGCCGAGCTTGTCCTCATAGACGTCGACTTTTTCCTCGTTCTCGTTTACTATTTCGACATCGCGATCGTTATATTTGGATATAAGCCCCATTGAGAGCTTCAATGTATCTCTTGCACAGTCTGCCATTCTGACAGCTACCGACTTGCACTGCTCAAGCGCTACCGAGGGAGTAGCAAGGAAACGGGGATCAAGTATCTGGAACTCGTCTGTCGGAGCGTTATCGTCATTCTTATCACGCACTGAGATATATGCGAGCTTTTCAAGCAGCTTCATAAACGGCAGCCAGATTATCGTTGCGAATATGTTGAACACACTGTGCATTATCGCTATGCCTGCCTGGTTTGCAGACTGATCAAAGAACTCGAAGGGGAATATAGCGTTTATGATATAGAACAGTACCATAAATATTATAGTGCCGATGAGGTTGAAGTAAAGGTGAACAAGTGCGGCACGCTTTGCATTCTTGTTTGCGCCGATTGCAGAAAGCAGTGCGGTAACGCAGGTACCTATATTCTGTCCCATTATTATCGGCAGAGCGGTGCTGTAAGTAACCGCTCCTGTAGCGCACATAGCCTGGAGAATACCGACCGAAGCCGATGAACTCTGGATAACGGCTGTAAGTATCGCACCTGCAATAACACCGAGTATGGGGTTTGAGAACATTGTCAGGATATTTGTGAATTCGGGGACTTCGGCAAGTGGTTTAACAGCATTACTCATTGTTTCCATACCGAACATAAGTATCGCAAAACCCATAAGGATAGTACCTATATCCTTTTTCTTGCTGGATTTTGACATCATTATAAAGAAAATGCCGATTATTGCAAGTATAGGCGTAAACGAAGTGGGCTTGAGCAGCTGCATGAATATGCTGTCACCCTGTATTCCCGTGAGCGACAACAGCCATGAGGTCATTGTCGTACCTATATTGGCACCCATAATAACGCCGATGGCTTGTGACAGTTTCATAATACCTGAGTTTACGAAACCGACTACCATTACGGTGGTTGCCGATGATGACTGGATCACTGCCGTGACTAAAGCACCAAGCATGATGGCTTTGAACGGGTTGGAGGTCATTTTTTCGAGTATACGCTCAAGGCGGCTTCCCGAAAGTTTTTCAAGTCCCTGCCCCATGGCGTTCATACCGAACAGGAACATCGCAAGTCCTCCGACCATAGTCAGAATGCCGAAAATATCCATAGTTTTCCTTTCCAGATTTGTCTTTCTTGTGTGTTTTCTTTACCGTCGGAAATGCGGTAAAGCTCTTTCTTTGTTCTTCATCTGAGCTGTATGGCTTTACATTGCAGTTACACCTTTGTAACTGTATGTTTATCGCCCTTTTACAGCTTCTTTACTCAAAACACGCAGACTTATCCCCGAGAATAAGGCTTTCGTCTTATACGGGGGTCCGCTTTATATCATATTTTATATTACGGCAAGCGTGAATACGACTGTACCGAAAGTGAATTCTACAGGTATTGTAAGCGTGAACTTTGCTTTTATACCGTTTACAGCCGATGATGTGGTCGTTTCCTGCGGATTAAGACCTATTTCCTTGCCTGTAGTTTCGGAAATGTTGACGTTATAAAGACCGTTGCTGAGGTTTAAGAATTCGCTGATAGCGTCCTTTGCATAGTCCATATCGGTTATTTCTTCCTCTGCAAAACGGCTTGCAAATACTGCGGCCGCCTTGTTGTCGGCTGTTATAGCCGATACTGCGTTGAAATCGCCGCAAAGTTCCTGTATCACCGCCGTATCGTTGCTGTCTGTAACGGCTGACTGTAAGGGGGTGAAGTCGTCGCCTACAAAACGGATAAGATTCTTGAACAGAACATTTACATATTCAGAGCAATAATCCTTGTATTCGCCCTCTATAGCAAAGAAAGACGAAATAACGTTTTCTGTCTTTTCGTTATCTTCATTGCTGAAGTCCTTGTCGGTAAGTCCGTTTTCTTTTTTGTAGTCGTTGAGAACGGTTTCAAATTCCTCGTTTGTAAGACAACCCATATCAACGAGCGCCTGTCCGAGTAAAAGGCATCCGGTCTTCTGGCTCGAAAGAAGCTCTTCGACCTGTGCTTCGGTAAGATAGCCCATATCAACGGCAATGTCGCCTATTCTCTTATCAACCGTTGCCTGCTTCTTATGTACAGCGTCAACCTGCTTTGCCGTCATATAGCCTGCGTTGATGGCAAGCACGCCGAGTTTTACTCTTGTTGTGTCCTTCTTCTCGAGTGCAACACGGAGATTTGCGGGTGAAACGATCTTCTTGTTTAACAGGAAGCTTCCGAAAAACTGTGTGAACATTGCTTAAGCCTCCTTCTTGAAATAGTTGTCGAGGAGCTTGTCAAGCTGTTCTTCGTCAACGGGCTTCTGTAAAAAGTCATTAGCGCCGAGCTTTATGGCTTCTGAAAGATTTCCGACAGTACCTACCGATGTAGCCATTATTACAACTGCGTCGGGAGAATTTGTCTTGATGAGCTTGAGTGCTTCAACTCCGGAAAGTTCAGGCATAACGATATCCATAAATGTGATATCCGGAATTATGTCCGCAAACTTTTCGACAGCCTGCGCACCGTCATTGGCTTCAAAAATCTGTGTGAAACCGTATGCGGTAAGAAGCTTTTTCATCTTGTTTCTGACCATCATCGAGTCATCGCATACAAGAACCTTTGCTTTTGAAATATTTTTTTCCATATTTCTTTTCCTTCCTGACCTCTGAATTTATATCATAATAATATTTACCCGTTTTAAACGCCGAACACGAACAGATAGCTCAGTGCAAACCATTCCCGTACCCAGTAAACAGGGACGAGATACCACGGCGTAGCGGCACTGACGCATTTAACGTCATAGCCAAGACTTTCGGCTTGCAGTCTTGCCCGCCACTGATGAAAGCCGTCGGTCACGATAGCTATTCTGAGCGGCTTCCCACCGTCTTCAAGGATCTGTTTTGAAAACAGCAGGTTTTCGTAGGTGCTTGAAGACTTGTCCTCTTTTGTGATACGGTTTTCCGATATGCCGTCATTCACGAGCGCCTTATACATCGCCTCAGCCTCGCTGATATGCTCGTTATCGCCCTTACCGCCCGAAACGATGCAGTCGGCTTTCGTATCCGCCGACAGATAGCTGCAGGCGGCGTCAAGGCGACGCCTGAGCATAAGGCTCGGACCGTCACGTCTTACCTGACAGCCAAGCACTATTACCGTGCGTGAGCCGTCCTTTTCGGGTGCATCGTTCATATTTGCAATCATAAAAGCCGAGAGCGTTATCGCATATACCGCAAGTACGCCGTATATGATAAGCACGGCACGGAAGATATATCTTACCGCTTTTTTTGCGTTGCTGAACAGCTTCGGGGTGAATATACCGAGAAGCACAGTTATGCCGCCTATCACAAACCCGAAATAAGATCCTGTGTTAAGCGTTCCGCTGAAAAGCGGTATTATGAACATTGCCAGTACCGCCGCACCTGTGACAATGAGCGTATATGACAGTATTCTTACCGGTTTTGATGAGCAGCCCGATATTCTGACCATATCGCTTCTTACTTTGAAAGGAGCTTCTTTACTCTCTGCATAGCTTCAACCGTGTTTTCGTGAGTGCCGAATGCAGTAAGTCTGAACCAGCCGTCGCCGTTCTTGCCGAAGCCTGCGCCGGGAGTGCCGACAACCTCAGCTTCGTTCAGGAGCTTGTCGAAGAATGTCCAGCTGTCCATTCCGTCGGGGCATTTGAACCAGATGTACGGGCTGTTCTTGCCGCCTGTATACTTGATTCCAAGCTCGTCAAATGTTTCGCTCATAACCTTTGCGTTTTGCATATAGTAAGCTATTGTAGCTCTTGTCTGCTTGTAGCCTTCTTCTGTGAATACAGCCTCTGCGGCACGCTGAACGGGATATGAAACACCGTTGAACTTGCTACCCTGTCTTCTGCACCATAACTGCATAAAGCTGATTTCTTCGCCGGTAGGAGTTTCAAGCATAAGTTCTTCGGGGATAACGGTATAACCGCATCTTGTACCGGTAAAGCCTGCTGTCTTGGAAAGCGAGCATATCTCTATAGCGCACTTTCTTGCTCCTTCTATCTGGAAAATCGAGCGGGGAAGTGTTTCGTCTGAGATAAACGCTTCATAAGCCGCATCAAAGATAATTACCGATTTATTCTTTATAGCATAGTCTACCCATACCTTGAGCTGTTCTTTTGTATAAACAGAACCTGTGGGGTTGTTGGGTGAGCAAAGATAGATAAGACCGGGTTTCATTGATTCGTCGGGCATAGCGGCAAATCCGTTGTCTTCTGTAGAGTTTACATAGTGAACTGTTCTTCCGCCCATTACGTTTGAGTCAACATATACGGGATATGCGGGGTCTGTTACGACAACGTCCTCGTTTTCGCTGAAGATGTCGCCGATGTTGCCGCAGTCGCTCTTTGCACCGTCGCTTATCAGCACCTCTTCGGGAGAAACGGTTACGCCGAAGCTCTTGTAGTAGCCTGCAACCGCTTCACGAAGGAAATCGTAGCCCTTACCGCTGTCCTCATAACCTCTGAATGTTTCCTTTACGCCCATTTCGTCAGCGGCCTTCTTCATAGCCTCAACTACAACGGGAGCCAAAGGCTGTGTAACGTCGCCTATACCCATCTTTATAATTTTATTATCGGGGTGGGCGGCAATGTACTCTCTTACTCTTTTGCCTATTTCGATAAAAAGATAGCTTTTCTTGAGATTTAAAAAGCCCGGATTCATCTTTGCCATTTGCGTTAAGTTTCCTTTCTTTCTGTAATCGGCGTGTCTTTATATCGACACAGATATACACAATATCATTATATCCGCTGCAACCTCAAAAGTCAAGAAATAACGGCACTTAAAACTAGCCAAATAATAAGAGCGTTTTACGGTAATTTTACTCAAAATTCAGAAAATGCGGGCAGAACTACCTTATTTAATATAATTTCTGCGATACATCTTGAAATTCCTGCGTAAATAGTGTATAATGGTCTAATAATACAGATACAGCCTCCGCTTTTCCTTTGCGGAGGCTGTATCTTTTATTTCGGAACAAATTCTATTTTTAACTTCATATCCATTCCTGCGGCAAGCCTGCACAGCGTTCTGAGCGAAGGGTTGGAATTTCCGTTTTCCAGCTTGCTTATATCGCCCTGAGCTATTCCTGTCTTTTCCGATAAGGTCTTTTGCGTTATGCCTTTTGATTTTCTTGCGTCTATAATCGCCCTTATGAGCGCATATTCAGGCTCAAGAGCGTCATATTCCGTTCTGAAGCCTTCGTCTTTGAGTTGTTCGTTAAGATAATCGTTGAAATTGGTAGCCATATCTGTTCCTCCTCACGCTATGATTTGTTTTTGCTCAGATAATCTTTCCTGTAATTCTCGGCTTTTTCTATTTCCGACTGCGGTGTTTTCTGCGTTTTCTTGACAAAGCCGTGTGTAAGTATAGCTTTCCGACCCGAAACAAAAAAATACAGAACTCTTGTTATATCGGTGCTGACTTTTGCTCTGAGCTCAAATATCCCGTCATTCAGATGCTTTGAATACGGCTCACGCAACTCGTATCCGTAATCACGCAGAAGCTCAACGGTTCGTATCATTTTTGCCCTCATTTTATTGTCAAGTCCGTCAAGAAATTCTTTAGCCGGCTCTGTACCGTCGTCCTTCTTGTAAAAGATGATTACAAATTCTTCTTTTTCTTCTATATCTATCACCGCTTTTTGAATTTATATAGGATATTTTCTATATTTATTATACGTCTTATTCGTCGGAATGTCAATACCGAAATCGGCTCTTTCAATACTTATTTAATATAATTTCTGCAATATGTCTTGAAATTCCTGCGTAAATAGTGTATAATTTTGAATGTGTGGCGTTCCCGAAAAGTTAATATTACGTTAATCGGAACGTGGCAGAATCACAGTAAAAATCGGCATATAGCCGTATAAATTCCCGGAAGGAAAAGAACAGATGTTGCATATAGGACTTGACGTAGGTTCAACTACCGTTAAAATTGCGGTGCTGGACGATGAAAATAATGCCGTATACAAGAATTATCAGAGGCATTATTCGGATATAAAAAAGACAATTGCAGAGGTTCTCGGCGGATGCCTTGAAACCATAGACGAGAAGAATGTGACCGTTGCGGTAACGGGCTCCGGCGGTATCTCGGTATCGCACTGGCTCGGAATACCCTTTGTGCAGGAGGTTTCCGCAGGAACAACGGCAATACAGACATTCATTCCTCAGACAGACGTAGCTATAGAGCTTGGCGGCGAGGACGCAAAGATTACATATCTCACAGGCGGTATCGAACAGCGTATGAACGGCTCGTGCGCAGGCGGTACAGGTGCGTTCATCGACCAGATGGCTTCGCTTCTGAATACCGATATAACAGGCATAAACGAACTTGCAAAGGACTACACGACTATATACCCAATAGCGTCACGCTGCGGTGTTTTCGCAAAGTCGGATATACAGCCGCTGCTTAATGACGGTGCTAAAAAGAGCGATGTTGCCGCATCAATATTCCAGTCGGTCGTAAACCAGACGATAAGCGGACTTGCCTGCGGCAAGCCGATTAGAGGACACGTTGCGTTCCTCGGCGGACCTCTTCACTATCTTTCGGAACTCAGAAAGCGTTTCATCGAAACATTACAGCTTGACGATGAACATATAGTTTTCCCGCCCGATGCGAATCTGTTTGTCGCTATGGGCGCATCTCTTGCGGAAAACCGTGAGGAGCTTTCCGTGGACAAGCTGAGGGACGATCTTAAGGCGCTTGCTACTGTCGAGGTACACGAGGTAGAAAGACTTGCGCCCTTGTTCAAAGACGAGCAGGAGCTTAAAGAATTCTGCGACAGACACGCAAAGGCGGTCATCCCCGTAAAAGAACTGTCTGAAGCCGAAGGACCGTGCTATCTCGGCATAGATGCAGGCTCTACCACAACAAAAGCTACTCTTATAAATAAAGACGGCGATATTCTCTATTCCCACTACGGAAACAATATGGGCGATCCGCTCAAATCCGTGATTGAGATAGTAAAAGACGTATATTCGAAAATGCCCGAAAAGGCATATATAGCAAAATCGACCGCCACAGGCTACGGTGAGCATCTTATAAAGGCGGCGCTCGGCGTTGATTTCGGTGAGATTGAAACAATGGCGCACTACAAGGCGGCAGAGAAGATTCTGCCCGGTGTTGAGTTTATCCTTGACATAGGCGGTCAGGATATGAAGTGTATGCGTGTAAAGGACGGAGAAATAGAGAGCATACTTCTTAACGAAGCCTGTTCGTCCGGCTGCGGCTCGTTCATTCAGAACTTTGCAAATGCGCTCGGTATGCAGCCCGAAGAATTTGCCCAGATAGGCCTTTCAGCAAAAAGCCCCGTTGACCTCGGTTCACGCTGTACAGTATTTATGAACAGCCGTGTAAAGCAGGCTCAGAAGGAGGGCGCAAGCGTTGCGGATATATCCGCAGGACTTTCCTATTCTGTAGTTAAGAACGCTCTGTTCAAGGTTATCAAGATCCGTGATCCGAAGCAGATGGGCGAAAAGATAATAGTACAGGGCGGTACGTTCCTTAATAACTCGGTACTTCGTGCCTTTGAGCTTACCTGCGGACGTGAGGTAGTACGTCCGGATAAGGCAGGCCTTATGGGCGCATACGGAAGTGCGCTTGTCGCTCTGTCCCGTGACGACGGCAAGGGCAGTACGTTAGCCCCGCTTGAAAAGCTTGAAAACTTCACTATTCAGAAAACAACCGCACGTTGCGGCAGATGTTCAAATAACTGCCTGCTTACTATCAGTAAGTTTGCAGACGGAACAAGATACATAACGAACAACCGCTGTGAGCGTGGCGCAGGTCTCGGAAGCAAGAGCAAGGAGCTTTTACCTAACCTGTTCGACTATAAATACAAGAGATTGTTCGACTATGAGCCGCTCGACCCCGAAACAGCACCGAGAGGTGTAGTCGGAATTCCCCGTGTACTCGGACTTTACGAGAACTATCCGTTCTGGTTCACGCTGTTCACAAAGCTCGGCTACAGTGTAAAGCTGTCGCCTAAATCAAGCCGTGAGATATATGACAGAGGTATCGAAACGATGCCCTCAGAGTCGGTATGTTATCCTGCAAAGCTGTCACACGGACATATAATGTCGCTTCTTGACGATGGTGTGAAGTTTATATTCTACCCTGCGCTTCCTTATGAAATGGATAACGGCGGCGGAGGAGATAACCATTATAACTGCCCCGTTGTCGCAACATACAGCGAGGTCATAAAGAACTCCGTACCCGAGCTTCGTGCAGATGATATAACGTTTATGAATCCGTTCCTGCCTATATATGACGAGGACAGAATGATTGAACGTCTTATCGAGGAGTTTATGCCGCTCGGTATAGGCGGTGCGGAAATAGGTGTTGCGCTCAAAGCCGCCTATGAGGAGGACAGACGCTTCAAGGACGATATACGCTCAAAGGGCGAAGAAGTGCTTAAGATGCTCAAGGAAAAGGGCAAGAAGGGCATCGTTCTTGCAGGCAGACCCTATCATGTAGACCCCGAAATAAACCATGGTATACCCGAAATGATAAACGGTTACGGCTTTGCTGTGCTTACAGAGGATAGTGTAGCGCATCTTGGCACGGTAGTACGTCCTATCCGTGTAGTAGACCAGTGGATGTATCATACAAGACTTTATGCGGCGGCTACGCTTGTAGGTCAGACGCCGGAGCTTGAACTTGTACAGCTTAACTCATTCGGCTGCGGACTTGACGCTATCACAACAGACGAGGTACAGGAGATATTGCAGGGCTACGGCAGAATGTACACCGTACTGAAGATAGACGAGGTAAATAATCTCGGTGCGGCAAGAATAAGACTGCGTTCGCTTATTTCCGTTATGGAAGAGCGTGAAAGAAACGGCATAAAGCCCGTACCGAAGTACAAGGGCTATATCCGTCAGCCTCTGTTCACAAAGGAAATGAAGAAGGACTATACGATTATAGCGCCTCAGATGTCGCCGTATCATTTCGAACTGCTTGAACAGGCATTCCGCTACTCAGGATACAATGTTGAGATACAGAAGAACTATTCAAAGGAAGTAGTAGACGAGGGATTAAAGTACGTCAACAACGATGCCTGCTACCCTGCTATTATCACTATAGGTCAGCTTCTCTATGCACTCAATCACGGCAAGTATGACAAGGACAAGGTAGCGGTGCTTATCACCCAGACGGGCGGTGCCTGCCGTGCCACAAACTATGTCGGTATGCTCAAAAAGGCTCTGAAGGACGCAGGACTTGACGATGTTCCGCTGATTTCGCTGAACGTTGTCGGAATGGAGAAGAATCCCGGCTTCACGCTGACGCTTCCGCTGATATACCGTGCGTTCATATCGGTAATTTACGGAGATCTGCTCAGCCGTTGCGTATACCGTGTACGTCCTTATGAGGCTGAAAAGGGCGCAACCAACAAGATGTACGAGAAGTGGAACGAAAAGCTGAAAGGCGAGATAAAGAGCCTGTCGCTTGCACGTTTCAACAAGAATGTAAAGGCTATCGTTGCCGACTTCGATTCTATTCCCACGCTTGATATTGAAAAGCCCCGTGTCGGAATTGTCGGCGAGATACTTGTAAAATACCACCCTGCCGCAAACAACAACGTTGTAGAACTTGTCGAGGCTGAGGGTGCAGAGGCTGTAGTACCCGACCTTATGGGATTCATCTACTTTATCTGCGACCATGCAAATTCACGTCACGAGCTGCTTACCGTTTCAGGTGCAAGATATAAGCTGAGCAATATGGCGATAAAGCTGATCGAATTTATGCAGAAGTCATATAAAGGAGCGATAGAGGGCACTAAGTTTGGCTCGTTTATGAAGATAAGCGATATGAGAAAGCTTGTCAAGGGCGTTGTATCGACAGGTAACATAGCAGGCGAGGGCTGGTTCCTGTCAGCCGAGATGATAGAACTTATCCACAGCGGCGTAAACAATATAATCTGTATGCAGCCGTTTGCCTGCCTGCCCAACCACGTTACAGGCAAGGGCATTATCGGAGAACTGCGCAGACAGAACCCTGAGTCTAACATAATAGCCGTTGACTATGACCCCGGCGCATCGGAGGTAAATCAGGTCAACCGTATCAAGCTGATGCTGACGCAGGCATTCAGACAGATGCGTGAGAAGAAGCTCCCGACAGAAGAAAACATTGTCGCACCCGAGGCTAAGGTGAAAATCAACGATAAATATTCCGCACTTGATGTTTAAGTGCAGTTAATAACCTTGTGTTATTCTGTGAATGTAACATAAACCCGACAAAAGAAAGGCAAAATTATGGCAGAAATGAAATTCAGCACAAGTTCATCGGACACTAAGGAATTCAACGGGAAGAAAGCAGGAAAGATAGCTGTTATCGCAGTTATTGCGGTAGCACTGATTATCGTTTTGTTCAACTGCTTCTCGATAGTAAACGAAGGCTTTATCGGCGTAAAGTACACATTCGGAAAGATAACGCAGGACAATCTTGCACCCGGTCTTAACTTCTGCATACCCTTTATAGAGGAGATAAGACAGGTCGATACAAGAGAGCAGATCTATTCGGTAACGGATGACGCTTATACAAGCGACACGCAGACGGTAGAGTCGTTACAGCTTAAGCTGAACTACAGATATGACAGCGCAAAACTCTCCGATATAATAAGAAATGTCGGAATTGACAACGTAGAGTCAAAACTGCTTGTTCAGAACGTAGCGAAAATATCAAAGAACGAAATAGGTAAAGTAAAGGCGGAGGAACTTGTACAGTCAAGAGCCGACGTTCAGCAGACTATACAGCAGGAGCTTACAGATACGCTCGCTCCCAGCGGAATAATCGTTGTTTCATTCGCAATAGAGAACCTTGCGTTTGATGAAGCGTTTGAAACATCTATACAGGCTAAGGTTATAGCCGCACAGGACGCTCTCAAGATGGAGAACAAGACAAAGGAAAAAGAGGAAGAAGCAAAGCAGGTCGTTATCGCCGCACAGGCAAAGGCTGACAGCACAAAGCTCGAAGCGGACGCACAGGCCTACGCTATACAGGCTGTACAAAAACAGCTTGAAACAAGTCCCAACTACATTGATTATATGAAGATAAACAACTGGAACGGCCAGTTACCTCAGATAATCGGTGACGGTGTAAATCCTTTCGTAAATCTTGACAGCAGTGCAAACAGCACAGAAAGCAAGAGCGACAAGAGCGACAGTACATCAAA
>PPYF01026781.1_pt1 | contig 69979 bp, 59 predicted proteins | sample 1559871 | NCBI WGS metagenome assembly PPYF01 (sample SAMN08240021, study PRJNA423297) | Human gut metagenome, whole genome shotgun sequencing project.
CTTCTTTCTCGAAAAACTCCTTGAAACCATTTTCCAGCACATCCAGAAAATCAGGAGTCAAGCCCCACATATTCATGGAAACCAGAGAATTTACATCAACAACCACACCATCTGTCTCTGCTCCATCTGCAGTCTTGACTATGTTCTTGGTTTCCACAACCTCAGTCAAGTTTCCATTCTCATCCATCTTACAGATACCGCGAGTCACACCGCCGTTATCGGACAGAGTGTTCTTCAAAACGAAACCAGCCATACAAGACTTGCCGCCATTCACAAGATATTCATGGACAGCCTTAAAGCCTTCCTTGCCATAGTAATCATCTGCATTGATTACAATGAACGGGGTCTTGATTACCTTCTTGGCTACAAGCACGGCCTGTCCGGTTCCCCACGGCTTTGTACGGCCTTCCGGAAGTTCTCCCGGAATATCGTTGATATCCTGGAAAGCATAGTCAACAGTTACATTATGAGAAGAGCAAATGGAGGCAATGCGATCACCGATGACTTCTTTGAACTCCTTCTCGATATCCTTACGGATGATAAATACCACATGATTGAAACCAGCCTCAATCGCATCATGGATCGAGTAGTCCATGATGATATGGTTTGCATCATCGACCGGCTCCAACTGTTTTATTCCTGTTCCAAATCGGCTACCGATTCCGGCGGCCATGATAAGTAATGTTGTGTTCATATTTTTTCTTTCCTATTTTTTTAATTAACTAACATATTATATATATACTGATTAGAACGATTTCTCAATGTATTTAATGTGTGTTCCACCTGTATATAATCAATTTTTCTGTTACCATTGGTTTCTCCATAATTCCTATTGCTCAAACCACACCAATTTAAAATATTATCAATTCTATCGTCTTTTTTTATTTTACCAGTTTGATCCATTGCTCCTACTCGATAAAACTCTTTTTTAAAAATAATGGAAAACGCAATCCCATGAAAAGAATTGGAACATACACATTCTGCATTTTCAATCAGATTTAAAAAAGCGTCTGGTGCCACATCCCACATGACTTTTATTCCATATTTTTTAGCCTTTATTGCACTATATCCCGTAAAGGGAGTTACAATTTTGCACCCTCCCAACCTCTCAGCTACTCTTACTGTCTGTTTTAATGCATCTTCATCATAGTTGATCGTATAAAGGAATATATACTTTTCTTTTAAGATACGCTCTTTATCGTATAGTCCCGAATAATCTTCTTTTGTAAGTAAAAATGCAGGATCCAAAACGGTCTCAATGCTTCTTTTTGTATGCTTTTCAAGAAATTCTCTTGTATCAATTTCTCTTACTGAAACATTCTCAAATGTCTCCATAGCACTACAAATTCTATCACAATCAACTTCATTTAAATGTGAACCACAGCTTACAGCATATGTAGACTTCTTGGAAATACCCGGAAGAAAAATGCCTCTGAAAAATCTCTTGCAGTCGTGTTCCAAATCTGATCACTTCCAGCTATAACTAAATCATAGTTACCAGCAATTTTTATCGCTTCCTCTGTTGTAGTACAACGCTTCGTCATTTTTAAATATTTTTCACGCATTTCTGAGAAAGCCAAAAATCTCTTAGATAACGCTTTATAATGCCAGAACGATATTAAATTTCTTAATATATCCTTTTTAGAATGAATTTTTCTAAAAATAGCATATTGCTGTTGCTGTGATTCTGGTTGAAAATCAATAATCTCATTTTCAACGTTATCAAAATGAGTTGTTATATATTTTTGTAGTGCATAGGCTTGAAGAAATGAGCCGTTATTATTAGGCGCATGAAATGTTATAGTTGCTGTTTTCATATTATTTAACGCCATTAACTATGGCATTCTCTCCTTTCATTTTATTAAAACCGATTCATTACACTTTCAGGCAACAATTTACACAGATGAAATAACAATTTCCCCATATGCCATTTCAGCATATAGAATGGGAGTGCTTTCACTGCTACAACCGGCGGATAGTTTTTTACCGCCTTCTGGACATCAGGATTATTAAGATACTCGACATAAACAGCATAATTTTCTTTTGAAGATGCTTTTGAATTATGGGAAAGCCTCAAGGCAAGCTGAACCGCTGAGAAAATCAAAGTTCCCTGCCAAAATTCATTTGTATTGACTCCGCCTTTTATTGCCATCGAATCAATTTGTTTACGAGCATCAATTAATTTGATTTTATTTCTTGTCATTAAAATCGGATTTCCATTACTCGTAACATTAGCACTTCCTTCTCGAATCGTCAGATAATAAAGGGTACGTTCCTGAACTCCAATTGATTCAGCAAAGAGCAAATAGGTATTGATAAATTTAGTATCTTCTCCCAAAGAGAGAGAAGCATCAAATTGAAGGTTGTTCTTTTTTATCGTTTCAACATCCAACATGATTCTCCAAAGTGCCGTATGCTCTTTTCCAGCGCGCAAACCTCTTTTTCCTTTTAACCACTCATTTACATCCTCGTATGAATGTCCCAGAAAAGAAGGAATCACCTCTTTTGCAATCTGATCGTCCCGGAAACTTCCATGTAACTCAAAGACATGTTCATTTTCCTTTTTTCCTAACACTTTATCTGCATATCCATACAGTACAGCATCCACGCTCTGAGCAATTGCAAAATTCACACAGCTCTCGATCAAATCATTTTCAAATGTATCATCCGAGTCAAAGAAAAATAGTTTTTTTCCTTTAACCCTTTTAAGGCCATTGTTTCTGGCTATAGAAACACCTTGGTTCTTTTGATAATAGTACTCTACGCGATGATCTTCTCTCTGATACTCTTTAATTATCTCTGCCGTACCGTCGCATGAGCCATCATCAACAAAGATAACCTGCAGATTTCGATACGTTTGTGCCTTTAATGATTCAATCATTGGTTTTATATATTTTTCTGTATTATACGCTGGTATTACAATGGATACCAAATCACCTTTCTCTAACATCTACTTCCTCCAGCACTTTACTTATGCAGCAATTGTTTGATTTTCTGTCTGGTTTCTTTTGGCAAAACTCTTCTAACAATACTTTTCGCTTTCTGTTTCGGAATACGGCACCAAAAGTAAAATTCAACCGCACCATATCCCCATTTTCTATACATATCCAGTACATTTTTTCTTGCTTTCGTAAGTTTCACCGGATGTACCAGCTGCGTATTTCGCTTTGCTGCTTTTTCAAAGGTTGATTCGTAATAATCAAATTGCTCTTTTATTTCATCAAAAAAAACAATTCCCTTATCGCTATTAATTAAGCTAACGGAAATACCATTTTTTTCGCTCAGCCGGCCTCCATTCTGTTCTAATGTCTCTGGATGTTCCTCTTCAATTCCCCAGTAATCACCAATCGTAATGTCGCCCGTTCGTTTTCCATTTGTGTATTTACAATGATAACAATTTTCTCTCAACGCAATAGAATTAATAAACATATCAAAATAAGACGAATCTGAACTAGCAGTCCTATAATATTCAGTACTTCCATCCACTTGAATGTACTTTGCGGTTAAATTGTATCCCCAACCCGAAGATTTATCCCGAAATTTAAATTCACTGATCTCTCCACCAATTTTTTTCTGTGTGTAGTGGATGTAATCATTAAAAAATTGTTCACTTGGAACGCCATGACAAATAATATCTACCGTCAGCAGATTCGGGTAATCTTTCCTAAGATACGATTTTAAAGCATCCACCTGACAAGGAGTGCCTGAAAATAGAACGAAAATATCATTCTTTAATTTCTTCTGGACATCTTTAAAAATATTTCCTAAAGAACTCTGTACATACTTTGAACCTTGCAAATGGTAGAGTTCCTTTTTTGTCTCGCAGCAGACATGTCGAATATGCAGTTCATGTTCTTCATGCTGCATAACCGCTCCATATACACATCCACCTTGTTCCAGCACCTGCACTGCCATTGTTGCAAACAAACCACCCGAAGCAGATTTTTTTACAAGGTCATTATTCTTACTTGCAATCGCATATACTCTCTGTGGCTGTTTTCTGGTTGGTTCATTTTGAAATGCACATACCTTTTTACAGGCACCGCACTCGACACATTTTTCTGTATCAATTTTAGGGTATACAAATCCGTATTCATCTTTTTCCATGTGGATTGCAGTCTTCGGACATATATTCATACACGCCCCACAGCCACAACAATCCTTCTTTTCCGCAAATAATTCTATCATTTTTTATATCCTTATTTCTGCTGAATCCTTTGAACAAGTTTCTCAATATGGAACATTCTTGCAATTAAAGAAACTGCATCTGAGAATTCTGGTATTTTAAACAACATTAAAACAATTACAGCATTTGATATCAATACACACACCGCTGCTTTTACAATAAAACCTACCCAGCCTTCTCCCGGGATGAGGCCAATCACCAGATTTGTGATCAGTGTTGCTATTACTGCCGTCAACAAATAATAACCAAGTCTTACAATATAATCTTTAGCACTTCTTTTAAAAATCAGTTTAAAGATATTCGATGTGATCCACGGAGCACTAATAATAACCATACTAACAATTGTTGAAAGAACGATTCCATAAAGTCCAAGAAATTTTACTATCAATAGATTCAGGCCTAAATTTGTTATTCCAGAAAGAAGCGGCCTGAATCTATCTTCATGCCAAATACCGCCTGCATCCTTATAGACACTAGCCATCATAATATACTCATATACCCAAAAATAAACACACAAAAGAATTACTAATGGATACGGCAGTAGTAAGTCTTTTCCCATCCAAAGTTTCATGAAAGGCTGAAACAATCCAGAGAAACAACTGACACAAAATGCTGTAATCCAACATGCTAAAAACGTAAAAATTCGGTAATCGTGATAGTTCTTTTCAGTATCATACACGATCATACTATTTCCAACGCCTGCGGTAATAGACGAATAAATAATTGCAACAAAACCCATGACCGCATTAATGATATAATAGTAATTCTGATATATTGCAAGTGCTTCCAACCCCAGAAAAGCTGAAATAACCACTGTATCTGCCGAACTTACAATCGTGAAGCCCAATTTTGAAGTAAACAAATCTTTGATTTTCTGGTTGATTTCTTTTACGCTTTCTTTCGGAAGTTTTCCTTCTGCCTGATATTGTGGATACAGCTTATTTGACACGATTGCAGTCAAAATATTATTGAATATCTGTGACAGCAACAGCACACACACATAGTAATAATAATTATGAAATGCAAAAAGCGTTCCAATCTGCAGAATATACTTGCATGTATCTGTAACAATCGTCACCTTGCTGACAACATCCTGACGCTGATGAGCCTGTAAGATACTATTCTTGTACGCAAAGAGCCAGTATGTGAATACTGTTGCCATTAAGTTCAACAGATACAGTACATAAATATTAATGCCATCCGGAACATCGCCAGCAATCAGTTTCGGAATAAACGGAAGCAGCACCATGCCTGCGGCAAACACAACCAATCCGATTGCGCGATAATAAACTTTATACAGCCTCATTAACGCACAAATCGTTTTTGAATCTTCTTGTGCAATAGGCTTATACATAGAAAACACCATTGCGCTTCCTACACCTAACTCCGCCAAATTTAATACCTGAAGAATTGAGGTAAACAAGCTATTTAGTCCAAGATATTTTACCCCTAATTCATACATAATAATTGTGCGCATGGCAAATGGCAGCACAAGTTGATATATTTTCAAGATAACTCCAAATATTATGTTGCGTGTAGCATTTCTGCTTCGGTTCATTTCCATTCTCTCTAGTCTCCCAAACGATTAGTCTTCAATCGCTTTCGTTATGTCCTTTATCGCATTTTCTGCAAGTTCCAGTCTTTTGCCAGTTACAACCGTATAATCAATCTCTTTCTGAAAATCAAGATTTTGTATGTCTTCCTCTTTAATATATCTTTCAGGAATTCCAAGCTCACCTAATATGTTACGAATACGTTCATCATCTACATATTCTCCGTTAATATAGTCATTAACAGAAAAGAATTTTTTCTCGAAAATTATAGAAAAAGCTGTACCATGAAAAGAATCTGAAAGGACAAGATCCGAATTCATGACAAAACTCAGAAAATCTTCCGGACGATTCTTATCCCGGATAATTCTAATGCCCGATTCCTTTAATTTTGCAATCTGAGTCGCTGATCTACACACAAGAACCGTATAAACCGGCTTCTCTAACAACTTCGACACCTTTTGTGCTGTTCGAATTGTAGACTCCTGATAATTTGCGCAGTACATAAAAATATATGGCTTTTCTACAATACGCTTAGAGGCAATCGCAGCAAATACTTCTTTCGTTTGGAGCAAACTGGGATCCGGCTGCACTTTAACTTGCTTGTCTGTGTTCAGAAAGTGTGAAATCTTTTTTGCTCCGCTGTGTTCCCGAATCGATATATAATCAAAATCCAGTATGTTTTTACGGAGTTGATCATCACATACATCTTCGTTATATGTCGCAGTATTCACGCTTGCAGCATATGCAATTTTCTTATACGATTGTTTTCCCGGCAAAAAGAAAATTGGGTCGCAATCTTTGGCCGTCACATTCCAAATTTGATCACTACCACATATCACAGCACCATAGTATTTTGAAAACTCTTGTGGAGATGAAGCCCGTGTAAACTTGCAGGCACTCAATGGGAGATGTTCCTCTCGAAATTTCTCGAATCCTTTTTTCTGCTTCCACAGAATATCAAAAACAGACAATCTGCGAATATTAGCAGCAACATTATGAACACTCGTATTTTTTTCAAAGATCCGATACTGTATACTATATGATGCCGGCTCATAATCTATAATTTCAACAGCATAGCCTCTTTTGCTCAACAAATCGCTCAGCGCAAAAGCCTGAAGTACTGATCCATAGTTAATTGATTTATGAAATGTCAGTATTCCTATCTTTTTCACACAATCACACTCACTTTCACCTTTCATTTTTATACAAGGCAATATGCGATCATCATTCCCTTAAATTTTGTTGGAAAGTCAGATTTCAATACATATTCTTTCACATATTGTCGACATATTTTTTTCGTTTTTTCCTTTATATACTTATCCTCTAATGTTCCCCTTTTCAATGAGCCATTTCTTATGGCCTTGGTTGCATCTCGACGGATAAAAATTGCTTTTTCTACCAGCAATTTCTTCGCAATCTCCAAATTCACTTTATCGTTATTATCCAGTAATACACAAACAATTTTTTCGAGCGCATCAAGTTGTGTCACCTTCTTCATTGAAAATGCAGCGCTTGTCAATCCATTCGGCTGAACATCATAATTGTACAACTTCTTAGGAACTACAACACAATTTTGAATCCCACTCGCATATTGGATCACAAACAAGAGGTCTTCACAAATAAAGATATCCTTTTTAAATCTAATTTTGTCAGTTTCAATTATCTTGCGCAAAAACAGTTTATTCCACAGATATCCTCCAATCTCCGGATTTGTCAAGAACTGGAATATTGCTTTTTGTTTATTCAGATAAACAACCTCATTATTATTACAATTCGATGTATAATAGCATGCACATAACTGAAATGAAACGCCGTTCATAAACGTTACCATTATCTCTAGTGCATTTTCCGTAAGCCAATCATCCGCATCACAAAAAGCAACCCATTTCCCTTTTGCATGCTCCAAAGCATAATTTCTTGCTTGTGCCGGGCCAGAATTTTCAATTAAGTAGCCCTCTATTCTACTATCTTCTCTACACTTCTGCTGTATAATTTCTTGTGTAGCATCTTTTGAACCATCATTTACAATAATAAGCTGCCAATTTTTATAAGTTTGTTTCTGAATGGATTCAATTGCTCTTGTGATTGTTTTTTCGGCATTGAAGGCCGGCATAATAATCGAAATACTGTCAGTAGATAGCATCTTCATCTCGCCTCTCTTCTTTGGCATTGGTTGCACAATTTATAAGTGCCAAAAACACATAAAAGAAGACACCAAATGTAATTTCTATGATGCCTGCCACAATAAGGGCAAAGAGCCAAAATTCACACCATTCAACTACATCCTTATTTCTTTTATATCGATTTCGTGTAGCTATGTAGCATAGTAATACCAATGTCGCTGCACCAAGCATGCCAAACTGCACTATAATATGTAGCATTCCATTTTGTGCATTACTATACAAACGTTCTTTTACTATTAATGTGTTATATCCATACCCAATCCAATAATTTTGGGTTATAATGTTCATCAGAATTTCATAAATTCTAACGCGTGCATTCATTGTTGCAGTTTCATTGATAGAAATCAGTAGCGCATTAACTCGTGGAATACTAAGTATCGCTGTCATACTCAGTGGCAAAGCGCCTGATAAAACAGTCGCTATTGCAATACTCAGTGGTTTTTCTAATATCTTACGGATTGGGAGCACCAGCATTAAAATAAGAACAGTCAAATAGCAGACTACACCTGTTGTACAGTATAAATATGCACTAAAGGCCATACCAACAACACAAAAGGCAATTACTTTAACCTTTGCTTTTACAGTATTCTGTATTTCCTCTATATGAATAATGCCCCAAGAGCAAAACATTACCAAAAAATAATAAGTCAGTAAAAATTTATTTCCTACAAAATACGGTTCATACCAACCTGCATCTACCCTTCCAGCTAAAATTACAGTAGCCATTGTTGGAATGAAATATACATACGAACATCTCAAAAAGACTTTTGCTACTTTGTTTATCCCACTAGCTTCCGTCACAATTAACGGAATAATAAAAATAGCTAGCACACTAAATGGATGCAAGAAGTCGTTCATTATCGCAGAAATCCCCCATATTCCATAGTTATGAACTGAGGAAATCAATGTAATACCCGCGTAAATCCAAATAAACCATGTTTTTTTTAGAAGTTCCGAATTAAAATGACTTATAATATAAATCATACATAAAATCGAACAGAAGAACCGCATTCGCAATGCTGTTTGATATCCGAATGAGTATATCGGAACAATTACAATCCACAAGGAAATCAATGCGAGTGTACTTATAGTTATTTTCATTCCATGATTTTCATTCATTATTTTCTTCTCCCCGCATTGTATAGCCTATACGCTTTCTTATAAACCTCCGCATATCCACTTATCAACCAATATCCAAATTTTCGCTGAATTGATATGGATTCGGCCCCTTTCCACAATGTTTTATTTTTACAAAAAATCTCTTCTATCTGCTTGCATACTTCATTTGCAATTTTAGAGTTTGCCTTAACAGCCAAATTATAATTATATGCAAGCTGTTTAAATAGATGCTTATACATTTTGTCTTTATCTTTTTCTGAAATATTTGCGACTGATATGAACTTACAATCCATATCTATTACTTTAGCAATATCTTTTTTGGGAATAATCTTATTTTCTCCCATAATACTATCTGTGCGAATTCTGTAATTATATCTTCCATCTAAAGAAAAAACCACCTTATTCGCCATCAAAAAAGACCTCGGTGTGTTCTCAACATCCTCGTAAATCAGTCCTTTGGCAAATGGGCAGCTTTTTGCAATATCACTTTTAATTAACTTGCCCCATGCAAACCATATCTCTCTTTCGAAGGCAAATTCCAACATTTCAATGCCAGTTCCCTCCACTATTTTATTGGTGAGGAGATCTGGAACATTTTTATTGTTGGTCCGCTTACATGTACATGCAACAATTTCCGCATTGTGAGTTACTGCACAAGATACCATCCATTCAATCGTGTCATCTTCTAAGTAATCATCACTGTCTACATAGAGTATGTATTCTCCTGATGCCTTAGATAGCCCCGCATTTCTTGCATCGGACAAACCACCATTTTTTTTATGGATAACAGTTATTCTATCATCTTGATTCTTCCACGCATCGCACATTATCGGGCACGAATCCGGAGACCCATCATCTACCAAAATAATTTCCAAGTTTTGATATGTCTGATTTACTATACTACTTACGCACTCATTCAGATATTCTTGGACATTATATATCGGTATAACAACACTGACTTTATGTATCTCTTTCATCTAATTGCCCTCCATTATCTCTCTACTCTAAAAGTGTTTTTAGTTTACACGTGGCTGCCTCTATAGAATAATTTCTTAAAAAGAAGTCATAATTTTCGGGGCAAAATCCATTTCCAAAATCAAGATTATTTATTGCTTTTGCAAATTCTTCTTCATTATTACAAACAATAATGCTTTTTCCAAGTAAGTTTCCGGCTAATTCTTTATAACCAATCAAGCTTTCATCTGTTCCTATAAATATCTTTCCATAGGATAGAGCTTCCGCTGTTTTCACTTTCATTCCTGCCCCCTCAAAAATAGGGCCAACAACAACATCTGCATCTTCATAGTAAGGTGACAAATCTTCTACTCGACCAAGAACCTTCACATTACTATTGTTACTAAATTCCTCCTTCAATAAGTCCATTCGGTTACCAACCAATGTAACTTCATAATTAATTTTAATAAGAGGCGTCACATTTTTAATAAACCATCTGAACCCGTTTACATTTGGATAATAGTATCCTCCTACAAACAAAATATTACATTTATCTGAATCAATTCTACTGCTCAGTTTTGGTGTTGGCAAAATAATGGGCAACAACATTTCTGGAGATTTATGATAATATTTTTGAAAGAGCTTTTCTTCCCGTTTGTTTAATACAATATTGACATCTGCATATCGGGCAGTTTTTCTTTCATTACTAACTAACGATATCTGAACCGGTATGGACTTAGGATTCTTTTTCGCCCACTCAACTGCAAGATATCTTTTTATATCATGATAGAATGATGCAACTTTGACTTTAGGACAGTATTTCTTTATGATCCTAATTGCATTTCCATAAATCGAGTCATCTAAGAAGAACAACTCTACATTTTCTCTATTAATCGTTTCTATAATTTCAGAAATAATTTCCGAATTAATTTTTCCTGTATTACCTTTTAATAAATTTATAAGTCTTATAGGTAGTTTATTTACGACTTTTTTTACCTGAATATCTTTTTGATCTGCGACCTCTTCTGTTCCGACCAGTGCAAAAACTATCACATTTTCTTTACCGAACGCTTGGTACAAGGCCTTAACATGCGTTCTGGCCAAGCTTTGTGCTCCACTTGCACTTCCAAACAAAAAATTTGCTACACACAGTACCTTTTTCATTTGAATCTCCACTACTATCTTTTCTTTAACACCGCTGGGTTCCCATAAGCGACACAATTATCTGGGACATCCTTAGTAACAACACTTCCAGCACCAATCACTACATTGTTTCCTATTTTAATTCCACCAATAACGGTGGCATTTGCGCAAATTGAAACATTATCTCCAATTGTAGGCGTAATCTCACTTCTTGAACCATTGCCTTTATTTCCAATAGTAACCCCTTGATAAACCGACAAATTTTTTCCTGCCTTATATAAATTCACAACTGTTCCATGTCCATGATAAATAGTGAGCCCCCCCCCGATTTGTCCGTATATTTCCAAGTCTTGCTTGATTGGATATAAAATCTGAAATATCAAAGACAGACCTTTATTTTTGTCATGAATCCTATAATACACAATGTTTCTAAAGCACTTATTTCTCAGTAAGTTCTTATTTAAACTGCTCAAACTTATATCCGCAGAGCCTATGTACCAAAGATTTCTTTTCAAATCTTCTTCAATTATTTCATTTATTTTCAAGGCCAAACAAATTAGCAATACCGGAATGGTTCTAATATAGTTTATAAGATAAAATCCCCTCATCATGTTCCTCGCTCATTTCAATTAATTATATTCTCTGCTTATAAAAATCCAAAACATTAGCTTGAAATACACTAAAATCAAATTTTTCCTTGTATGTTATGTAAGCATGCTCTCCCATTTCTAATCGCTCTTTTTCATTTTGCGCCAATTCTATTACCTTTTCCGCAATTTCCTGTGCGCTACGTGGTGCAATCAAAAAACCGTTATTCCCATTTTCAATTATTTCTTTTGTTCCGTCTACCGCCGTTCCAATTACAGGTCTATGAACTGAGAAAGCTTCAATCGGTGTTAACGGAAGACCTTCCCACAGCGAACTTAGTACAATATAATCCATTTGGGCAATGATGTTTTGAATATCAGAGCGATATCCTAAAAAAACAATATTGTCTTGATTATATTCTTCTTCAACTTTTCGCTTCAAAGACTGTTCATCTTCGCCCTGTCCAACAACAACATACTTCAACTTATCTATTGATTCGTGCACCTTTTTATATGAATCAATAAAATATTCCATACCTTTTTGTTCGGAAAGTCGCCCTATATTTCCAACTATAATATAGCCATCTTCTTTTAACTTTTTCAAATAAGCATCCGGTTTAATAGATTCCATATAAGGTTTGACAGCATTATGTATTACTGCCACTTTATCTTTTGACAGATGGTAGTAATCAACCAAATTAGTCTTTACTTCTTCACCACATGCTATAACACTAGCATTTTTGTATGCAAATCTTGTAAGTCCATTCTTATCGGTAAATGTATTATGAGCCGTGGCAAAAAATTTCAAGCGACTATTCTGCTTTTTCAACAATGCAGTGTAAAATGCCGCCATTCTATGATGCACATGAATAATTGTAATTTCTTCTTTTTTTACAATTTTTTTTACTTGGCTCAGTGTTGAAAAAATTGTTTTTAAATCTTTTTTCTCTATATCCGGTATCGTGTAGTGTTTAATCCCCATAGTTTGTAAGCGTTTTTCATTTACTCCACCACATGAGCAAACCACAACTTTATTCACTACTGGATTTAATATTTCACAAAGCTGTAATACTACATTTTCAGTTCCACCAAGTCCCATTGTTCTTGTAAACAATAAAACATTTTGATTCTGTAGTGTTTCCATGACTCGCTCCAATCTAATACATTATTTTCTATACTTAATCGCTAGACCAAGAATCTTTCGATCATCCACCAAGTAACGTTTTGCCATCCGTTTGGGATCTTGAGTAATCCTAAATAGCCACTCCAACCCATGATTTGCCATCCAGCGTGGAGCCCTCTTAATATTTCCGGCCTCAAAATCGAAACTAGCCCCTAGCCCAAAAGAAATGGGAACTCCAAGCTCTGCACAATGATGATACATAAACTTTTCTTGCTTCGGACATCCCAAACCAACAATCAAAATATGTGGGGTTGCCTCTTTTATCATGGATTTAATTTTATCCATTTCCACAGGGTCTTTTTCAAAGCCGAATGGAGGAGAGTATGTACCAACGACCTGTAGGCCCTTAAATCTATTCATAAGATTTTCTGCCGCTTTTGCTGCCACGCCCTCTGCCGCACCCAAAAAGAACATCTTATATCCTTTTTCAGCAGCCATCTCGCAAAGAAGAGGAAACAAATCAGATCCAGATATCTTCTCCTTAATCGGTGTGCCGTACCAGTTAGCAATCCACAGCAGAGGTTTACCATCTGTCAGAATTAACGATGCATTCTTGTATACTGCCTGCAGTTCCTTATTTGTTTCAAGCTGCACAATATGATCCACATTAGGTGTCACCACATATGCGCTTTTTTTTTCCTGAATCAGCTGATCAATGGCCCGCAATGTTTCCTGCATTGTCAGGTTATCAATCTCCGTATTCATAAATTTCATTCTTGCCATTTATTCATCCTCACCACTGACTGATTTAGCACCGAACCTTAATCAGCTCTGCATCTCCAACAACAAGACACCTGCCCAACCCAGCTGGTAAAAACAGCGTTTCACCCTTGCTGAATCGCATCGGTCTCTGTTCCGCATCCATCGTCTGCACTTCACCATATCCATCCAGGCACATTAACACCTGAAAAGATGCATCCATAACAGAGAATGCAAAACCTTTCGTTACTTGTATTCTTTCTGTTTCAAAATATTTACAACGGCAAAGTAGTTCACGAGAGCAGCCAGAATAGTATTTCACTATTCTCGGTTTCTGGCTCACATCTGGTGCAACTTTCATGTTCATAACCTGCACAGCCTTGTCAAAATGCAGCTCACGTTTTTTACCATTCTTATCTACGCGGTCATAGTCATAGACTCGATAAGTCACATTAGAACTTTCCTGAATCTCAGCCACCAGTATGCCCTTACCAATACCATGTACAGTTCCAGCTGGAACAAAATAGGTGTCTCCCTTGTGGACTGGAACTTTTTGCAAGTGTTTATCCAGTGTTCCTGTTTCAATCGCTTTCCGGAGAATTTCTTCCGTTACCTCATGCTGGAAACCATAAATCAGGCTGGCTCCTTCGTCAGCATCAATGACATACCACATCTCCGTCTTGCCGTTGTCGCCTTCATGCTCTCTTGCATAGTCATCACTAGGATGAACCTGAACGGACAAGTCTTTCTTTGCATCAATAAACTTAACCAAAACTGGAAGTTCACCATTTTCAACTTTTGTACCGAGGTACTCCGGATGTGCTTTCAGCACGTCGGCAAGTGTGTTTCCTTTATATGTACCATTTGCCACATAACTTGGACCGTCCGGATGAACCGAACACTCCCAAGTTTCTGCTAATGGTGTTAAATCAATTTTTTTACCATATTCTTCCCGAAGTCGAGTACCACCCCACAAATAATCTTTACCCGTCGGAATTAATTTCATGATTTCCATTACTCTGTCTCCCACTGTTTTTTATTCCTTCGGAAATTTAATCTTATCTGCAACGCTGATTTCTTCTCCAAGCTGTACTTCAATCATATCCAGTGCCGTAATAGCCTCCACTGTATGCTTGCAACCTGCCGCAATAGTAATTACATCACCAGTGCGAAGTACCTGCTCCATGCCGTCAACGATTGCCTTACCTTTACCAGAAACTACAGTCCATACTTCCTCACGGTAGTTATGCATATGGTAAGTCATATGCTCGCCAGCTCTCATGGAAACCTTGACTGTCATAGAGCCAGGCTGAATATCAATAACTGTATAAGTACCCCAAGACTTCTCAGCATACATTGCCTCTGTTTCGATTTTTTCCACATAAGGCTTCATATAACCGCTGCGTTCTTTATCAGCGATTAAGATACCATCACCACTGGCGGCAACAATCATATCCTTGCAACCCATGCAGAGAATCGGGATATTCAGCTCATTCACCACATTAGTATTCTCACAAGTTTCGTCCAGAATGACCTTACCCTTGGTCTTATCCGCCATGACCTCTGCCATCATGTTCCAAGTGCCGACATCCTTCCAATCACCGCTGTAACGGAGAACCTGAATGCTGGACTCTTTCTCGACCACAGCATAGTCAAAGCTAATCTTAGTCAGGGTATCATATTTATTGAACAGATCACGATAATCTTCAAAGTCGATCATGCTGTGTGCTTTGTCCAGCAAATAGCCCAGCTTGAACGCAAAGATACCTGCATTCCACAGCGCACTCTGAGCCAGATATTTCTTAGCGTTTTCCACATCCGGCTTTTCCTTGAATTCCTTAACCTTGCTAACGTTTTCGCCGCTTTCAGGAATAATGTAACCGTACTTCTCACTAGGATAGGTCGGCTCAATACCCATCAGAGTCAGATTTGCACCGCCCTGCTCTGCCAATTCTTGTAGGGTCTTAACGGCTTCGTAATAGGTATTATCTACATAAGGGTCAACCGGGCAAACAACAACAGCTTCATTTTCGGCAACGCCCATCTCATCGTGCAGGTATGCTGCAGCCAGTGCAATGGCTGGGAAAGTATCGCGGCGGCAAGGTTCTACGCATATGGATGCTTTCTCACCCAGCTGGTTTTTGATAGCACTTGCCTGCGATTTACTCGTTGCAATGGTGATTTTTGCGTCAGCATCTACCGTAGTAATCTGACGATAGACACGCTGCACCATAGACTCATACTCGTCATCATTCTTGAACAGCTTGATGAACTGTTTACTGCGCACGTCATTAGAAAGAGGCCAGAGACGCTTACCTGAACCACCAGAAAGTAAAATAATATTCATTTGTTTTCTCCTCTACTCTTTACTTCAAGTACTCTTCGGCACTTTTACGAATTTCTGCTTCCACCTTTTCAGCAGTTTCCTTATTCTCTGCGCTGACAGAGATATAGGTCTTGAGCTTTGGCTCGGTACCGGAAGGACGCACCACAATGGAGCAGTTATCTTCCAGAAGAAACTTGAGTACATCGGACTTCGGCAGCTCATCCAGACCTGGTGCGTAGTCCAACAGTTTAACAACTTTCTTACCGCCAAACTCCTTGATATCGCCACGGAATGCCTGCATGATGCTCTGCATCTTAGCAAAACCAGCACTGCCATCGAACTCATAGCTATGTAGCGTGTTCAAGCAGTAGCCATAGGTCTTGTACAGTTCGTCCAACTTGTCTAACAAGCTGATGCCTTGAGTAGCATAGTAGCTGAACATCTCACAGATCATGTAGGCACCGTCTACGCCGTCCTTATCGCGGACGTAGGAGCCGGTCAGATAGCCATAGCTTTCTTCAAAACCGAACACATAGCTGTCCGCCTTGCCCTGCTGTTCCAGTTTGCCGATTTGCTCACCGATGAACTTGAAGCCGGTCAGCACGTTGATGGTGCGCAGACCATAATGAGTCGCAATCTGTTCACCCATATCCATCGTGACAATGGTCTTGACCATGACTGGGTCTGCGGGCATCTTGCCGTGCTTCACACGCTGGCTGCAAATGTAGTCCAACAGTAACATTCCGGTCTGGTTACCGGTCAGCAGCTCGTATTCCCCTGCCTTGTTCTTGACAGCGATACCCACACGGTCGCAGTCAGGGTCGGTTGCCAGCAGCAGGTCGGCATTGCACTTCTTGGCATACTCCATGCCCAGTGCCATAGCTTCCTTGATTTCCGGGTTGGGATATGGGCAGGTCGGGAAGTTGCCATCCGGCTGCTCCTGCTCCTTGACAACAGTGATATTGGTGTAACCCATTTCTTTTAAGGTACGGGTCACAGGTTTCAAGCCGGTGCCGTTCAGCGGACTATACACGATGGCCACGTTCTTGTTGACTTCTTCGCCAAAGAGAACAGACTGGCTCTTGACTTGCTCCACGAAGGCCGTGTAGACCTCGTCCGGAATGTACCGGATGATGCCGTTTGACATTCCCGCTTCAAAGTCACTGTTCTTGACATCTGCAAAAATATCCAGCTTTTCGATCTCAGCCAGAATCTCAGCAGCGGCCTCAGTGGTGATCTGGCAACCATCCGCACCATAGACTTTATAACCGTTGTATTTGCTGGGATTGTGAGATGCGGTCACCATGACACCGGCAGAGGTGTGCAGATAACGGGTTGCAAAAGACACGGTCGGAACCGGCATCAGAGCAGGCCAAATATTGACCTTAACGCCATTGGCCGCGAACACGCCCGTAGCCACCTTTGCAAACACATCGCTCTTGATGCGGCTGTCATAGCCGATGGCCACAGACGGCTCTGCAAAGTTCTTTTTCAGATAGTCAGCCAGGCCCTGAGAAGCCTTCGCCACGGTGTAGACATTCATTCGGTTCGTGCCTGCACCAATTACGCCACGCAGACCACCGGTGCCAAAAGCAAGATCACGATAAAAAGCATCCTCAATTTTTGTATCATCCAGCGTTTTCAGTTCAGCGGCGACATCTGCATCCGCAGTTGCATTCATCAGCCATCGCTCGTATTCTTTTTTAATATCCATAATTCATTTATTCCTCCGGTCCTCATCGGGCATATCCTCTAATTTTCTATGTACACATCCATATGGATGGTATTTCCCTCTAATTTCCACTGTGTGATAACCACACTCGGCTAAGTGTTTTCTTATGCTGTCGTATCCAACTACCCCAGCAATCATGTTTCTACTTCATAAAACATCCGTTGAGTACACTCGTCCCTATTTCTCTATAACCGAATTGATGCTTTATACAGTCGAACCCCGTATACCCTGCAATGACGTTTTTTCTAAGTGTTGGATTGTTGAGTCGAACCCTGTCGGTGCATGTGTTTTATTAAAACTGTATATATCACCTGGCCAAATTCTCACTATTCATTGTTCGTTATGAACAAATCATTCACTCTCACTGCACAAAACATGTATTTATCATCACCATCCAGGCTCTACTCAACAGCTGTTTTATGAGGTAGAAATCATCTGTTTTTCTCTATTTTTCATGACTCAACAAACCGTTATGATGTAGGTGTCATTAGCAGGTCAGATAGTGTACTCAACAGCAGTTTCAGACGTTAATGATAAACTCATAGATTTTTGTTGTTTTATCCTGTTTTTCGCCATTTCTATGATTCTTCTGAAAAAGATGTGTCAATTTTGTGCCACAGGGATCAAAAGTTCAGCGTTCTGTATAGATTTTTGGCATTTTCAGTTCATATAGCTGTGAAATATAGCCAATTTCAGCAACTCAATTAGTGTGCAAAACAGGTTCTTTTCGACGATGCTACGTCAATACGGTTTGTTGAGTAGACATTTTTCTGCTCTTTCCACTGCACAACAAACTTGTCCACAATGGGGTAAACCATCTTTCCTGTCATTGTCGGTTTATCAATTCGATCAAAAACCAAAACGGCTTTAACATATATAAATGTGTCAGATTTCCTCCTGACGAACCAACTAAACATACTTTCATGTCCTCTGTTCTCCTTCATCCCAAGATTTTTTATGTACACATCCGTATGGATAGGATTTTCCAATGCGATGGTTTTCTATATTGCTCCATCACTTTGCACAATACTTACAACAGTCTTAAAAATAATCCTCAAATCATTCTTAACACTCCACTCGCTAATATACTTAGTATCCAGCTTCACCACTTCCTCAAAGTCCGTGATATTGCTCCTTCCACTCACCTGCCATAGTCCGGTCAGTCCCGGTCTAAAAGACATTCTAGCTCTGTGGTGTGGTTCATACTTTTCCCACTCATCGAGTGTCGGTGGTCTGGTGCCTACCAGGCTCATATCTCCCACTAGTATATTGAAGAATTGTGGGAATTCATCCAGGCTTGTTTTCCTGATGAACTGTCCAATTCCGGTTTTCTTCTTTCCGTTTGGCAGCACCTTATTGCCTATGATTCTAGGATCGAAGTCCATCTTGAACATCATTCCGTCGCCCACTTTATTCTGTGCCGCAAGCTCCTTCTTTCGCTCCTCGGCATCCATATACATGCTGCGGAATTTATACATCTTAAACTTTCTGCCGTTTCTGCCGACTCTCTCCTGTGAGAAGAATATCGGTCCCGGCGATGCTATGTATATCGCCGGTCCCACAAATATCATGATGATTAGTGTGAACAGGCAGCCCACCAATCCTCCGACTATATCCATGCTCCTCTTTACCAGAAGTGCGCTGGGATTTGCATAGTTCACGCTTGATGTGACTACTGTGTAGTCGCCTATCTTTTCTATCTGCTTGTAGCCCCCCTGGGCTGTTCCGTTTTTGGCTATTCCAGTATGTACTGCTATTCCCATCTCCAGGAATATATCTGCCATCCGCTCCGGATATTCATCCTCGTTGCAAGGCGGGATGAGCACCTCATCTACCCACTCATCACACGCATAGTCCACTATGCCATCGTGGTTTGCAACTATCGGTATGCCGCATATAGTCTTACCCTTCATATCTGTATCCAGTGAAGCTGCTACTATCTTTGTATAGCCTATACAGCTTTTCTCCACTGTGCGCAGTGTATCACGAAGTATTGCATCAGGTGCTATGACAAACAGCGATTTTTTTGATACTCCAAAGTCCCTTTTCTCAAGGAAGCTCTTGAGCGCTAGTCTTGCTACATATGTTATTGTCACATAGATTGGAAACATGATATAAAATGATAATCGCGAGTATATATCAGCCATCTGTGTGGTGAACAGAAACAGTGCTGTCACCAGAAATACAAGCACTGCATGCTTGCAGGTCGATATGAACTCATCCAGATATCCACGCTTCAACACATTCTTGAATGAATCTGCCATTATCTCCACAAAGAAATCTATCAGAAGGAAGGCTACACCGAGTATGCGGTAGTCCTTGTCTACGTATGGATTATTAAAACCAAAGCGTATTACATATGAAATAAAAAATGCTATCAATATGCATATGATGTCCAAAAGCATGAAGTCAATATGCTTTGTCCATCCTCTGCCTTTCTTTCTGTACATTCTTTCTAAATTCTCCTTGTGGTATCTTTTATTTCCCTCTATACCTGCTACAGGGGAGGTACCTTAGTACCCCCCCCGAATTATTTTAGCCTGTTTTGTTTTCTGTCTGTTTTATTCGGTTATTTGTATCTTTTTCTGTATCTAATCAGGGTTTTTCAATAACATATTTTCACCCATTTTTAATTCTTTGTCAATGAATATTAGGTTTTCTTTACAATTTTTGACACATTCGCTAATCGCTATGGTATTGTAGCGCCAATTATTATACATTATTATATGTCATTCTGCTTATTTTTCCTCAAACAGCCTCTGCTTCCTCTCTATCATCTCATCAATCCTTGCGATATACTGCCCTACATCCTTGACATTCTCGCATCTGTCGATGCGGTGTGTGCCATCCGGATTCGGTACCGGCCAAACGCGCTTGGTGCTTGCTCCGGCTCCGCACGCCACAATCGTTTGCTTTTCCTCCATGATCAGTATGTTGTATACGCCGGCCTTGCCCTTTGCCGCATAGCCCACATTCTCCATGTTGCCTGCCATGCCCTTCTGCCTGTAGAGATAGTATGGCTCAAGCCCCATCTGCTTACAGTAGGCTGCGCAGAGATCCATATGCTCCTGAGTGTTGACCATCTGCATATCGCTGTAGCGGTCCTTGAAGATGGTGAGTCTTGCAGCTCTCTTTACTGCGAGTGAGTGGATAGTGACGTTGTCAGGCGCCAGCTCCTTCACCAGCTCCATTGTGTGCCTTACATCATCGAGTGTCTCCTCGGGAAGTCCCATGATGAGATCCATGTTTATGTTGTCAAAGCCCAACTCACGCGCGAGCTTGAAGCTATTTATCGTATCGTCTACCGTGTGGTGTCTTCCTATTATATCAAGTGTCTGCTGCTTCATGGTCTGTGGATTTACTGATATACGGCTGATGCCGTTTTTCTTTAGTGCCATGAGCTTTTCTCTCGTGATGGAGTCCGGTCTGCCTGCCTCCACCGTAAATTCCAGGCAGTCCTTTAAATCAAAGCTGCATTTGATTTTTCTGATAAGCCTGTCAAGCTGCGCAGGGCTTAGTGTGGTCGGTGTGCCGCCTCCTATGTAGATGGAGTTTAGCTTCTTGTGGTAGAACTTCTGCGCCGTGTAATCTATCTCCTTCTCAAGTGCATCGAGGTAATCGTCTACGCGGTTTTTCCACACACCAAGCGGGTATGAGGTAAACGAGCAGTACGCACAGGTGCTCGGACAGAAGGGTATGCCTATGTACAGGCTGTAGCCGTTGTCATAGTCCACCCTATCGAGCAGTGCCTTCTCGCGCTTTGCTATGCCTATTGAGAGGTCGATTTTCTCATCGCTTGCGAGGTAAGTTTCCTTCAGATAGTCGTAGGTTTCCTTATCGCTCATGCCGTCCTCTATGCATTTCATGGCTATCTTGGTCGGTCTGATGCCTGAGAGTGTGCCCCACGGAAGGCTCTTTCCTGTGCCCTTTTCTATCATGGAATATAGGGCGAGCTTGAGGTGGTTTTTTGTTTCTTTGCGGTCTGCACTGTCTACGGATATTTTTGTGCAGATTCTTTTTCCGGCTCTATTCAGCATCCACTCCACTGCAATTTCATCGCCCACATAGTCTATCTTAAATACCTGTGAGGCATCCGCAAATTCCTTTACGCCATCATCTGTCATCTCGTGGTGTGTGCAGGCTAAGTTTTTTCCCTCCACCTCATCAGGTGAGCAGCTATAGTACATCTGCACATCCTCCTGAGGGAAGAACTCCTTGAGCAGTGAGTGCACATCATATTCAAAATCCGGTTTATTAAATACTACTACTATCATAAGTAAGGGTTATACATCCTCTCGTTTTCTATGGTTGTTGTGTCGTTATGGCCCGGGTACACCTCTGTATGCTCAGGCAGTGTCATGATTTTTTCCTTCACTGTGCGCACAAGGTCTGACATGCTGCCGCCCTTGAAATCCGTACGTCCGATTGAGCCGCAAAACAGCGAATCTCCTGTAAAGATCACGTCCTCATACGGGAAATAATAGCAGCAGCCGCCCGGTGTATGCCCCGGTGTGTGAAGCACTACTATATGAAAGCCTGCGATGTCAAGCTCCTGCTTATCCTTCAAAAATACATCTGCATAAAATGTTTTTGACTGTCCCATCATGTAGCTGACATTGAGCTGCGGGTCATCAAGCGTAGCCTTGTCTGCCTCATGGATATATATCTTGACGCCGTAGCGGTCTGCGAGCGGCTTTGCATCAGTGGCATGGTCAAAGTGTCCGTGTGTGAGCAGTATTGCTACAGGCTTTGCGCCTGATTCGTCCACTTTTTTGGCGAGCTGATTAGCACACGCGCCCGGGTCTATTATTATCATTTCCTTTGTCTTTATATTGGTGACAAAGTAGCAGTTGGTCTGCACCGGTCCCACTACGAAGTGGTCTATCTTCATATTTACCATATGAGTGTACTCCTTGTCTGTTATATGTTATGCTTCACGCAAGAACCACCGGGATTTAGCCGGTGGTCCTCTCTACGTCTATTACACTTTCTATCTGTCTGAGCTTCTCCACGAGAACCTTTATCTGGTCCCTGCCTCTGATATTGAAAAATACCTCGATTGTAGCGATGCCCTGCTTGCTGGTCTTGGACTGGATACCACTGATATTGATTTCCTTCTCGGTAAATATCTTTGTGATATCTACGAGCAGTCCCGGCCTGTCATGACAGAATATCTTAAGGTCTGCCTGATACTCGGCACCGTTGTCCATGAGGGCTGTATCCTGCCACTCTGCTTCTATGAGCCTGTCCTTTTCTATCTTGGACAGATTGATGATATTCACGCAGTCTGTTCTGTGGATGGAGATGCCTCGGCCTCTCGTGACAAAGCCAACGATTTCATCTCCCGGAACAGGATTGCAGCACTTCGAGAAGTGCACTGCCACGTCATAGAGTCCGTGTACCACAATACCGCTCTTTGACTTGTGCTCCGGCTGTATGCCTGCTGCCGCCTGCTGCTTTTCTGCGATGCTGCCAAGCACATCTGCATCTGTCACCGGCACCACATGATCCTTCTTATACTCGTCGTACATCCTGTTGACTATCTGGCTCTCCTTGAGTCCGCCGTGGCCAACGGTTGCAAGGCATGAGTTCCAGTCGTGGAAGCCGTATTTGCGGCGTATTTTCTCCTGATACTCAGGCTTGTTTATTTCAGCAAAGTTGATGCCCTTTGCCTTGGCATAGGCTGCTATCAGATCCTTGCCGTGCTGTATATTCTCCTCCTTGAGCTCACTTCTGAACCACTGGTTGATCTTGTTCTTGGCCTGTGTGCTCTTTACGACCTTGAGCCAGTCACGGCTTGGTCCCTTGGAGTTCTGTGAGGTGATTATCTCTATCTGGTCACCGTTTTTGATGACATAGTCTATCGGCACCAGCTTGCCGTTTACCTTGGCACCGACCATCTTGTTGCCGACCGCAGAGTGTATGCTGTAGGCAAAGTCTATAGGTGTGGAGCCCTTTGGCAGGTTCTTTACATCGCCGGACGGTGTGAATGCAAATACATTGTCGGAGAATAAATTTAAATCACTCTTTAATAAAGTCATAAACTCCTTATTATCCGACATATCCTGCTGCCACTCGAGTATCTGGCGCAGCCAGCTGAGCTTCTCCTCCTCTGTGACAGTGGTGGTGGTGGCATTGCCGTTGTTTGCTTCCTTGTACTTCCAGTGCGCTGCGATACCGTACTCAGCTGTACGATGCATCTCATAGGTACGTATCTGTATCTCAAACGGCTGTCCGCTCGGGCCTATGAGTGTCGTGTGAAGCGACTGGTACATGTTCTGCTTCGGCATGGCAATATAGTCCTTGAAACGGCCCGGTATAGGCTTATACTTCTCATGTATGATACCAAGCACTGCGTAGCAGTCCGGTATCGTATCCACCAGAATCCTGATGGCAAAGAGGTCATATATCTGGTCTATCGTCTTGTCCTGATTGACCATCTTCTTATATATACTGAAGAAATGCTTTGCCCTGCCGTATATCTCTGCCTTGATGCCGGCATCCGAAACATACTTCTTGACATCGTTTACCAGGCCCTGGATGTAGGTGTCGCGCTCTGTCTTTCTGAGTGCTACCTTCTCTACCAGATCGTAATATGCATCCGGATAGAGGTACTTCATACAAAGGTCCTCGAGCTCTATCTTTATCTTGCTGATACCAAGTCGCTGCGCGATAGGGCAGTAGATATCCTGTGTTTCTCTGGCGATACGCTGCTGTGCCTCCTTGGACTGGTACTTGAGTGTACGCATATTGTGCAGTCTGTCTGCCAGCTTTATGAGGATGACCCTGATATCCTTTGCCATGGCGAGAAACATCTTGCGCAGATTCTCAGCCTGCATCTCAAGCCTGTCCGCATTCTTGTCCTTCGGATCCTTGGTGCTGTCTGTCAGATGCAGGTGCTTTAACTTCGTGACGCCATCCACCAGATGTGCGACATCGTCTCCAAACTCCGCACGCATCTCATCCATGGTCATGATGGTATCCTCCAGCACATCATGGAGCAGTCCTGCTGCAATGGTTTCCTTATCCAGCTCGAGCTCGGCGAGTACTATGGCAACACAAAGCGGATGTATGATATAAGGCTCTCCTGACTTACGCGCCTGCCCCTTATGGGCATCATAAGCTACCCTGTAGGCTTTGTCCACAAGGCTCGTGTCATCCGACGGATGATACTTTTTGATTTCCTTTTTCAGCTCGTCATAAAGCTCCTCGGGGCTCGTAAAATCCTTTGTTCCCCTTATACCGCTGGTATCTGAGCGAAATTTGTCCGCTATTTTTTCTAATTCTTCTGTTGAGTAATCTGCCAATAGTCTCACCTCGATTGTAGTGTATCTTTAGTAGCCATTATATTTTATTTCTTTAAAAATTGCAATCTTATGTTGTTAGCCGATAACCATCTTTACTCCGCCATACATGCCGGCTGAGTTGCCGAGTGTGGCAAGCTTGATCTCTATCTCACGGCTTGCATGGAAAGCATACTCTTTATAGTACTTTGCTGCTGTATCGATGATGATGCTGCCTGCCTTTGAAAGGCCTCCGCCTACAACAAATACCTCAGGGTCCATAACGCATGCTACTGCTGCCATTGCCTTGCCGAGAAGCTTCATAGACTGCTCTACTGCCGCAATGCCCGCTGCATCTCCTGCCTTTGCCGCATCGCATACATCCTTGGCTGTGAAGCCTGCATTTAAATCAAGCTTTGTTGCCACATCCCTGTGTGCTGCAATGTATCTCTCTGCCACTCTTACAAGTCCGTTTGCTGATGCATACTGCTCTAAACAGCCCTTCTTGCCGCAGCCACAGCACTCTGACTCATCATCTACCATAGGCATATGTCCTATCTCTCCGCCTGCTCCGTTTACTCCGGCTACGATTTTGCCCTCGCGGATGATTCCTCCGCCTACGCCTGTACCGAGTGTGATCATGACTACATCCTGATGACCCTTTCCGCCACCCTGCCACATCTCACCGAGTGCAGCTACGTTAGCATCGTTTCCGGCCTTTACCTTGATGCCGCCGCACAGCACTGAGAGTGACTGTGCCACGTTGAACACGCCCCAGCCGAGGTTGACACACTTCAATACTGTTCCGTCATCCTTTACAGGTCCCGGCACTCCCATGCCTACGCCCTCGATGTCACCCATCTCTATGCCATGCTTCTCGTTATTCTCCTTGATGGATGCTGCGATATCAGGCAGGATGAGCTCGCCGGAATTCTCTGTGCGTGTAGGAATCTCCCATGTATCGACAAGCTTTCCTGTTGTCTCGAAAAAGCCCATCTTTACAGTTGTTCCACCTATATCTACTCCATATGCATATTTCTTCATTTTTTCGTCCTCCAAATCGTTAAACTATGTTTATATTTTATTGCCTAATTGCATATTTTTCAATGTTTTTCATTGTTTTTTATGTTTTTTCTATATATAGAAGCGTTTATATCATCATCCATATGCCCGCTATTTGTAAATCCAAGCTTTTTGGCAAGGCGCACCGATGCCGTATTTCTCTCGTCTATCCGGCAGTAAAGCTCTTCAAAGTCTGTGTTTTCGCGCGCGTAGTCTATGATGAAGCGGCATACCTCCGTGGCATAGCCTTGGTTCCATAATTCCGGCGCTATCATATAGCCCAGTTCATCATGCTCAAGCCCTGCCCTGCCTATCAGCTTCCCTGTTTCCTTGGAAAATACAAGCCACATACCATACTCGTAAAAGCCATACATGTTCTCTATATATGCTTTCTGGTATTCAAGCTCTGTCTCGTAGTCGTAAAGCGGTTGCACAAAGTCTGTCATGCCGGGCTTGTCATAGAGCTCATAGAGCGCAGGAAGGTCTGACAGGGACAGCTCACGTATCAGACATCTGTCTGTCTCGCCGATGTCCCACGGGATGTGATTATACCGCCTGCGCACCCGCTCCAGATACTCAATATCAATCTCTGCAAGGCTCTCGACTGCATAGCGCGTGCCGCACTGCGGTTCTCCTACTGATGCTATGCCGAGTGAGTCAGCTATTTGCTTCTGCTGCCTGTTTGATACTATCCAGATGTAGTTGGCGGGAGTTTTCGGTATTCTTAGATTTCCCGTATTAGCTTTCGCGGTGTTATCTGCATATTCTTGTATCGTTGTTTTTTGGAAGTCATTAATTGATTCATCAGCCGGTAGCGCAACATACAGTTTTTCTTGCAGCTCTTCTGACATAGATGCCTTGCCTGCCACATTTCTCCACTGCAGCTTGAATATCTCGTCATGATAGTAAAAAGAGGCAAGTTTTGCGCTTGCCTCATCAATAATTATTATCATTAAACTGTCTCCGGCTCCGGATAGTCCACTCCGAAGGTCTCAACTGTAACTGTCTTCATGACCTGAGCCTCAAGTGGTTTGTCCATGTAGTCTGTGCGCACCTCTGCGATCTTGTTTACCACATCCATGCCCTCGATCACCTTACCGAATGCCGCATACTCGCCGTCGAGATGTGGTGCATCCTGATGCATGATGAAGAACTGGCTGCCTGCTGAATCAGGTATCATGGTACGTGCCATTGAAAGTACACCGGCTGTGTGCTTTAAGTCATTTTTGAAGCCGTTGTGTGTGAACTCGCCCTTGATTTCATAGCCTGGGCCGCCTGTGCCGTTTCCGTCAGGATCTCCGCCCTGGAGCATGAAGCCCTTGATTACACGGTGGAAGCATACTCCGTCATAGAAGTTGTGATTGATTAAGCTGATAAAGTTGTTTACTGTGTTTGGTGCGATTTCCGGATAAAGCTCCGCCTTGATCACATCGCCGTTTTCCATTGTGATTGTTACGATTGGATTCTGTGCCATTATTTTTCTCTCTTTCTTTTATAATATTATGAGGCTTGGAGAATATCCATCCCTCGCAATTATTAAATATCGAATTAATTTCTACCCGATTGATTTTACTTACTCAGTGCCTCTACCACCTTCGGAAACTCCATGAAGTGCGATGCCTTCACCAGTATGGTGTCGCCCTCCTTCACATATGAAAGAAGCTCCTGTGTCATGGTTTCCCTATCCTCGAAATAGTGGATGTCTACATCGGATGATTTCTCCGCTGCTCCGGCTGCATATTCCTTTGCAAGCTCTCCTGCGGCAAAAAGTGTATGGATATGATTCTCTCCAACTGCTTCGCCTACCTCATGGTGCAGCTTTTTCTCATCGCTTCCAAGCTCACCCATGTCGCCAAGCACTGCTATTGTCCTTCCCTTTGCATGTGAAAGCACCTCGATAGAGGATTTCATGGATACAGGATTTGCATTGTAGCAGTCATCTATCACTGTCATGCCGTGTGTTTTGATGAAATTGGTACGCCCTGCGATTGTCTCTGCTTTCTCGATTCCTGACTTTATCTCAGCTATTGTGAGGCCAAGCTGCAATCCGACAGCTGCTGCCGCCATGGCATTGTATACATTGTGCTCACCCGGGATGTGGATTTGTGCATCAAACTCACCCTCCGGAGTGACAAAATGAGCCTTCATGCCGTCAAAGCCCAGGTTTTCAATATTTGTGGTATATACTGATTTATGAACGCCTGATGCTGATTCCTTGCCATAGTATATGGCAGGCTTTCCATTTACCGTCTGCACTGTGGCCAGCTTGTCGTCATCTGCATTCAGCACTGCGACCGCATCCGGCATCATATGCTCAAAGCACTCTGTCTTTGCTTTAAGCACACCATCCCTGTCGCCCAAAAACTCCAGATGGCAGTAGCCGATATTGGTGATGACCATGACATCCGGGCAAGACATAGTAGAAAGTCTGTGCATCTCGCCAAAATCAGATATGCCCATCTCAAGCACCGCTACCTGATGACTTTCCCTGATTCCGAAAATGGTGAGTGGCAAGCCTATCTCGTTGTTGAAATTGCCTGCGGTCTTGTGGACGCTGTATTTCTGCTCAAGAACTGACGATATCATCTCCTTGGTGCTGGTCTTGCCGACACTTCCGGTGATACCCACCACCTTGATATCAAGGCTTTTTCTGTAAAATGCCGCTAGCTTTTTCATGGCATCGGTGGTTGATTCAACAAGCACATATGGGCCTGCCGGATCCGTCAGCTCATGCTCAGAGAGCACAATTGCCGCCCCCTGCTCAAACACAGTCGGAATGAATTTGTGTCCGTCCACCCTTTCTCCCTTTATTGGGATAAAAAGATAGCCCCCCTTCACCTGTCTGCTGTCTATGACTGCGCCTGTGATTGTCGTATCAAGCAGTGTCTCATCGCCTATGTATGTGCCCTCGCAAGCCTTTGCGATATTTGCAAATGTAAGATTCTTCATGTACTTATCCGACATGCTACACCTCATATTTTTTCAAAGATATGTCAATCAGATGCTCACAGAGCTGATTAAAGCTCATACCGATAACCGCTGCCTCCTGTGGCAGAAGACTGGTCGGAGTCATGCCCGGCAGTGTGTTTGCCTCGAGGCAGAACATCTCATTTTTGTCATTGAGCAAAAAGTCTGAGCGTGAATATGTATCAAGCCCGATAACGCGCGCAACCTCCTCGGCATAGTGCTGCATATCCTTTGTCACCTGCTCAGGAAGCTCGGCCGGACATGTCTCTACTGTACTGCCCGCCTTGTATTTATTCTTATAATCGTAGAAGCCCTCCTTCGGTGCAATCTCTATAATAGGAAGAGCCTTGCCCTCGATAACGCCGACAGAGAACTCCCTGCCCTGTACAAACTCCTCGATAACCAGCTCATTTTCCCACTTGAAGGCATCGTCAAGTGCCGCCTTGAACTCTGCCGCATCCCTAACGATGGTGACACCGATGCTTGAACCACCGCAGCATGGCTTTACCACGCATGGAAGTGTCAGGTCAAGCTTTGTGATATCGTCCTGTCTGGTCGCTCTTGTCATGGAAATACCCTTTGGAGTAGGGATACCGTTTGCAAGGAAGAACTGCTTTGATGTCTCCTTGTTCATGGCGATGGCTGAGCTTAAATAATCGCTGCCTGTATATTTGACACCGAAGAGGTCAAATGCTGCCTGTATCTTTCCGTTTTCTCCGTTTTCTCCGTGGAGAGCCATGAAAACAATGTCCGCCATCTGACACATTTTGATGACATTTGGTCCGAAGAAGCAAGGTGACTGGTCCTTTCTGGAAGCCTTTACCTTTGCGAGGTCAGGTGCCTCTGTCGGAATATCACTGACCTGCACGCTTATCTCGTCCGCGCGGTCAAATATACCTGTCAGGTCCTCCTCCCTGTCACTATATCCCATAAATACATCCAATAATATAACTTTGTGGCCGTTCTCTTTGAGTGCCTTAGCTACCATGCTTCCTGTCTTGAAGGAAACATCTCTCTCTGTGCTGAGCCCTCCTGCAAGTACTACGATGTTCATTTTTGTCCTCTTTTCTTTGATTGAATTATCATGCTTTGGCTTAATTAAACACAATGCAATGCTTCTTTTTTAAAGCTATGAGTAATCAACATAATTTTTCCAAAATTATAACACCATTTGTGCAAAAAAGAAAGACCGGTTGCCCGGTCAAAAAAGAAATTCTCATCTTATTTTAAACTGTGTTAACTTCCAGCAGCTGTATCATTCTCATAAATACCATCCGCCCATGCAAATCATCCTGTGAAAGTGATTCTCCGTACTTCAATACTAATAATCGGCACTGATAAAAATTCAGCTCAGGATTGCCAAAAAGCAAAATCCGCAAGGCTGCATTTTCCAGGTAATTGTGTATATTTCCCACCTCAATAAATATATCTACGATATCATCGAGGTTAATAAGTCCTTTCTGTTCATAGTACATTGTTCTCAAATATTTGTTTCCCTCCATCAACTATATTTTTCATAGAACTTCTTTTTGTCTTTCTTTTGAAATTTTTCGTTTTTTACGAAATTTTTCTCTTTGTTTTTGTTGGTGGGTTCATTTTTCCATATAATATATCAATATTCTAGGCGCGTTACGTGCTGGTATTTTGAAGATTTCTATTAGAATTTTTAATATTGATAGGTGATTAGCAGTTTTCGACAAAATACGACATGGTTTTTGGTTTAATTTAGTTGTTTTTTGATTTATATTGCGCTTTTCTCATAAGAATTTTTGGAATGATAAATTTGTACTATATTTTGAGGTATTTCTTCTAATTATTTCATTTTTTTAAAATTTATTATAATGGTTAATATAAAAAACCGGCAGCCAACGGCTGCCGGTTTTCGATGAAAGAAAGGTTAAATTATGATGAAAAATAAGAGTCTAACATTCCGGTTCGATAAGTCCGTATGTATTTCCTTTTCTCTTGTAGACTACATTTACTTCGTCATTCTCTGCATTTCTGAATACGAAGAAATCGTGTCCTGAGAGCTCCATCTGGATGCACGCATCCTCAGGATACATAGGTTTCATACCAAATCTCTTGGTACGGACAATCTTGATTTCCTCGTCCTCTGCATCGTCTGCTTCCACGAAATCATCCTGGAATATCGCCGGTGCATACTTCTTTGCGGAAATCTTGGTTCTGTATTTGCGAAGCTGTCTCTCGATTACTTCCTCTACTAGGTCAATTGATACGTACATATCACTGCTGACCTGCTCTGAACGGATAACATGTCCCTTTGCCGGGATAGTAACCTCAATTTTCTGTCTATCCTTTTCTACGCTGAGTGTAACGTATACGTCTGTGTCCGGTTTAAAAAACTTCTCAAGCTTTGACAGCTTCTCCTCTACTGCCTGCTTAAGCCCCTCTGTTAATTCGATGTTTCTTCCTGAAATTGTTATTCTCATGATGTCCAACCCCTTTATCGTTTATTTGATACGTTGTCTGTATCATGTAAATATTATACCATAAATTTCTTTTTCATCAATCATTTTTATGCATTTTATATAAAAAATCAAGATTTTATTTATGATCCGACGCGAAATCACTTGATTTCGCTATAATTAGGAATTTCATTAAGATAAAAAACATCAAGTCAGATGATTTTTTATACACTACCCAGCGCCTCAAGCTGAGAGGAAAGCTCCTCCCACGCCTCCATATCTATAAGGATTTCTTCCTCGAGAGCGTCTATTTCGTTCTGGATTTCCGTGAGCTTTGAGTAGCTTGACTGATACTCCGGCTTCATAAGCTCGGCTTTGAGCTCATCGAGCTTTGCTTCCTTGACCGCCAGGTCCTCCTCGGCCTTTTTGACCTTTTTTTGTATCTTTGAGCGCTCCTTGCCCGGGTTGTAGTATGCCTTGCCGGTTGATGAGACAGCCATGCCGCCTGTTGCGTTATTTGCATTGGTGCTTTCACCCACATTACCTGCTGCAGCGGTTTGTGACGTGCTCCGGTTTGCATCACTGCCTGTCTGACTGCTGCCGTTCTGGCTTATCACGCCGCCAAATATCGCATTGCCTCTGTATACATTTTTGCTCTCCTCTGCCTCCCTGTCGAGCTTTTCCTGATACTGCTCATAGCCAAACTGATAGAGATTGGTCGTGCCATCCTCGAACACAAGCAGCTGTGTGGCTACCTTTTTCACAAAATATCTGTCGTGTGATACAAAAATCAGTGTACCCTTGTAGTCCTTAAGCATGCTCTCCAGCGTTTCCTTGCCTACGATATCCATATGGTTAGTTGGCTCATCGAGCACGAGCACGTTCGGTCTGGTCTTTAAAATCTTGCAAAGCGCCAGTCTGACCTTTTCTCCTCCGGAGAGCATATTTACGTTCTTGAACACGTCCTCCCCTGAAAAAAGGAAGGCTCCGAGTGCATTTCTGGCCTCGGTTTCCGTGAGATTCGGATACTCATCCCAAAAATCATCGAGCACAGTCTTGCTGCTTGTATACATGGCCATCTGCTGGTCGAAATATCCTATCTGCACATTGGTTCCAAAGCGGTACTCGCCTGAAAGTGCAGGGATCTTACCCACGATAGTCTTTAAAAATGTCGATTTTCCAAGTCCGTTTCCGCCGAGTATGCCAAGCTTTTCGCCTCTTTTCAAATCAAGCGACACTACGGAGAGCGGATGGTCATAGCCGATTGCAAGCTCTGATGTATAAAGCACATCGTTTCCGGTCTCCTTTTCGGGCTGGAAATTGGCATGGAATGTCTTGTTGTCGTACTTGTCCGGTGCCTCGATAATCACCATGCGGTCGATAGCCTTCTGCTTTGACTGCGCCATGGCTGTCTTGGTCGGCTTGCCCTTGAAGCGCGTAACCATACGCTGCAAACGTTCTATCTCCTTCTGCTGGGCGATGTGATCCTTCATCTGCTTGTCGTAGTTTTCCTTTTTGCGGGCGATAAAATTGGTATAATTGCCCGGATAGCGCCTTGCTGTGCCGTACTCTATCTCGTATACCACATCTACCACATTGTCGAGAAACATACGGTCATGGGATACGACAACCACTGCCTTCGGGTACGACTTCAGATAGCCCTCAAGCCACTCAATCGTCGTGACATCGAGGTGGTTGGTCGGCTCGTCCAAAAGCAGTATGTCAGGCTTTGACAAAAGCAGCTTTATGAATGCTATCTTGGTCTGCTGACCTCCGGAAAAATCACGGATTGGCTTTTTACGCTCGTCGTCAGAGAAGCCGAACTTGCGGATCATGACCTCATATTCCTTCTCATAATAGTAGCCGCCATCATCCTTGAAGGCCTCCTCCATCGCGGTATATCTGGCCACCTTTTCATCGGAATAATCATGCTCAAGCTCTGCCGCCGCGCGCGCAAGCTCTGCCTTTCGCTCGTCCATTTTCACGAAGCATTTGCGCACCTCCTGCTCGAGTGTCACATCAGGATCATCAAACGCAATCTGCTTCAGATACCCTATCTCCGGGTTTCCTGCCTTTGCAATAAAGGCGCTCTCATCGCTGTCGAGCTTTTCCATCTCAACCTCGCCTGAAATGAGCTTTAAAAGTGTTGTCTTGCCACAGCCGTTTCTGCCGACTATTGCTATCTTTTCTGTGTTTCTGATTTCAAAATCTATACTATGCAAAATGACGTCGTCGCCAAATGCGACAGCGCCATTACTTATCTGGTAGAGCATATACTATCCTTTCATGCTTATGCCTGCTGCTTAATTGTTAGCCATAATGTAGTTGACAAACTGTGTTGCAGTACGTCCCGAAATGCCACCATGGCTGAGCTCCCACTTGTTTGCCTCCCTGCACAGCTCCTCGTCTGAAAGTGTGCAGCCGCTCTTTCTCGCAAGCTCTGTTACGATATTGAAGAACTCCTTCTGCGATGGCTTTGAGTAGCTGATCGTCACACCAAAACGGTTTACAAGTGACAGCTTCTCCTCAACTGTATCTGAGTGATGCTTGTCATTGCTGTTGTCCTGGTCATTACGGTCATTCCATGTCTCCTTTATCAGGTGACGGCGGTTAGAGGTTGCATAAATCAGTATGTTGTCAGGCTTTGTCTCCACGCCGCCCTCGATAACTGCCTTTAGGAACTTGTACTCAATCTCATGCTCCTCGAATGAGAGGTCATCCATATATATGATAAATCTGTAGTTTCTGTTTTTGATTGCTGCGATAATCTTTGACAGATATTTAAACTGATGCTTGTATATCTCAATCATGCGCAGTCCGTCATCATAATACTGATTGACAATAGCCTTGATACTTGTTGATTTTCCGGTTCCGCTGTCTCCGAAAAGCAGCACATTGTTGGCCTTTTTGCCCTGTACAAACGCTTCTGTATTGTCTGTGAGCTTTTTCTTCTGGATTTCATAACCGATCAGGTCATCGAGCATGACCGCATCCATATTGTTGATTGGCATGAAGGAGAAGCCCCCGTCCAGATGCTCCTCAATCCTGAATGCCTTGTTGAGACCAAACATGCCGACTCCGTATGCCTTGTAAAAGCCTGTTACCACATCAAAGAACTCCTGCTCGTCCTTAGCTGCCTCAAGCTTCTTGCTCAGCGCCCTTACTTTCTCGCTGACATTGTGATTGTACATAAGGTCCTTTTTCACAATGGCCTTATAATTGCTGATCTGTGTGAAGCAGTCTATTCCGAGTGCTGACTCGATTGGCTTGAAATCATAATCGAAAAGCTTCTTAAAAATCCTGAAATCGTTTGCCACAAGCCCGTTTACGCTGCCATCGCTGGCTCCGACCTTCTCACAGGTGATGGAAAACGGGTTCTCACTCATCATAAGGAAGAAAGTGAGATAGTTGTGCCACAGATTGTCATCAAAACCATAGTCTGTCGCTACCTTTAGGATTCTCTTGACCTGTGTATTGATGTCGCGCACAAGTTCTGTCTTGTTGTACTCGCCCACCTCAAACTGCTCAAAGAGCTGGCCCAATTTATAAAGTATCTCGTCCTGAGATAAATCTCCGTACATAAGTAATTTTGATATTTCCTGATACATGGCTGTTCCTCCTGGTTTTGCCTTGTTTTCACTGCTAACATATGATTATAAACACTGCGCCACGATTTTGCAAGAGCTTGTGTGCTTACGTCCCGCCCTGCATGCAAAAAGGCGGAGCTAAAACTCCACCTTTATTGTTGTGCCACGTCCCACCTCGCTGTCGAGCGTCAGCCCTGCATCATGCAGCTCCACTATATGCTTTACTATCGCAAGCCCAAGGCCTGTGCCGCCGGTCTCCTTCGAGCGGCTCTTGTCCACTCTGTAGAAGCGCTCAAAGACGCGCTCCTGCTGGTCCTTTGGGATGCCTATGCCGTTGTCCTCGACCGTGAGAACTGTCTTGCCACCGAGCTTATGTACCGTCACATTTACGGTGCCGCCCTCATTGTTGTAGCGGATAGCATTCTGGCAGAGATTCTCAACGAGCTCCGTGAGAAGCTGCCTGTTGCCTCGTACCATACAGTCAGTGCCGTCAAAATTGAGTGCTACTTTTCTCTGCTCGGCATTCACCTGTAGATTTTCCATGCAGTCCTTGACCAGCCCGTACAGATCAAGCTGTTCAAAGCCCTGCTGCGCCTCGCTGGAATCAAGCTCCGAGAGCTTTATGATATCATTGATCAAGGAAAGCAGGCGCTGTGCATTTCTTCTGATTTCAGTGGCAAAATGAATCTGCTGCTCCTTTTCGACCATGCCGTTTTCTATGAGCTCTGCGTAGCCGGAGATGGCTGTGAGCGGAGTCTTTAGCTCGTGTGACACATTGGCTGTGAAGTCCTGTCTGCTCTTTGCCGCGGCAAGCACGCCCTCATGCTGTATCCTTATCGCATTCATGAACGGCACGAGCTCCTTGTACTCTGTCTTTTTCTGAATGACAGAGGCCTGCTCCAGGTTGCCTGCGAGTGTCTCGATTGGCTTCATGAGCTTTCTTGTCAGGCTCTTTGCAAGTACCACACATATTCCTACTATGATAACCGTCACTATAAGCATGGCAGGTATGCTGCTTGCAAACATGTTCCAGATACTTCTTGCTGCAATAGAAACACGCAGTACCGTCCCATCATTGAGTTTTATGGCATGATAGAAGGTATTGCTGTTCATGGTGGCTGATGTTCTCACGCTGTCTCCCGTACCTTTATCAAATGCTGATTCAACTTCCGGTCTATCGCCATGATTTTCAAGTTTTTTCACATCATTTTGATTGTCATACAGCACTGTGCCGTCCTTGTCAATCCAGGTGACACGAATACCCTCCACGTCAATCTGCGGGATTTCATTTATATCCTGTTTTAGTATTCCGGTGCTTTCTATTGTCTCTGCCATAACCTGCAGGTCTTCCTTTACCTGCTTCTGAAAGAGGTAATAGTTGATTACTGTCATGGAAACCATAGTGGCAACTGCTACAAAAAGTGCTGTTGCTACCAGATAGTAATTAATCTTCTTTTTCATGCTGTACGCTCCGCTTATGTATATTAGAAATCATTATAACAGCTATTATTCTATAACATAGCCCACATTTCTGACTGTCTTTATCCTGCTGCCATAGTCACCCAGCTTGTGGCGGAGTGTCTTTATGTGCATATCCACTGTACGTGTCTCACCCTCAAAGTCAGTATCCCAGACGCTTCTCATGATGACCTCCCTGGTCATGACTATGCCCTGACTGCCCATCAGAAGCCTTAAAAGCTCGTACTCCTTGTATGTAAGGTCAACCGGCTCATTGTTCACTGTAACCACATGGCGCTCATGGTCGATCACCAGATCATCCAACTTTAAAAGCTTCGGCTCCTCCTTCGCTGTTCTCCTGAGCAGTGCCTTTACTCTTGTGATAAGCTCCATGATTGAGAAAGGCTTTTTGATGTAATCATCTGCGCCTCCGTCAAGCCCTTTTATCATATCCATCTCTGTGGTCTTGGCTGTGACCATTATAATAGGAATATCCTGTGTGGCCGGACGTTTTCTGAGCTTTCTCACGATATCGTAGCCGCTCTCATCCGGAAGCATCACATCAAGCAGTATGAGGTCCGGTACGAGTTCATCCAGCTTCTTGTAAAATTCCTTTGCGTTTTCAAATGCACTGACGATGTAATTACTGTTTTTAAGAGCAATAGTCTCTATCTCACGTATGCTCTCATCATCCTCTACAATATAAATAAGTGCCATAGCTTTCTCCATTTCAAAAAATCTTATGTAAAATTTTTACCTGCTTTTTACTTTCGATTATACATTACTAATGTAAAACAGACGATGGTTTTATGTAAAATTTATGTAAAATCCATCGTCTGTATAAATTTCATGATTAAAGGGTAAAAAGGTATCATCGATGCATGCTTGCATGCAATTCGATGTATACCTTTCATTTGTGTGTGATAATTAAATCATGACTTGCGAACCTTGTCATCAAGTGCAAATTCAACCCATTCTGCAATATTTGTCGCATGGTCTCCGATACGCTCGAAGTATTTTGCAACCATGAGAAGATCCTCTGCCTGCTCACCATCCTCCGGATGCTCCCTGATGAAATCAATAAGCTCAGCCTTTACCTTATCAAAAAGAGCATCAACCACATCATCCTGCTCCATCACTACGTGAGCCTTGTCATTGTTCTTCTCAACATATGCCTCGATTGCCCTGATAAGCATAAGCATTGTCTCTGAAGCCATGCTCTTGACATGCTCTATATTGACCCTGTATGGCTTGTCACTGCTCATCAAAATGGTCATCTCGCTGATATCGGCTGCGTGGTCTCCTATACGCTCCATATCAGTAACCATCTTCATCGCTGCAGAAATTGTTCTAAGGTCTCTTGCTACAGGCTGCTGCTGCATGAGCAGATTAAAGCACAGGCTCTCTATCTTTTTCTGCTCTCTGTCTATCTCTGAATCGCCCTCCATGATGGCTTTGGCGCTATCGGCATCCTGATGTATAAATGCCTCGATTGCTTTCTGGATTGACTCCTCAATCATGCTTCCCATGTGCATCATTTCTTCATTCAGCTTCTTAAGCTGCTCGTCGAATTTCGATCTCATTAACCAAACCTCCCTGTGATGTAATCCTCTGTTCTCTTGTCCTGTGGATATGAGAAAATTGTCTTTGTGTCACCAAACTCAACCATATCTCCCACAAGGAAGAAGGCTGTATCGTCTGACACACGCACTGCCTGCTGCATGTTATGTGTTACAACCACAACTGTGTACTTTTTCTTTAAATCCTCCATGAGCTCCTCTATCTTTGAAGTAGAGATAGGGTCAAGCGCTGATGTTGGCTCATCCATCAAAAGCACCTCCGGCTGTACGGCAAGCGCTCTCGCAATACACAGTCTCTGCTGCTGTCCACCCGAAAGTCCCATAGCAGATTTCTTTAATCTATCTTTAACTTCATTGAATATCGCAGCACCCTGAAGACTTTCCTCAACTATCTGGTCGAGTATCTTTTTATCCTTGATGCCATGCACTCTCGGGCCATATGCGATATTGTCATATATGCTCATCGGGAACGGATTTGGCTGCTGGAAAACCATGCCGACCTTTTTGCGAAGTACGGTTGTATCGACTGATGGTGCATATATATTCTCACCATCTATCTCTATGCTTCCCTCGATTCTGACGTTGTCAACCAGATCATTCATTCTGTTGATACACTTTAAAAATGTAGACTTACCACATCCTGACGGTCCGATCAGCGCTGTCACGCTGTTTTCTTTTATGTCCATATTGACACCATGCAGTGCATGATTCTGGCCATAATACAGATTCAGGTCGCGAACCTGAATTTTGATTTTTTTCTCCATTTGTATCTCCTGCAACATGTAATAAATTTCTTGTCTTCGAGAATACATTATATGGATGCTTTGTAAAATGCTCTATCAGATGTATGTAAAATCTATGTCAAATTTATGGTCTCTTTAATAATTAAAAGCTCATCCATTATCCTGTCTGCATCAATATTTGAGTAATTGATAATAAACTGATGCCTGTCTTCCTTTGGCTTACTCAGGTTGAAGTGGGTAATCGCCTGAAGCTTTATACCTTTTTTCAATAGCAGCTCTTCAACTGTTTTGTCCGGAATGTTCGTGTCAAACTGTATGATAAAATGCAGTCCGGAGTCATTTTCTATTACCCTGCATTCCTTTTCAGTGAAGCAGCCTTTTATGGACGAAAGCACGCTCTGGCGCTTTCTGCCGTAGTGCAGTCTCATCCTGTTTATGTGCTTTTCAAAATAGCCCTCTCTGATAAATCGTGCCAGCGTGTACTGCTCGAAGGTGGATACCGTGCATGAGTAAAATGAAAGCCTCCTGTAAAACTCATTTGCCAGATGCTCCGGCAGCACCATGTAGCTGATTCGGATAGTGGATGTGAGAGATTTTGAAAATGTATTTATATAGATGACCTTTTCACACGCATCTATCGAGAGGATGGGCGGTATCGGGTGTCCGTTCATGCGAAACTCACTGTCATAATCATCCTCTATGATGTATCTGTCGCTGCTCTCGTTGGCCCATGCCAAAAGCTCATAGCGGCGGTTCACAGGCATCGTGATTCCTGTCGGGAAATGGTGTGTCGGGCTGATATGTGCTATCTGCGCGTTCGCTTTCTTTATAAGCTCCACGCTGATGCCCTGCTCATCCATCTGCACCGGAAGGCATTTTGCATTGTTGCACTCGTATATCTGGCTGATTTTCTTATAGCCCGGATCCTCCACGCAGTATACCTTGTCCGTACCCAAAAGCTTCACAAGAAGTCCGTACAGATACTCTGTTCCCGCTCCGACTATTATCTGGTCCGGGTCCACATTCATGCCGCGAAACGATGACAGATGGCTTGCTATCGCTTCCCGAAGCTCTCTCACTCCGCCACACGGCGACACCGACAAAAGCTCCTGCTCCCTAATGGAAATCGTCTCTCGCATGAGCTTTGCCCATATGGAAAACGGAAAGTTACCCGAGTCTGTCCTGTTTGATGAGAAGTCAAATATACTTTCATCCTGCTCAGGTGGCAGCTTTATGCTAAGCTCCTTATGCACCGGTGCCTTGATTACCCTGATATCTGACACATCGGCTATGAAATAGCCCTTCTTTGGCCTTGCAAACATATAGCCCTCGCCTATCAACTGGTCATATGCATTTTCAACTGTAATGGTACTAACCCCCAGATTCTTGGCGAGGGTACGTTTTGATGGCATTTTCTCCCCGGAGCTTAATTTTCCCTGTGATATATCGTTTTTGATGCACTCATACAGGCATTTGTAGAGTGGTCCGTCTGTTTTTGTAAGGTCGTAGGTCAGCATTTGATTCACCGCTTTCTGGCATTTATATTTTCCTTATTTTGAATATTTTAATATTACCAGATGTAGCGTATTATTGCAACCATGATATGCGGCTGGTGTGAGCAAATACATCCCGGCGGCGCAGGCGGCGTGTACCTTTTGGACACTCATATCATATAAATTGATGCAAAAATACAAATGCAAAAAATAAAAGGAGATTTAACAAATGGAAAACAATAAGAATACTCAATACGAACTCAACAAAGGGCTTGCACAGATGCTCAAGGGCGGTGTCATCATGGATGTCACGACTCCGGAGCAGGCCAGGATTGCCGAGGCTGCCGGTGCATGTGCTGTCATGGCGCTTGAGAGAATCCCTGCTGATATCAGAGCCGCAGGCGGTGTTTCAAGAATGAGCGACCCTAAGATGATTAAGGGCATTCAGGAGGCTGTCAGCATCCCCGTCATGGCAAAGTGCCGTATCGGTCACTTCGTGGAGGCTCAGATACTTGAGGCTATCGAGATTGACTACATTGATGAGTCTGAGGTGCTTTCACCTGCTGATGATGTGTACCATATCAACAAGAGAGATTTCAAGGTTCCTTTCGTGTGCGGTGCAAGAGATCTCGGTGAAGCACTCCGCCGTATCAACGAGGGAGCTTCTATGATCCGTACAAAGGGTGAGCCCGGTACAGGTGATATCGTGCAGGCTGTCAGACATATGAGAAAGATGAATTCTGAGATTGCAAAACTTACTTCCATGCGTGAAGATGAGCTTTTCGAGGCAGCTAAAAATCTTCAGGTGCCTTTCGAGCTGGTTAAGTTTGTTCACGATAACGGCAAGCTTCCGGTTGTAAACTTTGCGGCCGGTGGTGTGGCTACTCCGGCTGATGCGGCTCTTATGATGCAGCTCGGTGCTGAGGGTGTGTTCGTCGGTTCAGGTATCTTCAAATCAGGCGATCCTGCCAAGAGAGCTGCCGCTATCGTAAAGGCTGTGACAAACTTTACTGATGCAAAGCTCATCGCAGAGCTTTCTGAAGATCTCGGTGAGGCTATGGTCGGAATCAACGAGAGCGAAATTAAAATCATCATGGAAGAAAGAGGCAAATAAAATGAAATCAGGACTTAAGATTGGTGTTTTAGCTGTTCAGGGAGCGTTTATTGAGCACAAGCGCATGCTTGAGTCTTTAGGCTGTGAGTGTGTTGAGCTGCGCAAAAAATCAGATATCTGTGATATAGACGGACTCGTGCTGCCGGGCGGTGAGAGCACTGTGCAGGGCAAGCTGCTACGTGAGCTTGATATGTTTGATGAGCTTAAGGGAAGAATCGCAAACGGACTTCCGGTGCTTGCAACCTGCGCCGGTCTTATCCTTTTAGCTTCACATATCAGCAACGATGACAACGTATATTTCGGCACTTTGCCTGTCACTGTTAAAAGAAATGCCTACGGCAGACAGCTTGGAAGCTTTGAGGCTACAGCAAGGTTTGACAATAGCTTTGACTTTACCATGACATTTATCAGGGCGCCTTACGTGGAAGCTATTGACGACTCCGCCAAAAATAATGTACATGTACTCGCCGAGTATAACGGCAAAATTGTCGGCGTGCAGTATAAGAACCAGATTGGGCTGGCTTTTCATCCGGAGCTTGATGATGATACACGGATTCATGAGAGGTTTTTGGAGATGATATGATTATTCAGGAATGTTATTATAATTTGTAATAGCATTCCTTCTTGTTTTCTATTTATATTTTTATTGCCATATCATTTTCATCATTTATAATTATATATCATGTGTTTCAACACTATTATCCGGAGGGGTTATGAAAATTTTAATTAGTAGGGAACAATAATTACACTCACATAGACTTATTGAGAGATATAGAAGGATTGGACATGATACAGCATAATCATTCATTAATTATAATCAAAAACAGTGCCCCCGGCATAAAAACAAAATATCTTACATATTATGATGAAAGATGGGACTGTAAGCTGTTTCCCAATTTAAAAACCGCAGATAAAGACAATGAAGCCTTTATCATCAGTAATTTATCAAATGACTTAGGTATACCCAAAAAAGAAATCAAATGCAAATATATATCATCCAGAGTACAGGAAAAATATTCCGTAAGCCATAACGAAAACAGAGTGTATAACCATAGACTGTACGAAGTAGAATTTATCAATATACCTAAGATAATGAATGAAAATGACTTTTCTATTAAATCCCGACACTATTATTGGATGACAATTAGTGAAATGGAAAAAGACGATAATATAATGAAAAAGAATATGGAAGTAGTTGATTTTGTAAAAGAATGCGAAAAATAATTTTTTAAGCCGGGGCATCTGCCCCGGCTTTTATTGTTTCTTATGTCTTATAAGTTCAATATATAATATGATTAGACGGTCAATAGGTATCATAATATTGTTTTAAAAAGCCTAAAACTCCAGAGTCACCTTAAAAAGATCGCCATCCACAGTCAGCTCCAAAGTACCATTCATAAGCTTCATAAGGCTTTCTGCAATAGACAGTCCCAGTCCGCTACCCTCGGTATTTCGTGAGCTGTCTCCTCTGACAAAACGCTCCTTAAGCTCATCGCTTGAAATATTAAGCGGTGTAGCTGATACATTCTTGAAGGTTATGATGGCTCCGCTGTCCTTTGGAATGATGTCAATGTACACTCTCGTGCCCGGCTGGGCGTATTTGTTGATGTTGTTCATCAGATTATCAAACACTCTCCACAGATGTCGTCCATCTGCCTGAATCATAACAGGCGTAACGTCATTTTTAATAATTAAGTCAAGATTATTTTTCTCGAATTTTTCTTTGTATTCTCCAGCTACCTGTGACAGCATAACAGCCGCATCCAGTTCCTCCAGTTCTACATTTATGCTGCCGGTAGATGCCTTTGAAGCCTCAAGTAAATCCTGAATTAATTTTTTCAGACGTGATGACTGTCTGTCGAGAACGTCAAGATATTCGCGTACCTTCTCGTTATCTATGTCCTCCTTCTGCAACAGGTCCACATAATTGATAATCGAGGTGAGCGGTGTCTTGATATCATGCGACACATTTGTGATGAGCTCCGTCCTGAAGCGCTCGCTCTTCATTTTTTCAGAGACCGCGGCCTCTATTCCATTGCTCACATTGTTCAAATCCTCGCCATGCTTTCTGAAAAACAGCATGAGTCTTGACGTATCAACCGGCTGTGAAAAATCACCGTTTGCTATAGCCTTTGCGGCGCATCTTATCCTGTCATACTGCATGATAAATGTGATAAGCAGCACAAGCTCTATAAGCTTTACAATGAAGCCAAAGCCTATAAGCTCAAGCAGACATAAAAGGCCAAATGCCAGCATACTGATCAAAAACAGCGGTACATTTCTTTCTATCCATGAAAAGCCGTATCTGATTGGAGCAAATACCATCCTGCATAGCTTTTTGACAGGCTTTAAGAAAAATCTGACAACATAGTAGCACAATGTATGCTTCCAGAACTCATGTGCCCTGATTCTTACGTATGTTGTCAGGATTGCTTCAAGCGAAACCATGGTTGCCGCCAGACAAATGAGTGCCACCACCGGAAGCTGCTTTATAAGTAAAAATCCTGCCGGAAACACCATAAAATCTGCTAGCATTGTCACACCGAGCATCACCTCATACGGCAGCCTGTCATATAATCGTAATTTAATTTCCTCTGACTCTGCACGTTTTCCGGCAACTGTCAGCAGATATCCCGCTGTAATCACAAAACCAAGTATAAATACGACAAACAATACACTTAAATGAGCCTCTGTAAATTCCATGACGTCAAGTAAGCTGTCTGCCTGATTGAAGTAATCGCCCTTTTCCTGAAGCTGCTCAGGCAGCTTTGCATACACATAATAGTACTCAGGCTTATCTTCTGTTGAGGTATATGGATAATACACAAATCCTGTATCTGATATATTAAATGTATCCGGTAAAAGCTCATAGCTCTCATTCACCTGCTCCACCACTTTTATGATTTCATAACGGTCATAATAAATATCCTCATCATAATCGTAGTAAGAGCCGTCACTATCAAAGTACGAATCGCTGTCTTCACTCAGATTCATGCCACACTTTATATGATTTCCTTTTTCATCATAGCACTTTACATTTTTCCACTCGGCAAAGCCTGTAATATCGAGTGACTGGCCTGTAAACATCTCCTCGTAGGCAAAGTAATTATTTCCATTCTCATCGGTTTTCTCAACTGCCTTATATAAGCCAAGCGAGCTGTTATCGTTAGAGCCTGTCATCACCCTCACCTTTGGAATGACATAAGCGGTACCATCATTCAGGCACAGATAAAAGAGCCCATTTGTCTTGGAATACATGATTGAGCTGATTCTCTCACTGTTCATATTGTTTGATGCATCGTCTGACTCTTCATAGCTGCCGCTCATTGCATCCCACAGATATGATAGCCTGTTCCACTTTAAGTTCTTTGCCTTGTAGCTAAAAATATAATCCGGATTTGATATTTCATCCACACTTGAATACACCTTTGCTGCATCAGATTTTACATCTACCTTGTCCTCTGATGTTTCATTACTCTTTACCACTGCGGCCTGCAGATTTGTATCGTCCATCATCTGCGAAAATGCATTGTCATCACCGGATTCATAATTGTACACCATCTGTCTGCTATAGGCTCCTGCAATATTCGCATGAATTTCATCCCTTAGCTGTGCTGTACTTTCATAATTGTTTGTATACACTGCAACTAACGTTGTTACAACAAGCCCTGCCGCCATGACCGAGCATACTATAAATGCCGCCAGCTTAAGCCACAGATTTCTTGATATTTTTTTCATATCATTCACCTTCCATTTTATAGTGCTTCACCTGACAAAGCTGTATCAAGCACGCACCTATTCAGCGTCAATTTTGTATCCGCGGCCCCAGATAACCTTTAAGTACCTTGGCTCAGCCGGATTTATCTCAACCTTTTCTCTGAGATGACGGATATGTACCGCCACCGTGTTTTCTGTCCCATACGGCTCATCCTTCCAGACCTTTGCATATATCTGATTCGGCGAATACACCTCGCCCGGATGCTCCATGAGAAGCTTCAAAATATCGTACTCTGTACGTGTGAGATTTGCTGCCTCGCCATCAACTGTCACCGTCTTTGATTTGTCATCGAGCTCAATGCCGCCTATTACCAGCTTTCCTGCGCTTGTATTGCCTGCGCCAAGAAGCATGTATCTCCTGATCTGTGACTTCACCCTTGCCTGCAACTCTACCGGGTTAAACGGTTTCGTCACATAGTCGTCTGCTCCGACCGTGAGCCCGAGTACCTTGTCAGTGTCCTCACTTTTGGCAGTGAGCAGTATGACCGGCACATTAGAGATTTTTCTGATTTCCACCATCGCCTCTATGCCGTCCATGACAGGCATCATTATATCCATCAGGACAAGATGCACATCATTGTGTTTTACTATATCGAGCGCCTCCAGCCCGTTTCGCGCCGGGATTACCTCATAGCCATCGCTGGTTAAATAAATGCTGATTGCCGATACAATGTCTTTCTCATCATCACATACTAATACTTTATACATAATTGCCTCCGGAAGTTTTATGTTGATCTTATTGTATCAATTGTAACATTAAAATCCAATTATGTAACACATTAAGATTTGTTTAAGAAATAATCTTAATGAAACTCAAAAGGAGCTCCGATTTACTGATATCAAATCGAAGCTTCTTTTCTTAGTTAGTTCATTATATTTGTTATTTACTATATTCGTTAATTTATTATTATGATTAAAGGGGTAAAATACCTTTTGGCCCTCATATCATTATAATAACAGGTTGATTTGTTTACTTCGCCTGGAATTTCTTTGCCAGCACCTTTGTCAGGATGTTGATTAAGAATACGATTACGAGAAGCACAACCGCAATTCCAAATGCCTGGTCGAATTTTCCTTCACTTGTCGCTGCAAGGTAGAGCTTGATGGTAAGTGTTCCACCTGACTGCATTATCTTTGAGAAATATCCGCTGGCAACCTTTGGAAGCATTCCTGCACTTCCTGCTGTAAAGAGGAGTGCTGCTGACTCACCTACTATTCGGCCGATTGCAAGGATAACACCTGTGATGATTCCCGGCATGGCTGACGGCAGCAGGATGGTGCGGATGGTGTGCCATTTTCCGGCTCCAAGTCCGACTGCTCCGTGTCTGTAGCTGTCCGGTACAGTTTTAAGCGCCTCCTGTGTATTTCTTGTGATGAGAGGCAGCACCATGAGTGTCAGTGTCAGTGAGCCTGTCAGGATACTGTAGCCAAAGCCTATTGTCTGTCCGAAAAACATCATTCCGAAGAGACCGAAGATGATTGACGGTATTCCCGCAAGTGTCTCTGTGGCGAACTCGATTGTGGATACGAGCTTACCGGGCTTTGCATACTCATTCAGATATACGGCTGCTCCCACTCCGACAGGAGTTGCTATGAGCATGGTGATTATTATGATGTAAAGTGTATTGAGCAGGTTGCCCGCTATTCCGACGGTGCCTCTTAATACAGATGTCTCGCTGGTCAGAAACTGCCAGTTTACCTGGCCGATTCCCCTGACAAATACATATATGATGATTCCTGCAAGCAGCACTACCGATAATGCTGCGCACAGATATATGAAAAAGTATACTACATCATCGCCTATTCTGCGGCGTTTTCCATTTATACTAGTCATTTTCCACAGCTCCTTTCTTTTTGAGTTTCATAAGGGTGAGGTTGATTATCATGATAAACACAAAAAGCACAAGACCTACTGAGAAAAGCACCTGTCTGTGAAGTCCGCTGGCGTATCCCATCTCGCTGACGAGCTGTGTGGTAAGGAAACGCACTGAGTTGAACGGAAGTGGAAAGCTTACCGTTCCACCGGCTACCATGTTGATAGCCATCGCTTCTCCGAGCGCACGACCTATTCCGAGCACAATTCCTGTCATGATTCCTGACTTTGCTGCAGGAACCGTCACTTTAAATATTGTCTGTATCTTTGTTGCTCCAAGAGCAAGGGATGCCGCTCTCATCTGCTGCGGTACTGCCTGTATTGATGATACGCTCATGTTGATTACCGTAGGAAGAATCATGATTGCAAGCACTATGATTGCTGCAAGCAGATTTGATCCGCCTGTAAACTGATGTGTTGCTGAGTTTGCAAAAATATGTTTCTCCAGCTTGTATAATACCGGATTAAGTATCATAAGTCCTAAAAGTCCATAGATTACTGATGGAATGGCTGCAAGCAGCTCTACTGCCGGCTGCACTACCGCTGAGAGCTTTTTGTTTGACACCTCAGTAAGAAATACTGCCGTAAGAAGAGCAATCGGTACTCCTATGAGTATAGATACTGCTGTTCCTATGATGGATGTGAGGATTATGTACAATATTCCGTAGCTTGGGTCTGCCGCTGTCGGCGCCCATTTTGTTCCGAATAAGAGGTTTAACACTCCGACCTTGAAAAATGCCGGCGCGCCTTTAAGGAACATATAAATTGTTATTGATAATACTGCGAATATTGCCACAACCGCACATACCGTGAATATTATTTTGGCAACATTCTCTACTATGGATTTATGTTTCATTTGATACTCCTTGTTTCAAAAAGTTCCCCAGGAAACCTGCCATTTCCTGAGGAAACCCTGTATCTTTTCGATATGTATTAAAACTGATATCTAATATCGATGTCTGTATTTTGTATTATTTTTATACTTATACATACTAGCTAGGTCTGTATTTCGTATCATTAATATGCCCGATAATTTCTACTGAGGGAGGATAAGGCCTACCTTCTTGATAACTGCCTGTCCCTCATCTGAGTTTACATAGTCAAACCAAGCTTTAACAATATCGTTCTGCTCGTCAATCTTGCCCTTTGTAGCCATTACGAATGGACGAGAAAGAAGATATTTGCCTGCTACAATGTTTTCCTCTGTTGCCTCTACTCCGTCAATTTTCATTGCTGTTACTGTATCATCAAGCACGTCAAGTGAAACATATCCGATTGCTCCCGGTGTTGAGCCTACCTTTGCAAGAACTGCTCCTGTTGAGTCAAGCTCCTGTGCATATTTGCACTGATCCTTTACATCAAGAAGCTCCTCGAAGGCTCCTCTTGTTCCTGAAGCTGCCTCACGGCCGATTGCTACGATTGCCTCATCTTTTCCACCAAGGTCTTTCCAGTTTGAAATCTCACCTGTGTAGATTTTCTTTAAGTCATCTGATGTAAGCTCTGTTACTGAGTTGTCCTTGTCTGTGATTACTGCGATTCCGTCGATTGCTACGATGTTTTCCTCAACGCCGTTTGCTTTCTCATCATCTGTAAGTGCTCTCGATGAATCTCCGATATCTACGCTTCCTGCTGATACTGACTCGATTCCTGAACCAGAGCCTGTATACTCTACTGTTACTGTTACTCCAGGATTTTTCTCCATGAATGACTCCTTGAGCGCCTCACAAAGCTTCTCCATTGAAGTACTTCCTGCAAGTGAAAGTGAACCGCTTAAGTTCTCATTTGATGTACCTTCATCTGCGCTTGTATCTGCATTGTTATCTGCTCCGTCTGAGCTTGAACCACATCCTGTAAATACTGCTGTCATCATTGTTGCAGCAGTTGCTAAAACTAAAAGTTTTTTCATACGATTTTTCATTTTAATTTCCTCTTTCATTTCTTTCTTGAATTTGTTTCTTTGTTTGTTACAACTGATATAGTAATGGGGAAATGTAAAATGCAAAATCATTAGTGTGTAAAATGCATGTAAAAAAATATTTTTAATCTACAATACGATTATAAATTTATATCCTCCGGTGGCTGTACATCTGTTCTGCCGGATGGTGGCTCTTTGAGCGTGGGAGTCACTTTATTTGTACTTTCATCTGCTGTATTGCCGAATGTGTCTGTGTTTGCGTTTTCTGTTCTAAAAGATCCGGGAATATTCCTCCGTTTCCGACAATCAGCTTAAGACGTGCATCCAACGCCTCGTTTGTACTTATATAGTTTGCGATGTTTATCGTGCCTACAATTGCAATAAGAACAATTGAAACTCATAACATTGCTATGGCTATAATTTTTCTTCGTAATTTTTTGAGCATTTTATCACCTGCACATTTTTTCTATTTCATGCTCTACGTCAATGGGGTCCAATGGACTTTCCGCTGTTTCATATGTCAATATAAGATTTTTTCCCTGATAATATCCATTTTCGTTATATTTCAATATCTTTCGATAAGCTTTATTTCGATAATCAGGATTGTCTATCAAGCCAAGATGCTCCCATAGAATTATATCGCCATTTTTCTTCTCAACCGTAAAATCGGGATAATAAATAACATCTGAGATTTTAATCGGCTTTTCATACTCAAACTTGATATTATTATCATACAAGGCTGTCGCAATAATTACTTCTGATTTTGACCGCACTATAATTCCCATTTTAGTATAAAACTTGAGAGCTTCAGGGTTAGGAACCTGTGTCTTTTCATTTGTCTCTTCATTTTTCTTCTCATCAACTGCTAAAAGTATACTTCTATAATGTTTTTGCTTCAACATTTTCTGGGCATAATCGGTTTTATATTTTTTCCGGGCCTTCCTGTTTGTCTCGAGTAGTCTGAGTTCATTTATTGTGTCCTTCAGATAAAGCTCCAGATATTTTTTATTGACAAGATTTCTGATTTCTTTATCATTTTTCTTTGATAAATACTCTCTTCTGCCATTTTTCCAAACATACCATTTAACATTTCCATCTTTTTGTGTAGGATAAATTGTTCCTTCCTCAGTGATTGTCTCCAGTCTTTCCTGAATCTCTAATATCTCACTTTCCAACCAATGGATTCTATTATCTATTGAACTTATTTTATTTTCCTCCTAACTCTTTGCATCATGTGATGCCATGTATGTGATTCTAACAGTAATTCAATTGTTTTTGTGGGGAATATGATAAATGAAAGCTGTCATTTATCTTCAAAAGTGGAGATTATGGTCTCCATTTGTTTGATAGCACAATATAAATATAGAAACCGACTATAATTTGGAGCTGTTTTATAATTTTAATGGATTTCAGCTACTTTTTGCCTGGCCTTTTCCGGCTTTTTGGCTGGATTTGGGGTGCTGTTTTGCGAATTTTTGCGGTTTCAGCTCCACAAGGCCCGCTTGCTATGCTATCAACCTATGGCTATTGTACATTATGATAATTGAAAAATCCAGCATTTTCTAAATAAAAAGACATAAAAAGTGAATTTTCAGAAAAATATAAAAAAAGTTACTCTTCACACTGAACAGTAACAAAAAAAACACGCTATACGCGTGCTCAAAAATAATACAGTCGATAACTATTCAGATACATCCATAAATAAATCGGCGTGACAAGATTCGAACTTGCGACCTCTACGTCCCGAACGTAGCGCTCTACCAAACTGAGCCACACGCCGTCTGCAATTCGTTTTGCAACTATTAAATAATATCACAATGTATAAATTTTGTCTACCCCATAATATATATTTATGGTATGATTTATGCTGTATAAGATAAAAATTTACACTGTTGTGCCCAGCCTCACAGCGAGGTATCATACCCATGGCAGAACTGTAATTTAATCACGTAATTATTTTTTTATACTATGAAGCCGGCCAGGCAGCGTAGCGACCGGCTTAGCACCACGGTATATAATTATCAGGAGAATATCATGACAAATCAGACAAATAACATAAATAACACAAATCACATAAATAACACAAATCACATAAATCACATAAATCAGACAAATCACACCAATCACACCAATCACATAAATCACATAAACAAAACAGCTATAATAACCGGAGCTTCACGCGGTATCGGTGCCGCCATTGCCAAAAAGCTGGCTTCCTGTGGCTATAACCTCTCACTTTGCTGCCGCAATTCATCTGACAGGCTAAAGGCTCTGGCTGATGAGCTTCACTGTGCATACGGAATTGAGGTGCTATGCTACACCGGAAATGTAGGAGACTTTTTCTTTGCTAAGGACATGGTTGCGAATACCATTTCCCATTTTGGCCATATAGATGTGCTCATTAACAATGCCGGTATATCGCATATCGGGCTGCTGAGCGACATGACACCGGAGGAATGGAACAATATCGTGGCGATAAATCTGACCGGTGTTTTCAACTTCACAAAGCTCGTCATCCCTTATATGGTTGCAGATAAATGTGGCCGTATACTACAGATTTCCTCTGTCTGGGGCAATGTCGGAGCATCCTGCGAGGTGGCATACTCAGCCTGCAAGGGCGGTATAAATGCGTTCACTAAGGCACTCGGCAAGGAGCTTGCGCCATCGCATATTCCGGTAAATGCCATAGCCTGCGGTGTCATAGATACCGATATGAACCTCTGCTTTGATGAGACAGAACGTGCTGAGCTTGCCGATGAAATCCCTGCCGGACGCTTTGCCACAGCCTGTGAGGTCGCAGATATGGCTTACTCTGTTATCACTGCACCTGATTACCTGACCGGACAGATAATCACTTTTGATGGTGGCTGGATTTAAAATTGTAATTTTAAGTTTTCTATTTTTTTCGTATTTTTTCAGATATTTGTTGCTTTTTATGATTATTGTGTTACAATTTGTTTATGAATAAAATTAATGTCTTTTTACAAGAAAAGCAACTATCAACCATTAGTACAACTGTGCCTGACAGGCTTGATTATCTGATGCGGCTCAACAACTTGACCAACATTGCTCTTTCTGAAATCATGTGCTGTGCAGAATCAACTATTTCAGGCTACAGGACAGGTCGTAGAGTGCCTGACATTTTTGTCATTTGCCATCTAAGTACAATTTTTGGTGTCACACCCAATTATTTTCTTGGATTCACAGACGAAATTTGTCCAACTCACAACTGATTATGTGATATATACATACAAGGCCTTCCGGTATCACTTCACAACCATCACCGGCTGCTGACGCAAATGTCACATAAAATATATTGAAAAATGAAAGGGGGAAATGTTACAGTCTAATCCAAAACTGTAACGAAAAACAGCCCGGTGCACATATCACAATGTGTTCCGGGCTGCATATTTTATTGTTACTCTGCCACAAGTATTATCGTGGTTCTCGCAGGAACTCTTATGGTATTGACACCCAAAAGCTCTGTCTTTTCCGTGAAGTCCTCTCCGTCAAAATACTCTGCATTGGTGTTGGTGTCCACATGCCAGTGTTTTCCGTTCGGAAGCACCGGAAGTTGCATCACAAGCGGCTCCCAATATGCATTCATGCAATAGAATACAATATCATCCTCCGTGTCCTCCTCATTTCTTCCGGCATACATGATGCCGATAAGCTTTGTCTTGTAATCCGTTGAGGCATTGAACGGTGTACCGTTGTGCACACTGATTTCCGGGAGCTGGCAGGATGAAGGCTTTGTCATCTTTCTGAGTATAGGATGCTCTTTCCTGAACTGAATCATATGACGTACGAAATCATGGATTTCCTTGAATTCCTCAAGCCTGCTCCAGTCGAGCCAGGAAATGATATTGTCCTGACAATACGCGTTGTTGTTTCCAAACTGGGTGTTACAGAACTCATCTCCCGCAAAAAACATCGCTGGGCCACGGCTGCACAAAAGTGCTGCAAATGCATTCTTTATAAGGCGCCTTCTAAGTCCGTTTACATTTGGATCATCTGTCTCACCCTCTGCGCCACAGTTCCAGCTATGTCCGTTGTTGTCTCCGTCTGTGTTATTCCAGCCGTTTTTCTCATTGTGCTTTTCATTGTATGAGTAAAGGTCATACAGTGTAAAGCCATCATGACAGGTCAGGAAATTGACTGATGCCTTGTGTCCTCTGCTCTCCGGGCTGTAAAGGTCGCGTGAGCCGGTGATACGTGTGATGGCATTTCCCGCCATACCGTCATCGCCCTTTAAAAAGCTTCTCATGTCATCCCTGTATCTGCCGTTCCATTCAGCCCATCTGTTCCATGACGGGAAGCTTCCCACCTGATACAGTCCGCCTGCATCCCAGGCCTCTGCGATGAGCTTCATCTTGCCAAGTACCGGGTCGAATGCCAGCGACTCAAGAATCGGCGGATTGGCCATAGGTGCACCGTTTTGGTCTCTTCCGAGAATGGAAGCCAGGTCAAATCTGAAGCCATCCACTCTGTACTCAATGGCCCAGTGTCTCAGACAGTCTATGATAAAGTTGCGCACAACAGGATGATTACAGTTCATAACGTTTCCACAGCCACTGAAATTGTAGTAGTGTGCATCCGGTGTAAGCATATAGTACACGTTATTGTCTATTCCCTTGAAGGAGAAGCACGGTCCCATCTCATTTCCCTCAGCGGTATGGTTGAACACCACATCAAGAATGACCTCTATGCCATTTTCCTTTAAAGCCTTTATCAGCGATTTCAGCTCGTCTCCCTCGTGGTTGTGCTCCTCGTTGAAGGCATAGCTGGTATTCGGTGCAAAAAATGATACTGTGTTGTAGCCCCAGTAATTGTAAAGCTGCACACCATCGACCACTCTCGCGCTCTCCATCTCATCAAACTCAAAAATCGGCATGAGCTCCACTGCATTTATTCCAAGGTCCTTAAGATACGGAATCTTATCCTTCAATCCGGCAAATGTGCCCGGTGCGCTGACTCCAGAGGACTTATCCTTTGTATAGCCCCTCACATGTATCTCATAAATCACAAGATCCTCAAACGGCTGCTCAAGCTGCTTTATGTTGCCCCAGTCAAAGCTGCTTTTTACAACTCTGGCTCTGTACTCAAAATCCTTGCCTCCCTCAGGCTTTTCTCCCCATTTTCGCTGTCCAGTGACCGCTCTGGAATATGGGTCTAAAAGGACATTTTCCTCGTTAAACAGAAGTCCCTTTGCCGGCTCATAAGGCCCATCAAAAGAAAATGCATACTCAAATTCATCCGGCTTTATATCATAAACAAGCATGGAGTAGGTATCTCCTATCCTATATGAATCAGGAAACGGAATCCTCGCATACGGCTTTGGTGCCTGTGGCTTGAACAATAAAAGAGTACACCTCGTTGCCCCATGGGAATTGATGGTAAAGCTCACTCCGTTCGATGCCACGCACGCTCCGTACATTCTGAAAAAGCCCGGACGTATCTTAAATCCCTCTACCACATCAAGTGGCAGCAGGCCTGTATTTACTACATCCTCATGCTTTTCTTCTTTACTGCGCTCTCTCCACATATACATATTGCTCTTTGCTCCCTTACTATATTTGTATGATGGTACATGCCATTTGTTGCATGACTGCTTTTTATCTTAATTCGTTAAAAAATCGTAACTGTTCAATACCTTCACAGTTACAAAATCTGCTATTAATTTACATGCAGATTTCCAAGCTCATCAATCTCTATATTACTACAATTTTGTGAATATGTGTTCATTAAATTGCATATCTCCTGAGCTTTTTCGCCCGAAGCCACTGTCGGCCTGAAATCATTGTATGAGCTTACGCTGCTTAAGGTGCATGGAATAATCCGCGCATCTATGCCCGGCTGCAATTCACCATTTATCAGAGTAAATGCCTGCTGATAAATCGCCGTGTTCTTGTCTGCCGGATTTTTATTGCCTCCGAAGCAGAAATTTCCAAGACTGTAGCATATCATTTTGCCGTTATAGACCTCCATCCCCTGCAGCACATGAGGGTGGTTTCCGACTACCAGGTCTGCTCCCCAGTCGATGATACGATGTGCTGCCGCCTGCTGATAGTCATTAGGGTAATGGTCACCCTCTATGCCCCAGTGACAGCATGCAATAACTATCGCCGCTCCCTGTTCACGAAGCTGCGCTATACCGTTTTGGATATATGCCTCGCGGTCGCCGTTTTGTGACAAAAGGCTGACCGACACTATTCCAATCCTAGTCCCATCAGCAGTCTCATAAATACCGGTATGATCATTGAAGCCATACACTATCCCGGCATTGTCGAGCACATTTCTCGTATCGTCAAGTCCCTGCTGGCCATAGTCGTATGTGTGATTGTTTCCAAGACTGCAGGCCTCGATGGAGCTGCCCGTCATAATTCCGATGTAGCTAGGCTTTCCCTTAAGGTTCCAGCGCTTTTCTACGCGCTCCGTCGCATCCGATAGCACACACTCCAGGTTGATGAGTGTCATATCGTCAGCCTCAAAAATATCTCTCACACCGCCAAAAAAGTAGTCCTGTCCCTTTGAGTCATAATAAGAATTAAAGCTGCCGTCATAGCTTTGCTCCTGATTGTTGCCGAGTGTACAGTCTCCTGTAGCCGTAATCACTATGGTTGACATCTGTGGCTGCTGTGTATCCGCTTCTGTTGCCTCAGCTTTGGCTGCATCAGACTGTGTATTCGCTGTGCCTTCTGCCGTACTGTCAACTGCATTCTCATCTTCTTTTCCGGCATCCGATGTGTCTCTAACTACATCAACGCCATTCCGGTTAGAGGCTTCCTTTATATTATCTCCAATATACTCTTTTCCTATGAGTGCTCCTGCCATAATGATGCATAAAACCAAAAGCACAGATAATAGAATTTTTAATCCTTTGTTTTTCATAATTTTTCCTCATATTCCTCACACCCTTAGAATATCAACCGTGTGCGCACTTGCTCCCATCAGGTCTGCTCTCTCACATGTTGAAAGATGATACTGTACAAACATATCAAACTCCTCCTCGTCAAGAGCATTCAAAAATGGCCTGATATAATTTGCTGCGCCATCGGCTGCTATTATCTTTTCGCGTGTAAGGGCTGCCTGTGCATTTAATGCCTCTATATCTTCTAATCGGACAAAACTGTACAAATCATTAGCTTTTTCTGTACAATGGAAGCTCTCATCGAGCATTCCGCCCTCTATGCCCTCTTTTATATGCTTCTCCTTTATAGCATAGGTTATCACGCTGTACTCATTCATAATGTATGCTACAAGTATGTAACCACCCGGTTTTGTCACTCTTTTTGCCTCATTCAATGCGGCAAGCTTTTCCTCCGCCGACTTCAGATGATACATAGGTCCGAATACGAGTGTGAGGTCAAATTCATCGTTTCCAAACTTTTTAAGCTTTGTGGCATTGCCCTGGTATGCCTTTACTTTATCGCTCTTTTGCTTCAGTCTGCCGAGGTTATGCTTAACTAACTCGAGTGCTGTCACATCATAGCCTTCCTCGGCAAGAGGCACTGAATATCTGCCCGTTCCCGCACCGACATCCAGTATTTTAATCTGTGAGCGAAGATCAAGCTGCTTCTCATTCATCAAGCTGCCAAGACAATCGTGTATATACTTTATGGAGGTGATAAACTCTACCCTGCCGTGACGGCTGTTCAGGCGCTTTTCCTCGTTGAATTTGTTATAGTATTCTTCTAATTCTGTCACGTATATTCCTCCCTGTATTATTCCTCGATATGCTCACGTCCCTGCGCAATGATTGTGCGCACATGTCCGTCGGCAAGTGAATAAAACACTGATTTGCCCTCACGTCTGCTGTTTACGAGCTTGTTTGCCTTTAATATCCTAAGCTGGTGTGATATGGCGGACTGTGTCATGTTGAGCACCTTTGCAAGGTCGCAGACGCATACCTCCGCTTCAAACAACACAAAGAGGATTCTGATCCGGGTGGAGTCGCCAAACACCTTAAAAAGCTCTGCAAGGTCGTAGAGCTCGGTTTCCTCAGGCATTGTATCATTTACTATTTTCAGAAGGTCTTCGTGGATTTCGTTGCAGTCGCAGCATTCTATCTGTTCATTTATGTTTTCGCTCATGGTGGTGTCCTTTCTGCGTTATTTTTACTTTATTGGCTATGGGGCGGGTGCTCCGCATAAATTGCATGTGCCTTCGCAGTTACACAATAACTTTTTTATACGCGAAAGACAGAGTGCACCTCTTGGATGCATTCTGTCTGGTATTTTTTATATAGTAGTTTTATGGCATTTTGATATCTGTTCTTTGAGCTCTACCTTTTTAGAGCTTGTGTACGAATAATGCGCGGATTGCATTTAGCACTGCTATCACCATTACTCCTACGTCTGCAAATATTGCGAGCCACATATTGGCTATTCCGACTGCTCCGAGCACGAGGCAGATCAGCTTGATGCCTATTGCAAAGTATGTGTTTTCATATACTATTCGCAGGCATTTGCGCGATATTTTTATTGCTTTTGCTATCTTTAGCGGGTCATCATCCATGAGGACGATATCTGCGGCTTCGATTGCTGCATCTGAGCCCATGGCGCCCATTGCAATTCCGATATCTGCTCTTGAGAGCACCGGTGCATCGTTGATTCCGTCTCCGACGAAGGCAAGCTTTTCTTTGCTGCCCTTTCTTGCGAGCAGTTCCTCCACCTTTGCCACCTTATCGCCCGGTAAAAGCTCACTGTATACTTCATCGATTTCAAGCTCTGCCGCTACTGAGTCGGCTACTGTTCTTGAATCACCTGTAAGCATTATTGTACCTTTTATTCCGGCTTTTTTCAATGCCTTTATTGCTGCCGCTGAGGTTGGTTTTATCTTATCTGAAATAAGGATATAGCCCTCATAGCTGCCGTCTATTGCGATATGGACTATGGTGCCGACCTTGTCAGTTTCACTGTAGCTTAAACCCAGCTTTTTCATAAGCTTGTAGTTTCCTGCCGCTACAGATACACCATCTACCTTTGCGGTGATTCCGTGGCCGCTGATTTCCTCAACGTCTGTCACGCGGGTTCTGTCGATTTCCTTTCCATATGCCTTCTGTAAGCTCCTGCTGATTGGGTGCGATGAACTGCTCTCTGCAAGTGCTGCGTACTCGAGCACATTTTCTCTATCGAGCGTATTGTCGTAGACTCCTGCCACCTCGAAAACGCCCTCTGTCATGGTGCCGGTCTTGTCAAATACAACGTATCTGGTCTGTGATAAGGTCTCAAGATAGTTTGAGCCCTTTACAAGAACACCCTCGCGGCTGGCGCCTCCGATTCCTGCAAAAAAGCTGAGCGGAATACTAATGACCAGCGCGCACGGACAGCTTATTACAAGGAAGGTAAGTGCCCTGTATATCCATATGCCCCACTGTGGTGCGGCTGACATGAAAAGTATTCTGACAAGCGGTGGCAGTATCGCAAGTGCAAGTGCACTGTAGCAGACTGCCGGAGTGTAATACTTGGCAAATTTTGATATGAAGTTTTCTGATTTTGATTTCTTTGAGCTTGAATTTTCAACGAGGTCAAGTATCTTTGAAACCGTTGATTCGCCAAACTCTTTGGTCGTTTTAATCTTTAAAACACCGGACATATTGATGCATCCGCTGATTATCTCATCACCGCATTTTGCATCCCTCGGCACGCTCTCACCTGTAAGCGCGCTGGTGTTTAATGTAGATGATCCCTCAACTATCACACCGTCGATAGGAACCTTTTCTCCGGGCTGTACCACGATTACTGAGCCGATAGCAACCTCATCAGGGTCAACCTGGGTGAGCTTTCCGTCCACCTCAATATTGGCATAGTCGGGTCTGATATCCATGAGCTCGCTGATATTCTTACGGCTCTTTCCGACTGCATAGCTCTGAAACAGTTCTCCTATCTGGTAGAAGAGCATAACGGCTATAGCCTCTGTATAGTCACCATTCTCATAAAGTGCAACCGCTATCGCACCTACGGTGGCAACCGCCATCAGGAAGTTTTCATCAAATACCTGCTTGTTTTTGATTCCCTTAAATGCTTTTTTCAGGATATCGTATCCTATAACCAGATAAGGCACCATGTAAAGCAGGAACCTGATAATTCCCTTAACCGGTATGAAATGTAATATAATCATGAGTACCGCTGCGATTATGATACGCGCAAGTACTTTTTTCTGCTTTTTATTCATACGCCATAGCTCCATTCATTATAATCTCTTGATAATCACCCTTACTATAACGCAGGCATTGAAATAATATCGTTTGTCATTCCTGCACCCGACAATTTATAAGAAAATCTCGCAGTCATCCTCTACCTTTTTACAGTTCTTAAGAACCTCCTGCATAACCGCCTTTGCATCCTGTCCCTCTTCAAACTCAACGCTCATCTTGAGTGTCATGAAATTGACTGTAGCATCCTTTACACCTGCTGTATTCTTTGCGGCATCCTCCATCTTGTTGGCGCAGTTAGCGCAGTCTACATCGATTTTGTAAGTCTTCTTCATAGTGGTGTTCTCCTTATTTTCATGAATTATTTGTTTTACTGTACGTTTTTCATTGAACATATGAATGATTGTTCATATGTTGATTTTATTATAGCACCTTTTGCACTGTTGTCAATACACAATGTGCATCTAAACACAAAATTTATTCACATACTCTAATCACATAATTAATCTCATAGCTTATGATTCAGGCTTCATCTGTGATATTTTCTTTCCAGCTGCTTCCCTCTTCTATCCCATTTGCCGTAAGCCATTCATCCTCAACCTCTACATGACGCTGTCTGCCGTTTTCGTCCTCAAGATAAACCATGCATTTTGCTTTTGCGCCGTCTGCTCTTTCCTCACAGCCAAAATCAGCCTCATATATGTGTGTTACCGTATACATCTGCACTCTACCTTCTTTCATATGATTTTGCATGCCATAAATATATAGAAACTTCCCACATGTACAGGTGGATGTGTCCACTCAAAAATATCATGTGGGAAGCTGTTTATCAACTATATTTATTACTTGCCGAATAAATAATTATCCGGTTAATTATAATGATGCTTTAATCGCTGCAAGCAGCTCATCATATGTCTCATATGCAGGAAGCTCAGGGTAGTCCTTCTTGATGGCATCTGTGCTTCTGAAAAGGAAACCTGCCTTGCTGGCCTGTATCATGCCTAAATCGTTGTGGCTGTCACCGCTTGCGATGGTATCGTATCCGATAGACTGCAGTGCCTTTACAGTTGTAAGCTTTGACTGCTCACATCTCATTCTAAAGCCTGTAATCTCTCCATCTTCAGCAACCTCAAGCTCGTTACAAAAGATTGTTGGCCAGCCGAGCTTCTTCATGAGCGGGCCAGCAAACTGTGAAAATGTATCACTGATGATGATTACCTGTGTGATTGAACGAAGCTCATCCAAAAACTCCTTTGCGCCAGGCATTGGATCTATCTTTGCGATTGTCTCCTGAATTTCTTTTAATCCGAGTCCGTGCTCCTTTAAAATATTTATTCTATAGTTCATGAGCTTATCATAATCAGGCTCATCTCTTGTTGTCTTCTCAAGCTCAGGAATTCCTGTCTCCTTTGCAAATGCAATCCAGATTTCAGGTACCAATACTCCCTCAAGGTCTAAGCATACAATATTCATTTTGATTCCTCCGTGTGTTTTATTCTGTGGATTCCGATGAAACTCAATATAATTGTCAGGTAACTATTTAAGCAGCCTTGAATAGTTACCTGATATTTAGTTCACCGATTTAATCCAGTAAAGTATATCATACAAGACGACTGTCTACAATAGAATTATACGTGATTTTTCAAAGGATTTTTCAGTAAATCATTATTACCGTCCATTACGCTCGTTGGCTTTTGCACACGCACCGGCTTCCGCAGAGAAGACGCCCTCATCATCTATGATATTTCCGCTCTCAACATGCTTTTTCAGGATATTGTTAAACGCATAATCCCAGATTTTCTCTGAGCCAAGTGCTGTGCGCTTATTTCTGCCGAGTATCTGCGACAGCTTTACACTGTGCTCACGCCATGAAAGCCCATCCGATGCATCGTTTAGGAGCATTGGCTGGATATTGTCCATGGTGCGGGCAAATCTGGCTTCCGGTGTCTGCTGCGCCTCAAATTCCTCCCACAGCTTTAAAAGCGGCTCGCCCTGTTCCTTTGGCAAGAGTCCGTATATACGCTCCGCCGCCTTCTGCTCTCGCTCATGCTGTGTGGCCTTGCCTGCCTCATCATAGGCATATGTGTCTCCTGCGTCAATCTCTACTATGTCGTGTATCAAAAGCATTCCTACTGTCTTTAGCACGTCTATCTTCTCATTGGCATACTCGCTCAAGAGCATGGTCATGATAGCCATATGCCAGGCATGCTCCGCATCATTTTCCTTGCGGCTTGCATCAGCTAAATAAGTCTGGCGGAATATCTCCTTTTCCTTGTCGATTTCTCTGATGAAATCAAGCTGTTTTTCTAATCTTTTGTCTTTCTCATTTTCCTGCATTATTGTATCTCCACGTTAATTCTCATCATATTTGCAAATCTGCATCTTTTTACTATTATGATCAAAGGGTCAAAATACCTTTTGACCCTCATATCACTATTATGAATTAACCAATAATTTTGTCAAGCGGTCAATACAAATTACAGCGCATCCTTCATTGCTTTAACATACTCACCGACATACTTTGGTGAAGCCTCACCATACTCATCGATTATCTTGATGATGGCAGAGCCCACAATGGCACCATCCGAGATATCTGCCATCTTCTTTGCCTGCTTGGGTGTTGAAATGCCAAAACCGATAGCACATGGCACATCTGTGTTTTCTCTGATTACCTTGACTATTGAAGCCAGATCTGTCTTAATCTCGCTTCTTGTACCGGTGACTCCGAGGCTTGAAATCACATAGATGAAGCCGGTTGCCTCCTTTGCTATCATCGCAATGCGATCCTTTGATGTAGGCGCGATAAATGAAATAAGATCCACATCATATTTCTCGCAGAGTGGTAAAAACTCTTCCTTTTCCTCATATGGGATATCCGGCAGAATGAGTCCGTCAATGCCTATTTCCTTACATGTACTGATAAACTTTTCTGCGCCGTATGAGTAAACCACGTTTGCATATGTCATGAAAACCATAGGGATTGTGACATCTTTTCTCAAATCTCTCACAAGGTCAAAAACCTTGTCAGTGGTAACTCCGGCTTCAAGTGCCTTTATGTTGGCGCTCTGGATTACAGGTCCCTCTGCTGTAGGATCAGAGAATGGAATTCCAAGCTCTATAAGGTCTGCTCCGTTTGCAACAGCTTCTCTTACGATTTTTGCAGTTGTCTCTAAATTTGGATCACCACAGGTGATAAATGGTATAAACGCCTTGCCGTTTTCAAACGCACTTCTTATCTTACTCATAAATATTCTCCCCTCTGTATCTTGCTATTGCCGCGCAGTCCTTGTCGCCTCTGCCTGAAACAGTAACAACGATTATCTTGTCCTTGTCCATTGTAGGAGCCAGCTTCATGGCATATGCCACTGCATGTGAGGACTCGATTGCAGGGATAATTCCCTCTGTCTTTGCGAGGTATTCAAAAGCATTTACCGCTTCATCATCTGTTACCGGTACATATTTTGCTCTTCCGATATCGTGCAGATATGCGTGCTCCGGTCCGACTCCCGGATAGTCGAGTCCTGCAGAAATAGAATAAACCGGAGCGATCTGTCCGTATTTGTCCTGACAGAAATATGACTTCATGCCGTGGAAGATACCAATACGGCCTGTATTTACTGTAGCTGCAGTCTCAAAGGTATCTATTCCTCTTCCTGCTGCCTCGCAGCCGATGAGCTCAACTCCATCATCCTCTATGAAGTTGTAAAAGCTTCCAATGGCATTTGAGCCTCCGCCCACACATGCGATAACCGCATCAGGCAGTCTGTGCTCCTTTTCAAGCATCTGCTCCTTGATTTCCTTTGAGATGACCGCCTGGAAATCTCTTACGATGGTAGGGAACGGATGTGGTCCCATAACTGAGCCCAGGCAGTAATGTGTGTCCGAAATTCTCTTGGTCCACTCTCTCATTGCCTCCGATACGGCATCCTTTAATGTGGCTGTACCTGATGTAACCGGGATAACCTCTGCTCCGAGCAGACGCATGCGGTATACATTGAGCGCCTGACGCTTTGTGTCCTCCTCGCCCATGAATACAACACATTCCATACCCATAAGGGCTGCGGCCGTTGCTGTTGCCACACCGTGCTGACCGGCTCCGGTCTCAGCTATCAGGCGGGTTTTGCCCATTTTCTTTGCAAGAAGTGCCTGACCTAATACGTTGTTGATCTTGTGGGCTCCCGTATGGTTTAAATCCTCTCTTTTAAGGTATATTTTTGCTCCACCGAGATCCTTTGTCATCTTTTCTGCATAGTACAGTCTCGATGGTCTTCCTGCATAATCGTTGAGAAGCTCTGTGAGCTCTCTGTTAAATTCAGGATCGTTTTTGTAATAATTGTATGCTTCTTCTAATTCTTTAACGGCATTCATGAGGGTTTCAGGAATGTACTGTCCTCCGTGAATACCAAATCTTCCGTTTGGATTTGTCATGATGTTTTCCCTTCTGATGTATATTTGTAAATATTTTGTTTTCTGTACTGAATAGTTACAGATATTCTTAAAACCATGAAGATACTTATATATCTCTATTAGCTTAATCGCAATTCATCAAGCTTAGCCTTTTTGTCGTCCGCTCTCATCAGCGTCTCTCCGATAAGCACTGCGTCAGCTCCGATTTCACGTATCACCCTGATATCGTCTGTGCTCTTTACACCGCTTTCCGATACAAATATGATGTCATCGGGAATCAGGTCACGAAGCTTTCTGCTGTTAGCTGTATCAACTGTAAAATCCTTCAGATTGCGATTGTTGACACCTATTATTCTGGCACCGGCTCTTACCGCCATCCCTGCCTCTTTTTCATTGTGTATCTCCACAAGAGCGCTTATGCCGAGGCTGTCACAGATTTTTATGTATTCACCAAGCTGCACATCTGACAGTATGGAGCAGATTAAAAGCACCGCAGCGGCACCGAGTGTCTTTGCCTGATATATCTGATATTCATCAACCGTAAAATCCTTTCGGATGCACGGAATCGAAACCGTTTTTGCAATCTCCTTAAGATACTCATCCGAGCCTAAAAACCACTTTGGCTCTGTCAGTACCGAGATGCAATCCGCACCTGCCGCCTCGTATTCCCTTGCAATTTCAAGATATCTGAAATCCGGCTCTATAAGCCCCTTTGACGGCGAAGCCTTCTTGCACTCGCATATGAAGCTCAAGCCATCCTTTTTGAGTGCTTTTTCAAATGCAAAATCACAAAGCTTTTCGTTTTTCGTCTGAATCGCGATATTTTTCATTTCCTCAAGGCTTATTTTTTTCTTGTCCTCTGCCACACGAAGCCTTGAATATTCTGCTAGCTGGTCTAAAATATTCATCGCTTTTCCTTTCCTGTTTTGTGTGCCTAGCTGTTGCTTACCTCGATGAGCTTATCGAGTGTTTCAAGTGCTTTTCCTGAATCAATGATTTCTGCTGCAAGCTCGATACCCTCTTTCATGCTGTCGGCCTTTCCTCCTATGTAAAGTGATGCGCCTGCGTTCATGAGTACTGCATTTCTCTTATGGCCCTTCTGTCCGCCTAAGATATCACGTACAATTTTCGCATTTTCCTCAGGTGTACCGCCTTTTAAATCTTCCTTTGTACAGCGCTCAAAGCCGAAATCCTCCGGTGAGATTACTGTGGTTCTGAACCATCCGTCCTTTATCTCGCATATCTTGGTCGGTGCGCTCATGGAAATCTCATCAAGCTTATCCATGCCATATACTACCATTCCACGCTTTACTCCGAGGCTTACAAGCACCTGTGCAAGCGGCTCTACAAGATACTCATCATACACTCCCAGAAGCTGCATGGCCGGTGAACCCGGATTTGTGAGCGGTCCTAAAATATTGAATACGGTTCTAAAACCAAGCTCTTTTCTGATAGGTCCGACATATTTCATTGATGTGTGATATTTCTGTGCAAAGAAGAAGCACATGCCGACTTTATTTAAAAGCTCTACACATTTATCAGGGCTCTGGTCTATGTTGACGCCGAGCGCCTCAAGACAGTCTGCTGTGCCGCATAATGAAGAGGCTGCCCTGTTTCCGTGCTTTGCCACCTTCATGCCGCCTGCTGCCGCAACAAGTGCAGAGGTTGTTGAAATGTTGAAGCTCTGTGCATTATCTCCGCCTGTTCCTACGATTTCGAACACATCCATACCTGTTTTCACCTGTACCGCATGCTCTCTCATGGCCGCTGCACAGCCTGCGATTTCGTCTGTTGTCTCAGCCTTTGCGCTCTTTGTGGAAAGAGCTGCAAGAAAAGCTGCATTCTGGGTTGGTGTTGTCTCACCGCCCATGATCTCATTCATCACTGCATATGCCTCGTCATATGTGAGGTCTTCTTTGTTTACGATTTTTACTATGGCTTCTTTGATCATGATTATGTCCTCCTGCATTCCGATGATATTTCGTTTATAATTTTGTTTATGATTTTGTTCTGCTATTTGTTTTCAATTCAACAACTAATATATAAATTCATTAAACGCTGCAATTTTCAATTAAGCTTTGATAAAATTACTAAGCATCTGCTTTCCGTCCGGTGTCATGATTGACTCCGGATGAAACTGCACACCGTATATCGGATATTCCTTATGCTCAACAGCCATGATCTCACCATCATCTGTAGTGGCTGTAATCTTTAGGCAATCAGGCATCGTGTCCGCATCTGCAGCAAGCGAATGGTAACGTGCTACCTTTGCTTTTTTCGGGCAACCCTTGAATAAAAGGCTTTCTGTGTCAAACGATGCATCCGATTGCTTTCCGTGCATGAGCTCCTTTGCATATGTAACTGTCGCACCGTATGCTGCACATATCGCCTGATGGCCGAGGCACACGCCAAGGATTGGGATTTCCTTTCCAAGCTCCTTTGCCACAGCTATTATCACGCCCGCATCCTCAGGCCTTCCCGGTCCCGGTGATAATATGATTCGGTCAGGCTTTAAAGCCCTAATCTCTTCAACTGTCATCTCATCATTTCTGATTACTCTGATATCAGGCTCTATCTCGCCGATCAGCTGATACAGATTGTAAGAAAAGCTGTCGTAGTTATCAATCAGTAAAATCATTCTTCCACCTCCTGTGAGACTTCCAGTGTCTTAAGAGAAGCCTTTGCCTTGTTTATGCACTCCTGAAATTCCTTCTCAGGATCTGAATCCGCAACTATTCCCGCTCCGCTTCTCACGAAAACCTTGCCGTTTTTCTTGTAGGCAATACGGATTGCAATACATGTGTCCATATTTCCGGTAAAATCTATATATCCAATTGCGCCACCGTAAATGCCTCGCTTGTTGTCCTCAAGCTCTCCTATAAGCTGGCACGCTCTGATTTTTGGCGCTCCTGAAAGTGTTCCTGCCGGAAGCACGGCCTCTATTGCATCGAGTGCGTCGTACTCTTCTCTTATCTCTCCACGCACTGTCGAGCCTATATGCATCACATGTGAATATCTCTCTATGGAATGAAGCTTTTCTACCTGTACACTTCCGAATTTGCTTACCTTTCCGAGGTCATTTCTTCCAAGGTCCACGAGCATATTGTGCTCTGCGAGCTCTTTTTCGTCCTTAAGCAGCCCTTCCTCAAGCTTTTTGTCCTCCTCTGCTGTGGCACCTCTCGGCCTCGTGCCTGCCAGCGGGAATGTGTGAAGCACTCCATTTTCAAGCTTCACAAGTGTCTCCGGCGATGCTCCAGCAACCTCCACATCGGTTCCCGAAAAATAAAACATGTACGGCGAAGGATTTATCGTTCGAAGCACGCGGTAGGTATCAAAAAGGCTTCCCTCAAACGGCGCGCTCAATCTGTTTGATAAAACTATCTGGAAAATATCCCCCTCTTTGATATGGTGCTTTGCCTTCTCGACCATCTCACAATACTGCTCCTTTTCAAAAAGCGGTGTGACCTCACCCAGCAGCTTGCCACCCATATTCTGTTTTTTCTCTCCGTGCCTCAGAAGCTCCCTAAGCTGCTTTAGCTCAACAATCGCTTTGTTGTAGCCTGTTTCCGGAGCATCAAGTGACATATTTGCGATTAGTATTATCTTTTGGCACAGATTGTCAAATGCTATTACCTTATCAAAAAGCATCAGATCAACATCCTTGAAATCCTCTGTGTCCCTTGCTTTTCCTCTGATGCTTTTCTCCTTGTAGCCCAGATAATCATACGAAAAATAACCTACAAGGCCACCTGTAAACGAAGGCAGATAATCAAATTTCGGACTCTTGTACTCTGAAAGAATCTGTCTGATGTACTCTGAAGGATTTTCCGTCTCCACCGAAAGCTTTCCAAGCTTCATATGACCATCTATGCAGTTAATTTCAAGCTTTGGATCATATCCCAAAAATGTATATCTTCCCCAGGCTTCATTGGCCTGTGCTGATTCAAGCAGATAACAATGTGTTGAAACATTCTGCAGAATCCTCATAGCCTCTATAGGTGTGATAAAATCTGATAATATCTCACAGCTTACAGGGAGAATGTCATACTTCCCGGTTTTTGCTATTTCTTTAACTTCGGTCAGTGTAGGTGAAATTTTCATATGCTTGCCTCCAAATTTTGTGTGGTAGTGAATAAATGTCCAATGTTCAACCGTGAACAAATGTCCAACATACAGCTCAAATTCGCCTCTTCGAGGCTTCTGTGCAGCTTACGCTGCTACAATTCTCGCTTTATGTTGTACTGTCCAGTGTTCAACCGTGAACAAATTGCCCAACATACAGCTCGAATTCGCCTCTTCGAGGCTTCTCCGCAGCTTACGCTGCTACAATTCTCGCTTTATGTTGTACAACCCAATGTTCACTTGAAATCTCGCATGCAAGCATGCAGATTTGCAAGTTCCATTGTGTTCTTTTGTTCACTAAAAAAACGCCCTTGACAGAATATTACTTCTGTCAAGGACGAATAATCTTAACTATCCGCGGTGCCACCTTGAATTCACGATAAAGCTCGTGCGCTTGGCAGGATACCAACATATCCCGGGCAAATGACGTATGCCCTCACGTCGCAGAATACTCTGGATATCTGGATGAATGATAAATCCATTTGACTGCGCCCTCAGCGGTCCATTTGACAACTTGTTTCACACCTGATTCTCAGCACCACAGGCTCTCTGTAAGGGCATCATTGCCGTTATCTCCGCTTCAACGGTTTACAATTTATTTAATTGTCGAAACAGTTTAAACTGTTTTCACTTCTTTAATGTTTTAATACTTTATCTCGCTAAATTTGTTTAGAGTTTATCACTCCTGTTTGTGTTTGTCAACATACATTTTAAAATAAATTGTATGTTTAAAGGGCCAACAACTACATAACAGCAAAGCTTAATATGATAAAAAAGCATGTAATATTCTGCTCTAATGCATCTTCCAACTCTTCCTCATCATATCCTACAGAAAGTGATACAAAACCGAAATCATAAGCATCTTTTACTGTTTCCACATGATGTCTCCATAGTACAAATCCGAAGATTGCAGGAAATTCATTTTGTAAATAGAGACTTAACTGCTCTACATTTCCTTTTCCCATTTTTCTTCAAAAGCAGATATTATGGTCTCCATTTGTTTGAAAGCACGATGTAAATTGCTGTGTTTTGGGTGCTGTTTTGGGGATTTCTGCAGTTTCAGCTACTTTTTCTCGGGTTTTCCCTGGCTTTTGGGCTGGGTTTTGGGTGCTGTTTTTAGGATTTCTGCAGTTTCAGCTACTTTTTCTCGGATTTTCGCAGGCTTTTGGGCTAGGTTTGGGTGCTGTTTTAGAAGTTTTAGAGATTACAGCTCCCCAAGTCCTTCCTACTGTCTGTGCTATCAACCTATGGCTATTGAACATTATGCTAATTTAGTCCTACTTTCTTAATAAAATCTATTAAATTCGCCTGACCTCATCCTTATACGGCAGGCAAAACTTAACCGCATCCGTCAAAAGTCGGTCTGACTCCAATGTGCTGTCCAGTGCATGGTCGAAATCATATAACGGAGCCATACTCACATACTCTCCTGTATCCGTATTTCTAAGCCATCCGAAATTACCGGCATGCCTGTCGCCATTTCCAATTACCGCATCTATAATAAGCATCTGTGCTCCGGCTTTTCCAAACAGCTCCATTATCGTCTGCTCATCAAAATCGTCTGGATCAAGTTCGTAAACCGGTGTGTTTTTGCACATTAATAACATAAAATCACCTTGCATTATATAAATTCGATTGATAACCATATTATAGTTATTATTAGATGTGTAATCAATCAAAAACACCGACTAATCTAAAGTCTGATTTTAGATTAGTCGGCATTCTGGTTTTCTATAAAATATACTCCATCTGGCGTTCCTTTGTCTTAAGCCCCATCTTCTCATAAAATTTCTCAGCAGATGTGTTTCCGCTCCATACATTGAGGGTGACCTCGTAGCAGCCGAGATGCTTTGCCTCATTCTTGACATATTCAAAAAGCTGCTCTCCGATATGCTGTCCCCTGGTCTTTACATCTACACACAGATCATCTATGAAAAGTGATGTAAACGGCACCATATTGTTGGAAAACGGCTGCTGTCTTATCTGACAGAATGCATATCCCATGCATACATCGTCATCATCTGCCGCAACATATATCGGCTTTGTATCGTCCTTTATCATTTTTGCAAGCTCTTCATTTGTATATTTTGTCGTCCCCGGGATAAAAATATCCGGTCTGATATCGGCATGGATCTGAAGCACCTGCTCTAACAATTCTATAAGTCTTGGTATGTCTTTTTCGTGTGCTCTTCTAATATTCATTTTTGAGAATCATCCTTCCTCTTGTCGTTAATGTATAGCAAATTGCTACTTTCTCGGTGTAGTGCGGGTCAAAAGGTATACATCGAATTGCATGCAAGCATGCATCGATGATACCTTTTGACCCTTTAATCATATTATTTATATTGTAA